>Ga0315912_10000056_pt1 | contig 309061 bp, 291 predicted proteins | sample VfabasoilMG_FD_204469 | JGI IMG/M metagenome (GOLD analysis project Ga0315912, IMG submission 204469) | Garden soil microbial communities collected in Santa Monica, California, United States - V. faba soil | ecosystem: Environmental > Terrestrial > Soil > Garden | place: USA: California... | reverse complement strand
GCGAGAGGTGCGATCACTCGCTCCCTTCCGGGACGCAATCATGGCAACCGCCTCGACCACGACATCAGCCGCCGAGCACCTGAAAGACGCTCTGCAGAGGGCCTTCCTGGCGCCGATCCGCGCCTTCAGGCCGGCCTATCTGCCCCTCCTCATGGTCTATTTCGCCTACGGCGCGCTCGGCCTGATCGCCGTTGCCGACAGCTTCTGGGTGAAGAAGGAGCTGACGCTCACGCCCGCGGCGCTGGCGCAGCTCGGCGTCTGGCTCACGCTGCCGTGGGCCATGAAGATGGTGTTCGGCGAGCTCGTCGACACGGTCTCGATCCTCGGCTCGCAGCGGCGCGTCTATGTCTATACGGGCGCCGCGCTGATGGCCTCGGGGCTCGTGCTGCTCGCAGGCGCGGCGGGAAAGTGGATCACGTTCGCCTCCCCCGAGGTGCTCTACGTCACGGCGCAGCTTCTGACCGTGGTCGGCGTCGTGCTCCAGGACGTGGTCGCCGACGCCATGAGCACGGAGGTGGTGCCTCGCGTGCATTCCGACGGCACGCCGCGCGACAAATCCGACATCGACCACGATCTCGGCATGGTGCAGATCCTCGGACGTCTGGCCCTGTCGACGGGCATGTTCATCGTCGCCGGCCTCGGCGGCTGGCTGGCCCACGTCGTCTCTTACGAGACCGTGTTCCTGATCGGCCTCGTCATTCCGGTGATCTCGGCGAGCGGCGCCTTTTTCGTCCGCCTCGAGACCAGCGAGCAGCGGCCGACGGACTGGCGCATCCTCGGCGGCGGCATCGCATTCGGCCTCGTCGTGACGGCGTTGGCGCTCCTCGATGTCCCGTTCAACCAGGAGCTCGTGTTCCTCATCTCGATGGCGGTCGTGATTGCCATGCTCGTGCGCGTGACGGGGAGCATCGACCGCGAGACCAGGCTCAAGATCCTCTACGCGGCGCTGATCATCTTCGCCTTCCGGGCGACGCCGACGACGGGCGAGGGCTTCCGCTGGTTCACCATTGACGTGCTCGGATTCGACGAGGCGTTCTACGGCACGCTGGCCCAGATCGGGGCCGGGATCGGGCTGGTCGCGGCGTGGCTGCTCTCGGACGTGATCACGAAGAAGCCGGTCGCGGCCGTGCTGCTCTGGCTCACGATCCTCGGCAGCATTCTTTCGCTACCCACGATCGCGCTCGTCTACCGCCTCGATCTCGTGACGGAAGCGATGTTCGGGTTCGGCGCGCGCACGATCGCCGTCATCGACACCGCGGCCGCCTCGCCGCTGGCCCAGCTCAGCATGGTGCCGCTCTTGACGCTGATCGCGATCTACGCGCCGCCCTCCCACCGTGCGACGTGGTTCGCGCTCATGGCGTCCTTCATGAACCTGGCGCTGGTCGCAGGGCAGCTCGGGACCAAGTACCTCAACATGGTGTTCGTCGTGGAACGGGGAAATTACGCCCAGCTGCCGGCGCTTGCGGTGACCGTGATCGTCATCGGCGCGGTGGTGCCGCTCGCGGCCATCTTCGCGTTCGGCCGGCGGATCCGATAATAAGCATTGGACAATCAGGACGATTGACCGCAGACCGTTGCGCCTTCATCACTGCTGCAGTGCGGAAAGAATCGGTTGGCGCCTTCGAGCCTTGACCCGAACACACTTCTCTTTCATCCAGATCGTCGGACATCGATTATGCGACCCGTCACCGGAGGCGCCGGCGGCGGTAGCCAAAAAAGTTGGGCACAGAGGGGTCTTGATTGCTGGCGCCCAGCCAGGGGGAGGACGTAATGACCACCATTACCGAGCGCGCCGACGCGGCGCCGGGCGCTGAATTGCGGCCGGTCACCTTGGGCTGGGCCCTGAAGCGCGCCCTTCTCGGTATCGCCATCCTCGTTCTCGCCATGGGCAGCGTCGCATGGCTGACCTATGCTTCGATCGACCCCGACCTCGAGCGCGGCGATCAGCCGGCCGCCGCCAAATCGCACCGTGCGCCGCTGGCGCAGGTCCGCCTCTAAGCCCGCCCCGACGCGCAGTCCTTTCCCAATTCGTATATCCTCGTCGCGGCGGCCAGTTCGGCGATGCGCCTGTCGAGCGTGAGGATATTAGCCCATGCACCTCTCCAATCTTCTGTTGTGGGTCGTGATCGCGGCGGTGGCCTACTACATGGGCTACCAGCAGGGGCGCGCATCGGTCGCTCAGCCAAGACGCGAGCCCGAAGATCAGCCGCAGCCGGGACCGCACGCGGACTATCTGCCGGGACCAGGATCAGCACCATCACCAGCCAGACCAAGAGGGCCGCGACCGCCCGCGGCGGCGGGAGATCAGGACGACCGCGGCGCCTCAAGCGCCGGCAGCGCCCCGCCCCGGCGCACCGCGAAGCCGCCCCCTGCGGCCGCGGGGCTCATGGACAACGGCCGCGCTGCCTCGGATGAAGACGACAAGGGCAGCCGCTAGGGTCTTTCCGGTCTTCATGTAGTTGCGGAAAGACCCTAGCTCTTTGTTCCTCGTGCTTCTGATCGGAAAACCGGTTCCCACTTTTCCGGAAGCACTCTAGGGCGCTCGCCGCTAGGCCTTCCGCAAGCTATCGCTTTTGGACTATCAAGGGCCACGGGATCGCACGGGGCATTTTCACCGGCGATAGGTCAGCCAGCTAGAGCGCATTCCGATCCTACGGAATCGGAAACGCGCTCTAGGTTCTTCTTCTATCGCATTTTCTACGACGAACCGGAGGCCACTTCGTCGGAAAATGCTCTAGCCAGCCGAGTTAATTCCCCGATGCGTCTCATCATGCTCGCGCGCAACGCCAACCTCTATTCCCACACGCGGCTCGCCGAGGCCGCGCGCAGCCGCGGGCATGTCATCGACGTGATCAACACGCTGCACGTGCATATGAACATCACGTCGAACAGGCCGGTGCTCAGGTTCGGCGGCAAGACGCTGCCGCTTTATGATGCCGTGATCCCGCGCATCGGCGCCTCCGTCACCCACTACGGGCTCGCCGTGCTCCGGCAATTCGAGATGCAGGGCGTGTTTCCGGTCAACGAGAGCGTCGCCATCGGGCGCTCGCGCGACAAGCTCAGGGCGCTCCAGCTTCTGGCGCGGGCGGGCATCGGGCTTCCCGTCACCGCGTTCGCGCACGGGCCGCGCAAGGCCGAGGACGTCATCAAGGAGGTCGGCGGAGCCCCGGTCGTCATCAAGCTCGTCGAGGGCACGCAGGGCATGGGCGTGATCCTCGCCGAAACGGAGGCCTCGGCGAAATCGATCATCGAGGCGTTCAGCGCGGCGAACGCCAACATTCTGGTCCAGGAATACATCAAGGAGGCCGAGGGGAGCGACGTGCGCGCGTTCGTCGTTGGCGGGCGCGTAGTGGCGGCCATGCGGCGCGTGGGCAAGCCCGGCGAATTCCGCTCCAACCTGCATCGCGGCGGCGCAGCGGAAGAAGCCAACATCAGCGAGGACGAGCGCAACACCGCCATCCAGGCCGCCGCCGTGCTCGGGCTCAATGTCGCCGGCGTCGACATGCTGCGCTCGCATCGCGGGCCGGTGGTGCTCGAGGTCAATTCCTCGCCCGGTATCAAGGGCATCGAGCTGGCGACGAAGGTCGACGTTGCCTCCGCTATCATCGAGTTCATCGAGCGCGCCGCCCAGCACGGGCGGACCCAGACCCGCGGCCACGGCTGAAGACTTTGAAAGTGTTCTAAGCAACGCGTCCGGCGCGCATACATCCAAACATTAACCGGCTTTCACGCCCGGTGTCCCGATTCCGAAGTTCGCCTGCGCTCGGCACTAGGCTCGGGAGCGAACTTCGGAATCAGAAGGGGCCCTGGATTCATAATGTTTCTAGTGTGATTCAGATCGAGAAATTCGCTAAGGCGCACGCCGCGATCAACGGCGAATTTCTCGATCATCTCACTAGCGCCTTGATTGCGTCCCTCGGGAGCCACTATCATCTCTCCCTTGCCCGCCGCGGTGCGCGGGCGAGGCGGAGGGCAGATCCCCGTGCGTACGAAGGAAGGCGTTGAATGACGGAGCAACAGAAACACTTTCCGGAATTCTACGTGACCACGCCGCAGCCGTGCCCGTATCTCCCCGGCAAGCTCGAGCGCAAGCTCTTCACCCATCTCACGCACGAGAAGCCGCTCGCCCTCATCGATAACCTGCTCAAGGGCGGGTTCCGGCGCAGCCAGAACATCGCCTACATGCCCTACTGCGAGGGCTGCCACGCCTGCGTCTCGGTGCGCGTCGTCGTGGACGAGTTCGAGCCCAACCGATCCATGCGCCGCGTGATCGAGAAGAACCGCGATCTCGCGAGCCGGCGCGTCGCGCCGGTGCCGACGTCCGAGCAGTTCAGCCTGTTTCGGGCCTACATCGACGCGCGCCACTCGGACGGCGGCATGGCCGACATGACCGTGCTCGACTACGCGATGATGGTCGAGGACAGCGTGGTGAAGACCTTCCTCACCGAATACCGCGTCAAGCCCGAGAACCCGCTCGAGCAGCGCATGGAAAGCTGGCCGCTTGCGGCGATCGCGCTCTGCGACAAGCTCTCCGACGGCATCTCTATGGTCTACAGCTTCTATGAGCCGTTCTACGAGCAGCGGAGCCTCGGGACCTACATGATCCTCGAGCATGTCGACTACGTGCGCCGGCTAGGGCTTCCCTACCTCTATCTCGGCTACTGGATCGAAGGCTCGCGCAAGATGAGCTACAAGACGCGCTTCAAGCCGCAGGAGCGGCTCGGGCCCAACGGCTGGGTGCGCCACGAGGTTGGTAGCCCTAGTCGCTAAGTCTGCTCTTTTCCAAATTGCTGATGTATTCCCTCATGCCCGCGTCATGTTGAAGACGTGCTTTCAGCATGATGGAGGGCATCCGCCCGAGCCGGTAGGGTGATGCATCATCGGAAGCTTGGATGGATCCCCGCCGTCCATGCGAAGCATGGCTCCGCCATGACGCGGGGATGACGTTGGTGGGGGACTTGCCGCGGCTACCAGCGACCTACTTCGCGAGCTCCTGGTCGAGCTTGTCGAACATGTAGGTCCACTTCCTGACCTGGGTGCCGACGAGCTCGTTCATATGATCGCGCAGTTGTGCCAGGACGGCGCAGTCCGGCGTCTTGGCGTTGGCGCCCTCCTGCCCCATGTCGGTGATCTTGCTCAGAAGATCGTTCGAGGTCTCGTCGTAGACGTCGATCTTGTCGTCCTTGACGTAGGGGGCCGCCTCCTTCAGGAACTGGTCGTTGTCCCAGCCGCGCTTGTCCTTCAGCTGGCGCAGCTTCTCCTGGAACTCGGGGCGGTTCTTGTTGTTGAGATCGCGCAGCGCGGCCGCGGCCCCGTCGACCACCTCCTCGAACTCGGTCTTGGCGCAGGAAGCAGCGTCCTGCGCGAGCGCGGACGGGGATGCCAAAGGCCACAGCACAAGGAGCGCCGCGAGAAGCAATCCCGCTGACCTAACGCTTCTCGCAACCGAGCTTTCGTGATGATACGCCATCCCCGATGTCGTACCGGGGCGATGCGTCGGACGCAAGAATGAGGACGTGGCAGTTGTGCGACAGTGGCACAGTTGCGACTGCCTAAAACGCGGGACCGAATTTGTTGGACTTCGGGAAGCCGCGCGGCGCGAGGCGACCGGACTGGGCGCGCTGTCCGATCCAATCGGATAAATCAGACCACGGCAGAGTGAAGGTGCGACCGGCGCCGTCGAGCCAGGTGAGGCCTCCCTTCTTGAAAAACACGCGTGCGTCCACGAGCCCACCATCCTTGAAGCGCTGCAGGATCATTCCCTTGCCGCGGCCCATCTCGTTGACCTCGGAGAGCGGAAAGACGAGCATCTTGCGGTTCTCGCCGATCGTGGCCACGTGGTCTCCGGAGACGGGCACGCAGACTTTTGCCTCCTCGTCGGGCGAGACATTCAGGATCTGCTTGCCCTTCCGCGTCGAGGCCACGACCTCGTCCTCGGGCACGACGAAACCGTAGCCGCCCGTCGTCGCCACGAGCAGCTTGCGGCCAGGCTCATGGATGAAGCACTCGACGAAGTCCTGGTTCTCCTCGAGATCGACGATCAGGCGCACGGGCTCGCCGTGACCGCGGCCGCCGGGAAGCGTCGAGGCATCGAGGGTGAAGAACTTGCCGTTGGTGGCGAAGAGAATGAGCTTGTCGGTCGTCTGGCCCTTGACGGCGCGCCTCAGGCTATCCCCCTGCTTGAACTCGAGCTTCGAGAGATCGTCCTGATGGCCGCGGAGCGCGCGGATCCAGCCTTTTTCCGAAAGAATGACCGTGATCGGCTCCTTCTCGACGAGTGCCGCCTCGAGATCGACCTCGATTTCAGGCGCGTCGGCGAAGGTGGAGCGGCGGCGGCCGAGCTCGGTCTTCTTGGAGTAGGTGTCGCGGACGGCCTTCACCTCATCCGCGATGCGCTCCCACTGCAGGTCGTCCGACTTCAGCAGCTGCTTCAATTCGCGCCGCTCCTTGCTGAGCTTGTCGTGCTCGGCCCTGATCTCGATCTCCTCGAGCCGCGACAGGGACTTCAAGCGCAGGTTCAGGATGGCGTCGGCCTGGATCTCGGTGAGACTGAACTTCGCCATCAGCTTCGCCTTGGGATCGTCCTCGAAGCGGACGATCCTGATCACCTCGTCGAGGTTCAAGTAGGCGACGAGATAGCCGTCGAGGACCTCGAGCCGGTGCTCGATCTTCTTCAGGCGGAACTGAGAGCGGCGCACGAGCACGTCGACCCGATGCTCGAGCCACTGGCGCAGTACATCGCGGAGCGAGAGCACGTTCGGGATCTGGCCCGCGGAGAGCACGTTCATGTTGAGGCCGAAGCGCACCTCGAGCTCGGTGAGCCGGAAGAGACTCTCCATCAGCAGCGTCGGATCAACCGTGCGGCTCTTGGGCTCGAGGATGAGGCGGATCTCCTCGGCGCTCTCGTCGCGCACGTCGCCGAGCAGCGGCAGCTTCTTTTCCTGCAGCAGCTCGGCAATCCGCTCGACGAGCTTGGCCTTCTGCACCTGATAGGGGATCTCGGTGACGACGATCTGGTAGGTACCGCGGCCGCCTTCCTCCTTCTCCCACCTGGCGCGGAGGCGGAATCCGCCGCGGCCCGTCTTGTAGGCCTCGAGGATGTCGGCGCGCGGCTCGACGATGACGCCGCCGGTCGGGAAATCGGGCCCCGGGATCATCTCGACCAAGCTCTCCACGCGCGCGTTCGGGTGCTTGATGAGATGGAGCAGCGCGTTGGCCAGCTCCTCGGCGTTGTGGGGGGGAATGTTGGTCGCCATGCCGACGGCGATGCCCGACGAGCCGTTGGCGAGCAGGTTCGGGAAGGCGGCCGGGAGCACCATGGGCTCCTGGTTCGTGCCGTCGTAGGTCGGGCGGAAGTCGACGGTGTCCTCGTCGATGCCGTCGAGGAGCGCACTCGCCACTTCCGTCAGGCGGCTTTCGGTGTAGCGCATGGCGGCGGCGTTATCGCCGTCGATGTTGCCAAAGTTGCCCTGGCCGTCGACCATCGGATAGCGCACGGCGAAGCTCTGCGCGAGCCGCACGAGCGCGTCGTAGATCGCCTGGTCGCCGTGGGGGTGGAAGTTGCCCATCACCTCGCCCACGATCTTGGCGCACTTCTTGTAGCCCTGATCGGGATCGAGCTTCAGCTCGCGCATGGCGTAGAGGATGCGCCGGTGCACGGGCTTCAGGCCGTCGCGCACGTCGGGGAGCGCGCGGTGCATGATGGTCGAAAGCGCGTAGGCGAGGTAGCGCTCCTCGAGCGCGTCGCGCAGGAGCACGGGCTCGATGGGGCCTTCGCCGGGTGGCAGAATCGCTTGCTTGCTCATGGGGGTGGGTTAGCGCGGGCGGGGGCGCGCGGCAAGGGCCGGGTTGTGGATGCATCGGCGTGCCGCCGAAATTCGGGCCTGCATCGTGGATCGGCGCGGCAACGGAAACCTTCAGCGATGACGAAGCTCCCGCGGAACTCCTGCTACCAGAAGAATTGGGCCATGCTCCCCGTCCGCCATTCGGCACCTGCCTAGGCGGTTCTTCGAAATCGCGGCCCCTGACAAGAGAGGCGGGGGCGAAGGTCGCCTGCGCCATAGATTGCATTCGCAATCTTATGGCCTGGGCCTTTGCCGCGCGCGACCTACCCCGAAGCGTGCACGCGCGCGGCCTTACTTTGCATCCCTGAGCGAGAACACATAGCCGCCGAGATCGCGGATCTCCTGGCGCGAGAGATGGAGGTTCGGCATCGGAGGGTGCGGCGACGTCAGCCAGTTGGCGAGCGCCTCCAAGGTCTGACCTTCGCGGTTGGCTGCGGCCTTGAAGGAGGGGATATCGCTATTCCCCGAAGGCGACGGCCCATCGACGGCATGGCAGGAGGCGCAGAGCTTCTCGGCGAGCTCCTTGCCGTTCGCAACGTCGGGCACCTTGGATTCGAGCTTGTTCAGCGGAATGTCGGTCTCCGGGTTGAAGTCCTGAGCGCTCAGCTCGGAGATCGCGGAGAGCAGCAGGAGCGCCGCAGCCGCAGACAAGGCCGGGCGCAGGAGCGGCTGGAAGCGGCAGCAAAGTGGTGCAAGCATGCGGGATATCATCCTGGTGGAGCGCTCAGCGCGCTGTTCAGCATCCTACTCTATGAGATAACCTCGCTTCGGCCAACTTTTGGGGCGGAAGTCGCGTCGCGGCGGGGCGGCGATTGGTTTCTAGAGCGCGTTCCGGTGCTACGGAATCGGAAGCGCGCTCTAGGTTCTTGTTTTTTCGGATTTTCTGCGACGAACCGGAAAATGCTCTAGGAGCGACACATCGTGAGAGGGACTTGCGCGTACGCCATGCTGATCGCGGCCACTCTTGCGGCGCCCGCCGCGAGCCTCGCCGCCGAGACCGAGGACGGGCGGGCGCTGCTCGAACGCCACTGCGGGCGCTGCCATGGGCTTGCGGCGGACGCACAAGGCCCGCTCGCGAAGGCGCCGAACCTCTGGATCGTGCTCTCTTCCTATCCGGAGGAGCGACTCGAGTTCGAGCTTGCCGAAGGCATCGGCTCGCGCCACCGCGACATGCCGCAGGTGCAATTCACCAGCGAGCAAATCGCCGCCATCAAGGGCTACCTTCACCCCGAAGGCTCCGCTCCGTAACCTTGAGCTTCTCGCGATCCAATGGGATCGGATCGCAAGACCGCAGCCATCATCGACAGAGATCCGAGGAGCATTGCGCGTGAAGAAGCTGAGCCAGGCCGCGGCGGCGGCGTTGTTGATCGCGTCCACTCCCGTGCTGGCGGACGAGGCCGGCGATCCGAACCGCGGTCACGCCTATGCGCGCGCCCACTGCGCCGAATGCCACGGCGTCGAGACGACGCGCGACGACTTCTCGCCCAACGTCGATGCGCCGGATTTCGCGGTGGTGGCCAATACGCCCGGCATGACGGAGCGCGCGGTCGGCGTCTGGCTGCAGACGCCGCATCCCTCGATGCCGAACCTCATGATCGCGGCAGATGACCGCGGCGATCTCGCGGCCTACATCATGAGCCTCAAGACGCCCGGCGAGCAGCCGTAAAGCGGCGGGCGTCATGTCGAAGACATGCTTCCAGCATGATGCGCCTCTTTGACATCGATGCGGAAGACCGCACGCCAACCTCCCTACTACCGTCACCCGTAATGTCGAAGCCATGCTCCGCATGGACGGCCAAGGTGACGGAGGACGCGTGCACAGCTAGCCCCACACCACCGTCATGGCCGCGCAGGCGGCCATCCACGCAAGCTTCCGTCAACTCTCTTGGAGAAGCGCAATTCCAACATTGCCGCGTCCCGCCTTCGTCATCGCACACCCTTGTTGAGATGTGTCGTGGGTCCCCGCCATCGTCCGTGCGGAGCACGGCTCCGCCGTGACGCGGGGATGACGTTGAGTGTGTGACATGCGTTGTTTTCCTCGCGGCGCGAACGCCCGAGGTGATGATCGATGAGGGAGTGGGGCGCGAGTTGCTACGGTGCGCGCGGCAACGGATTTAGGCCGCGCGATCGGAGGAGTGCGCGAGAGAGGCGCCGAGGACGGCCGCGACGAGGCCCTGCCACGGAACGAAGAGCACGGCCGGGCTGTCGAGCTCGGCCGACCACGGGAGCAGCAAGCCTGCAACCGCGCCCGCGGCGACGATGAGAATTGCAGGCGCTGCGCGGCGCAGCCGGGCCACGCCAATCGCGGCGCCGCCCCAGGTGAGGAGCGCTCCTGCCGCGCCCGCGACCGGCCCCTCGATCCAATAGCGCGCCGCCTCCTCGAAGCCCCAGGCCTTGAGCCAGGCTTGATCGAGCTGGATCGCGAGGTTGGTCGCGACTTGCCAGCCGATCCAGGTGCCGGCAAAGGCGAAGACGGCCGCGCGCGCGCTTCGCTCGCCCCAGCGCCACACGCCGTAAGCAATCGCGAGGCCGAACCAGAGGCCGACCGCGGGCATGTAGAGGACGAGGCGCGGCGCCTCAGTCGCGTCGCCCAAGACAGGGCCCTGGGCGAACGTGCTCAAGAGGCCGGTCAGGATGCCGAGCGCGCCGAGCACGCTCGCGGGATGGCGGGCGAAGCGGGGCAAGCCGTCGGCATCGGGAAGGGGAAGGTAGGGAAGCGCGGGCTTGGGGGTCATTTGTCAGTGCCTCGGGCATACGGGGCGCGTGATCGCGCTGCCAGTTTTGGCCGCGGATTGCGACTTTCCGGCGTTGGGGGCAAGTCATCCCCGGTCTTGCGAGGGCGCTTAAGCTGCAAAAGCCGGCAACTTGCGGCAACGGCGCGCTTCCCCGTCACTCACGAGGGCTCGGGGTATTTGGGCTTGGGCGCGTACTTCTCCTTGGGCAGCCGCGATCGGGAATTGCGCACGATCAAGGCTCGGCGACTCCTCCCGCCATCGGCGCGCGCGGGCTCACTTGACGTTGGACCAAAACACCACGACAGCGAGCCCGCCGGCAACCGCCGCGGCGAACATCACCTTCTCAGTCGCGCTCGGCATGCGCACGTAGCGCCGGACCCAGGCCATCCCCATGAGAAGCAGGACTGCTGCCGTGAGACTGGCGCCGGTGCTGCCTGCGGCAGGTCCCCACCAATGCGGAAAGCCGTTCTCCTGCCAGAACATCCCTACCCCGAAACTCAGGAGGGTGAGCGCCCCGATCCCAACGGCAAGAGCGAGGCCGAACAGGAAGAGGAACAGCGCGCGGTTGCCAGTCGTATGCTGCTCGGGCACGGATGGCGCCGCTGCGAAAGCCTGCCTCGGCTGGCTCGGCACTTGCGGTCCCTTGCCGGCACGGGCCTTCATGCCAAACCAACCCAAGCCTTGCGAGCTCGGAATGACCACTTTCGTGAGCGCGTCGACCAGGCTTTCTGCGTCCGCCCCGAAGCGCTCGTGGGCGAGGCGCACGGCGTTGCGTCGCACAATCGGCTGCAGCGGCTCCGGCAGCTCGCCTGCGCGCGGCATCTCGGCGCCGTCGACAAGCACCGGGATCACGCGCACGTCGCGCTTGAGCGCGGCCTCGATCTCGAGGCGCACGAAATCGTCCGGGTCGTCGAGACGGCGTGCGCCGGATTGGTTGCGGGCGTCGAGCCAGGTGGGGCCGATGACAGCGAGCAGAACGTCACAGGCCGCGACCTTCTCGTTGATGACCTTCAGGAAGTCGAGCCCCGGCTCGATGGCATCGACATCCATGAACAACTGATCGCGGTCATAGGTCTGCGCGAGGCGATCGACGAGGCGGCCGGCCGCGTGGCGGCTGTCGTCGCGCCGGTAAGAAATAAATATGCCGCCTGCCATCGGTGCCCGTCCCTCACGATCGCAGGCGCAGACTATATCGCTGCTCGTTGGTCGGCAACGCGGAGAGATACGCCCCGCCATTCCGTTGCCTCGGTCTTCGTCTTATTTCGGGGGATCGAAACGGTGACCTTCCATAGATGCCCGCCATCATTCCCGATACGCCCGCCGTCGAGACCGCCATCATCGAGCTCACGAACGCCTACCGGGCGAAGAACAAGCTCGGCAGCGTGACGCCCAACGCGGCGCTCACGGCCGCGGCCCGCGCCTATGCGGCCTATCTCGCCAAGAGCGGCGCCTTCTCGCATGAGGCCGACGGGCGCGAAGCGGGAGATCGCACGCAGGCCGCCGGCTACGACTGGTGCCAGGTCGCCGAGAACCTCGCCATGCATCTCGACAGCCGCGGCTTCCAAGCGCGCGATCTCGCTCGGAAATCGGTCGAGGGGTGGGTCAACTCCGAGGGCCACCGCAAGAATCTTCTCGCGCCGGGAGCGACCGAGATCGGCGTCGGCGTCGCGCAAGCCCCCGACAAAGACCCGAAATTCATCTCCGTGCAGCTCTTCGCGCGGCCCAAGTCGCTCGAGTATGAATTCCAGATCGCGAACACGTCCAAGGCTCGCGTCACCTACACGTTCGGCGGCGAGGCGCACGAGATCGCGCCGTCGTTCGCGATCACGCATACGACATGCGGCCCGGGCACGCTGTCGTTCGACAAGGCGGTGACGGGCGGAGTGACGAAGGCGATCTCCATGCGCTACGAGGCCGCGGACGGGCTGGTCTATACGCTGAAGCCCGACAAAGCACAGGGGCTCAGCGTCGACGTCGCGCGCATGCAGAAGCTCGATTAGCGCATCTTTGCACACGCAGGCTCTCGAATCTCCTTCACCCTCCCCTCGACGTGGAGGGTGGCGCGCGAAGCGCGTCGGGTTGGGTGGAGACGGAAAACCTACGTTGGTCGTTTTGGCATCCCCCCGCCCCTCACCCCTCCCCGCAAGGGGGCGGGGAATGGGGATGCGGTCGGGGTGCAATCTTGTCAGGTTCTGCGCGTGAGCAGGGTGACCACACGGTGGCGCGCTTCGGGCATCTCGAGGTTGCGCGGGCGCAGCACGCGGGTCTCGAGAAAGTGGCCGGTCAGCGCCAGGCCGGCCTCGATGTCGGCGGCCGAGATGTCGTTCCCGCGGGCGCCGATGAGGAATGGAGGAAGGCGCAAGAGCCTGTCCTTGTAGGGCTCGCCGGCGGCGGCCGAGACGGCACGGCCCGACTTGGGCGACACGTAGATCAGCTGATCGTTGCTCCCGGTCGCCGCGCAACTGGTGAGGTCGAGGCCGAAGCCGAGCTCGTCGAGCAACGCCAGCTCCCAGCGCACGAGGAGCGCCGGCCAGACGCTCGCGTCGTCGAGGAAACCCAGCACGAACAGCGTCACCTCGTAGAGGCTCGGATGGGGATCGCGCTCGGGGATGAGGCGGGCCAGCGCGCAGAGCGAAGTCAGGCCCGCGAGCGCGGAGGCGTCGTCCATGACCGCGGCCGCGTAGGGGCGGCGCATCTCGAGGCTCATGTGGCCCAGGTGCTCGGCGAGGCGCGCCTTCCACGCCGCGTCGACGTGATTGCCCATCTGCAGGACGGGGCGCATCTTCCTCGAGCGGCCGCCGTGCACGAGGCCCAAATGGCGGCCATGGGCACGCGTGAACAGCTCGACGACGGCCGCGGTCTCGCCGTGGGGGCGCACCGACAGCACGACGCCTTCATCGGTCCAGTTCATGGGGCGATCATAGGGGAATTTGCGGTAGAGGCGGCAATCGGCAGCAGGCAAGAGGCAGCAGGCAGCAGGCAGCAGGCAGCAGGCAGCAGGCAGCAGGCAGCAGGCAGCAGGCAGTCGCCCGTGAGAGGGCACTCGTCAAATGCCGAGGCGCTTCGAGCGCAGCTCGCGGCGCGCCGGGGCCTGGTCGATCGTGCACGGCGCGGCGCGGGCGATGCATTCGTAGCCGCCGCTTTTCCCCGGCAGGCAGTGCAGAAACTTATCCGCGGCGAGGCGCCAGCTCGCATACTCCTCGCCGTGGGCCAGCGCCTTCGCCTTCCAGCCGTCGAGTGCCGCCTTGCGTGCGCCCATCTCGGTGTTTCCAGTGACGAAGCCGCCATCGACGGTCGGCTTGCAGAGGCGGACGGCGGCGACGGCGGCGGCATGCGTCGCAAACAGAACTACGGCAAGCGCTGCAGTTCGGATGGCGGCGTAGCGCGGCATCTCAATCCTTCGGGAAATCGAGGCCCATCTCGCGATAGCGCTCGGGGTCGCTCTCCCAGCCCTCGCGGACCTTGACGAAGAGGAACAGGTGCACGGGCTGCTCGATGATCGAGGCGAGCTCGGCGCGCGCGGCGGACGAGATCTTCTTGATGGTCTGGCCGCCCTTGCCGAGCACGATGCTCTTCTGGCTGTCGCGGGCGACGTAGATCGTCTGCTCGATGCGCACCGAGCCGTCCTTCAAGTTCTTCCAGGAGGTGGTCTCGACGGCGGTCTGATAGGGCAGCTCGTCGTGCAGATTGTCGTAGATCTTCTCGCGCGTGACCTCGGCGGCAAGGAGGCGCACGGGGAGATCGGAGAGCTCGTCCTCGGGATAGAGCCAGGGGCCCTCGGGGGCAGTCTCGGCGAGGTAGGCCTTGAGCTCGGCCACGCCGTCGCCGGACAAGGCCGAGATCATAAAGACGCGGTCGAAGGCGAGGCGGCCCGAGAGCTCGGCGGCGAGCGCGAGGAGGCGCTCCTTGTCGGCGACGTGGTCGACCTTGTTCAGGACGAGCACCCGGCGCGGGCCGACAGAGGCGATCTTGTCGAGCATTGCAGCAATCTCGTCGTCCAAGCCCTTCGCGGCGTCGATGATGACGATCACGCTGTCGGCATCGGCGGCGCCGGACCAGGCCGCGTCCACCATCGCCCGGTCGAGCCTGCGTTTGGGCTGGAAGATGCCGGGCGTATCGATGAAGACGAGTTGGCTCGAGCCCTCGATCGCGATGCCGCGCACGGGAACGCGCGTCGTCTGCACCTTGCGCGAGACGATCGTGACCTTGGCGCCGACGAGCGCGTTGACGAGCGTCGACTTGCCGGCATTGGGCGCGCCGATGATCGCTACGATGCCGCAGCGCCGCGCGGCGCCCTCGGCCTGGTCTGCTCGCGGTGTCTCAGCCATGAAGCCCTTTGCCAATGACGCCCTCGCGCTCGAGCAGAGCGGTCGCGGCGGCCTGCTCGGCGGCGCGCTTCGAGGCGCCCTCGCCGCGCGCGGGCGGGCGGCCTTTGATGCGCACTTCTGCGGTGAAGAACGGCGCATGATCGGGGCCGGTGCGCTCGACCTCGACGTAATGGGGCAGCGACAGACCCTGGCCCTGCGCCCATTCCTGCAAGGCCGACTTGGCATCGACGGAGGCCTTGGGATGCGGCTCGCCCTCGCTTTGCCAGAGGCGGCGGACGACATCGCGCGCCTTGTTGAATCCCGCCTCGACGAAGATCGCGCCGAGGACGGCCTCGACCGCATCGGCGAGGATGGTCGGCTTCGAGCGGCCGCCGCTCTCGGCCTCGCTATCGGAAAGCACCATGAAGGTCCCGAGCGCGAGCTCGCGGCCGACCTTGGCGCAGGTCTCGCCCTTGACGAGCCGGTTGTAGCGGCGCGCCAGCTCGCCTTCGGTCGCCTCCGGAAAGGCCTCGTTCAGGATCTCGACGATGGCGAGCCCGAGCACCCGGTCGCCGACGAACTCGAGACGCTCGTTGTCGGCGCGCGCGTTCTTCGAGCCCTTGACGCTCGCGTGCGTGAGCGCTCGCTCGAGCAAGGCCTGATCCTTGAAGCGGTAGCCGAGCCGCTTCTCGAGATCCTTGAATTTGCGCGCCCTGAACATCACGCTTGCCGGCTAGCGCACGAGTTTGAAGAACCGGTTCCAGCGGATGTCGAAGGGCCAGGTCCATGGGCTCGTCCAGCGCATGGCGTCCGGCTCGTCGACGGCAGCCGAGAAGAAGATGATCTCGGCGCGTCCCACCAGATTCTCAAAGGGAACGTAGCCGACGCCCCAGGCGGCGCGGCTGTCGGTCGAGTTGTCGCGGTTGTCGCCCATCATGAAGTAGTGGCCGGGCGGAACCTTGTAGGGCCGCGTGTTGTCGAACTGACCGTTCGGATCGCCGTCGAGGACGGTATACTTGACGCTGTTCGGGAGCGTCTCCTCGAAGGTGGGCACGCGGCGCGGGACGCCATCCTCCTCGCGCGTCAGGAACTCTCCCTTGCGCACCTTCGGCACCGCCTGGCCGTTGATGTAGAGCACGCCGTCCTGCATCTGAATCTCGTCGCCGGGGAGGCCGATGACGCGCTTGATGTAGTCGGTCGAATTGTCGCGGGGCAGCTTGAAGACCACGACGTCACCGCGCTTGGGCTCGGCGGCGAAGACGCGTCCGGAGAAGAGGTTCAAGCCAAACGGAAACGAGAAGCGGCTGTAGCCGTAGGAAAGCTTCGAGACGAAGAGGTAGTCGCCGACGAGCAGCGTCTCTTTCATCGAGCCCGACGGGATATTGAAGGGCTGATAGAAGAAGACACGCACGACCATGGCGATAGCAAGCGCCTGGAGGATGATCTTTGCGGTCTCCCACCAGCCGGCCCTGCTGGCCGCCTTGGAGTCGGTGTCCAGGCTCATTTCGTACTCCTCGGCCAAAAGGCCGCCACTCGCCGTCTTACCCTCGAGGACATGCTTTTCCGGAAGCACTCTAGCCGCGTGAGCCCGCCCGCTATAGCCATTTCCCCCTATAAGCGCAATTCGCGCGGTGCCATGCCCCGCGGCGGGGCGGATCCTGCCGGTTCATGCTCCCGGCCGAGTCTCGACCGATATGATGACGACGGCCTCGGCCAGGGGAAAGTCGTCCGTAAGGGTCAGATCTATGCGGGCTTCACAACCGGCCGGTGTGATGCGCGAAAGCTGCACCGCAGCGCCCCCCGTGAGCGCGATTGTCGGCCGCCCAGATGCCAGATTGACGACGCCCATGTCGCGCCAGAAGACGCCGTGGCGCAGGCCGGTGCCCAACGCCTTGGCGCAGGCCTCCTTGGCGGCGAAACGCTTGGCGTAGGATGCGGCGCGAGCGGCACGCCCATCGGATTTGAGCCGCTCGACGTCGGTGAAGACGCGCTCGAGAAACCGGTCGCCGAAGCGCGCAAGCGTCGCCTCGATGCGGCGGATGTCGACGATGTCGTTGCCGATGCCGAGTATCATCGCCTGACCGTCATTCCCTCAGGCACTCATGCGCCGCTCGGCGTGGAGGCGCGCCTCGTCCATCAGTGCCCGCATGCGCCTCACCGCGGCGTGGAGGCCACAGAAAATCGCCTCGCCAATAAGGAAATGGCCGATGTTGAGCTCCACCAACTCGGGCATTCGCGCGAGCGCCGCGACAGTATTGAAGGTCAGGCCGTGGCCGGCGTGGACCTCGAGGCCGGCGTGCGCCGCCTGGCGCGCCGCGGCCGCGAGGCGCTCGATCTCGGCGGCTGCGCCAGCCGCGTCGTCGTCGAGCGCGCGGTCGCAGTAAGCACCCGTGTGAAGCTCGACGATGTCGGCCTTGAGAGCGGCAGAGGCCTCGATCGCGCGCGGATCGGGCTCAATGAAAAGCGAGACGCGAATGCCCGCGCCCTTGAGCGCGGCGACGACAGAAGTGAGATTTTCCTTCTGGCCCACGACATCGAGGCCGCCCTCTGTCGTGCGCTCCTCACGACGCTCCGGCACGAGGCAGCAGGCGTTCGGCACATGGCGCAGCGCGATCTTGAGCATCTCCGGCGTCGCAGCCATCTCGAGATTCAAGGGGCGCGTCAGCTCGGACTTCAAGCGCGCAATGTCGGTATCGGAAATATGCCGGCGATCCTCCCTGAGGTGCGCCGTGATGCCGTCGGCGCCGGCCTCGATCGCGAGGTGGGCTGCGCGCAGCGGATCAGGGTGTCGGCCGCCGCGCGCGTTGCGGATCGTGGCGACGTGGTCGATGTTCACGCCGAGGCGCAGAGGCGAGATCGCCAAGCGCTCGGAGCCTGCCTGTGCGTGAGTGAGACGAGCGGACATGGATGCTAGGTTGTTCTGCTAAGTTGCTCTGGTGTCGATCAATTCGTCCGGCCACTGGCTCGCAGAGCCGGAATGGGGCGGGTGCTCATTCAAACACACGTTCCACCTTGCTGACCACCGCTTTCGATTTGAGGCCGGCGATGATCTGGTTCAAGTGGGCGAGGTCCCAGACCTCGAGGCCGATTCTCAGCTCGGTGAAGTCGGAAGCGCGGCGCAGCATCTTAAGGTTATCGATGTTGCCCTCGGCCTGGCCGATGACGTCGGCGATCTGCGCCAGCGTGCCAGGCTTGTTCGGCGCGGTAACGCTGATCAACGCCGGGAAGCGCTCGGGGTTCTCGGGATCAATGTCCCAGGCGACATCGATCCAGCGCTCGTGCTCATAGCTCTTCAGGCGCGGCGAGTGAATCTGGAATATGCGCATGCCTTCGCCCGGCGTCAGTACGCCGACGATGCGGTCGCCAGGCACGGCGCCTCCTTCCTCGAACAGGACGGGCATATCGTTCCTCACGCCGCGGATCGGTATGCCGCGCGATTTGCCGGCGGGCTGATGCTCCTCGGGCTGGTTGCCGCCGGAGCGGAACTTCAGTCCTGCAACCCGCGTCAGCTTGAGCCAGCCCTTGGGCGGCTTGCCCGCGTCCTGGGGACCCGTGGGAGCGAGCGCGGTGCGCCCCGCGGTCTGCGAGGATTCGGGGGCGATCGCGCGCACGACGTCGTCGATCTTGATCTCGTTCCTTGCCACAGCGGCGAGCACATCCTCGATGTTCTTCTGCGAGAATTTCGAGAGCACTCTCTTGACCTGGTCGTCGCTGTAGGTCTCGCCGATGCGCTCCAGCGACGCCGTGAGAAGCCTGCGGCCAAGCTCGGCATATTGGCGGCGGATGGCATCACGCGCGGCGCGGCGGATCGCAGCGCGGGCGCGCCCCGTCACGGCCAGGTTCTCCCAGGCCGCGGGAGGCGTGTGCGTCTTGGAGGTCTGAATTTCCACCTCGTCGCCGTTTCTCAGCCGCGTGTCGATCGGCACGTGGCGGCCGTTGACATAGGCGCCGACGGCGGCATTGCCGATGTCGGTATGGACCGCATAGGCGAAGTCGAGAGGCGTCGCCCCGCGCGGGAGCGCGATGAGCCGGCCCTTGGGCGAGAAGCAGAACACCTGGTCCTGGAACAGCTCGAGCTTGGTGTGTTCCAGGAACTCCTCGGGATTGGCGCCTTCGAGCAGGGTCTCGACAAGGCGGCGCAGCCACACGTAGGGGCCATTGTCCTTGGCGAAATCGACGGCGGCCCTCGATGTGTGATCGCCGCCGTTGAGCTTCTGGCTATCCTTGTAGTAGGCGTGCGCGGCGACGCCGTACTCGGCGATCGAGTGCATCGCGCGCGTCCGGATCTGGAGCTCGACGCGCTGGTGGCGTGGCCCGACGACGGTGGTGTGGATCGACTGGTAGTTGTTCTGCTTGGGCGTCGAGACATAATCCTTGAAGCGGCCCGGCACCGTGCGCCACGTCGTGTGAGCTACGCCCAGCACGCGATAGCAATCGTCGATCGTATCGACCACGACGCGGAAGGCGTAGATGTCGGAGAGCTGCTCGAGGCTGATCTGCCTGTTCTCCATCTTGCTCCAGATGGAGTAAGGCTTCTTCTCGCGGCCCGAGACCTCGGCCCTGATGCCGACATCGGCAAGCTTCTGCGAGAGAGCGCGCGCGATCTCGTCGACGATGCCTTCGTTCTTGGCGCGCAGCTCAGCAAGCTTCTCGGTCACGGTCTTGTAGGCTTCGGGATAGAGCCAGCGGAAGGCATGCTCCTCGAGCTCGTCGCGCAGCGCCTGCATGCCCATGCGGCCGGCGAGCGGCGCATAGATCTCGAGCGTCTCCTCCGAGCTCCTGCGCCGGCTCTCGGGCTTCATGTGCTCGAGCGTGCGCATGTTGTGGAGGCGGTCGGCGAGCTTGACGAGAAGCACGCGGATGTCGCTCGAGATGGCGAGGAGGAGCTTCCTGAAATTCTCGGCCTGCTCGGCCTGCTTCGAGATGAGGTCGAGGCGCTTGATCTTGGTGAGGCCGTCGACGAGGGCGCCGATCTCGGCGCCGAAGAGCTGGTCGATCTCGGCGCGCGTCGCATCCGTGTCCTCGATCACGTCGTGGAGGAGCGCGGTGACGATGGTCGCGTCGTCGAGCTTCAAGTCGGTGAGGATCGCCGCGACCTCGAGAGGATGGGAGAAATAGGGGGCGCCAGAGGCGCGCTTCTGCTGGCCATGCGCCTTCATGGCGTAGACATAGGCGCGATTGAGAAGGTTCTCGTCGGCGGTCGGGTCGTACTTCTGAACTCGCTCGACGAGCTCATACTGGCGCATCATGAGCCGTCACACTCCCTGGTGCTTGCTCCGAAGATCGCCGTGGCTTTCCTCGCAAGGCCCCAGGATACTAGACCACAGAGAACAGGAGCACGCACGCGCCCAGCGCAAGGCGTCCCCATGGGACGTCACCTGCCCACGGCGATCCTTTACGGCGCCTTAACGACAGCGCCCTGGGGCGAGACCAGAAGTCTGCCGGGCGTCCTAGCGGCCGCGCTCGCGGGGGCCGCCGCTGCCGTTCGACGAGGGCTCGGAAGGCGTCATGCTCTCGAGGCCACGCAGGAGCTGCTCCTCGGTCAGAACGTCGACCTGGGTGTCGCTCGCCTGATCGTCGCGGCCAAGCATGGGACCGCGCCGCTCCTGCGGCAGCACAGGCGCCGCGGCCGCCTCCGGCTCGTCGACCTCGACGTTCTTCTGGATCGAGTGAATGAGGCTTTCGCGCATGTCCTCCGGCGGCACCGTGCGCTCGGCAATCTCGCGCAGGGCTATGACCGGGTTCTTGTCGTTCTCGGGATCGATGGTGATCGCGCTGCCATTGGCGATCGAGCGCGCCCGGTGCGCCGCCAGGAGCACGAGCTCAAATCTATTGGGAACCTTGTCGACGCAGTCTTCAACGGTGACGCGTGCCATTCGCCAGCACCCTCTCTAGGTCTCGCCGATGATATATGTATAGAGGCCGCAATCCGGGGTTCGGTCAAACCCAGCCCGACTCGGCGTCTCCTTGACACGAAAATCTCCTGTGAGCAAGCGCGCCGCCGGCGTTTCGAGGTTGTCGCGATGACCCCCACAAAGCGATTCATAGTAACAATAAATTATTCCGTACAAGCTCTATAGCTCCGGCCTGTATTTCAACTAATGGTGGCATGGATAAAAGTTAATCAACGAAACGTTACATCAGTTTTTCGGCGATCAGGTCCGTTTGAACAATTAACACCCGATGCGGCGGCCCTCCGTTACAACCAAATCTTGCTCTGGACCGGTGTTTCGTTCATTAGCACTAGGTCCGCCACCGCGAGCTCGGCAGCTCGGTGGCGTATTAGCACATGTTGTATTGGGCGGGTCGTCGTCGTCATCCGACGATGCACTCAGCCTCAAGGGTGAAAAGAATGCACTTCTATGAAACTGAGCGCGTCGCACTGCTCATCGACGGCGCCAACCTCTACGCCACATCGAAGGCTCTCGGGTTCGACATCGACTACAAACGCCTGCTCGTCCTATTTCGCCAGAAGGCCCATCTCGTGCGCGCGCTCTACTACACCGCGCTCGCCGAGGATCAGGAGTACTCGTCGATCAGGCCGCTGATCGATTGGCTCGACTACAACGGCTACACCATGGTGACGAAGCCGACCAAGGAGTTCACCGACGCGTCGGGCCGGCGAAAGATCAAAGGCAACATGGACATCGAGCTCGCCGTCGACGCCATGCGCCTTGCCGATTCGCTCGATCACATCGTGCTGTTCTCGGGCGACGGCGACTTCCGTGGCCTGGTGGCGGCGCTGCAGCAAAAGGGCAAGCGCGTCTCTGTCATCTCGACGCTCCAAACCCAGCCGCCGATGGTGGCCGACGAGCTCAGGCGGCAGGCCGACCAGTTCATCGACCTTGCGGATCTCGAGAGCCTCATCTGTCGCGATCCTGCAGCGCGTCCGCAGCGCGAGCCCAGGACGTATCCGCAGCGCGGGCAGGCCTATACGCATCGCGAGAACTTCCAGGACAACGGCGACCTTCCCGAGGAAGTCTAGGCGCGACACGTCGGCGGCCATTCGCCTAAACTCTTCTCATGAGGGCGGACCAGGGAAAAGCGCGCTACGGGCCGGAGGCGCCGCGCGACTGCGCGCGATGCGTCAGGCTGGCTGCCTTCCGCGACGTCAACCGGTCCGCCGAGCCCCAATGGTTCAACGGCGCCGTCCCCTCCTTCGGGCCGGCGACTGCCCGGCTGCTCATCGTCGGCCTAGCCCCGGGGCTCAGGGGCGCCAATCGCACCGGGCGCCCCTTCACCGGCGACCATGCGGGCGAGCTCCTCTATGCGACGCTCCTCGAATACGGCTTCGCCAAGGGAAGCTATGGCGCCAGGCCCGACGACGGCCTCGATCTCGTGGGCTGCATGATCTCCAATGCCGTTCGCTGCGTGCCGCCGCAAAACAAGCCGACACCCGCCGAGATCGCGGAATGCCGCGGCTTCCTCAGCGCGCGGATAGCCGCCCTGCCCAATCTCCGGGTCATCGTCATGCTGGGCCGCGTCGCGCACGATTCGACACTTGCCGCGCTCGGGGCGCGCAAGGCGCTTTTCCCGTTTGCGCATGGCGCGCGCCATGAGGTGAGGCCCGGCCTCACGCTCTTCGACAGCCTGCACTGCTCGCGCCTCAATACCAACACGCGGCGCCTGACACCGGAGATGTTCCGGGCCGTCTTTGCGGACGCAAGGCGTGCGCTCGGCCGGGCCTAGGCCCATGGGGCTCACACAAGCCTGTGATTGCGGGGCCTCGCCACCTTCTATCTCTGTCGCCCTACGTCTATCATCCAGTCTATCATGCCGGGGCATTGAGCTCGGAGTTGCGGCAAATCAAGGCGCGTATCGCCAGCGGCAGCCAGCCTCATGCCAAAGAGGATTGACCAGATGGCTCTCGAAATCGCGCCGGAAAAAGTGGCCCACGTGATCATCAAGGCGCGCGAGTACGACGCGAAGGTCGGGGCGTGGAACGATACGACCGAGGAAGGCGACGCCGACGAGGATCCGCAAGCGATCCTCGAGGACTTCGCGAACGACCCGACGCGGGCGGAGCTTGCCGGCTTCATCGATGCCTTGAACGACGACGAGCAGGCGCACCTCGTGGCGCTCGCCTGGGTCGGGCGGGGCACGTTCGAGCCCGAGGAGCTCGACGAGGCGGTGGAGACAGCAAAGGTGGAGAAGGTCAACTCGACGGCGCGCTACCTGCTCGGCATTCCGATGCTTGCCGACTTCCTCGAGGAAGGCCTCGAGAAGCTCGGCTATTCCGTCGAGGATGTCGAGAGCGACGTGCTCTAGGTTCTGGCCTTATCGCATTTTCTGCGACGAGCCGGTGCCCACCCCGGATTGTCGTCGTCCGTGCGGAGCACGGCTTCGCCGTGACGCGGAGCACGGCTTCGCCGTGATGCGGAGCACGGCGTCCAAGCGGAGCTTGGCTTCGCCAAGACGTCATGACTCCCGGGCGGGCTTTCGTCGGAAAATGCTCTAGCTCTGCGCGCGAAGCCAGCTCAGGACCTCGCCCGCGTGCTTATCGGGGGGATGCACGGGATAGAAAACGCGCACGAGGCGGCCGTCGCGAACGACGAACGTGAGGCGCTTCAAATAGGTGACGCCGCCCGTCTCGAAGGCAGGCAGCGCAAGGGTACGCCGAAGCATCGCCGCGGAGTCGCTCAATAGAGCAAAGGGGAGCTTCACGCGCGCGGCGAATTCGCGCTGGTGGTGCTCGTCCTGGCAGCTCAGTCCGAAGACTTCGGCGCCAAGCGCCAGGTACTCGGGATAGAGATCGCGAAAGCCTTCCGCCTCGGGCGTCGAGCCGTGGGCGCCTGGAATCAAGTCCCAGTCAGGCGGATTGGCGAGGCCGGGGCGGCCGGTCCACGGATAGATGAAGACCACCGACAGTCCGGGAACCCGCGCCACGCTCGTCTCGCCGCCCAGGGTCGAGGGGAGCGCGAGGTCGGGAATCTCCGTGCCCGGCGTGAGGTGGAGCGCGCCACCGCAATCTGCTGGCGCGGGGTAGGGCCACGTGCTCATCGCGGGTTGGCCGTGAGCCAGGCGAGAACATCGTCTGCGTTTCGATCGGGCGGAAACACCGGATAGAAGACATGCATAACGGTGCCGTCATCGATGATCATCGCGAGCCGCTTGATCATCACCTTGCCGTTGACGACCATCGCCGGCAGCGTCATGGAGCGCGCCAAGCCGAGACCGGAATCGGACAGAAGCGGAAACGGCAAATGCAGACGCTCCGCGGCCACCTGCTGCTCGGGCAGCGTCTGCGTCGAAAGGCCGAACACGGCGGAGGCGCCTCCCCGCTTCAAGTCCGCATGAAGGTCGCGGAAGGCACAGGCGTGGGGCGTGCAGCCGCGTGCTCCCGGGATTGCGTCCCAGCCGTCGGGCAGGGCTACGCCCGGCGTGCCGGTCATAGGATAGATGAAGAGCACGGTCCGGCCGGCGAGCCTCGCGAGCGACACGTCGCCGCCAGCAGTTGAGGGCAAGGCAACATCCGCGATGCGTGCGCCCAAGAGATGGCGTGCGGCGCCGTCGTCCTCCGGCACCGGCAGCTTCGACCAATCGATCTCGGTGAAGCTCGTGCTCGCGCCCATCACCCCTTCTCGCGCATGAGGCGCGCCTTCTGGCGGTTCCAGTCGCGCTTGGCGGCGTCCTCGCGCTTGTCGTGCAGCTTCTTGCCCTCGGCGATCGCGAGCTTCAGCTTGGCGATCCCGCGCTGATTGAAATAGAGCTCGAGGGGGACAATCGTCATGCCCTTGCGCTCAACCCCGTTGGCGAGCTTGGCCATCTCGCTCTTGTGCAGGAGAAGGCGGCGTTTGCGGCGCGGCTCGTGCTGAAAGAAGCGCCCGGCGCCCTGATATTCGGGAATATACGAGTTGATGAGATAGAGGCCGCCGTCCTCCATCGAGGCATAGCTCTCGGCGATGTTGGCCTGCCCCTTGCGCAAGCTCTTCACCTCGGTGCCCCGCAGCTCGAGGCCCGCTTCCCAGGTGTCAGTGAGAAAGTATTCGTGTCGGGCCTTCCGGTTCTCAGCAACGATCCGGCGGCCGTCGTCCGTCTTGGCCGACATGATCTTGTCCCTGAATAACTCAGCCTATTCGGCGGCCCTGGCCTGGAGAAGCCCGACCTTGACGAGCGCCGCGTCTACGACCTTGCGCGTCGCCTCCGTGACGGGGACGAGCGGCAGGCGCATCTCCGCCGAGCACAGCCCGAGGCGGGAGGCGGCGTACTTCACCGGGCCGGGGTTGCTCTCGACGAACAGCGCGTCGTGAAGCGGCATGAGCCGATCCTGCAGCGCGAGGGCCGCCTTGTAGTCGCCCTTGAGGCAGACGTTCTGGAACTCGGCGCAGAGTCGCGGGGCGACATTCGAGGCGACCGAGATGCAGCCGTGGCCGCCGTGCGCCATGAAGCCGAGCGCAGTCGCGTCCTCTCCCGACAGAAGGCAGAAGTCGTCGCCCAAGGCGAGGCGCTGCTGGGAGCAGCGCGCGAGGTTGGCAGTCGCATCCTTGACGCCGCGGACGTACTTCAACTCGGCGCAGCGGGCCATGGTCGCAATCGACATGTCGACCACCGAGCGTCCTGGAATGTTATAGATGATGATCGGGATGCCAACCGCGTCGTTGATCGCCTTGAAGTGCTGATAGAGCCCTTCCTGCGTCGGCTTGTTGTAGTAGGGCGTCACGACGAGCAGGCCGTCGGCGCCGGCTTTCTCGGCATGCTGAGACAGCTCGATGGCTTCGGCGGTCGCGTTCGAGCCCGTGCCGGCAATCACAGGGACGCGGCCGCGGGCGACCTCGACCGTCACCTCGATGACACGCTTGTGCTCGTCGAAGTCGAGGGTCGGGCTCTCGCCGGTCGTCCCGACGGGCACGAGGCCGTGGGTGCCTTCCGCAATCTGCCACTCCACCAGCCGGCGGAAGGCATCCTCATCGACGGCGCCATTTTTCATCGGCGTGATGAGCGCCGTATAAGAGCCCCTGAACATGTGCTCTAAACCCCTTGTCTCCTGCGGCTCCGTGCGCGCTGCGCAGGGCACGTCTTCATGTTTCTGCCGTCTTGGTCGGATTTACTTGACGAATCGCACCCGCAAGGGCCGCTCGGGTTGGTCTTAGCCTGCTTCCAGGCACAGTATCGAGCGGCCGGGCCGTCCATCAAGACTGGGATAGATAACATAAGGCGCTTGATCCAGGGGCCGCAAGACGACAGGGTGGCCCAAAATGTGGGGATCGTTGGGCATTTGGCTGAGGTGCTCGGAAGCGTGACGGACCGGGAGCAACGGAAGGGGCAAAAAGGCTGGCGCCTCGCGGGCGTGGCTGGAGCCCTGATCCTGGCCGCCCTCGGGCTCATGCCCGGCACTGCGGTCGCCGAACCGGCCGCCGGCGACGGCAAGGGTGCTAAGAAGTCCGCCGCGGTCCAGAGCGCCGCCAAGCCCGCCACCACGCGTCCGGTCCAGCCCAAGCCCGTGTCGGCATCGAAGGACGAGGCCGAGCACTTTCAGCGCCTAGACCGCGCCATCGCGCCCGTGCGCGACTACCCGCTGTCGGCCGAGGACGCAGCCCGGATCCGCGAGGCCGTCAAGGCCGTCGGTGGATCGGCCGGCGGCGGCGCGGAGATCGGCAAAGACATCAGCGATCCCGTCGGCCGCAAGATCGTCGCGTGGTACCGCCTGCGAAGCGGCAACGGCGCGGCAGCCGAATACCGGGCATTCCTCGACGCCAATCCCGCCTGGCCCGAACGGGGCCTGCTCAAGCAGAAGCTCGAGGAGGCGCTGTTCACGCAGGGCGGCGGCGCGGCCGACATCAAGGCTCATTTCAAGTCGTCGGGACCGGACACGGGCGTGGGCCTTGCGGCGCTTGCTTCTGCCTATCTCGCCGAGGGAAACGAGGCCGAAGCCAGGAAGACCGCCGCGAAAGTCTGGCGCGAGCTCAACATTCCGCCTCAGCTCGAGGCGGGATTCCTCGCGCGCTTCAAAGGCCTGCTCTCGGCAGCCGATCACAAATGGCGCCTCGACCGGCTCCTCATCGACGATCTCAGATGGGCCGATGAGAAGGCCGCGCGTGCGGCCGTCGTGCGCCGGGTCATCCCCCTGCTGGCGCCCGCCGAGCAAAAGAAGGCTCAGGCGCGGCTCGCCGTGTTCATGGGTGCGGCCGGCGCCAAGAAGCAGATCGACGCGCTGGCGGCAGAGCGTGAGCCCGACTGGGGTCTCGTCTTCCACCGCATTCAGGCACTGCGCCGGGCCGGCAAGACGGAGGAGGCCGCCAAGCTCATGCTCGGCGCGCCGACCGAAGAAGCCAAGATCGTCGTCCCCGATGAGTGGTGGGTCGAGCGGCGCGCCAACGCCTACGAGGCGCTGAAGGCGGGGAAGCCGAAGCTCGCCTACGAGCTCGTGCGCGAGGCGGGCCCGTTGTCAGTCAATCCGCTCAAGGACCAGAGCTTCATGGCGGGGTGGCTGGCGCTGCGCTACCTCAAGGATCCGGCGCTTGCCGAGCAGCACTTGCTCGTCATGCGCAAGGCGGCCGACGGCCCCCTGAGCCGCGCCAAGGCCGCCTACTGGCTCGGGCGGACGGCAGAAGCGCGCAACGACGGCGCGGCAGCACAGCAATACTATCGGGAGGCGCTGCGCGATCCCGATGCCTTCCACGCGCTTCTCGCGCGCCAGAAGCTCGAACCCGGGCGCCAGGCGATCGTCACCAAGGCACCTGAGGAGCCGACGCAGGAGCAGATCGACCGCTTCGCCCAGCTCGACGCGGCGCAGGCGGTGGTCGTGGCGAAGAAGTCAGGCCTCGACATCTCCATCATGCGCAGCTTCATCGTTCAGCTTCGCACCTACCTCAAGAGCGAGGGCGAGGCGTCGATGGTGGCGCATCTCGCGGAGGCGATCGGCGATACGCAATCGGCGGTACGCGCCGGCAAGACGGCCATCGCACGCGGGCAGAACCTCGTCTACTACGCCTATCCGGTGCACCCGTTCCCGGCCTATTCGCCGTTGCGCCATCCGCCGGAGACAGCATTCCTGCTCGGAATCGCGCGCCAGGAGACGGAGTTCAACACGCTCATCGTCTCGGGTGCCGGGGCAAAGGGGCTCTTGCAGGTGATGACGATCACGGCCAAGCACGTCTGCCGCGACTACAAGATCAAGTGCGACATCGGCCGCCTGCTCACCGATCCCGGGTACAACGCGATGCTGGCGTCGGCCTATATCGGCGACCGCATGGAGGAGTTCTCAGGCTCCTATGTGCTGACGATTGCCGGCTACAATGCGGGACCGGGTCGCGCGCGGCAGTGGATCCGCGAGTTCGGCGATCCGCGCGATCCCAAGGTCGATCCGATCGACTGGATCGAGCGTATTCCCATCCAGGAGACGCGCGAATACGTGGGCAAAGTGCTGGCCAACATCCAGATGTATCGGGCGCGGCTCGGCGAGGAGCAAGCCGCGCTGAGGCTCGAAGAAGATTTGAACCGCGCCCGCCTCGCGCAACGCCAGCAGGCTCCGTCAAAGGATGCGGGCGTGTCGGCTGCGACAAGGTCCGACGGCTAGCAATTTTCTCTCGTGCCCGGCGGCACGGCATTCCATTTCCCAAGTCTGAGTGAAGCGATCTTGTTGCGATCGGAATGCAATGGCGAGGGCGGCGATGGCGGCACAACGGCAGGTGTTCGAAGATTTCTTCTTCACCGCACGCGACGGGCTCAAGCTGCACGCGCGCTGCTACCATGCGATCGCGCCGCAATGGCCGCCGCGACGGCCCGTCTTGTGCCTCGCGGGGCTGACTCGCAATGGGCGCGACTTCCACGATCTCGCGACGGCGCTCTCGGGCCACGAGCGCGAAGCACGCGACGTCTACACGTTCGACTATAGGGGTAGGGGCCTCTCCCAATCCGACCCCAATTGGCGCAACTATTCCGTTCCGGTCGAGCTTCTGGACGTGCTCGACCTCATGACGATCAAAGGACTGCACGACACAGCCGTCATCGGCACCTCGCGCGGCGGCCTCGTCGCCATGGTGATGGCCGCGGCACAACCAACCACGATCGGCGCCGTCGTGCTCAACGACATCGGACCGGTGATCGAGCAGACTGGGCTCGGGCGCATCTCGGCCTATGTCGGGCGCGTGCCGCTGCCAGCAACCTGGGCGGAGGCGGCGAAGCTCGTCGGCGACATGAGCCGGCGCGCCTTTCCGGCCGTGGCGGAGGAGGAGTGGGAGGATGTGGCGCGGCAATGGTTCAATGAGCGCAAGGGGCGCCCGGCGCCAGGATATGATGCCAGCCTCGCCAATGCGCTCTCCGTGCTCGACGGGCCGATGCCAGCGCTCTGGCCACAGTTCGAGGCGCTGAAACGTGTGCCGCTCATGGTCATCCGCGGAGAGACGTCTGACATCCTTTCGCAGGCGACGGTCGAGGAGATGCGACGACGTCACCCGGCGATGACGGCCATGACCGTCAAAGGCCAGGGCCACGCGCCGCTGCTCCGCGATGCGCCGACGATCGAGGCGATCCGCGGCTTTCTGGTCGGCGCCGAGGCGCCGGCCTACGTGCCGCAGGCGATGTACGCTTAGGCTGCCGGAGCGCCGGCCGGCCTATAGCAGCCGGGCGATCTTCTCCGCGCTTCCGTTGCGCTCCTCGGCAGTCATGTGCAGGCCCGCCTTGGTCCGCCGCCAGAGGATGTCGTCCGGGATCTGCGCCCACTCGCGCTCCCTCAGGTAGGCGATCTCACGCTCCGTGAGCCCGCCGCCGAGATCGGCGCCGAGGTCGCTCATTTGCTTGGCGCTGCCGAGCAGCACGTCCGTCCGCGTTCCATAGCGACGCGCGAGCCGGGCAAGGGTCGGGAGCGGAATGCCGGGGCGGCGGTGCGCCAAGTCAAGCAGATAGCCGCCGATGCCGGCCTCGCCGACATCGCCGCCCGGAAGCGGCGCGCCAGCCGTCCAGGGATCGCCGATAGGAAGGTGAGGCTCGAGCAGTGCGAGCACGGCCTCGGCGAGCCGGCGGTAGGTAGTGATCTTGCCGCCGATGACATTGACGAGGGGCGGCGAATCCTGCCCGGCAGCGAGGGCCAGATGATAGTCGCGCGAGACGGCGGAGGGATCGGCGCTGCCGTCGTCCAGGAGCGGGCGCACACCCGCGTAGCGCCAGACGATGGCGTCGCGCTCGAGCGGCTTGGCAAAGAAGCGCCCTGCCAGATCGAGCAGATAGCCCTCCTCATCGTCGACTATTGCAGCGGAAGCCGGGTCGCCGTCGAAGGGAACGTCAGTCGTGCCGATGAGCGTGAAGTCCCCCTCGAACGGGAGAGCGAAGACGACGCGCTTGTCGGCGCTCTGGAGCAGATAGGCGTCCTCGGCGCCGGCAATGCGCGGCACTACGATGTGGCTGCCCTTGACGAGCTTCAGGACGGGAGCGGCCGCAGCCGAGGCGCCAGAGCTCGCGAGGCGTGCAACGTCCGCAGCCCACGGACCCGCCGCGTTGACGAGCGCACGAGCCCGGATCTCGCGTGCCCAATCCGACGACTTGAGGGCGATGTGCCATAGGCCGCCCTCGGCGCGAACCCAGTTGACCTTGGTGCGGGTGAGAATCGTCGCACCGTGGTCGGCGGCCGCGCGGGCGTTGAGGACAACGAGACGGGCGTCATCGACCCAACAGTCCCAGTAGGCAAAGCCATGCGTCAGCTCGGGCTTCAGGGCGCGGCCGGCGGGATCGCGCTTGAGATCGAGCGCAGACGAGGCCGGCATGCTGCGGCGCTCGGCAAGATGATCGTAGAGGGCGAGACCGGTGCGGATCAAAGCGCTCGGCCGCATTCCCTTCACGTGCGGCAGCACGAACCGCAGGGGCCAGATGATGTGCGGGGCTTTCGCGAGAAGCACCTCGCGCTCGGCGAGCGCCTCGCGCACGAGACGAAACTCGTAGTGCTCGAGATAGCGCAGGCCGCCATGAATCAGCTTGGAGCTGCGCGACGATGTGGCGCCCGCGAGGTCGCCCATCTCGGCCAGCAGGACATGGAGGCCGCGTCCGGCCGCGTCGCAAGCGATGCCCGCGCCGTTAATGCCGCCGCCGACAATTGCGAGATCGTAGATCCTATCCATCATGACCCGAGGCGCATCTCATCGGTGTACGGCAGCATGCGTGCAAGGATACTCTATCTGCGAGCCGTCAGGCGCACGTTGACGCAACTCACTTCAAGACCGTGCCACGCCGGTCCGCCGGGGCGTGACAAGACTCACGATGACAATGGTGAGAAGGCCTGCGGGCAGCCCAAAGAGCGCTGCAGCTGCGCCATGGACGCCAAACCAGTTCGCGAGCCCGACCTTGGCTCCGCCTCCGCGGGCGTGGGCCTCGAGCGCGGTCCAGGCCGCGGTCTTGGCGTCACCCTCGGTGGCGCTTGCCCAGGCGGTCTTGAGGCTCACGAACTTGCGTATGGCTGCCTCGCTTGCGTTCGAGAGCTGGGGCCATGTCTCGTAGAAGGGGACCGACGCATAACGCGTGCCGATCATGTAGTAGGCGCAGACGGCGAGCCCCACGACCATGCCCGCCGCAGCCCCCCATCCGTTCGCACGGGGCCACCAGATACCGAGGATCAATGCCGGAAGGAGCGCGGCCGCGGCGAGCGACAGCGCCCACATGAGCGCGATCATCGCGTCGGGCGGCGTTTTCACCGCGGCCAGGGCGGCGAGCCCGACCGCGACAAGCAGGAGGACGCGGGTGACGGCAAGGCGTCGCGCCGTCGGCGCCTTGATCGCCTGCGACCCGGCGAGCAGGTCGCGGCCCAGCGTATTGGCGATGGTGACGGCGAGACTGCTCGCGATTGCCATCATTGCCGAAGCGACACCAGCGAATAGGAGCCCGGTCACAAGCCAAGGCGCGCCCGCCATTCCCGGTACTGCAGCAATCACGGCAGCGGGCTCGAGAACCAAGGCGCCTTGGGTCAAGAGGCCGGTCTTGTTGCCAGCCGCGAGTGCGGCGGCGGGCAGCACGGTCTTCTGAAAGGTCTCCCATCGCGCGGGCGCCGGCGAATCGAGCAGTGTCCGGGCCGAGTCGAAAATTGCGGTCTTGGCGGGTGCCTTGATGTCCACCCATGAGGATGCCGCGTCGAGCCCCTGTGCCTTGAAGTAGGCCGTGACGGCCGCGACATCGCTTGCGCCCGCGCGCACGGCGCCGATCACATCGTCCACTAGCTTAAGCGAGACGCCATGAATGCGCACGAGGTCCGCGCCCGACAGCGGCTCGAGCCATGGCGGCAAGGCGGTGAGCGCAGTCCCCTTCGTGATCAGAGAATAGATCTCGAGCTTCGCATAGGCCGCGTAGGCCGGCGCTGTGACGAGAAGCAGGGCGATGAAGAACGTGGCCCATGCTCCCGAGAGCCGCGCCTCGCGCGCCGTTGGCGCCGCGAGATAGCGCCCGATGATGTGAGGAAGTGCAGCAGCGCCCGCCATCACGGTCAACGTCAGGGCAAAGAAATTCAGCCGGTCGAGCTGCAGGAAGGGCTTCACGTGCGGCTGGAACGAGCGCAGATCGGCAAGGCCTTTTTCGAGCAAGCCGGTCTCGAGCCGCGTGATCTCGGCCACCGCCTCGCCATAGGCGAGCTGGGGAAGCAGCACGCCGTGCTTCGACGCCGTGAAGTAGACCAGCACCGCAAGGTAGGCCGTGGCGATGACCAGGAATTGGGCGACCTGTGAGCGCGCCAGGCCACTCATGCCACCCATAACCGTGCACAAGGCCACGACGGCAGCCAAGGAGATCACGGCTGGCCCGCGCCCAATTTCGAGGAAGCGCGACATCACGAGGCCGGCGACGGAAGTTTCGGCGATCAGCAGAATGAAGGACACCAGCACGATGATGACCGCGGCCAGCACGCGGGCCGTGGTCCCGAAGCGGATGCCGAAGAAGCCCGCAACCGTCGAGGCGCCTGACATTTGCAGGTAGGGGCCGATCAGAATCGCAGCGAGTGCGAAGCCCGCGATCCAGCCAATCACCCAGGCCAGGCCGTCGAAGCCCAGGACGTAGAGCAGGCCGGCCAATCCGAACAGGAACGAGGCCGGCACGGCGCCTGCTGCGGCACCCATGCCATTCCACAGCGCGGGCACGCGCCGGTCTGCGACCTCGAAGGCATCAAGATCGGCGGCTCGCGTGAAGAGCCCCATCGCGAGGTAGGCTGCGATTGGAAGGAGTGCCATCGCCAGCACCAGGCGCGGGGGTGCCATGCCAAACTCGCCGAGCACGGACAGGAAAGCCGTCGCGGCGAGAAGCCCCATGATGGCGATCGCGCAGAGCTTTGCGGCGCTGGCGTAACGAGGCCGGCCATTGTCCGTCTTCAGCAAGTGCGTGATCTCCTCCGCGGGCTGCCACAGGAGCCGCTATTTCCGTCGCTCGCCCGCATTCTCTTCGCTGTCTATGGCATCCTGCCTCGAGGCTGCGACAAAGGCCAAGATGACGAGCGCAATGGGGACGACCTGCGCCGCGATGTAGAAGCCTCCTGGGAAGCCGCCGATCCGCAAGAGGTTCAAGGGCTCAACCAAGAGCGGAGCAACATAGGCGAACAATGCAATGAGCAGTGCCATCGCCGTGGCGAGGCCGGCACTTCGCAGCGCATGGCGCCCGCCCGTGCGCTTGTCACGCACGCGCCGATAGGCGCCATGAGCAACCATCAGCAATCCGCTCGCGATTATGACAGCGGTCCCCGTGAAGCCAATGATGGGGAAGAGATCAGGCAATGGAAGCATGAGGGTATCGGCGGCTCCCATGAGAATGCCAATCGCCGACGCAATGACGAGGATACCGAACGCAATCTCAATCATTCTCGCCCTTCCCAATCGCTGGGCCCGAGGTTAGCCGTTCCCGCCGGGGCGGCAAGGGCTCTCGATGGGCTGCAATCTGGGGGCCACACTTGACACTCTGCAGGCAACTCCGTATCGCGGTCGGGTCAGCAGATCCGAGCCGAAACACGGGTGGGGCCGGCTCGTCTCAGGCCGCCTTTCTCCAGCAAACGAGACGACCTCAATGAAGTTGTTGGTGACCGGCGCCGCCGGATTCATTGGCTTCCATTGCGCCAGGCGCCTCATAGAACTCGGGCACGAGGTCGTCGGTCTCGACAATCTCAACACTTACTATGACGTGACGCTCAAGGAAGCGCGTCTGGCCGAGCTCGCGCGCCTGCCGGGATTTCGCTTCCACCGGCTCGATCTCGCCGACCGCGACGCCGTCGAAGCGCTATTCACAACCGAGCGGCCGCAGCGGGTCGTTCATCTCGCCGCGCAGGCCGGCGTGCGCTACTCGCTCGAGAACCCGCACGTCTACGTCAGCTCCAATATCGCGGGCACGCTGCATGTGCTCGAGGGCTGCCGGCAGACCGGCGTCGAGCACCTCGTCTACGCTTCGACGAGCTCGGTCTACGGGGCGAACACCGCCATCCCGTTCAGCGTGCATCAGAACGTCGACCATCCCTTGAGCCTCTACGCGGCGACGAAGAAATCGACAGAGCTCATGGCGCACACCTACGCCCATCTCTACGGGCTGCCGGTCAGCGGCTTGCGCTTCTTCACCGTCTACGGGCCGTGGGGGCGCCCCGACATGGCGCTTTTTCTCTTCACGCAAAAGATACTCGCGGGCGAGCCGATCGACGTCTTCAACAACGGCCACCACGCGCGCGACTTCACCTATATCGACGACATCGTCGAGGGCGTGGTGCGCGTCGCCGACAAGATCGCGACGCCGAACCCGGAGTGGAGTGGGGACGATCCTGATCCCGCCACGTCGAGCGCGCCCTACCGGCTCTACAACATCGGCAACAACAGGCCGGTAGGTCTGATGCATTTCATCGAGTGCATCGAAAAGTCGCTCGGCAAGAAGGCCAAGATGAACTTCCTGCCGATGCAGCCCGGCGATGTTCCCCAGACCTACGCCGACATCGATTCGCTCGCGGAGGCCGTGGGCTTCCGACCGAAGGTCTCCATCGAGGAAGGCGTGCGCCGGTTCGTCGAGTGGTACCGCGCCTACTATCGCGTTTAGCGCATAACCTCTGCCCCCGGTCACTCGGCCGCCGGTACTCAGCCGCCCGACGCCGCAGGCTTGTCCATGCGCGTTATGCGCTCGAGAAGACCGGCGCGGCGGTCCTTACCCTTGGGCGGCTGAGCGTCGGGCTCAGACGCGGGCTCCGCCGCCGATGAGGGCGCAGTGGCCTGTGCGGTGGACGTCGCCTCGCCCTCCGGTGTGCCGTCGAGCGCACGCAGGAAGCCATTGACGCGCCCTGGATCCTCGGTGTTCCGGACCGACGCGTCGCCCGAGGCCGCACCGCGCAGGGTGCGCGGCGCGCGCGGAGCGCTGATGCGATCGACAAGGGACCGCTTGGGGGTCGCTTCATAGCCATCGCGGCGCCCACCACCGGTGACCGGAAGGGTGCCGGCGCCGAGGCGGCGCATCTCATCCACGAAGTGGGCCGCCTGACGCGCGAGCTTCTCGTTGGCAGCGGCCATCTCGGCGCGCAGGCGCTGAATGGTGGCGGTCTGCTCCTCTGACTGCGCCTGCAGCGCGCTCAAGCGTGCGCGCATGGCGATCTTGCTTTCCTTGACGGTCTTCTCGTCGACGTCCTCGGCTTCATAGGCCTTGAGCGCGGCCTTGAGCTTGGCAAGCTCGGCCGCTTGATCCTCATTGGTCGCCTTGAGCGTCCGCGTCTCCGCCTCGAGCGCGGCCTGGCCCGCATGCTCGGCTTCCGCCATGCCACGCGCCGACTTCAGCGCAACCTCGGCGTCGGCCAGATCCTTGCGCAGGCTGTTGATCTCGTCCTCGCTGTCGGCGCCCTTGCCAGACACGCTCCCATTCTGTGCGGGGGCAAGGCCCGCGATCTGATCCGGCCGTGCGCCGGCATTGACGAGCACCCCCTGCAAGCGGCTGATCAACGCCCCTTGATCGCGTGTCTTGGCACGAAGCGCTTCGATCTCGGAACGCAAGGCGATCTCGCCGTCAAAGCGGGGGTCGGCCAACGTCTCGCGGTTGCGGGCGGCGCGAGCGGTGAGCGTGGCGTTCAAGCGGTGAATCTCGTCGCGCTGCTGGGCGTTGATCTGGGTCGCCTCTCCGAGCGCCTGGGTTTGCTTGTTGGCCGACTGCGTGAGGCCAGATATCTCGCGATCGCGCTGGAAGAGCAGCTTCTTGGCTTCGGCGAGCCGGTACTCAACCTTGGGCAGGCGATCGGTTATCGTCTGCTCGAGCACACGGCGGGCGTTCTCGTGCTCCTCGAGCGCGGTGCGCATCTTCTGGACGGCACCTTCGAGGGCGCTGATGCCCGCGTCGCGGCGGTTGATCTCGACCATCTGCTTGGCGGCGGCGTGGTTCGACTCCGCAACCTTCATCTCCAGACGATGGATGGTGAGGGCGTACTCGGCGCGCAGCCTGTCCTTGTCGGCGCGAATCTCGGCCGTGGTCAGCGGCATGGTCCGCTTGAGTTCGTCGGTCGCCAGGCGCTCGGCGCGATTTCGATAGAGCGGGGCCAGCAGAAACCCTATGAAGGCCGCTGCAAAAAACCCGAGCGCCACCAGCATTGCCGACTGGATGGTGATCACAGGCGCATCCCCTTGGACCGCTCCCGTTCCTGTTGCACGCGGCTGCTTTCGCAGCCCACCGATCTCGCCCGGTCCGCCGGCATGGTGACGAGCGTCAAGCGGCGATCCTGCCCGGGCAGGCTAGGATAACCCCCGGGCGCGGTGCCGTGCCACTTCTTAAAGAGGATTCCAGGTCGGGTAAGGCGTATACTTGAGATATCCCACGTTCGCTCCCAGGCGAAGACCCACGCCCGACCTGATCACGCCCAGCGTCACGTCTCCGTATTTCTGAAACTGGACGCTGACGCCGCCCACCAGGTAGGCGGTTCCTTCGGCGCCGCCGAAGCGGTGGTAGATTTCGGACGGATCGCGCAGGTTGTAGACCAAAACCATGGTCTTGGAGCCGTCACCGCCAGCGTCGTAGCCGACGGACGGGCCCTGCCAGAAGACCTTATGATCGCCGGCGTCCTTGGTGTAGAGCATGCCTTCGCCGTAGCGGAGGCCGACGACGAAGGCACCGCCCGCGTCCTCGCCAAGGATGTAGCCGTTGGGCCGGCCCTGGCTCTTGAAGACGTATTCGACGGCACCGGCGAGGCCCTTGCTTACGGCGCCGAAGAAGCCGTGACCGGCGCCGATGATCTCATTCTGCTCGTAGTACCTGCCCTGGCGCGGCTCGCCGTAGCGCTGAGAATCGGGATCGGTACCGGGAGGCGGCGGCGCATAGGGCTCACCGTAGCCGCCGCCGTTGGTGGGCTGGCCGGGATCGGTGAAGCTGTCGGGCTTCGAGCGATATCCACCCTGGGCGCCATAGTCGCTGCTGTCGCCCGCAGCGTAGCCGCCGTTGCCGGACGGGGGCGGGCTATAGGCGTCGCTGGCGGCGCTCTGATCACGCCAGGGCAAGGGCTCCTGAGACAGCGCAACGGAGGCTGACAGCGCCACGACGGCAGCACCGATCGCTCCGGCGATCATGCGGTTCAATGGTGAGGCGGACATGGGTCTTATGAAATCCCTGCAATAGCTGCGCCGGCGAATCGCTCTGGCGTCACCCAACCCCGCTCAATCCTTTACGGAAAGTGTTACCAAAGTGTGGCCGCAGCCGCGGGCGCGCCGCACGACGGGGTGCGAAAGCGACCGCGACGCACACGCTTTACTCTCGCGCCTTCAATCTCTTGGCCGGGAGCGCCGGATAGGGCGCAGCGGCTGTCGCCCCCAGGCCACAAAATGCGGATTGAGATAGGATTGCGCCGACTTGCCGTAAGCAAGGGGCGTTCCGTCGACGGTGGTGACGGTTCCGCCGGCAGCCGTCAAAACGGCGTGGCCGGCTGCAGTGTCCCATTCCCTGGTCGGTCCGAGGCGGGCGTAGAAATCCGCCTCACCGCGCGCAATCATACAGAATTTCAGCGACGAGCCCGCGCACTTGACGTGCGCGACGCCAAAGCGCGCGAAAAAATCCTCGGCGGCTTTGTTGCGGTGCGAACGGCTCTCGAGTGCGACGAGCGCGTTCGGATCCGGCTCTCGCGTGCGCAGTGGGGAAAGCGCGCATTCGGCAATCGAAATTCCCTCAGAATCCGGAGCGATACGTGCTTCAACGGCTACCCCGGGCTCGAGCGTGACATAGAGCGCCCGCAGCGCCGGCGCGTAAATCATGCCGAAGGCGGGAGCAGCGCCAACGACGAGGCCGATGTTGATCGTGAACTCCTCGCGGCGGCTCGCGAATTCACGCGTGCCATCAAGCGGATCGACAAGAAAATATGCTGCGCCGGGCGCAGGCGGCGAAGCCTTGCCGACACTTTCCTCGGCGATCACGGGCACGCCGCGAGCGGCCCGCGAAAGGCCTTCGAGCAGCACCGCCTCGGCCTCTCTGTCGGCCGCGGTGACGGGCGAGGCGTCGGGCTTGATCTCGACGTCGACGCCTGCCGCAAAGTGGCGCATCTCGATGCGACCGGCCGCGAGGACAGAAGGAAGGAGCGCTTCCGCGAGCTTTGCATGGTCGAGCGATTTCATCGAGCTCGTATCTCTCGAATGCCCGCGCTGATTGGTCTTGCCCCGAATCAGCTGCGGCGCACCGTGCCGCCGTTGCCGCCCGGGCTCATTTGCCAGCAAAAACGTTGCGACAACCGGCAACGCCGATACCAGCCTTTGCAACAAGGATGCGGCGCGTGTATCAGAGCGTAGGAGCTTATTGCAAGCGGCCCCTGTTGCTCGCGTGCGTGCGCCCTCTGCGCTTATCCTAGGCAGGGGCCCGAGCTGCCGCCGGTCTCGCACAGCGCGACCTTCAAGAATCGCGATACCCAGGGGCACCCAGATGAACGAGCGCGTCCAGCCAACCGATCTAGAGCTCGCAGCCTTGATCTCGAGCAAGATCTGCCACGATGTCATCGGCCCGGTCGGCGCGATCTACAATGGGCTCGAGATCCTCAACGAGGACGACGACGCGGCGGCAAAATCCTATGCGCTGGACGTCATCAAGAACGTGACCGAGCAGGCTTCGGCGCGGCTCCAGTTCGCCCGCTTCGCCTTCGGCGCGGCGGGATCGGCCGGCGCCATGATCGATCTCTCCACCGCGGAGCAAATCTCGCGCGGCTTCATCGGGCACGGCAAGCACAAGCTCGTCTGGCAGGGGCTGCCGGGCTACATGGCCAAAGACAAGGTCAAGCTGATCCTCAATCTCGTCGCGAGCGCAGTCACGGCGCTGCCGCGGGGAGGCGACATCGAGGTGTCGATGAGCGGCACGGTCGAAGCGCCGAGCTTCCTGATCAGATGCCGCGGCACCGGTGCGCGCCCGCCTCAGTATCTCTCCGAGTTCGTCGCCGGCGAGCAGCCGCCGCAGCTCGATGCGATGACGATCCAGGCCTATTACACGTGGCGGCTGGCACACGCGGCGGGCATGCGCCTCGCCATCACGAAGGATAACGCCGACGTGGTGCTCTCGGCGCAACCTGCCGCCTGAGCTCTGCATCGTTGGCGGCGAAGCAACGAAGCGTTAACCGTTCCTGCGCACATAGTTCAGCTTCGACGCGGGGGCGGTCGTGACGTGCTGCGGTCTATGGGCGCAGTGCAGCGACGTGGCTCGCGTGGAGCGAACACAAGGTGCTCCCCATGAAGCGGTGCTTGATTGCCGACTCGTCCGAGATCGTCCGCAAGGTGGCCCGGCATTTTCTCGAGGGTGCCGGCTTCGAGGTCATCGAGGCCGAGACGGCAGGCGAAGCGCTCGAGGCCTGCAAGCACCGCACTCCCGACATCGTGATGCTCGATTGGCACCTGCCCGAGATGACGACGGTCGAGTTCCTGTCGGCGCTCAGATTTTCGGGCGGCTCCAAGCGTCCGTTCGTCATCTATTGCACGATCGATAACGATCCCGCGGACATCTCGCGCGCCGCCACGGCGGGCGTCGACGCCTATCTCATCAAGCCGTTCGATCGCGAGTCGCTCGTCGGCACGTTTGCGAGCAATGGGCTTGCGGCCTGACGGCGCGCCGCGCGATCGGAGAGATCAAGGCGGGACTGGGCGCATCGACCGTTGCAAACGGCGGCCGCTGCGATCATCAATGGTCGCGCAAATCCGATCGGCGCAGCCGCGACAGACTGCCAGTGCCGCGCCTGCCCAGCGCCGATTCTCCCGAGGTCCCTAACCCGAGACTATCCGCGTGCTGCGTGTCGAACACTTGAGGATCGGCAATCTGCCGGCGCTCACCTTCGAGGTCGCCGATGGCGAATGCCTCGCTGTTGAAGGGCCCTCGGGCTCGGGCAAGACGCTGCTCCTGCGCGCCATCGCCGACCTCGACGCGGCACCGGGGCAGATCTTTCTCGATGGGCATGAGCGCATGGAGATGCCTGCCACGGCCTGGAGAAAGGCCGTGCGCTTCGCAGCTGCAGAGCCCGGCTGGTGGGGCGATACGCCCCGCACCTCGTTTCCCGAGGCACAGGAGAAGAACGGGCGCGTGGAGAGGCTCCTCTCCGGGGTCGGGCTCGACGCCGAAATCCTCGATCGACAGATCGCAACGCTTTCCACGGGCGAGCGGCTCAGGATCGCGCTCGTGCGTGCGCTGGCCGACGAGCCGCGCGTGCTTCTTCTCGACGAGCCGACGTCGGCGCTCGATGCGGCAAGCGCCGCTCTCGTCGAGGAGCTGATCCGGTTTCAGATTCTTGCGGGGCGCAACGTGCTGATCGCCAGCCACGACGCGGGGCTCGTCAGTCGTCTCGCGCACGCACGCCTGCAACTCGCACAGCCTGGCCCGGCGCGCATGCCGGAGAGAGAGGCGTCGTGAGCTATATGCCACTCGATCTTTCGGATCTCGGGCTGGCAGCCGCCTTGCTCATTCTCAATGGGCTCATCTCGCTCGCATTCCAGCTCGGCCTCGAGCGCAGCATTGCCGTCGCCGCCGTGCGAATGGTGGTGCAGCTCGCCGTCGTTGGCCTGGCGCTGAAATTCATCTTCGAGGTGAACTCTCCGCTCTGGACCCTGCTCTTTGCCACCATCATGGCGGCGGCCGCAGCCTACGAAGTGACGTCGCGCCAGGAACGGCGGATCAGCGGACTTTCCGGCTGGGGGCTCGGCGCAGGTCCGCCGCTGTTCGCTGGTCTCGTCGCGACGCTCTTCGCCGCAACCGCCATCATCGCCGCCGACCCCTGGTACGCACCGCGCTACGTGCTGCCGATCCTCGGCATGCTGCTCGGCAACGCGCTTTCGGGGACGAGCCTCGTGCTCGACGGCATGACGCAAGGCGTGACGCGGGAGCGGGCGGCGATCGAGGCCCATCTCGCGCTCGGGGCCAACCGCTTCGAGGCCCTGCGTGGCGTGCTGCGCCGTGCTCTGACGGCGGGCCTCATGCCGATCCTCACCGCCATGGCCGCGACCGGCATCGTCTCTCTGCCCGGCATGATGACAGGGCAGATCCTCGCCGGCATCGAGCCGATCGCGGCGGCGAAGTATCAGGTGATGATCATGTTCCTGATCTCGGGCGCGACCGGGATCGCCGTCTTCCTGGCCGGAATCGGGGCCGTGCTGCTGCTGACGGACCAGCGCCACCGCCTGCGATTGGACCGGATCTCGAAGCGGTAAGAACCGAACCCGCGGTCAGGGCTTGGCGGCGGCCGATGGATCGGGCTGGATCGGAGCCACGACCGGCTGGCTGGCTGCGCCAAAGGCCGGGGGTTCAGGCTTTGCGCTGCTGGCAGATGCCGCTTGCGCCTTGGCGGCGTTGGCCACCTGCTCGGCAACGGCGGCTGCGGCGCGCTCGGCTGCCGCGGCGGCGCGCTCGGCTGCGGCGGCGGCGCGTTCGGCTGCTGCCGCTGCGGCAGCCACCGCGTCACGCTCGCTCACCGTGAATGAATCGCCGGTGGCCTTTTCCGCGGGCTTGTCCGTCGCGTCGGCCGCCTTCTTCGTATCCTCGCCGGACTTGTTGGCCAGCGGAAGCGCGCCCGTCTCGACCTGAGCGGCGGCCGGTGTCGCGGCCGGCGTGTCGGCGCTCGCAGGTGCTGCGGCCGGAGTGGCCTCCGCCGCCTTGGCTTCGGCGGGCTTGGAGTCCTTGGGCTTCTCGGGCTTCGCCGTCGCAGGGGCGGCGCCGTCAGCGGTGGCTTCGGCCTTTGCCGCCGCCTTCTCGCCGTCCTTCTTCTTTGCCTCTTGCGTGCCCGGAAGCTTGTCCCCGCCCCAGCAGACCGTCGCGCGCGCGGTGCACGTGTGCTCGTCGACAACGATCAGGTTGAGGAACAGCTCGCAGGAGACGTCCTTCTTGCCGACTGTGTATTTCTCGATGCCCTGCTCGGCAGCCCAGGTCGCAATGTGCTTGTCGAGGAGATCCTGGGAATCTTTCGTCGGGCCATCCTTGCCATAGTCGTTGACGGAAAACGCCATGCGCTTGCAGCCCGCTTCGGCCGGAAAGACGCAGAGGGCCGCAGCGGCACCTGCGAAGCCAACTGCAGCGGCAAACCTGGAGATGGAACCCATCTAATGCTCCCCGTGAACTCGGCTAAGTCTTGACCGATCTCAACGTTGCTATAGCGGCCATCGCTCAGCATGCCTAGCGTGATCGGCAACATTGTGGGCTGTTATGCAAACAATTGGGGGAAATCTAGACCGACGGCCACGAAAGCTACACTTTCGCTGCGACACAGAGGCGAAAGATGCTGCCAAATTGGCTTGATGTCGGGCTATCTCCATTGCCGGCAGATGTCCGATCGAATCGATCGGGATGCCAAGATCAATCAGGTCCGACGCCGTCCGAAAATCTGCTTCCGGATCGACTCGGCTCGTCCGGCCCGGCTTAGACCGGAATTCGCCATAAGTCTTAACGGCGGCCAGAACCCGAGATGCCGCAGCCCGTGTGTCACAACGATCACGTCGGCAAGCCTTTCAGCGCGTCTGGGCGGCACCAGGCGCGGCTTCGATAGCGCCTCCCCGGGCCCACTGTAATATATCCGTCGCCCCCGGTGGCGTATGAACCGGGCGGCCGGGGAATGCACAAAAAACGCGCCCTTCGAGACCGCTGTAGATCTAGGTGGAGGACCTCATGGAAAATATCGATATCACAACGCTCGTGGTGCATCTCGTGAGCGGCGTGATCGGAGCGATCATCGCGGGAGCAATCTTCGGCAGGATCAGCCTCGGCGGTCTCGGGAATGCCGTTGCCGGTCTCATCGGCGGTGCTGTGGGCGGCGCGCTCTTGACAAAACTCTTCACGCTGCCGGAGGCGAGCTTCGCGGCCGGAATGGAGCCGATGGCGATCGTGCATCAAGCCGCGGCCGGCGCCGGCAGTGGCTTCGTGGTCTTGATGGCGCTCGGAATCTTCCGGAGCATTTTCGGCGGGAGATAGACCCAGCCGCGTGCGAGTCTCGAGCCACGGCGCGCTGCTCGGCGACTTCGGTGGATCACAAGGAAGCCGCGCTGCCGGACGGCAGCGCGGCTCTCGCTTGTCGGCTGCGCGCAATCTCGGCGCGCGCAGGAAATATCAGAGCTTGCAGATCGTCGCTTGTCCGCGGCAGGTCCAGCCCCATGAGCCGCCCTGCTTGCAGCTGTAGGTGCGCGGGCCGAACGTATATCCGGGCAAGCTCGCGGCGGCGCCGACCTTGTTGCTCGAGCCCATCCACGCAGCCCAAGCGCCCCAGTCGACGGCCTGAAGCAGAGCTTCGTCTACCTGCAGCTTCGCGTCCTGCTGGCTTCCTGCCTCGCCGATCGCTCCCTTCTTGAAACAAGACTTCGCCTCGGCCGACACGGACGAGAGCGCAAGACCCGCGACGGCTGCAACAGCCATCGCCGCGCGCATGACATTGGACATGGAACTCTCCCTGAAATTCCGCAGCAAACCCCTTGAGACTGCCCGACTTTGCCACCACTGCCCATGGCGCGTGCACAGAAAATTCGAGGCCACAAACAGTTTTCTGCTGTTCGTGGCCCCGAGGCGACGCTGGTGCGCCGCAATTTTCTCGCGTTCAGGACGCGGGTTGCAGATTTACGGCCTTGGGCCCCTTGCCGCGCTTGTCAGGCTCGGTGTCGAAGGAAATCCGCGAGCCTTCGCTCAGATTGTTGATGCCCGACTCCTCGAGCGCCGTCACATGGACGAACACGTCCTTGCCGCCGCCGTCGGGCGTGATGAAGCCGTAGCCTTTCTGATCGTTGTAGAACTTGACCGTACCGGTCTGCCGCATTTCAAGTCTCCATAGATGCCCCAAACAATCTACTCACCGACGCAAGCGGGGCACGCTCGCGCCAGGGCTCCGAGGCCATCATGTCCGAGGTCGGGGATTGATGTGCGCGGGTGAAACAAAACGCATGCGCGCGAACGTTTCAGATCGAGCTCAACTTACTCTACCCGGTCAAAAGACACCGGAGCGCGGGGAGTATCCTGAAAACTTTCCAGCGGCGCAAGACCCATGCGCGCACGCAAATCAGGCACTCTCTCATCCATCACAACGATGTGACTTGATCATGCGAGAGCCATTCCAATCTGCAGCTCGCGCCCCGGCCCCGCGCGAGGCGCGCGGCAAGAAATGGAGCGAGCACGGAAAGCTTATCAGGCAGCGTGAAGGGAGGATTGAGGATGATCAGTCCGCTTGCACAAAGCTCTCCCTCATGAGGCACGGCGCGCACCGAAAGCTCCGCCATGTAGAGCTTGGCGAGACCGAGCTTGCCCAGTTCGCGGTGGAAACGTGCGACCGCGCGCGCATCCTTGATCGGGTACCAGATCACGAACGTGCCGCCAGCAAAGCGCCGCGACGCGTTGGCAAGCCCGTCAACGATGCGATCGAGCTCGCCCGCCTCCTCGAAAGGAGGATCAACCAACACGACGCCGCGCCGTTCTTTTGGCGGCAGTAGCGACTTCAGCGCCGTCCAGCCGTCGAGGGCCATTACTTTCGTCTGCGGATCGCGGGCGAAGAGCTGCCTTAAATGTGCGCAGTCATCGCCATGCAGCTCGTTGGCAATCAGCGCGTCGCCGCGACGCATGAGACGGCGCGCAATCAATGGGCTGCCGGGATAGCGTTCGAGCGTCGCGGGCGGATTCTCGTGCGCTATGACGGAAAGGTAGGGCGCGAGGATCTCGGCCACGGGCGGGGGAAGCTCAGTGCCAAAGATGCGGCCGATTCCGTCCTTCCACTCGCCGGTCTTTTGTGACTCCTCGCCGCCGAGCTCATAGAGGCCGGCGCCGGCGTGCGTGTCGATGACGCGGAAGGGAGACGCCTTCTGCTTCAGGTGCTCGATCACGAGGGCGAGCACGGCGTGCTTCAGCACGTCCGCGAAATTGCCGGCGTGATAGGCGTGGCGGTAGTTCATCGCCAAGTGCTGAAGCGCGCTTCTCCGTCGCCTGTCAAGTCCGGGGCGCTTCGCAAGAACCGGCGAGGGGCGAACCGGGAGCCCGGTTCACCCTCTCAGGGGCGGCGTCATCCTGCTCAGGAATGGAGCCGGGTCGGATCGAGCGAGCTCACGTTCGAAGATCCCCCTGAATTGCGCTCGAGCTGAGGAGCGATCTCGGCGGGGTTCGTCACGCGGCGCGAGCGGCCATCGAACGAAGCGCCCTGCTCGATCGACAACAGTCCGCTGTGGATGTCGCCTTCGACAGCGGCGCTCGAATGCAGCACGACATGGGCTCCGCGAATGGAACCGCTGACACGGCCATACACGTTGACGGTATCGGCGGCGATCGATCCCTGGACGGTTGCTTCCTTGCCGACCTCGAGCTCCTTGCTGTGCACGTCGGCCTCGATGTTGCCGAGAACCTTGAGCGAGCCCTTGCAGCGGACGGTGATCGACTGGCCCTCGATCGAGAGATCGTTGCCGATCACGGACTGTGCATCGGCGACAGGGGTGATGGTGTGGATCTGGCGCTCGAGGCCCGCAGGGCGATCCATGCGGCGCATCTGGGGCGCGGCCATCTCGGGTGGCGTTTGGGGTGGGGTAGGATCAGGCTTACGGTTAAACACCATACTCAGCTCCCTCGGCTAATCGTGACCCGCACCTACGACCAATCGGCAGTAACTTGGTCGAATTGATGTCGAAGTCGCGCGCAAGCTTGTGCCTCGATGCGCAAATCAGGAGCTGCCCTGAGGGCGGACGTGATAAATGACGCTTTGGCTCGGTGCTGTGCTGGCGTTCTTGGGGCTGATCACGGTGGCACGCGCGGAAGACGACCGGTCCGTTGCACGTCTCAAGATGGTCGAGGAGATCGAGCGCCTCCATGCTTCCGTCGCAGAGGAAGCCGGTCTCTCGCCCCTCGATCCCAGCGTGCTCGATGCGATGCGGTCGGTGCCCCGCGAGGAGTTCGTGCCCGAGGAGGAGAAGGGCGCGGCCTACCGCAACCGGCCGCTTCCAATCGGCCACGGCCAGACGATCTCGCAGCCCTTCATCGTCGCGCTGATGACGGACCTCCTGCGTCTTAAGCCGCATCACCGGGTGCTCGAGGTTGGAACCGGCTCGGGCTACCAGGCTGCCGTTCTTGCCCGGCTGGTGGCGGAAGTTTTCACAATCGAGATCGTCGAGCCGCTCGGTCTCGAGGCGGCGCGGACATTTGCCCGGCTCGGGATCGGCAACGTCAAGACCCGGATCGGGGACGGCTATGCGGGCTGGGCCGAGCATGCTCCCTACGACGCTATCATCGTCACGGCGGCGCCCGAACACATTCCGGCCCAGCTCATCGAGCAATTAAGGCCGGGGGGACGGCTGGTAATTCCGGTCGGCGGCTTGGATCAGGACCTCAGGATCGTCGAGAAGAAGCCCGACGGGACGACAATCTCCACCGCTATAATCCCGGTGCGCTTCGTGCCCCTGACACGCGAAAGGCGTAAACCTGACTAACCGTCACCTAAACTGCGACCTTGGGATAATCTAGAGCGCTCCTTCGCGGGGCAAGGACAACGCTCCTCTCGCCCGAAGCCAACCCGGGCGGATCACTGGGAGACCAACTATGGACGACCTCGACCCCTTCGAGCCAGGGACCCACACCTTCAGCGGCGTGGTGAAGGCTTGGGGGATGAACTCCGCCGAACTCATCACCGACAGCGGACTAGCTCTCTTCCTCAGCACGCAAGGCCAGCCACAGGTGCCGGTCGGCGCACGCATCACCGTCGTCACACGCCGCTACCGGCCATGCTATCTCGTGGTCAAGGTTGCCAGCGCCGGCTGAGACCGCTAAGCGGCAACCACAAAGCTGTCCACGACGCGCTTTCTTCCGGCGTGATCGAAATCGATCGTGAGCTTGTTGCCGTCGACCTCGGCAACCGTGCCCGATCCGAATTTCTGGTGGCGGACGCGCGCTCCCACCTCATAGCCGGCGCCGCTCGCGGACGAGGCGGCGATGATCTGGCCTTCGATCGTGATGGGTCCGCGCGAGGGCCTCGCGCTCTCGCGTGACCATTGCGCCGATTGGGTCTTGGCGCGCTGCCAGCCCGGCGTGTCGTAGGTCGAGCGGAAGGTCGTCTCCGCCTCGTCGAATCGGCTCCGGCCATAAGGGTTGGGGAAGCTCTGGTAGCTGCCGCCGAACGGGCTCTTCGTCTCGAGAACCTCCACATTCGCCTCGGGCAGATCATCGACGAAGCGCGACGGCATCGCGGACTGATAGAGTCCGCGGATGCGCCGGTTCTGCGCGAATGACACTTTTGCCTGGCGCTTGGCGCGCGTGAGGCCGACGTAGGCCAAGCGGCGCTCCTCCTCGAGCCCCTTCTCGCCGCTCTCATCCAGCGCCCGCTGATGCGGGAAAAGCCCTTCCTCCCAGCCCGGCAGAAAAACCGTATCGAACTCGAGGCCCTTGGCGGCGTGGAGCGTCATCAAGCTCACGCGGTCGCCGTCGTCGCCCTGCTCCGTGTCCATGACGAGGCTCACGTGCTCGAGGAAGCCCTGGAGCGTGTCGAACTCGTGCATGAAGCGCACGAGCTCCTTCAGGTTCTCGAGGCGCGACTGGGCCTGCGGGCTCTTGTCCGCCTGCCAATGGCCCGTGTAACCCGACTCGTCGAGTATCAATTCCGCGAGCTCGGTGTGCTTCATGGCGTCGATCAGGCCGCGCCAGCGCTCGAACGAATGGACGAGGTCGGCGAGCGATTTCCTCGCCTTGCCGGAGAGCTCCTCGGTCTCGATGATCTCGCGCGCGGCGCGGAAGAGCGGCACGCCGCGGGCGCGGGCCAGAACATGAATGCGCTCGACGCTGGTGTCGCCTAAGCCCCGCTTCGGCACATTGATGATGCGCTCGAACTTGAGATCGTTGGCGGGATTGGCCGTCACTTCGAGATAGGCAATGGCATCCTTGATCTCGGCGCGCTCATAGAAGCGCGGACCGCCGATGACGCGATAGGGGAGCCCGGTGGTCACGAAGCGGTCTTCGAAGGCGCGCATCTGGAAGGACGCGCGCACGAGGATTGCGATCTCGTTTAAGCGGTGGCCTTCCTTCTGCAGATCCTCGATGTCGCGCGTGACAGAGCGCGCCTCCTCCTCGTCGTCCCAGACGCCGATGACGGTGATCTTCGCGCCCGGCGCGCCATCGGTGAAGAGCGTCTTGCCGAGACGGCCCTTGTTCCGCGCGATCAGTCCCGAGGCGGCGGCGAGAATGTGCCCGGTGGAGCGGTAGTTGCGCTCGAGCCTGATGACGACGGCGCCCGGGAAGTCCTTCTCGAAGCGCAGGATGTTGTCGACCTCGGCGCCACGCCAGCCGTAGATCGACTGATCGTCGTCGCCGACGCAGCAGATGTTCGGCGAGCCCTGGGCCAGGAGCCTCAGCCAGAGATACTGAGCGATGTTGGTGTCCTGGTACTCGTCGACGAGTATGTAGCGGAAACGGCGCTGATAGTCGGCGAGCACGTCCGGGTTCTCGAGAAAGAGGCGGAGCGTCTCGAGCAGGAGGTCGCCGAAATCGGCCGCGTTCAGCTCCTTCAAGCGCTTCTGGTAGGCGGCGTAGAGGGTCGCGCCCTTGCCGGCGCCAAATCCATAGGCCTCGCCGGGCGGCACCTTGGCCGGGGTGAGCCCGCGGTTCTTCCAGCTGTCGATCAGTCCCGCGAGCTGGCGCGCCGGCCAGCGGTCCTTATCCAGTCCGTCGGCTTCGATGACCTGCTTCAAGAGGCGGATCTGGTCGTCGGTGTCGAGGATCGTGAAGCCGGATTTCAAGCCCACCAGCTCGGCGTGGCGACGCAGGATCTTGACGCCGATCGAGTGGAACGTGCCGAGCCAGGGCATGGCCTCGACCGCGCCGCCGACGAGAGCGCCGATGCGCTCCTTCATCTCGCGGGCGGCCTTGTTGGTGAAGGTGACCGCCAGGATCTGGTGGCCCTGAGCGCGCCCCGTCGCCAGAATGTGGGCGATGCGGGTCGTGAGCACGCGCGTCTTGCCGGTGCCGGCACCAGCGAGCACGAGCACAGGGCCGTTGAGCGCCTCGACAGCGGCCCGCTGCTCGTCGTTGAGGCCCGTGAGATAAGCGGGCATGGATGCCGCGCGTGCGCGCTCCGAAATCGACGGGCGCCGTTGCTGCTCGGGCGCGCGTTCGGTGCGCGCCTCCGGCCGATTTTCGATGCGCGCCTCCCGCCTATTTTCGATGCGCGCCTCCGGCGCGACAGGCAAGTCGAACGGCGGCAAATCGCCGTCGTCAGCCGCATTGCTGGACGACGTGTTCGCGGATTGTTTGCGATTCTCGGGCATGAGCTGCAACTATAGCACCGGGGATGAGCCGGCAATCGGGCCGCTTGCGCCGCCCACACCAGAAAATATAAGCACTCCCGGCACCTATTCGATCGCCCAGGGTGTGGCAATCCATCAGAAAAAGCCCCAATTCAGGTTCACACTGACCGGCGGTGATAGTTTATGGTGCGCCGGGGCACACGGCGGGCGGCTTTTCCCGTGACCGCCAAAGAGAACCGCAGCAGGAAAATGCGGCGTCCCTGCCACGGTGGGGATTGTAGAGTCCAAGAGCGTAGCCGGCCGCGTTCACAATCGCCCGCACGATGGGCCTTCTCGAGCTGACAAACCGCGAATGAACAACGCACTCCTCTATCTGGGCGGTTTTTTGATCACGGCACTCGCGGTGCTGTTTGCGGTGCCCTATTTCGTCGACTGGAACAGCTACCGCGGCGTGTTCGAGGAAGAGGCCTCGCGCGTGCTCGGACGCGAAGTGCGGGTGGGCGGCGCGGTCAACCTGCACCTCTTGCCGGCGCCCTATATCGGCTTCGAGAAGGTGCGCATTTCCGACACCGACGGCGATGGCGGCAATTCGATCTTCCGCGCCGAAAGCTTCACGATGTGGCTCTCCGTTCCCCCGCTCCTGCGGGGCGTGGTCGAGGCCCATCAGGTCGAGTTGCGCCGCCCGGTCATTCAGCTCGCCATCGACCGTGACGGCGCAGGCAATTGGCGGTCGCTCGCCTTCAATGCGGGCACGCTGCCGCTCGTCCCCAAGGACGTGGCTCTGCAGTCGGTGAAGATCACCGACGGGAGCCTTACGGTCAACGCGGCGCGGGGCGAGCTGGCCCAATTCGAGGCGATCAATGGGGAGTTCACGGCGGAAGCGCTCGAAGGCCCATTCAAGTTCCGCGGCTCGCTCAAATGGGGCGGTGCCGACCGAGCCGTGCGCATCGCCACGGCGCGCCGCGACGGCAATGGCGACATGCGGTTCAAGGCGTCTGTCGACGCCCTCGAAACAGGCAATTCCTACCTGCTCGACGGACGGCTCAGCGATTTCAGCGCGCAGCCGAAGTTCGACGGCGAGCTCACGGCGAAGATCTCGCTGGCTCCGGAAACACCTATCCTTAGCGGGACGGGCAAGGAAGCCGTCTTGGCCGAGCCTCCAAAGCCGCCTGCGGCCGTGAGCCTCCCCGCACCGGGTGAAGACAAGACCTCGCCGGCAGTGCGAGAGAGCGCGCCACTGGACGCGGCCGAGCTGCAATTGGACGCGCCGCCCGTCGACGCTCACGGCCGCCCGAAATTCGATCTCAGGGCAAAGCTCGCAGGTGACGGCGCCGGCTTTCGTCTCGATGACGTCAACGTCACGCTCGAGCAAGGCGGACCTCCGCAGCTCATCACCGGTTCGGCAAACCTCACCTGGGCCGAAAAATTCCGCCTCGACGTCAGCCTCGGATCGCGCTGGCTCGACCTCGATGTGCTGATGGGGGCAAGCAGCGAAGCCGTGCCGCTCGAAGCGGCGCGCGCGTACTTTGAAGGCCTCGCGGCCGCGCTGCCGGCCGAAGCAGAGACGAACGCCACGCTCGAATTCGACCAGATCAATCTCGGCGGCGAGGCGGTGAGCAACGTCCGGCTCTCGGCATCGCGCACGAACGGTCCTCTGGAGCTCAAGGGTGTCCGCGCCAATCTGCCGGGAGGAGCACGGCTCCAACTCGATGGCGTGCTCACGCCCGGCCAGAAGGTGCCTAAGTTCGACGGGACGCTCGCGGTTGCCGGACAAAGCCTGATGCGGTTTCTCGGCTGGGGCTTCCGCCACAAGACCATCGGCGAGGGACGCACAGATGGCCCGTTCGCGATCGACGGGCGCTTCGCGCTCGGCGACAACAGAATAGAGCTCACCGATGCGACGGCCGAGTTTGCGGGCATGCCGCTTTCCGGTGACATGAAGTACGACTTCGGCGACAGAAAGAGGATTGCTCTCTCGCTCGAGGGGACGCGGATCGATGCCGCGCAGTTCCGACCCGGCATTCTCGGCGCCGGCGCGCTGCACAGCGTCCTCGCGTTCGGACAAGCTGCTGCGCCAGGCGACAGCTCGAAGGAGACCCGAGCGCAGACCGCGAAGGGCCCCTTTGATCCCGCGAGCGCGGACCTCGCGCTGAAGCTCAGGGCCGCCGAGATCACCGACGGGGCTCGCGTGCTGCGCGACGTCGAGCTGGAGATGGGGATCGATCACGGAGTCCTGTCGCTTCCTGCCTTGAAATTCGCGACGTCTGAGGGCCTTCTGGTCGAAGCCGAAGGACAGGCTGTGGACGTCGAAACCCGTGCGCGCGGCGCGATCCGCGGCGTCGTCCAGGCCCCGACGCCTGCGGCGGCCCTCGCCTTCCTCGATCTACTTGAACTCGGAAAGGATCAGCGGGCCAACGCCGAGCGCTTGGCGAGGCTTGCGCCCTTGCGGCTCGCCGGCTCGCTCAATCTGCCCGGCAACACGGAGGGTGCGGCTGATCTCTCCCTCGATGGCTCGGTCGAGGGCGGTCGCATGACGGCGCTGATCCGCCTCGCCGGCGGACCGGGAAGCTGGAAAAGCCAGCCGATCGACATCAGTGCGACACTCGAGGCGCCGGGCGTCGAGAGACTGCTTGCAACCTCGACGCCGGCCCCGGCAAGAGGGGCCGACGGCTCCGCCCTCCCCAAGCCCGGCCGTCTCGTGCTCAAGGCGGGAGGCATACCCTCCAAAGGCGTGCTTGCGCTCCTCAATGTCACCTCCGAAGACTTCTCCGCCGACTACAACGGCCGCGTGACGCTGACGGAAGTCGGTGGCACCGATGTCGCCGGAACCATTGCCATCACCGCACGCGATGGGCGGGCTGCGCTCGCGATCGCGGGGCTCAGGCCCGGAGACGGCGCCGCCGACACAGCACTTGCCGGATCGGTCTCGGTTCACTCGACGGACGGCGCATTGACGCTTGCCACGGACAATCTCGCGGTCGGCGCCTCCAAGGTGCGCGGATCGGCTACGCTCAAGGGCGGTGAAGGCGGCGCGCGCGCCGTCACCGCGGACCTGGATCTCGACACGGCGTCGATCCCGGGCCTCTTGACGCCGTTCCTCGCCCAGACACAAGCGATCCAAGCCGCAGTTCCGCAACGGCCAATTTCGCCCGCCCAGGCGAAGGCCGCGGCGGCGCCAGCAGGGGCAGCAGCGGATTTGACATCGGGCATTTGGCCAGAGCAGCCGTTCGACCTCTCGAGCATCGAAGGGCTCTCGGCGCGCGTAACCGCACGCGTGCGCTCGCTTGCGCTCGAGCCTGGCCTCACGATCAGCGATGCTCGCCTCGTGACCACGATCGAGCCCGGCGTGATCAAGGTCGAAACCCTCGAAGGGAGCGCACTCGGCGGCAAGCTCACGTCACGCCTCGACTTCGCCAAAGCGCCTGCCGGTGTCACGCTCAACGGCTCTCTCAGGATCGACGTGTCGAGCGGCGCGTCTACCAACGCATCCGGGCCCGGCGATCTCGCGGCCTTGTCGCTCGAGTTCTCCGGGCACGCGTTGAGCCCTGCGGCGCTCATCGGCGATCTTCGCGGCAAGGGCGAGGTGGCACTCGGCGATACCACGCTTGCCGGCATGTCACCCGGCGCGGTGACGGCGGTCGCGGAGGCGGCTCTCGCCGGCAAGGGGCCGACGGGCGGGGAAGCGCTCGCTCAAGCCGTCAAGAACGCGCTCAAGGGAGGCCAGCTGCAGCTCGGCAAGATCGCCATTCCAGTCGAGATCGGCGATGGGGCGATGAAGCTCGGCAAGGTCAAGGTCGAGAGCGCGGAGGGGCGCTCGACGTTCGCAACCGCGATCGAGCTCGCCTCGATGAAGATCGACAGCGAATGGCAGATCGAGCCCAAGGTCGTGAAGCCGGCGAACCCCACGGGTGAGCGCGTCCTGCTGCCTGCCGTCACGGTGGTCTATGTCGGCAAGCTCAGCGCGATCGCGAGCCTCGAGCCGGTCGTGACCACGGGCGCGCTCGAGCGGGAGCTGCAGGTGCGCAAGATGGAGCGCGACGTCGACGAGCTCGAGCGTCTGCGCAAGCTCGATCAGGCGCGCGCGCGCCAGGAGATCGAGCAGCAGAAAGCACTCGAAGCGGAGCGGGCGAGAGCGGCGCCGCCGCAGCCGCCGGCAGCGGTTGACCCGCAGGCAGAGCAGGCGCCGCCCGCCCCCGTGCCGACGCGGCCGGGGCCGGCCGCGGGCATGCCGATACCCGCGACCGATGGGTCGGCGCAGGCGCCATCTGGACCCGATGATCCGGCCGCAGCCGCTGCGGCGGCCGATGCCACGATCGGCGAGCCGCTTCCCCCACTGCCGGGGGCCGAAGCTGCTGTCCCCGCGGAGGCCGTTGCGCCGCCGCGCCCGCGCAAGAAGAAGCCGGCCGACGGGTGGAGCCCGTTCCAGAACTCGCCTCTGGCGCCGTTCTGAGCCGCCCGCTCAATCGCGATTGCCGCCGTCGTAGCTCTCGGCGGCGGTTGCCGCTCTGAAGTAGCCCAGGATCCAGATGCGCACGGCGCTCGAGAGGCCGGCCGAGCCGCGCCCTTCATCGATCCTGGCGACGAGAGCGGCAAGAGAGATGCCCTCGCGCTGCGCCGCCTCGCGCAGCGCATCCCAGAAGGCGGCCTCGAGCGAGATCGAGGTGCGGTGGCCCCTGATCGAGAACGACCGCTTGACGGGGCGCGACATCTGCTGGCACGGCTCGACCTTCATGGGGCAGATCCGCCTCCATCGTCATCGTCCGAGCCGCGCCGGTGCGCCTCGATGCGGCGCGACGCGAGAGCCTCGTCGGCCTTCTCCTTCTCGCGCTCGGCTTTCGTGCGGCCGAACTTCGCGCGGTTCTCCTGCGAGCGCTTCTCCTTCTCTATGCGCGCCTTGGCCTTGCGGGCCTTCCTGAGGTTGACGATCTCGGCGGACACGGGTCAGAACCCCGAAAAGAGAAGATCAATGGCGCCAAGCAGCTCGTGGCGCGCGGACTCGGCATTCGCGACGGCCGTTCCGAGTTGGCGCCTTGGAATGGCGGCCATCCGATCGACGGCGGCACGATACCGCCGTTTGCCAACACTGACTGTCGGTCGCAAGCGCTCCACCGCCGGCAGCTCCCGCACCATGTACAGCGGTGCGACCATAATCGTCGCCAGGTCATCGAAGTGCTGGTGCTGCAGGATCACGACGAGCCGCCCCTTGCCTCCGACACCTGGTCCTTCTGCGCGACATACGTCAAAGCGCTTCATTTGCGGAGCCAGTCAGGGGCATACCACATGCCGCTCCTGTCCAGCTCGGCGTTGCTCGCCTCGATTGACTTGCGATTGTCCTCGCGCCACTTCTGCCAGCGGCGCTCGCGCAATTCCCCGCGAAGTGACCTCTCGAGGAGGGCAGACATGTTCGTGCCTGCCGACTTCGCCTCGTCCAGAAGGTCAGCATCTATGGACAGGTTGATGGCGCGCTTGCGACGCGGGGCCTCATCTTGCATGCCCATCTCCTATGCGCATATGTCATGCGCATACTAGCTCAAGCCGGCCGCGCGGTCAAAATCAGCGCAATCTCAATCCGGGCCGATCATCTTTGCGGGGTCGACGATCTCGTCGAATTCCTCGTCCGTCACATAGCCGCCGCCAACCGCCTCCTCGCGCAGGGTCGTGCCCTTCTTGTGTGCGGTCTTAGCGATCTTCGCGGCGTTGTCGTAGCCGATCTTGGGGGCGAGCGCGGTGACGAGCATTAGCGAACGGTTGAGGCCGGCCTTGATGTTGTCCTCGCGCGCCTCGATGCCAACGACGCAGTTGTCGGTGAAGCTCACCGCCGCGTCGGCGAGGAGGCGCACGGATTGGAGGAAGTTATAGGCCATGACGGGATTGTAGACGTTGAGCTCGAAATGGCCCTGGCTGCCGGCAAACGTGATCGCGGCGTTGTTGCCGAAGACTTGCACGCACACCTGCGTCAGCGCCTCGCACTGGGTCGGGTTCACCTTGCCCGGCATGATCGATGAGCCCGGCTCGTTCTCGGGCAGGCTAAGCTCGCCCAGCCCCGAGCGCGGGCCCGAGCCCAGAAGCCGAATGTCGTTTGCAATCTTAAACAGCGACACGGCCACCGTGTTGATGGCGCCGTGCGTCATGACCATGGCGTCGTGGGCGGCAAGGGCCTCGAACTTGTTCGGCGCGCTCGTGAACTTCATCTGCGTGATGGCCGCGATGCGCTCGGCCACCATCTCGGCAAAGCCCTTCGGCGCGTTCAAGCCGGTGCCAACCGCCGTGCCACCCTGGGCAAGCTGCATCAGCATCGGCATCGTCTGCTCGATGCGATGAATGCCGTTCTCGACCTGCTGCGAATAGCCCGAAAACTCCTGGCCGAGAGTCAGCGGCGTCGCGTCCTGCGTGTGCGTGCGGCCGATCTTGATGATGCGCTTCCATTGATGCGCTTTGTCGTTCAGCGCATTGCGCAGCTTCTGCAGCGCGGGCATCAGCCGGTGCTCGATCTCCTCGGCGGCGGCGATGTGCATGGCCGTCGGATAGGTGTCGTTCGACGACTGGCTCATGTTGACGTGGTCATTGGGGTGGACGGGCTTCTTCGAGCCCATCTCGCCGCCCGCCATCTCGATCGCGCGGTTCGAGATCACCTCGTTGGCGTTCATGTTGGATTGCGTGCCGGAGCCGGTCTGCCAGACGGCAAGCGGGAAGTGGGCATCGAGCTTGCCCTCGATCACCTCCTGGGCGGCCTTGACGATCAGCTCGCCGAGCTTCGGGTCGAGCCGGCCCAGCGCCATGTTGGTCTCGGCCGCGGCGCGCTTGACGATACCGAGCGCGCGCACGACGGGGAGCGGCTGCTTCTCCCAGCCGATCTTGAAGTTGCCGAGGCTGCGCTCAGCCTGCGCGCCCCAATACTTGTCGGCTGCGACCTCGATCGGCCCGAAGGTGTCGGTCTCGGTGCGGGTGGGCTTCTTGGCGGTCATAGCGATTTTCCGTTGTTCCCGTGCATTGAATCGAGGCCATAGCACGGCACGTGACGGCACACCAATCTGGCGACCGTTCGCTCTAACGATGCGACGCATGGGAGAGGGAGTAGCGCCAATGAAGCCCGAATGCGCGAGCGGCTCAGCCGATGACCGGCCTCATGCCTTGGGGCGACCGGTTGTCGTTGGCTTCGCGCTTGCCCCAGCCGGTCGCGTTGGCATGCGCCTCGCGGATGAGATTGGCGATGATTTGCCCGCGACTCAAGCCGGGACAGACCTCGCGCAGGTTGTCGAGCTGGCCCAGGAGCTCGGAATTCATGCCAACAGAGATGACGTGATACACGGCGCACCGCCTCATGTTTCAGCAACGCAAGACATGGACGAGGCGTGCGCCGCGCGCTGTTCCGAGGGGGACGGCGGGGGCAGTGGGCAAGAGGCAAGCGGAATGAGGGGTGAGCGTCAGCTCGCCACGGCCGGCGCATTGTCCCATTTGCAGTCGACGAACTCGACGCCGAAGCGGCATCCGTCCTGCCAGCAGACGCGGGATGGCATGAGCCTGCTCTCGGTGCAGAAGTAGATCTCGACATGCTCGGGCAATAGCGCTTCCTGCGCGGCGCGCGGGTTGTCGCGGTCGATCTCGAGGCGGGCGCCCGAATCCGAGATGTCGCGCACGGTGCACATCAGCGGCGCGGCAAGCTCGCCCGCGCGCAGCTCCGCGGCGACGTTGAAGACCATGCGGCGCGGCTCCTTGCGGCGCTCGAAGACGCCCGGGGCGCTCCCGGAGAGCAAGTATCTGGTGGGCATCGCGAACTCCTGAGCGCGGCCGACCGGCTCAAGATAGGGGCTGGTCCTTAATGATCTGGTCTACGGATCAAATAAGAGAGGCCCGCGAGTTATGCTCGCCGCGCAGAAATCGTGCGGAGATCGAATGCCCGGCGCGGCGTGTCACTCCTCGTCGCGCGCGGCATCGAGGCTCCACGGGCCGGGGCCGGCGAACACCAGATAGAGAAACACGAAGCAAAAAAGGATCGCGGCGTCGCCGCCGTTCAAGGCGGGAAAGAAGCTCTTTGGCGCATGCGCCATGAAATAGGCCACCGCCATCATTCCCGAGAGGACGAAGGCCACGGGACGCGTGAAGAGTCCCACGAGGAGAAGCGCGCCGCCGAAGAACTCGAGGATGCCCGCAAGCCCCATGAACGACAGAAGCTCGGGGCTACCGTGCTCGGAGGGCGGGACGCCGAACAGCTTCTGGCTGCCGTGGACCATGAAGACGGCCGCCGCCACGATGCGCAGTACGCTCAGGATGCGGGGTGCCCAGGCGCTCAGGGTGTCGGACATGATTTCGGTCTCCCTCGGTGAGAGGGCGAGGAAGCAATAGCTGGGCGAAGCAGTCAAGTATGGGCAGCAGGCGGCGGGCGGCAGGCGGCAGGCGGCAGGCAGTGGGGTGACGCTATTCGGCGGCGGCGCGGAGGTTGACGCGCGCGGAGAGCTCGGCCGCTGTCTCCTTGCGCTCGCTGTAGCGGTCAACAAGATAGGGCGCGCGGTCGCGCAAGAGCAGCGTGAACTTGACCAGCTCCTCCGTCACGTCGACGACGCGGTCGTAGTACGATGAGGGCTTCATGCGGCCGGCCTCGTCGAATTCCTGAAACGCCTTGGCGACTGACGATTGGTTCGGGATCGTGAACATGCGCATCCAGCGGCCGAGGATGCGCATCTGGTTGACGGCGTTGAACGACTGCGAACCGCCGCACACCTGCATCAAGGCCAGCGTCTTGCCTTGCGTCGGACGCACGGCGCCGACGGACAGCGGTATCCAGTCGATCTGCGCCTTCATGATGGCGCTCATGGCGCCGTGGCGCTCGGGCGAGCACCATACCTGGCCTTCCGACCAGGCGGCGAGATCGCGCAGCTCCTGCACCTTGGGATGCGTGACGGGAGCGCCATCGGGCAGCGGCAGATCGCGGGGGTCGAAGAGGCGCGTCTCGGCGCCGAACGCCTCCAAGAGGCGGGCCGCCTCATAAGCGAGGAAGCGGCTGAACGAGCGCTCCCGGAGCGAGCCGTAAAGCAGCAGGATGCGAGGCTTGTGGGACGATGGTGCCGGGACGGCAAGGCGGTCCAGGCCCGGCACCTCGAAGTGCTCAAGCGTCACGTTCGGCAAGTCGCTCATCAAGCCTTCTCCGGTGCCGTGGCCTTGCTGCGGCCGATGTCGTCGAGGCGCTTCTGCAGCGACAGCCTGTCGAGGGATGCGAGCGGAAGGTTCGTGAAAATGCTGATGCGCTGATAGAGCATGCGGTGCGTGTCGGCGAAGGCAAAGCGGCGCTCGGCCTCGCTGCCTTCGGCGGCGGAGGGATCGGGCAGGCCCCAATGGGCGCTCATGGGCTGGCCCGGCCACACGGGGCAGACCTCGCTCGCGGCGTCGTCGCAGACGGTGAACACGAAATCGAGCGGCGGCGCGCCTTGTGCGGCGAACTCCTCCCAGGACTTCGATCGGAGCGCGCTCGTTTCGTAATTGAGCTGGCGCAGGAGATCCAATGCGTAGGGATGCACCTTACCGCTGGGGTGACTGCCGGCGCTATACCCCTTGAAGCGCCCCATGCCGAGCCGGTTCATGGCGCACTCGGCGATGATCGAGCGGGCGGAATTGTGCGTGCAGAGAAACAAGACGTTCAAAGGGCGTTCGTTTGCCATTTTCTTCCTCCCTTACTTACAAACGGAGCGGACCGCCGTGACGGGCGCCCCGCACAGCTCCGGCGCGCCCCGGCAGCAATCCTCGGTGAGATAGGTGAGCAGCCGGCGCATGCCTTCGACGCGCACGGCGTAGCGCACGAAGCGGCCCTCGCGCGTCGCCGTGACCAGGCCGGCGTGATCGAGCTCCTTCAAATGGAAGGAGGTGCTGGTCGGGCTAATGCCGACATGCTCGGCAATCGCGCCGGCAGGCACACCGTAGGGGCCTTCCTTGACAAGTAGACGAAAGATGCGGAGCCGGTGCTCTTGGGCGAGCGCGGATAGGGCTGTGACTGCGTCTCGTTCGTTCATATTTCAATATTACTGGAATTATTGAAATATGCAATGCCGATGGCAGGGTCGCATGAGGACCCTGGCACCGGGCGCATTCAATGCTTGGCCATGCGCGCCCCTTGTGGCGACTGCTGAGCGAGAAGCGCCGCCACCGAGGCAAGGATGATCGCCGCTCCAGCCCATTGTAGGCTTGTCAGCCTCTCACCGAGGAACAGGTAAGCCGTCGCCACGCCGAACACGGGGGTGAGATTTATGAACATTCCCGCGGTGCTCGCCGGGACGGAGCGCAGGCCGTTCAAATAGAACCAGAACGCAGCCGCGTAATACATGAGGCCTGAAACCGCGGCGCCGGCCAGCTCTCCTGGGCCCAGTACAAACACGCGGTCGCTGGCTCCTCCGAGCAGCTCAAATGGCCAGATGGACAGGGCCCAAAGCAGCCCTGCCGTCTGTTGAAGCGCGACCGTGAAGAGAGGATCGACATCGATCGCGATCCGTCGAGACAGGACGGTGTAGAGCGCGCAGCACAGGACGCCGCCGAGGATCAGCGCGGCGCCGAAGCCGCTCTCCTCTGCGAGTTCTGCCGCTCCGAAAAGTCCGCTGACCAGGAGCACGCCACACGCCGCAGTCGCCGCCAGCACGACGAGCGCGAGCGTGATTGCCTCCCGCAGCAGCAGCCATGCCAGGAGCACGATGAGAATGGGCTCGGACGCCCACAGCAACGTGGCTGCGCTGGCGCTCGTCTGCGCGAGACCGAGCATGCTCAGGGTGTAAGAGAGACCGGGATTCAAGAGCCCGATCGCGGCAACCGGCAGCCATTCGCGGGCATGAACATGCCGGCCTGCTCCAACCGAGAGGACGAGAAGCCAGAGAGCAACGACGCTGACAGAAATCTGGGTGACAAGAAGCGTGATCGGCGGGACGGCGGCGAGCAGCTCTTTGCTTATGACCGTGGCAACGGCCCAAAGTGCACTAGCGAGGACGAGGGAAACTCTCGGAGAAACTCCGAATGAATAGCGGGCCATGATGGCTCTCCACTGGGAACGACTGGATCAACGACTGCAATGATGACGGGGCGCGCGCTCGGCGGCTGCAGCATGCGTCGTCATCACAGTTGTCGTAACCAGGCTTCCTGGGAGGCCGATCGATCATGGATGGAGCGGATATGCGGGCAAAGTTTTCGGAGCGCAGGCTACAGGCCGGCGTTCGCAAAAGGCTAGCACTGTCGCTGTCGACGCTCAATGTCAGCGGCGGCCGTCAGGGCGCGCAAGCCGTCAGCTCCGGCAGGCCGTGCCGGGCTCGGGCCATCCGGCATGCGTCGTCGCCAGGCTCGCAGGCGCGGCACACGTCGGGGCGATCTGCGTAGACGGTGCATGACGTGGAGATTCCGACCTGCCCTGCCAATGCCGAGCAGCGCGCGCCGTCGCAGCGCATGCCCGATAGGCTGCTATCGACGTAGGAGCGCGGAAGGCGGCCGAGTGCGTCATCGTCCTCGGTGGTGAAACGGGGCCATTCGGACGAATACGAGCAGCACGCGCCGCACGAGTTGCAGGGAGAGCTGCTCTCGGGCACCAGAATCGAAACTGCAGCGGTCTCGATCAATGGATTTTTGTCCACCGTCCAGGGGCATTCTTGCCGGCGTCGGCGCTGCACAGCGCTTGACGCAACAGAGCCGCCCTCAGGCGAGAGCGGCTCTGAAAAATTCGTGGCGCCCGCTCGAGCCGTCTCGGCTCGGGCGGCGTCCGGGAGCGATCGTCACTCAGCCTGAATGTTGGCGACGGCGATCTTGCCGGTGCGGCGATCTTCCTGCGTATCGAAGGAGACCTTCTGGCCCTCCGAGAGGCTGCGCATGCCAGCGCGCTCGAGAGCGGTCGCGTGGACGAACACGTCCTTGCCGCCGTTGTCGGGAGCGATGAAGCCGAAGCCTTTTTGATCGTTGTAGAACTTAACGGTACCCTTATCCATGGAGTTTCCTTTTTTGATCCATGATGAATGCTCACGAGCTGGCACGCGCGCGCGAGCGCGCGCACCAGCTCTGCTTGTCGATTTTTGGGGGGTTCTGAACGTGCGTCTGGCCTAGCCAAGACGTAGCGGCCCGGTCGTCCGGCCAAAGTCGATAGGCGCATATAGGCGTGAAATGCGCCGACTACAAGGAAAATAAAAAATAATCGCGCGGGCTTTTGAAATTGGCAGCGCTGCATTTACCGCGACTGCGAAGCATTTCATCGACATAGACGCCGGCACCGTGCATAGTTATCCGATCACCGGGACGGCGGTCGCCGCAGGCACCGGTGGCTGAGAGACGCGCCGCGCTCCCGCCTGTAGTCAAGGAGGAGCGCCGTGTCACCCTTCAATGGACATCCGCAAGGATTTAGCGCTTCGGCGTTGGAGCTCCTCGATCAGGGGCTCAACCAGATCTGGCACGAAATGCAGATCGCAGCCGACGCGAAGACGAAGGACGCTTCGCTGCGAGCCGCCGCGCTGCCGTCCCCTGGTACAGCGCATGTCCACAACCAGGGCACGCTGCCTCTCCCCGCGCTCGGGAAGACTCTCGCGGCTATCGCCAAGTAGCCCATTGATTGGCGGCCGACGCTTGCCGCCTTAAGCGCATATAGAACCAGGCCGCCACTATCGAGGCGGCATACCCAATTCAAGCAACCGGAGCGCATGGATGCCGCAGCAGACGCAGCACAAATACAAGATCGGGCAGGAGGTGAGTTTCTCTCCTGCCAAGCTTTCGATGCCTTCCTCGTCGCGAAGCTACAAGATCGTACGCCGCCTGCCGCGCGAGGGCGGGGAGTTCATGTACCGGATCAAATCCGCTGCGGAGTTGTTCGAGCGGGTCGCGCGGGAGAGCGAGATCGCAAGGCTCTCCTCGGCGGCAAGCACCGGCGGCGCCTGACACGGACCCACCGGCTGCCTGAGCCCACGGCACAGAGGTAGCGTCACATGGCCACTTTCAATTATACCGCCGAGGCAGAGCTCTTTCCGACCCGAGGCCGGCTGTCGAAGCGCCAACCGGTGACATACAAGCGCTTCGGCACGGCAGCAGAAGCCGTTCGCTATGCTATCGAGGAGCTCGAGCCCGAACTTCTCGTCGGCGCCTACCTCGAGGTCGACGAGGAGCGATTCGACGCGAACGGCATTCGCGGACTCTACGCTAGCCCCGACTATCCCCTGCCGCGTCGGGGCACGCAAACCGTCACAGCGCTCCAGGACAGCAAACCGCCAATCGCAAAGGCGAGGCCACGCGATGTCTGAAAAGACCGTAACGCTGGATCAGCATCGCGGCATGGCAGCACAGAAAGCGACGGAGCTGCGGAGGCTGTTGGCCGCGGTCGCAGCGGACGAGCAGGCTTTTCGGCGGCGGCAGGCCGAGCTCGAAGTGCAGCTGCTTGCGGCCCCTGCCTCGACATGGGCGGAGGCCGCCGACAAGGTTCGCTATCTGCTCGGTCTTTTCGCGGTGTCGACTGCGGGGCGCGATCCGCGCCGACGCCAACTGATCGCGAATGTACTCGACGACCTCGAGCGCCTTGGCGCGGAGGAAGCCGGCAACGACAACGCGCATACCAGCGAGGCGGACGATTAGGGGTGCGTCTTCAAGTGACGGAGTGCGCTGAGTGTTGCTGAGGACAATCCTAGCGGCATAGCTCCGAGCGAATTTCTCGATCATCACACTAGTGCGGGTTCAGGAGCCCGGCCGTCAAATCCGCGAGGCGTGAGCGGTGCAGATCATCGCAAAAGTCCGTGAGCTCCTTCTCCGTCATGCGGCGCACGTCATACCACTTGCCGAAGTGCTCGATGACAACGCACTCGTTGAGCGAAGATGACGGCGTCTTGATGATGACATCCGCCTCGGCCTTGGTGATTGGAGTCACTTTGTGGTAGCGCATTTGGGAGGAATATCATGGCTTGAGACTCTATTCCATGAGCAGCTCATCCAGGCGCTGCCAAGGGCGCCGCGACGCAAGCAATACTTAAAGAATTGGAGAGGCCAATGACCCGGACACATCGCCTGACAGAGCTTGCTGGAGCGGCAGCAATGCTGGCGTCTGTCCTGGCCGCGTGTCCCGGCTCTGCATCGGCGCAGAATACGGCCGTCAACGTTCCCCGCAATGCCCATGCATTCGACAATGGACGCGGCTGGGAATGCGATCACGGTTACCGCACCGCCAGGGAAGAATGCATCGCCATCGTGGTGCCTGAGAACGCCTATGCGGTGACGTCGACCTACGGCGCGGGCTGGCAATGTACATGGGGCTATCGGCAAGTGGGGGAAGCCTGCGCGCCGGTCGCGGTGCCCAAGAACGCCTACCTCGTGAGCTCGGCGCGCGGGCGCGGATGGGAATGCGAGCGCGGATTTCGAGAGAGGGCTGGCAGCTGCATCCAAATCGAAGTGCCGCCGAACGCCTATTTGCGGGACTCGGCCTATGGGCGCGGCTGGGAATGCGAGCGAGGTTACCGCGCCGTCGTCAAGTCCTGCATCGATGCCGAGAAATCCCAGGTACGCGTCGACGAGCCATCCGACGAGGACCTCAAGTGCCAGCGCGCCCTGCGGCAGGACGCAGACATATGCCTGCGCGTCATCATCCCCGATAACGGCTACCTCGAAGAGTCGGGCCAGGGCTGGAAATGCGCGCGGGGCTTCAAGAAGGAGGCTTCTTCTTGCGTTGCCCTCAACGCACCGGCGAACGGGCACATCAATGAGGCGGGGAACGACTGGGAGTGCAATCCCCCGTACAGCAAGCGCCTCGACGCGTGCGCTTTGCGCTAGAGCGCGTTCCACTCCTACGGAATCGGAAGCGCGCTCCAGGTTCTTGCTCTATCGCATTTTCTGCGACGAACCGGTGCCCCGTCGGAAAATTCTCTAGCACGGCTTCGCCATGACGCGAGGCAGGGGCGGCTTCACAGTCTGTGTCGCGCTCAGCGCTTGGGCTCGCCGGTCCGGATCTCGACGACGCGGCTGCCGTCGGCCGGGCTCGTGCTCTCGGCCGTCTTGGTTGTCTCGGGAGACGGACGCGGAGACGCGTCAGGATTCTCGCCGGGGACGCCGACGGTGGCGAGAGCCTCGCGCTCGCGGTCGTGGAAGCGCCGCCAGCTCAACGGAATGGCGGCGAGGTAGGCGAGCGAGGCCACCGTCAGCATGCGGTAGGGGTAGGTCACGAGATAGGCGACCGCGGCAACGGCAACGATGAAGATCGGCAGCACCCACTCGCGGCCGATGCGCTCGCCCATGAGCTTGCCCGAGAAGGTCGGCACCGTCGACACCATGAGGAAGGCGATGGCGAGCACGTAGATGAGCACCAGATGCATGAGGAAGGGGGATTCCCTCAGGTCGAGCCCCATGTGATCGAGGTAGATCGGCAGGAGCACGACGATGGCGGCGGCGGGCGTCGGCACGCCCATGAAGTAGTTGGATTGCCACTTGGGCCGATCGTCGTCGATGGCGACGTTGAAGCGGGCAAGGCGCAAGGCGGACGCGAGAGAGAAGACGAGGACACAGATCCAGCCGAAGCTCTTCAGATCGCCGAGCCCCCAGGTGAAGATCATGAAGGCTGGCGCGACGCCGAAGTTCACGAAGTCGGCGAGGCTGTCGAGCTCGGCGCCGAAGCGTGAGGAGGCCTTGAGCAGGCGCGCGATGCGCCCGTCGATGCCGTCAAGGAGCGCGGCAAAGACAATCGCGGCGAGCGCGAACTCGTAGCGTCCCTCGATCGACATGCGGATCGCGGTGAGCCCGGCGCAGAGGCCGAGAAGGGTGAAGAAGTTCGGCACCAGCATGCGGACCGGAATGCGCGCATGGCTGAAGAGCCGCCTGCGACGACGGCGGCGGGTCTCCTGCTCGAGCTGGGGAACTACGGGATCCATGGGCGCTCCTTGGGCGACCTCCTCGCCGCGCTAAGCCGGCCGGATCATAGCATATCTCAGCTGCGGCGCGCCTCGCGCTCGGACTCGCTCGATTTAAGGTCGGCGAGAACGGTCTCGCCGCCAACAGCGCGCTGGCCGACGTTTACCAATGCGGTCGTCCCCGGCGGCAGATAGGTATCGACGCGGGAGCCGAAGCGGATCAGCCCGAAGCGCTCGCCGATGCCGACGCTGTCGCCCTCGCCGAGAAAGGTCACGATGCGGCGCGCCACGAGCCCCGCGATCTGGACCACGGCGATTGTGACACCTGCGGGCGTCTCGATGACGATGGCGCGGCGCTCGTTCTCCTCGGAGGCCTTGTCGAGGGCGGCGTTCAGGAACGCGCCCGGCACATAGATGGAGCGCACGATGCGCCCGGCGATCGGCGCGCGGTTGATATGCACGTCGAACACCGAGAGGAAGATCGAGATGCGGGTGCGCTCGGCGTCGCCGATGCCGAGCTCGGCGGGCGGTCGAACCTTCTCGATCGACGAGATGCGCCCGTCACCCGGAGCAACGACGAGGCCGTCGCGCAGCGGCGTCACGCGATCGGGATCGCGGAAGAAATAGATGATCCAGAGCGTGATGATCGCGGCGAGCCAGCCCAGCGCCGGCCAGAGGAAGAAAAGGAACAGCGTGACGCCGAGGCCGATGGCGACGAACTTATGCCCATCGCGATGCACGGGCGCCAGGCTGTCGGTAATGGTGTCGAGAATGCTGTGACGATCGGACAAGGCTCGGCCTCCTGATCAAGCGGGCCACATGATGAGATACGCGCTCAATTACGCAGCGCTCGGAGACACAAGCGATCGCTCAGAACGGCACGGCGACGAAGCGCGTGTCGCCCTTGGCATCCTCGACCAGCAGCAGGACGGTCTTGCCGCCGGTCTTCTTGACCTTGTCGATGCCGGCCTCGATGTCGGACGGTGCCTTCACCGGCTCCTGCTGGGCCTCGAGGATGACGTCGCCGACCTTGATGTTCTTGGAGGCGGCAGGGCTCGCGGGATCGATCTCGGTGACAAGCACGCCATTGACCTTCGCGTCGAAGCCGAACTTCGTGCGCAGCTCGTCGGTCAGCGGCTCGAGCGTGAGGCCAAGCACGGAGGTCGCCGGGGGCTTCTGCTCCTCCTTCTCCTTGGTCACGGCGGGCTCGGGAATGTTGTCCCCGTCGTCGAGGAGGCCCACGGCCGCTGAGAGGGTCTTCTTCTGGCCCTGACGCAAGACCTCGAGCTCGACCGTCTTGCCGATCGGCGTCTGCGCCACGAGCTTGGGCAGGCCGCGCATGGTCGTCACGTCCTTGCCGTCGAACTTCAGGATCACGTCGCCCGCCTCGATGCCGGCCTTGGCGGCCGGGCTGTCGGGCGTCACGCCGGCGACCAGCGCGCCCATGTTCTCGGCGACGCCGAGACTCTCGGCGATGTCCTCGCTGATCGACTGGATCTTGACGCCGAGCCAGCCGCGGCGCACCTCGCCGAACTCCTTGAGCTGGGCGATGACGGCGGTCACGGTGTCTGCCGGCACCGCAAAGCCGATGCCGATCGAGCCGCCCGTCGGCGAGATGATCGCCGTGTTCACGCCGATCACCGCGCCGTCCATGTTGAACAGCGGCCCGCCGGAGTTGCCCTTGTTGATCGCGGCGTCGGTCTGCAGGAAGTCGTCGTAGGGTCCGGCATTGATGTCGCGCTGCTTGGCCGAGATAATGCCGACGGTGAGCGTTCCGCCGAGGCCGAACGGATTGCCGATGGCCATCACCCAGTCGCCGACCTTCATATCCGCGGAGGAGCCGAAGGCGACAGCCACGAGCGGCTTCTTCGGCGTCACCTTGAGAAGGGCAAGATCAGCCTTCGTGTCGCGGCCGATCACCTTGTCGACCTTGAGCTTGGAGCCGTCGTGGAAGTTGACCACGATCTCGTCGGCGCCGTCGATGACGTGGTTGTTGGTGACGACGAGCCCCTCGGTCCCGTCGATGACGAAGCCCGAGCCGAGTGAGGAGACTTTGCGCTCGGACGGCGGCACGCGGCCGCCTTTCTTGTTGAAGAAGTCCTCGAAGAAATCCTCGAAGGGCGAGCCTTTCGGGACCTTCGGCAGCGGGACGCCCTCAGGACCCTTGGCAACCTGGGTGGTCGAGATGTTGACCACGGCGTCGATCAGCTTCTCGGCGATGGGCGCCACCGATTGCGGCCCGCCCTGCGCGAGAGCGGAATCGGACAGCGCGAAAGCCGCAAATCCGATGACAAGGCCTCGCGCTCCCCGCATGAAGCTCTGTCCCGACAACAACGCCATGTGATCTCACTCCTTGGGGAAGGGAACCGCGCACCAGCGAAAAGCCACGCCGCTCTCCGATATCGGCGCAAAGTGTGGACATTGCACGGCGGCTGTCAACGCACCTTGATAGAGGTCGGACGAGGGCGGATCAAAATTCAGCGCCGTCTAAGGCAATGGTCCGGAGCCAACGACAGAGCCATCCTAGCCGCGGACGAGCCAAGCGATGATCGCGCCGGCCGCGACGGCCACCCAGCCTGCCGTGCGCAGCTGCCCGTCGGGCGTGGCAGCCGCGGTGGCGAGCAATTGGCGGCCGAACTGCGGGGCGACCGCCCAGAGCAATCCCTCAATGACAAGGACCAAGCCGCAGGCGACGAGTAGATCGCTCATTGCTTGGGTGGCGCCGCTCCACCCGGATCGGAGAAGTACTTGAAGAACTCCGAATCCGGGGAGATCACGAGTCGCGTATCGCCGGACTTGAGACCCTCCTCATAAGCCTGCATCGAACGGTAGAAGCCGAAGAAATCCGGGTCGCGATTGAATGCCTCGGCGAAAATCTTGTTCCGCTCAGCCTCGCCTTCGCCGCGCAGCGTCTCGCCTTTGCGGGTGGCCTCGGCCTTGATGACGGTCACTTCACGGTCGGCGGTCGCGCGAATGCGATTGGCCTCGCCAGTGCCCTGGGCGCGGAACTCGGCCGCCTCGCGCTGGCGCTCGGCGCGCATGCGATCGAAGACGCTCTTCAGGTTCTGCTCGGGAAGATCGGCGCGCTTGATCCTGACGTCGACGACCTCGAGGCCAAACTCCTTGCCCTCGTGATTAACCTGGGCGGCGATCTTTTTCATCAGATCCTCGCGCTTGTCACGGACGAGGTCCTGAAACGTCGCCGAGCCCAGCGTGCGGCGCAAAGCGGATTCTGTTATCGGCCCCATGCGCGAGCGCACGGCGCCCTCGTAGCGCAGCGTCTGATAGAACTTCAGGGGATCGACGATCTTGTAGCGCACGAATGCATCGACGATGAGACGCTTCTGATCTGAAGCCGTGACTTCCTGCGAGGCTGCGTCGAGGTCGAGGATGCGCTTGTCGAAGATGTCGACCGTCTCGACGACCGGAAGCTTCCAGTTGAGACCAGGCTCCTTTACGACGCGCTTCAACTTGCCGAACTCGAGAACGAGCGCCTGCTCGTTCTGGTGGACGATGAAGGCGGAGGCATAAAGTGCCGCCGCGGCGGCACCGAAGAGAACAAAGAGAATTGCCAGGAAGATGCGCATGGTCAGTTTCCTCCCTCGCTCTTCTTCTTCTGCAGCTGGTCAAGCGAGAGATAGGGGACCACACCCTGGCTGGCCTTGCTGTCGAGGATGATCTTGTCCGTGCCGCCGAAAACGCGCTCCATGGTCTCGAGGAAGATGCGTTTGCGCGTCACGTCGGGAGCCTTCTTGTATTCGTCGTAGACCTTGAGGAAGCGCGCCGTCTGGCCTTGCGCCTCGGCCACGGTCTGCTGCTTGAAGCCCTCGGCTCCCTGCAGAATGCGCTCGGCTTCACCCTTTGCCTCGGGGACCACCTTGTTGGCGTAGCCGAAGGCCTCGTTCTGGAGCTTCTCCTTGTCGGCACGGGCGGCCTGAACGTCGCGGAAGGCGTCGATCACCTCGGACGGCGGGTCGACCTTCTGCAGCGTCACCTGATCGATCTGGATGCCGGCCTTGTAGCCGTCGAGCGTATCCTGGATCAGCTTGTGCACGGCGGCCTCGGTCTTCTGGCGCGCTTCGGTCAGGATCGGCTGGATGTCTGACTGCCCGACCACCTCGCGCATGGCGCTCTCGGCCACCTCCTTCACCGTATTGTCGGGGTTCTGGATGTTGAACAGGTATTGTTCTGCATCCTTGATGCGCCAGTAGACGACGAAATCGACGTCGACGGTGTTCTCATCGCCGGTCAGCATCAGGCTCTCTTCCTTGACATCCTGAGTACCGCCGAAGCCACGGTCGAAGCCGCTGGCCGAGCGCATGCCGACCTCGATGATGTTCTGGCGCGTGACCTTGGGTAGCACGACCTCCTCGATCGGATACGGCAGGCGGAAGTGCAGGCCCGGCGGCTCCTGGCGCACGAACTTTCCGAACTGCATGACGACGCCGAGCTCATCCGGGTTGACGCGGAAGAAGAAGGCGTACCAGGCGACGACCGCCACGGCCGCGGCCGCGGCGAGGAAGATCAAGGGCCCAGGGATGCCGCCGCCGTGCATCACCTGCTTCACGCGGTCCTGGCTGCGCTTGAGCATGTCCTCGAGGTCGGGGGGCTGACCGCCCGGTCCCTGCCCCCAGGGGCCGCCGCCGCCCTTCCAACCACCGCCGCCGCCACCGCTTTGATTGCTCCAGGGCATAAAGATCCGCCTCTCGATTAGGGATGAAGGCCGGAAACGCCGTTTTCGGCTGCGCGGCGGCTCTCGGAGCGCCGCGCCCAATTTCCGGATGAGAAATCAACCCCGCTTATAGGCTAGGGCCCCGGGCTCTGCAAACCCGCCGTCGGAACATTGGTTTGGCGGTCGAGGTCGTCAAGTGGCCTCGCTGGCGGGAGGCTCTGCGGGGCGTGTGCGTTCGAGCACCATGAGGGTGGCGTCATGGTCGTCCTTGGGACCGCGCGGCAGGTCCTCGCGCGAGACCTCCTTCCATTCGCTCATGTCGAGCTCGGGGAAGTGGACGTCGCCCTCGGGGGCCGCCTTGACCTCGGTCCAGTAGATGCGATCGGCCGCGGGCAGCGCCTCGCGGAAGACATCGGCGCCGCCGATGATCATGATCTCGTCCGCGCCGCGCGTCGCAGCCAGGATGCGTGCGAGCGTGAGCGCGCCCGCAAGGCTGTCGACGACAGAGGCGCCCTTGGGCTCGAAGAAGGGATCGGCGCTCAGGACGATGTTGTCACGCCCGTCGAGCGGCTTGCCGATCGATTGAAATGTCTTGCGGCCCATGATGATGGGCTTGCCCATGGTCAAGCGGCGGAAGGTCTTCAAGTCGGATGAGAGCCGCCAGGGGAGCGCGCCGCCGCGGCCAATGACGCCGTTCTCGGCAACGGCGACGATGAGGGAGATTTTCACGTTCGATTTATATCCCAGTTCTCGCTCGCAGCCCGCGCACCTACGTCATCCCCGCCTTGGACGGGATGACGAACATTGGACCGAGATTAAACCGCGACGGGCGCCGCGATGTGCGGGTAGGGTTCATAGCCCACGAGATCGAAATCCTCATAGCGGAAATCGAAGATCGAGGTGACCGCCGGATTGAGGTTCATCTGCGGAAGGGCGCGCGGCGTGCGGCTGAGCTGCTCGTCGGCCTGCTCGATGTGGTTCACATAGAGATGCGCGTCGCCGAAGGTGTGGACGAAGTCGCCCGGCTTCATGCCCGTGACCTGCGCCATCATCATGGTGAGCAGCGCGTAGCTCGCGATGTTGAAGGGCACGCCGAGGAAGACGTCGGCGGAGCGCTGGTAGAGCTGGCAGGAAAGGCGGCGCGCCCCGCTCGCGTCGCGGGCGACGTAGAACTGGAACAGGCAGTGGCAGGGAGCGAGCGCCATATCGGGGATGTCGGCCGGGTTCCAGGCCGAGACGATCATGCGCCGGCTGTCGGGATTGGTCTTCAAGGTCTCGACGACCTCGCGGATCTGGTCGACGGGGCGGCCGTCGGGGACGGACCAGCTGCGCCACTGCTTGCCGTAGACGGGACCCAGGTCGCCGTACTCATCCGCCCACTCGTCCCAGATCTTCACGCCGTGCTCGTTCAGATAATGAATGTTGGTTTCGCCCGCGAGGAACCAGATCAGCTCGTGGACGATCGACTTCAGGTGCAGCTTCTTGGTGGTGACGAGCGGGAAGCCCTCTGCCAGATCGAAGCGCATCTGGTGGCCGAAGATCGACAGCGTGCCGGTGCCGGTGCGATCGGACTTGCGCACGCCCTCGGCGCGGACACGGGCCAGGAGATCGAGATATTGGCGCATGAGCACAATCTAAGTGATTCCGCGGCGGCTTAAAGGCCACCCGTTCAGCCGGCTGGGGCGAGGAAGTAGGCGAAAAGAAGTGCCGTCATGTTGGCGATGGAATGCGCCACGACGACGGCGCGGAGCGAGCCCAGCCGCCACATGAGCCACGAGAGCGCCATCCCCGCCGCAAAGACGCTGGCTAGGCCGGCGTAGGAATAACCCCAGTGCAGCGCCGTCCATAACCCCGTTGAAATCACGGCCGCCGGCCAGTAGCCGAGCCGGCTTTGCGCCAACGCCGACAAGAGGAAGCCGCGAAAAGCGATCTCCTCCCAGAGCGGCGCCAGCACGACGGCAACCAGCACCGTGCCCCACCAATAAGGAGACTCGAGCCCGGCGAGCAGCCAACCCGAATCAGCAAAAGGATCGAAGCCCACGCTGGCGTACAGGGCGAGCTCGAATGCGCCGACGGCGGCAATCAGGATCAATCCACCGAATACGCAGGTCGACCAGCCGGCCCTGGGAGGCGCGAGCCGCAACACCTCATGGCGCATGTTGCGCCATCCCGCCGCCGCCCAGAGGACCCAGAGAGAGAGCGCTTGGGAGAACATGATGATTGCGAGGCCGCCAGGAGAGGCAAGCGAGGTCGCCTCGGCGCTCCACCTCTCGACGTCGGCCTCGGAGCCGCCCACCAGCGCGATCGCTTCGAGCAGGATAGCGTAGACGATAACCGGGATCGCGCAGGCCAGGAACGTCACGAAAAGCGCCGGGATGGGACGCCAGGGTGTCTTCGGCACATAGCGAGCGTGTCCATCAAACAACGCCCGATATGGGTTCGCGTCCGCCGCGATCTCGCTCACGTGGCCTCCAGAGCCTTGAACAAGTTTGGTTGTTAGCGTTCAGTTCACCATGACGCGAGCCCAAAGGCCTTGACGGCGAGCACTTTTATTTCGCTCGCGCCCAGCATATATTGAGCGGGCTGGATTCGTCCGGCTATGGCGATAAACGCGACCGTAATAAGCCGTTCGGACCCGGGGGCAGTACCCGGCGCCTCCACCACATCCCCGCGCACGCCGCGGCCCAGAGCGGACCGCATCCACACCGGCGCGGGCATCTGATGGGGGCGAACTAGGATCGACGAGGGTGTAAAGGGTTTAGCTTTCGCTCGGCATGATACCACCGTCATCGGGTCATTCAGAATAGTTGCCAATGACAACTATGCTGAGACCGCTCTCGCTGCGTAACGCGGCGTGAAGGTCTGAACTGAAAGTCCTTGTTCCTAGCCGAGCAAGGCGCGGTACGGAGGGCACCGGGCAACAGAAGCCCTCCACTCATCTCGAGACCCCGGGGGCATGCGGGGCGCGATCGGGGACCTGCGATACGGAATGACGGCCGAGCCGACGATCGACTATGAGGGCCTTGCGCAGGAGGCGATGCGCGGCGTTGTGCGAACCGTTCTCGCCCAGACTGCCAAGTCGGGCCTCGCGGGTGATCATCATTTCTATATCTCATTCGATACCGAGGCGCCGGGCGTCTCGATCTCCAAGCGGCTCAAGGAGAAATACCCGCGCGAGATGACGATCGTGCTGCAGCACCGCTTCTGGGATCTCGTGGTCACGGAGCAGCGGTTCGAGGTGAAGCTCACGTTCGATCATATCCCCGAGCGGCTCGTCATTCCCTTTGGTGCGATCAAGGTGTTCTTCGATCCGTCCGTGCGCTTCGGCCTCCAGTTCGAGGATCCGAGCCTCGGGCCCGATATACGCGCGCAACCGAACGGCATCGAGGGCATAACGCGCAGCGGACCCGGCCGCGCCGGACAGACCCGGAAAACGTCGCGCCCCCGGCGGCCGCGCGCCGAGCAGGATGCGAGCGAGGGTCCCGCCGCGTCGGCGTCCGGCTCAGGCGAGGCGCCATCGTCCTTGCCGCCGACGTCCGTCATCGGCGGCAAATCCCCGTCCGTGACGCCGGTCGCGGCCAATGCGCCGGGCAAGGGCGCGGCGGCAGAGAGCTCCGCTGAAAAGGCAGAGACGGAAAAGCCCGCCAACACCGGCGGGGCCGAGATCGTCAGCCTCGACAAATTCCGCAAGAAGTGACGGGCGAAACACGGCTAGGGTCTTTCCGACTTTGGTTGATCCGCGGAAAGGCCCTAGCTCTTTGTCTTGTCGTGCTTCTTATTGGAAAACCGGTTCCCACTTTTCCGGAAGCACTCTAGGCCTTTGCTCATTTGAAGTGCTTGAGCAGGGCCCTCAACTCCGGGGAAAGCCAAGGCATTTCCTTGGCAAGGAATTTTTGCCCGAGGTACTTCTTGACCAACTCAGAGACGACGCGAGCGTGTGCGGCATCGCGGGGTCGCTTCAACGGTTGCCTGTCGGGACGCTGCGAAACCCAGAGCTTGTGCAGTGCAAAAGTTCTGGGTTCGGGCACAACGATTCTGAGGGGCCAACCATCTTCAGCAATGATGGTCTGCTCAAATTGGGGGCTGCGCAGGAGCCATTCTGCTCCCGGCATCGGAGTTGCCTCCAAATCAGAGCCCGTATTCATGGTCGTGATGTCGTCGGTCTCCGGGCACAGGAGATCAACGATGTAGCCGTCCCTGTTGGTGGCGTTGTAGCCGAAGTCTGCTTTGAACGATCGATCGACGCGACGCAGGATTCCCATCAGCCCTTCACGCCGTATTCCGGTGGCTGCGAGCAGAAGCGACTGCTTGGTGTCCCACAGAATGTCCGCGTCAGTCGTTGCGACGTGCTCCTGGCTGATGACCGTGCCCGACGCCGTCTCGTATGCGTGCAATGCATTCGTTCCAGCTACAATGACGTGCGAGCCGAGCAACTGTTCGCGGTCTAGTGCGCGGATTATTCTCGCCGCGATCGCTCGCATTCGGCCAAGGCCCAGTGCCTTGTTGACGGGGGCCATCGAGTCCAGGCGCTTTTCGAGTGTCTTGACGCGCTTCATCAGCTCCGCGCGGCGGCTATCATGCTCTGCCTTCGCTCGCTTGAGCTGCGGCGTTTCGCGGCCGAGTGATTTTCTCACGCTGCCGTGTACCTCGTACATGTAGCGTCGGCCCTTGGATGTCTGCGCGCGCATCGTTCCCAAGTGTTCGAAGTCAATGATGGCTGGGCGCCAAACAGAGAACACTTGCTGCGCGTCTATGAGCTGCCGACGCTGCTCGTTGCTAAGCTCCATGAAATTCATGCTAAGTCTTTGAAATATAATGAGTTGTGCTGGCCTGTATACGTAACAATATGAGATCACACAACTGTATATATATCAATGACTTAGATTCCACGCAACGGAGTTAGCAAAATTACCTGGCTGCATGAAAAAAAGGGGGCCCGACATGACGTCAGGCCCCCAGTCTGATCGAAGGGTGTCACCGAACCGAAGCGACAAGTTTTGCTGAGAGAAGACCTGGCGGAATGCCGGGCGCGCGCACGCGCCCCGTGCGCGGTGGACCGACGGGCTAGGCGGAGACGTGTTGCTCTTGAGACGAGCCGTTGACGGCCGCTGGCGCAGGAGCGGCTTCTGCTACAGGTGACTCGGCCGCGGCTTCGACGGGAGCGGCTTCGACAGGTGCCTCGGCGGCTGCGGCGGGCGCTTCAGCGACAACCTCGGCGACAGGCGCTTCAGCGGCTACTTCGGCGACCGGCTCAGCGGCAGGTGCTTCGGTGGCAGCCTCGGCTACGGGTGCTTCGGCTACAACCTCGGCGGCAGGTGCTTCAGCGACGGCTTCGGCGACCGGCTCAGCGGCAGGCGCTTCGGCGGCGGCTTCGGCTACAGGCTCGGCAGCAGGAGCTTCGACGACAGCTTCGGCGACAGGCGCCTCGGCGACGGCTTCGACGGCCGGTGCCGGCTCTTCGACGGCAGCAGGCTCCTCGACCTTTGCTTCCTCGACGGCGACGGCCTCGGCAGCAGGTGCCGCTTCAGCAACAACCGGCTCGGCCTGCGCAAGGTCTCCACCTTCCGGCATCTGGAGTGCGGTGCCGCACGCGGCGATGGCTTCCGGAGACGGCGCGGGCGCCGGCTCCTCGACAACGGCCGGTACCGGATCCTTCAGGACAAAATCCATGAGGGCGTTCGCCGCCGACAGCAGAGCGTCGGGCTTGCCGCCGTGCTCGTAGGCCATCTTCAAACAGCTCAGTCTAAATTCTTGCAGATCCATACTTGCTCCTTGGGCATAGGGGGTGAGGTGGGAGATGAGGTCGGGTACGCAGCACCGCGAAGTAAAGTATCACAGGATTTATCTTGAATCACCGGAGCGAAGACTGATTAGGCCAAATATTTTCAAGTATTCGCGCGCAAAAGCGTTGCAGTCGTGACTCACTGTGACGGATGGGACTCGCATTCCGTGCACACCTTGTCCGCTGTCGGCGCTTCGGCTCTAATCGCGCACATCGATCGGGCGAGGAACACGCGCTCGCGACAGGGGGAGACGATCCATGCACACTTCCTTGCGCACAGTGTTGGCCTCGGACTCCACTGTGATGATGGGCCTGCGCACCTCGCTCGCCGTCGGCGCACTTCAATTCCTCATCACTCCTGCGCACGTCACTCAGGTACTCGCGGACGACACGGGGTTCGCCTATTCGCACGACCTCGCGAAGGAAGGCGGACGGCTCTGCATGAAAGATCACTTCCATTCGGGCTACGGCGACGGCGCAACGAAGGGCGCGGCCGAGCGGGCGGCGATCAAGTCGTGGGCCGAGTTCACGGCGTTCGAGTACGGGACCGCGTGGGCGCGCTACTCGCTCGCCAAGAGCCGCTCGACCAAATACACGAAGGCGGACAAGGGCTGGAGCGCCAATGTCGACGCGCGGCCCTGCCGCGGGTAATGGCTTATCCATTCGGCATCAAGGACGGCACCTGGGGGCATAGTCGATGACCGGTATCGCTATCTGGGGTGTCCTCGCCGTTGCCGCCATGCTCGCGGCGGCGGTCCTCGCCGAGAGGAAGAACCGCAACCGTTCCTCCTGGATGGCCTGGTGTTTCGTGCTTCCGCCCCTCGCCCTCGTGCTCGCCTTCCTGCCGCGCGCGGAAGCGGCGCCCAAGACAAAGCGCGCTTCGGAGGACGATGACGACGAGGACGGCATCGACGAAGTGCTCGACGGGGGCAACTGAGCGCCCGTTGCTCTGGCGATACGGCCCTCTTTGCATCGAGAAACGCGACGGGAACCGCCGGGACACGGCAACCGTTTTCGTGTAACCGCTAGAGTTGCAGAGGCACGCCGAATTGGGGGGACGCGCCATGGCAGAAGGACGCACGAGAGGATGGCCGACGGTCGGCCAGACGATCGACTACATCTTCGGGCGCAACACGCTGATCGGCATCGCCTCGCTGATGCTGCTCGCGCTCTCGGGCTACGCCACCTGGCACGGCATGCGCGACTTCATCGTCGGCGTCTCGTCGACGCCGGCGGCGCCCTCCGAGGGGGGCTTGTCGATCTCGAACGACGTGCTCGTCATCGGCGTCGTCGTGGCGCTCACCTTCCTCATGTGGCTCATGCTGCGCGAAACGTTCGGGGAGAAGCGCAAGCTCTCCGACCGCATCGTCACGTTCGTTCTTTATGTATTCCTCGCCGTCTGGTCGATTGGCTTCGGCTACGGCTTCTGGTGGAGCCTGATCTCGGGCGAAGAAGCGACGCGCACCGGGCTCTCGGGGCTACAAGAAGACGCGCGCGATGCTTCGGCGGCGGTCGCCGCGCGTCTCGATGCCGTGCGCTCGCAGCTCGACAACGTCGTCTCGTGGTCGGAAAGCCAGATGGCGCGCGAGGAGACGAGCGGGGGCAGCTGCGGCACCGCCTCGGGCGCGGGACGCGGCCCACTCTATAATGCGCGCCGTGCGGTGCGCGATTCAGTCGCCACGCTGCGCGACGGCATGACCCGCTCCTGGCTCGAGCCGGTCCAGGCCGACGTGGAAGCGCTACGCCAGAGCGCGTCGGCGCTCGAGGGCGGAACCGTCGAGGAACGCCAGCGGGCGTTCGAGGCCAAAGCGTCGGATATCCGCGGCAAGGCGCGGAGCATCGCGGCGCGCTCCAACGAGCTCGGCAAATCGACGGCGGCCGAGATGCGTGCGCTCGCGGCGACCGTTTCCGTGGCGCCCGAGAAGCCCGGCTTCTCCTGCTATGATCCGACGCTCGCGCAGCGTCTGACCCAGGCGGCGGATCAGGCCGATGAGCCGGCCGAGATCAAGCTGCGCGATGCCGCCTTCAGCGAGGGGCCGGCCGGCGTCGCCAACGCGGTCAAGAACCTCTGGAAGAACATCGGCGCCTACACATCGAGCCTTGCGGCCTATGTCGTCTCGCTCGGCAAGGAGCCCTTCGCGCACACGAGCGAGGGCGAACCGATCACGGGGCGCGATCTCATCGCGCTGCTCGCCACAATCGGTGTTGACCTCGGGCTTTTCGTGCTGGCGATGCTCAATCCGCCGCCGGCGCCGAGCCGGCGCTTCTCGGGCATGGAGGCGCGTCAGATTCGCGAAGCGATCGACACGGCCATCAAGCGGGTGGAAGGCGGAGCTGACCTCGAATGGGTGCGGCGCCATTTCATTCATCACAAGGGCGCTTCCTATCTCGTCATTCCCAATCTCTATGCCGCCAATAAGGATGACAAAGTCGAGGCGTCCAAGGGGCTGGCCATGAACCAGCTCGCCGGCGTGCTCGCCGACATGGGCCAGGTGCGCTGGCCGGAGAAAGCGCCGGGCCTTGGCCCGATACGCCTCGGCAGGAGCGAGCTGCAGAAGCTCAAGCATGAGGAGACGCTGGAAAGCGATACGGATCTCACCGACATCCGCAAGGCGTGGATCAAGGAGCAGAAGGGTAAGAATCCCAGCCTTCCGTTAAGTGAGAAGGACAAGGATTTCGAGAAGGCTGAACCGCTGCGCAATCACGGCCTGTTTTCGAAGGCCGAGCGCGCACTCTCCATTGCAGGCTGGAGCGAAGACGCGCGGCGCGACATCGAAATCTTTCCGATTGTCGATGTCGAGGGGTTGACGCCGCTCTTGATGGTGCTCAACGAGACGGCGCCGATCGAGGAGACATCCCAGAAGAAAGCGTAGTCGTCTCAGCGCAGCGTCGAGGGTCGCGTGAGGCGTTCGCGCAGCGCATTGAGCGTGCTCTGCGAGCCGGGCGCAGGTCCCTGCTCGCCTGCGGGCGGCATGTCATGCCTCGGCAGCGGCTGGGTCGAGCGCGGGGGTGCCGCGGCAGGGGCGGAAGCCGGCACTCGTGGTGCAGCATTGGCATCGCGGGGCTGCATTCCGGCTTGATAGGAGCCGTCGGGAGACAGCTCGTGCTCGGGGCGGCGTTGCGCTGCACCGCTCGGGATCTGCACGGTGCCGGCAAACATCTGGGCCTGGGTCGCGGCGTCCACGCCGCCGCACACGCCTGCCGCACGCCAGCGCTCGACGACCGAGTCGAGGAAGCCTTCATCGCCGACGGAGCTCTGCCACTTCTCGGAGAAGCGCGCTGTCGTCGAGCGCGGAAGCGCGGACGCCGGCATCTCGTCGAACCGGATGCGCACCGGCAGCGACACGCCCTCGCCGAAGGCGATCGCCTCGCGATGGCCGAGAGCGGGGAGGAACTCGAGCAGACCCGTGCTCGTGTCGGAGAGGGCCGAGGTCACGATCTCCTGGTCGCGCTCGTTCGACATGCGCAGCGCGAACACGGTGTTGCACTGTGAAAGTATGGTCGGATCGATCTCGGCCGGACGTTGGGTGACGACGCACAGCGAGGCGCCGTACTTGCGGCCCTCCTTGGCGATCTTGGCAATGGCGCGCTTGCAGGGCTCGAAGCCGGCCGCGGGATTGAGCGGCACGTAGCGGTGGGCCTCCTCGCAGACTAGGGTGACGGGGACCTGGCCCTCGCCCCAGAGCGCGAAATCGAACGCCATGCGGCAGAGCACCGAGACGACGACGTTCACGACCTCGGGGGGGAGTCCCGTGAGCTCGACGATGGTGATCGGCTTGCCATTCACGGGCACGCGGAAGAGGCGGGACAGCACGTGCGACATGCAGTCGTAGACGGTCACCGAGCCGAACATGAAGGCATAGCGGCCGTCCTGTGAGATGGTCTCGATGCGCGTCTTGAGCTGGCGGTAGGGGGCGAGATCCTTGCGGTTCTCGAGCTTGCCCATGCGCTCGTCTATGAGACCGATGAGATCGGAGATGCGGTAGGGCACGGGGGTGTCGACGGTGAAGCGCCCGGCGTCGAGGCTCATGCGGCGCAGCTTCTGCGGCTCGGCGGCGCGGCCGCTGTGATAGCGCATCTTGGCGAGCGGGATCAGCTCCTGGAGAAGCTCGATCTCCGCCTTGCGCTCCTGCTCGCCGACCAGGACCTCGACGACCTCCTCGAAGTTCAGGAGCCAAAGAGGGAGCTGCATGTTGCGCGGGGAGATGACCTCGGCGCGCTCGCCGAAGGCGGTGGCGTACTCGTTGTGGGGATCGAGAAGCAAGATGTGGGCGTTGGGGTTCTTCTCGAGGATGGCGCGCAGGATGAGTGCGGTGGAGCAGGACTTGCCGGTGCCGGTGGTGCCGAGAATGGCGAAGTGCTTGCCCAGGAGCTCATCGACCCTGATCATGGCCGGGATCGATGCGTCCTGGCGGATGCAGCCGATGCGCACCGCATTGGCATCATTGGCGGCGTATGTGAGCTCGAGCTCGTGCTTGGTCGCAAAGCGGACGCGATCGCCGAGCGAGGGATAGAGGGTGGTGCCGCGGTTGAACGACACGGAGCGGCCGCTCGCATCCTTGCTCAGCTCGCCGACGAGACCGATCTCGGCAATGCAGATCTCGTTCTCGGTGCCCTGGGCGGGCACCGGCACGCTGAGCGCGGAGACGATCGCAAGCACGACCGTCGTCGGCGTATCGAGCGCCAGCAGAGTGCCCATCTCGGGTCGCTCGTGCTTCGAGCGCGGGTCGTCCTCGCGGCGGCCGTCGAGGAGCACGACTGCCTTCGATCCCGAGACGGAGGCAATGCGTCCGAACGAGCGCGGGGTGTAGAGGGGAGCGGAAGGCTCGTTCATCAATGGCGCCGGCTGCATGCTCTTGTCCCAGTCCTCTTGCAGTGCATTCGCGTCGTCGACCGGACTCAAGCGGCGGGGCCGCGTCCATACACGGCATCGCGGCCTTCGGTGACGGAGACCTGCTCGCGCGGCGGCAGTCTCACGGTGATTTCGGTGCCGCGGCCCTTGACGCTCGTTATCAGGAGCCTGCCCCCGTGCAGCTCGACGAGAGCCTTGGCGATCGGCAGGCCGAGACCGGTTCCCTCGCGCAACCGCGTCCGTCCGCCATCGACCTGGCCGAAGGGCAAAACGGCGACGCGCGCCTCCTCGTCCGTCATGCCGATGCCGTTGTCGCGAACCGAGACGATCACGCCGCCGTCGCCCTGACGGAAGGCCTTGAGGACCACCTCGCCGTCCTTCGACGTGAACTTGATCGCGTTGTTGAGCAGGTTCTTGAAGACCTGGGTGAGCTTGGCGTCGTCGCCGCGGACGGGCGGCAGATTGAAGGCGATGTTCTCGCGCAGCGTCACGCCGGCGATCTCGGCCGCGGTGCGCACGGATTCGGTGCAGGAATGCAGCACGCCGATCAGGTCGACCTCATTCGATTCCAGCGCATAGGCACCGGCCTGCATCTTGGTGATGTCGAGGATGTCGTTGATGACCGAGAGCAGATGATCGCCGGCATCGCGAATGAGCTCAGCATATTGCACGACCTGGGCGTCCGTGAGCTTGTGCTTGCCGTGGTCGGCGAGGAGCTTCGAAAAGCCGATCACCGTGTTGAGCGGCGTGCGCAGCTCGTGGCTCATATTGGCCAGGAACTCGGACTTGACCCGCTTGGCGAGCTCGATCTCGATGCGCGCCTTGTGCTCGGCGTGACGCGTGCGCTGGCGCAAAACGGCGTCGCCCACGAGCGCCGCATACTCGTTCAGCAGGGTGTCGGATTTGCTCTTGCCAAGGACTCCGGCCAACATTTCGAAATCGCTTTCGGTGGCAATCTCGGCGTACCGTAGACGGCATTAGATAATGGCCGGTTAATCCGCGGCCCGGGTTTTGCCGCGAGTGAAGGCCCCGCCGGTGTCTGCGGCGCCCATGGGCGTTGTCATTCGTTCGCCGTTGGGCTTTGATATGAAAAATGAGCGTGATCCCGCGTGGAGGGGACCCATGGACCGTCGCGAATTTCTGAGGACAACGGGCAGCGTTGCGGCCGCGACGACGGGGGCAGCGTTGGCTACCGCGAGCGAAGGGGCGGCGTCCGAGGCTCTTTCGGCGCCTCATATCGGCACCGGGGTCAAAGAGCTCGGGCTCGCGATGGCGTGGGCCGACAACGGGCGGGGCTTCGGCGACAGCGGGCGGCGCCTCGCGCGGCGCATCGAGGCCCTCACAGGCGGGCGCTATCGGATTGCGATCCATGGAGGCGCCGACAGCGGGGCAGCGGATCTCTGGCACGGGACCCAGCACCGGCATCTCCATCTCCACGCGGCCTTCGCCTACTTCGGCGGGCTCCCGGGCGACACGGGTCTTGCGGCGGGCGATCTTGCCGCGTGGCTCGAGGTCGGCGGCGGACAGGCGCTCTGGGACGAGCTTGCCCGGGAGACCGGCTTCAAGCCTCTGCTTGCAGGGCACGGGGGCGCGGCCCCGCCGCTGTGGTCGGCGCGTCCCGTGTCGGGCCTTGCCAATCTCGAAGGCGGCAAAGTCTATGCTCCCGGCCTTGGGTTGGACGTCGCGCGTGCGCTCGGCGCAGAGCCGGTCGCGCTCGAGGCGCATGAGGTCGCGCAAGCCCTTTCCGACGGCGCAATCGGGTTTGCGGAATGGGGTGGGGCGCTGCACTCCATGGCCTTGAGCCTGCATTCGTCGGCGTCCCATGCCACCGGCACCGGCCTCAACGCCCAGGGAACCGCGCTCTCGCTCGATGTGCGGGGGGCGCTCTGGGAGGGCCTCGATGCGGGCGACAAGGCCGCGTTTGCTGCCGCCGCAGCCGAAGAATTCCGCGTCAGCGTCTGGGAAGCGCAGACGCACGAGGCCATGATCCGCAGTGCGCTCACCCAAACGCACGGCGTCCGCTTCGCACCGTTCCCGGCCGACGTCTCCGACGCCCTGTCGCGAGTCGGGGCAGCAACAGTCGCCCACATAGCGGGGCGCGACGCGCGCTCGGCGCGCATCGATCACAGCTATATGGCCTTCAAGAGCACGGTCGCCGGCGCGCCTGGGCGGCCCTCGCTTACGTCGTGAGCGCCTAAAGGGTGGTGCCTGTTCCGCTCCTCTTGAAACCGGCTCGCCCGCCCTGCGTACTGGCGGATGAGCGCGCGGGCGGGAGAGCATCGGCATCGTGACCACTGTCAAAGTTCAAGAAGGCCGACCCCGACCGGCGCCGCAGCAGCATCCTGCGGGCAAGTTCCAGCATCCGGACTGGACGGCCAAGGGAGAGCGCCGGGCCAGCGTCCCCTTCGAGCGCCTCGACACGCTCTGGATCAACACCGGGACGCTCTGCAACATCACGTGCCGGAGCTGCTATATCGAGTCGAGCCCAACCAACGACCGGCTCGAATACATGACGGCCGCGGAGGCGCGAGCGTTCCTTGCCGAGGCCAAAACGCTCGGCGCACGCGAGATCGGCTTCACGGGCGGCGAGCCGTTCCTCAATCCCGAGTTCCTCGACATGGTGGCGGACGCGCTCGGGAGCGGCTTCTCGGTCCTGATCCTCACGAACGCCATGCAGCCCATGCAGCGGCGGGCGCCTATGAAGGCCCTGACAGGACTCAAGGATAAGCACGGCAAGAAGCTCGTCCTGCGTGTCAGCCTCGACCACCACACTCAGGCGTTCCACGAGGCCGAGCGGGGCGCCGGCACCTGGGACAAGGCCGTGGAAGGGCTCAATTGGCTCGCCGCGAATGGCTTTGCCGTCGCTATTGCAGGTCGGACGTGCTGGGAGGAGGGCGAGGACGACGCGCGCGCCGGCTACGCCCGCCTCATCGCCCGCCACGGCTGGGACATCGACGCCAACGACCACGCGCAGCTCGTGCTCTTTCCGGAGATGACCGGAAGCCTGGACGTGCCCGAGATCACGACGGCGTGCTGGGGCATCCTCAAGAAGCAGCCGAGCCAAATGATGTGCGCCACCTCGCGCATGGTCGTGAAACGCAAGGGGGCTGCGGCCCCCGTCGTGCTGCCGTGCACGCTTCTCCCCTACGAGCCGGCATTCGAGATGGGGGCGACGATCGGGCAGGCGCTCGGCGCCGAGGGGGGCATGTTCGAAGCGGGCGCGGTCAAGCTCTGCCATTCCCATTGCGCGAAATTCTGCGTCCTCGGCGGCGGGAGCTGCTCGTGACCATGATCCGTCATCCTCGAACGTGCGAGTCCGCTTGCGAGCGTGCTCGGGGATCCAGCACAAAACTCGTCGAGACACTTTGAGCCTTCGGCAGCTTTGCGCTGGATCCCCGCCTCGCTCCATTGGTCGCTCGGCGAGGATGACGGTGCCGCGTTCGCGGCAGGTCACTTCTTGACCAGCGCGTCGCGGATCTCCTTGAGATAGATCTCGGACGGCGTCGGCGAGGGCGCGGCGGCGGGCGCCGGCTTCTTGAAGGCGTTGATGGCGCGGATCAGCAGGAAGATCGCCGCGGCGGTGATCAGGAACTTGATGATCGCGTTGAGGAAGAGGCCGTACTTGATCAGCACGCCGTCGCCGGTGGGCGTGGGCAGCGTCACGGCCAGGGTGCTGAAATCGACCCCGGCCAGGATGTAGCCGATCGGGGGCATGACGATGTTCTCGACCAACGTCGAGACAATGGGGGCGAAGGCGGCGCCGATGATCACGCCGACGGCGAGATCGATGACATTGCCGCGCATCGCGAAGTCTCTAAACTCCTCAAGGATTTTCCACATGCTCGCGCTCCTTTTCCCCATGATCTCTGGTGGAGGCTAGGGGAGCGGGCGCGCGCGGGCAATTGCCGGATTGCCCCGTAGGGCACGCTATGAGTTTTGCCTGGTTAAGAAGGCGATACGGCCCCGCATGGCCGGATCGGGGCCGGGATCGCCTCACTCAGACCACAACTCGCGCCCAAGGACGAAGTGGGCGCCTCAATGAGGCCGGGAGCATGCAAGGGGGCAGCAGGTCATGATCGAACGCAAAGAGCGCAAGCCCTATTGGCGGCATACGAAGTGGCAGATGCTGGCGAGCCTCATTCCGTTCCTCGCCGTGATGATCGTGCTGCCGCTCTATGCCACCTCGCTCAACTCGAGCCGGTTCATGGGCTTTCCGCTCGGCTACTTTCTTTCCCTCCACGGGCTCGTCCTCATCGCCGTCATCACGGTTGCGAGCTTCGTCAACCGTCAGGACGCCATCGATCACTGGCACGGGGCTCATGAAGACACCTGATGCACACGCGCGCGAAACCCTGAGGCTGGGGTGAAGGCAATGCCGTTCTCGCACCGCGCCCGTGTCGTCAATCCGCGCCTCGGCACCTATTTCGGCATCTTCATGAGCGCGTTCATCGCGCTCGCCTTGATGTCGCTCATCTTCGAAGGCCTCGGGGCGCCGTCGGTCGCGCTGCAGACGGCGATGCTCGCGGGGCCGCTCCTGCTCTATGCCGCAATCGGGCTCGCGGCGTATACGCACGAGCCGCTCGACTACTTCGCGGCCGGCCGGCGCGTGCCCGCCTTCTACAGCGGCCTCGTGCTGGCCCAGACGGCCATGGGTGCGACCGGCCTGCTCGCTCTCTCGGGCGCTTTCTTCCTCATCGGCTTCGACGCGCTGTGCCTCGTCGTGGGAGGGCTTGCCGGGTTCGTGGTCATGGCGGTCATGCTCGCACCGTTCTTCAGAAAGTTCGGCGCCTTCACGATCCCGAGCTATCTCGGCCGGCGGTTCGAAAGCCGAACGCTGCGGATCGCGGCCGGAGCGCTGCTCACGGTGCCCATGTTGCTCATGCTCGCGGGCGAGATCCGCATGGGCGCCTTTGCCGCGTCGTGGCTTCTCAACGAGTCCATGGCGGTCAACGTCACGCTGCTCGTGACGCTCATGACCCTGACGCTGATCGCCGGCGGCATGCGCTCGCTCGCGTGGTCGACCGCAGCCCAGAGCATCGCCTCGCTGATCGCGCTCCTGGTCCCGGTCACGATCGTCGCCATCCTGGTCACCAACCTGCCGCTGCCTCAGCTATCGCACGGGCCGATCATGCGCGCGCTCGGGCGCGCGGAGGCCGCACAGGGGCTGCCCATCATCCTGCCGCCGGCGCTGGCCTTCGACATGCCCCCGGAAGGTCTGTCGGCGATCGCCAAGCGCTACGCGGACGCCTTCGGCAGCGTCGGGCCGCTCGCATTCGTGATCGTGACCATCACCTGCCTCGCCGGCATCGCGAGTGCGCCGTGGCTCCTGCCGCGCGTGGCCGCGACGCCGGGGGTGTACGAAGCGAGGAAGTCGCTCGGATGGGCGACGCTGCTCTTCGGCGTCATCATGCTGACGCTCGCGGCCGTCGCGGTCTTCATGCGCGATTTCATAGTGGAAATCGTGACGGCGACGGGCCCGGTGCAGATTCCAGCCTGGTTCGAGGAGCTCAAGGCGCTCGGCATGGCCGGCCTCGAGACCGAGACGAGGCGACCCACAATCTCGAGCTTCGTCTTCAATCGGGATGGCGTGCTCTTGAGCCTGCCGATCGCGGCCGAGCTGCCGGCCGCCGTGGTCTATCTCGCGGCGGGCGGGGTGATTGCGGCCGCCCTTGCAACGGCGGGCGCGGTTGCCGTCGCGCTCGGCAACGTGCTGTCGGAAGACATCGTACATGGACTGTCATGGCAGCCGCCATCGGCTGGCTCGAGACTCATCGTCTCGCGCATCGGCCTCATCGCAGCGGCGACGTTCGGCGGCGTGCTCGCCATCGCCGCGCCGACGGATCCCCTAAAGCTCATGCTGTGGTCGCTCGCGCTCACGGCATCGACGGCGTTTCCCGTCCTCGTGCTCTCGATCTGGTGGAAGCGGCTCAACACGTTCGGAGCGATCGCCGGAATAGCGTCCGGATTTGGCGTCACCGTGCTCGCCATTGTCGCGGGCGAAGCAGGAATGATCGGGCTCGACGGGGCGCTCGCGGCGGCGCTCGGACTGCCGGCCGGCCTGTTCGCAGCCATTTTCGTGACGCTCATGACGCCCGCTCCGGGCCGCCATGTGCTCGAGCTCGTGCGCGACATTCGTGTTCCCGGCGGAGAAATACTTGTCGATCGGGAAATGAGATTTCAGCGGCGCCAGAAGCGATAGGGTGATTGACTATGTCGTGTGTATACTGAAAGCTTCCTGACCGACTCTCGGCGGAGTCAATCTTGGTACAATCCGTAGCTCTTGGCTGCACCCAACAGGCTTGGGTGCCGGCCTCTTCTACATCGCCCAATGGAATCCTCATGGCTGCGCGCGAGCGGTATGCACTCTACCCAATGACGGAACCATACCGGGAGGGCCGGCTCAGCGTCGGCAATGGTCACGAGATCTATTTCGAGGAATGTGGAGAGCCCGACGGAATCCCGGTGATCATCGTACACGGCGGGCCCGGCGGCGGCTCGAACCCGACGATGCGCCGCTTTCACGATCCCAAGCGCTACCGAATCGTTCTTTTCGACCAGCGCGGGTGCGGCCGATCGATCCCAAACGCCTCGCTCAATCACAATACGACGTGGCACCTCATCGCCGACATGGAGCTCTTGCGGGTGCACCTCGGGATCGAGCGCTGGCAGGTGTTCGGCGGCTCCTGGGGCTCGACTCTGGCGCTGGCGTACGCGCAGAAGTATCCCGAGCGCGTCACGGCGCTGATCCTGAGGGGCATCTTCCTCCTGCGCCAGCGCGAGCTCGACTGGTTCTATCAGGAGGGGTGCAGCTGGGTCTTTCCCGATGCGTGGGAGGCTTTCGAGCGCGTCATCCCGGAGGAGGAGCGCGGCGACATGATCGGCGCCTATCACAGGCGGCTCACTCACCCCGATCCCAAGGTTCAGCTCGACGCGGCGACAGCGTGGAGCGTGTGGGAGGGGACGACGCTGTCGCTGCTTGAGGACCCGGAGCGCATCAAGCGCTTCGCGGTGCAGACCTATGCCTTGGCGTTCGCGCGCATCGAGTGCCACTATTTCAAGAACGCGGGCTTCTTCGAGCGCGACGGCGAGTTGCTGCTCAACGCGCATCGCCTGCGCGGAGTGCCGGGCATCATCGTGCACGGGCGCTACGACATGGTGACACCGGTCAAGAACGCGTGGGACCTGAAGAAGGTCTGGCCGGATTCAGAGCTCCGGATCGTGCCGGATTCGGGCCATGCCATGACCGAGCCAGGGATGGTTCACGAGCTCATCGCCGCCACGCGCCGCTACGCGCGCTCGGGCCCTGCGTGACGCGGCCCGCAGGCGTCGGCAAGCGAGCGGGCACACCTCGTTAAGCGTTAGCGCGCTATTTCTGTTGCGGCGCTAGCAGCAGGTCCGGCGCAGGCGCTACACTCAGGGGCCAGGCCTAAGGCCTCTTCCCCTGGCGCCCACGCCCCATGACACGAGACGATGCCGAACGAGCAGCGCCAGAAAATCGCGATCGCCGACAAGAACCCCGTGATCCGCACGGGGCTCGTCGACATCATCGGCCGCGACGGGCGCTTCGAGGTCGTGGCGACCATGCCGATGGGAGCCGCACTGCTCAAGTTCGTCCAAGAGAACAAGGTCGACATCGCCGTCATCGGCTGGGCGCTTCCGGACATGACGGGGGGCGACGTCCTCGCCGAGCTCAAGAAGCGCCAGTCGCAGGTTAGAACCATCGTCTACACGGGCGAGCCCGGAAGCGATGTGCTGCGGCGCACCATCAAGGCCGGCGCCTGGGGCTTCATCTCGAAAAGCGACGAGCCGCCCGTGCTGCTCGAGACCATCTCATCGGTCGCGCGCGGGCGCGTCTGCTTTCCCTACGTGGACATCGCCGCGCTCAGCAAGGATCCGCTCGAGGTCCTCACGGTGCGCGAGCGCGAGCTTCTGGGGGCGCTCGCCGACGGCTGGTCCAACCTGCAGATTGCAGCGCGTATCGGCATCTCGCGCAATACGGTCAAGTATCACTTGAAGAACCTCTACGACAAACTCGACGTCAACAACCGGGCGATGGCGGTGGCGCTCTACATGTCTCGACAGCGACAGCGCGACGAGCGCTCGTGAGCCTTGGGTTGCGGGCGCACCCCGAGCAAGGGGTGGGTAGTTTTTCTCCTACCCTCCAAGGCATTTGATCGGCCCACCCGACAGAGATCGTTTTCTCGCCAGTCGGGTGTTGTCGGCGGTCAAGAAGCCTTTAAACGTCCGCGCACCGCACCCGAGGCAAACGAGGTGCGGAGGAAACAGGCATACCGCAACGCACTATCGAGTTGAGGAAATGGGCAGCCATCTTCGCGATCTCGCCCGCGACGAACGTGCTCATGGTTTCGGCTGACATGCGCATGGCTAGGTGTCAAAGTCGGAGCCAACAAAGAAACGCACGCAACTGATACCGGAGGAGACACGATGAGCCTTGTGACGCCGCACCTTTTCATTCCCGGCCCGACGAACATTCCCGAGGCCGTGCGGTCGGCCATGGACATCCGCATGGAAGACATGCGGAGCCCCGAGTTCCCGAAATTCACGCTGCCGATCTTCGAGGACCTGAAGAAGGTCTTCAAAATGAAAGACGGCCGCGTCTTCATCTATCCGTCGTCGGGCACCGGCGCCTGGGAAGCGGCGATCTCGAACACGCTCAATCGCGGCGACAAAGTGCTGATGAGCCGCTTCGGCCAGTTCTCGCTGCTCTGGGTCGACATGGCAGAGCGGCTCGGCCTCAAGGTCGTGCTGTGCGACGAGGAGTGGGGCACGGGCGTGCCGCTCGAGAAGTACGCCGACATCCTGGCCAAGGACACGGCGCGCGAGATCAAGGCCGTGTTCGCCACGCACAACGAGACGGCGACCGGTGTGACGAGCGACATCGCCGGCGTGCGCCGCGCGCTCGATGCTGCCAAGCACCCGGCACTTCTCTTCGTCGATGGCGTCTCCTCCGTCGGCTCGATCGACATGCGCATGAGCGAGTGGGGCGTCGACTGCTGCGTGTCGGGCTCGCAGAAAGGCTTCATGCTGCCGACCGGCCTCGGCATCCTCGCGGTCAGCGCCAAGGCGCTCGAAGCGCACAAGTCCTCGAAAATGGAGCGCTGCTTCTTTTCGTTCGAGGACATGATCAAGACCAACGACCTCGGGTACTTCCCCTACACGCCGGCAACCCAGCTCATTCGCGGGCTGCGCGCCTCGCTCGATCTCATAGCTGCCGAGGGCCTCGAGAACGTGTTCGCGCGCCACACGCGCATGGCGTCTGCCGTGCGCGCCGCCGTCGATGCCTGGGGCCTCAAGCTCTGCGCCAAGGAGCCCAAGTGGTATTCCGACACGGTCTCGGCGATCCTCGTGCCTGAGGGTGTCGATAGCGCCAATGTCGTGAAGGCCGCCTACTACCGCTACAACACCTCGCTCGGCGTGGGCCTCAACAAGGTCGCCGGCCGCGTGTTCCGCATCGGCCACCTCGGCGCGCTCGACGAGGTCATGATCGGCGGCGTGCTGTTTGCGGTCGAGATGGCGCTCAAGGACAGCGGCGTCAACATCAAGATGGGCTCGGGCACGGGCGCGGCGGCCGAATACTTCAGCAAGACCGCAACCAAGTCGGCGAGCAGCCGCGAGGCGCCCAAAGCCAAGGCAGCTTGAACTCGAGGCGCGGCGTCCGAAGAAGGCGGCGCGCCTCATCGTTCGTTCGGCCGCACGGCCGCTCAACATCCGGACCGTGCAAAGAGCGAACGCGCACGACAACCCGACCAGAACCCGAGGAAACGTCCGATGAGTTACACTCTCTACCCGATCCGCAAGCAGCGCCTGCAGCGCTCCTACCTCGCCGTGCCGGGCTCGAACCCGTCAATGATCGAGCGCGCGCACAAAAGCGCCGCCGACTACGTGTTTCTCGACTGTGAGGACGCGGTGGCGCCGCCGGACAAGGAGCAGGCGCGCAAGAACATCATTCAGGCTCTCAACGATCTCGACTGGAAGGGCATCGGCAAGAGCGTGTCGGTGCGCATCAACGGGCTCGATACACATTACTGCTACCGCGACGTCGTCGATATCGTCGAGCAGGCGGGTGCAAAGCTCGACACCATCCTGATCCCGAAGGTCGGCGTGCCGGCCGACGTCTACGCCATCGAGAGCTTCACGAGCCAGATCGAGGTCGCAAAGGGCCTGCCGCACAAGATCGGCATGGAAGCGCTCATCGAGACGCCGCTCGGCATGGCCAATGTCGAGGCGATTGCCTCGGCCAACAGCCGCCTCGAGTCGATGCACTTCGGCGTCGCCGATTACACCGCCTTCAACAAGGCGCGCAGCGTGGTCATCGGCGGCCTGAACCCGGACTATCCGGGCGATCAGTGGCACTTCCCGCTGTCACGCATGACGGTCGCCTGCCGCGCTTTCGGCCTCAGGCCGATCGACGGACCGTTCGGCGACTTCTCCGATCCCGACGGCTACAAAGCCGCCTGCCGCCGCGGTGCCGCCCTCGGCATGGAAGGCAAGTGGGCGATCCATCCCTCGCAGATTGAGCTCGCCAACGAAATCTACTCGCCGACAGCGGCCGAGGTTACCAAGGCCGAGCGCATCCTCGTCGCTCTCAAGGAAGCTGCAGCCCAGGGCAAGGGCGCAGCCTCGCTCGACGGCAAGATGATCGACGCCGCCTCGGAGAAGATGGCGAGCCACATCCTTGCTACAGCCGCCGCCATCAAGGCCGGCGAGGCCGCCCGCGCGAAATAACAAGCCGAAACAAGACAGCAATTACCCCAAGGAGGTTAGAATGGATATTCACGAGTACCAGGCGAAGGAGCTTCTCTCGAAGTTCGCCGTGCCTGTTCCACGCGGCGGGCTCGCCTACAGCCCCGAGCAGGCGGTCTACAGGGCGAGCGAGATCGGCGGCTCGAGGTGGGTCGTCAAGGCGCAGATCCACTCGGGCGCCCGCGGCAAGGCCGGCGGCATCAAGGTCTGCAAGACAGACCATGAGATCGAGCAGGCGGCCGAGGGTCTGCTCGGCAAGAAGCTCGTCACGATCCAGACCGGCCCTGCCGGCAAGCTCGTCTCGCGCCTCTACATCGAGGAAGCGACCGATATCGAGAAGGAAATCTATCTCGCGTTCGTGATGGACCGCGCGGCCGAGCGCATCGTGGTCGTGGCCTCGGCAGCCGGCGGCATGGAGATCGAGGAGATCTCGCACAGCCAGCCCGACACCATCATCAGGGTGCAGGTCGACCCCGCGGTCGGCATGCAGGCCTTCCAGGCGCGCGAAGTGGCGTTCGGCCTCGGCGTCGAGCCCGATCTCGTCGGCAAGCTCGAGCGCGTGATCCTCGGCTCCTACCGTGCCTTCCGCGATCTCGATGCCAACATGCTCGAGATCAACCCGCTGGTCATCACCAAGCAGAAGACCGTGGTTGCGCTCGATGCCAAGATGAGCTTCGACGAGAACGCGCTCTTCCGCCGGCCGCAGATCGCGGAGCTGCGCGACAAGAGCCAGGAGGACCCGCGCGAGACCTACGCCAATGACCGCGGCCTCGCGTACGTCGGCCTCGACGGCGACATCGGCTGCATCGTCAACGGCGCCGGCCTCGCCATGGCAACGCTCGACATGATCAAGCTCGCCGGCGGGGAGCCCGCGAACTTCCTCGACATCGGCGGCGGCGCCTCGCCTGAGCGCGTTACCAAGTCGTTCAAGGCGGTGCTGCGCGACAAGAACGTGAAAGCCATCCTGGTCAACGTGTTCGCCGGCATCAACCGCTGCGACTGGGTCGCAAAGGGCGTCGTCGACGCGATCAAGGAGCTCGATATCAAGGTCCCGATCGTGGTCCGGCTTGCCGGCACAAACGTCGAGGAGGGCCGCAAGATCATCGATCAGAGCGGCCTTACGATGATCAGCGTCGAGACATTGGCCGAAGGCGCGCAGAAGGCTGTGGCCGCTGCGAAGACCTCTAAAGCGGCCTGACGGAGGAAAGACACATGGCAATCTTCATCAACGAGAACACACCGATCCTGGTGCAGGGCTTCACGGGCCGCATCGGAACCTTCCACGCCCAGGAAATGATCGACTACGGCACCAACGTCGTCGGCGGCGTGACGCCCGGCAAGGGCGGCTCGACGCACCTCGGGCGCCCGGTGTTCAACACCATGAAGGGCGCGGTCGACGAGACGGGCGCTGAGGCCTCGATCGTGTTCGTGCCGCCGCCGTTCGCGGCCGACGCGATCATGGAAGCTGCCGACGCCGGCATCAAGTACTGCGTCTGCATCACGGACGGCATCCCCACCCAGGACATGATCCGGGTGAAGCGCTACATGCGCCGCTACAAGAAAGAGAGCCGCATGGTGCTCACGGGGCCGAACTGCGCGGGCACGATCTCGCCCGGCAAGGCGATGCTCGGCATCATGCCCGGCCACATCTACCTGCCCGGCCGCGTCGGCATCGTCGGGCGCTCGGGCACGCTCGGATATGAGGCCGCGGCGCAGCTCAAGGCGCTCGGCATCGGCGTCTCGACCTCGGTCGGCATCGGCGGCGACCCGATCAACGGCTCGTCGTTCAAGGACGTGATCGAGCACTTCGCCGATGATCCCGAGACCGACGCGGTCATCATGATCGGCGAGATCGGCGGTCCGCAGGAAGCGGAAGCAGGCCACTACATCCGCGACAACTTCAAGAAACCTGTCGTCGCCTACATCGCGGGCCTCTCGGCACCGAAAGGCCGGCGCATGGGGCACGCGGGCGCCATAGTCTCGGCGTTCGGCGAGGCGGCGGCCGAGAAGGTCGACATCCTCAAGGGCTGCGGCGTCGTGATCGCTCCCAATCCTTCGGAGATCGGCAACACGATGCACAAGGTGCTCTCATCCAAGAGCAAGGCGGCTTAAGCGGCGCCCGGTGCCCGAGCCCATTTCGGAGCGGGCCGGCTAACGAACAACCCGGCAGGCACGAGCGCCTGCCGGGGCGATTTTCGGCGCTACGCAGGAGTTGGGTTGCTCGTGCCGTCGTTCTTTTGTGAGCGGAGAACAGCACCGTGGCGCAGCCATTGACAAAAAAAAGCGACAAGCTCGACGAGTTCAAGCTCCGGGACGAGCTCAAGGCCTTGCGGTCGGAGATCCCCGATCAGCCGTCGCTCAACCCGATCGTCAACGTCGCCTTCGGCCTGTCGCGCGATCTCGAGGCGGGACACACCAGCTTCGAGGAGATCAAGACACTTGCGGGCCGGCTCATGGACCGCGCCGGCGTGCAGCGGGCGCTGCGCTTGAGGGACCAGATCGGTTTCGTCGACGAGGCGGCGACGCGTGGCGAGTTCGCGGCCTTCATCGCCGAGAGCATCGGCGACGGGCGCGATGAGGCCGCCTTCAGGCGTTTTGCGGAGCGCTGGAGCCGCGCCCGCAACGGTATCGTCTTCACCGCGCATCCCACGTTCGGCCTCTCGGAAGCGCTTTCCGAGCGCATGACACGAATTGCGCTCGCCGGCAGCGCCAACGGCCAGACGATCGGCGTGGCGCACCGTCCCGATGCGCCGCTGACGCTCGACTACGAGCATCGCGCCGTGCAGAAGGCGATCCGGAACCTGCGGGACGCCTACGTCGATCTCGCGGCAGCGTTCTTCAAGACGGCGGCGGAGCGCTTCGGTGAGAAGGCGCTCAAGCTCAAGCCGGCGTTCGCGACCATCGCCTCGTGGGTCGGCTACGACCTCGACGGGCGCACCGACATCAAGTGGACGTTCTCGCTCCTCATCCGCCTGCGTGAGAAGCGCACGGCACTGGGCGACATCCGCGACCGTTTCCTGGCGCTCAAGGGCGGGACCGGCGACGGGGCCGAGGTTCAGCGGCTCGCGCGCCAGATCACAGGCAAGCTCGATCTCGCGATCGCAGCCGTCGACGAGCAGATTGATGCCTTGCAGCGGATCGGCGCCGAGGGCTTCACGCTTGCGCAGGCTGCGAACATCATCACGCGCGGCGACGGCTACAATCTCGTCACGACCGAGCCGATCGTCACGCTGCTCCATTCGCTCATCGACGCGGCGACGGGGGCCGAGGCCAAGCAGGCCATGGCGGCGCTGGCGGCGCTCGTCGAGGCCACGGGACTCGGCACCTCGCACATCCACCTGCGCGTCAACGCGGTGCAGATCAACAATGCGTTCCGTGCCTTCGTGCACGAGCCGTGGACGCGCGATCTCACCGAGCGGCAGGCGCTGGCGCGCATCGTCGAGATGATCCGGACGGCGAGGCCCGAGTCGGTCAACTTCGAGACTCTCGACCTCGAGAATGCGACGGCCATTCGCCAGTTTGCGCTCGCGGCGCAGATGGTGAAGCACGTCGATCGCGATACGCCGATCCGCTACCTGATCGCCGAGTGCGAGAGCCCGGCCACCATTCTGATTGCCGTGTTCTTTGCCAAACTTTTCGGCGTCGAGCGCCACGTCGACATCTCGCCGCTGTTCGAGACGCCGGCAGCGCTCGAGACCGGCGCGCGCCTGATCGACCGGCTCCTCGCCGAGGAAGCTTACCGCGACTACGTGCGCGGCCGGGGGCGGCTCTGCATCCAGACCGGCTACTCGGACGCGGGGCGCTTCATCGGCCAGATCGCGGCCGGTCTCGCCCACGAGCGCTTGCAACACGGGCTAGCCGATGTCGTCCACAAGGCGGGCCTCGAGGATGTCGAGACGCTGATCTTCTCGACGCACGGCGAGAGCATGGGGCGCGGCGCGCACCCGGGGCCGCTCCGGCGCCGCCTGCGCTACGTGCTCTCGGGCGAATCGCGCTGGCGCTTCTTCCGCCACGGGCTACCGCTCAAGCACGAGACAAGCTTCCAGGGCGGCGACGGCTACCTCTTCTTCGGAAACAAGGCCTTTGCGGCGCGCGCGCTGACGACGATCGTCATGAGCGGCAAGGATCCGGGTGAGGGTGAGGACCCGTTCTATACCGACGTCAATCTCTCGCTCGACTTCCAGCTCCGCCTGCGCGGCTACCAGCAGCACCTGTTCGCGCATCCCGGCTACCGGGCGCTGCTCGGCGCGTTCGGCGCCAATCTCCTGTTCAAGACCGGCTCGCGCCCCGTGAAGCGGCAGGGCGACCATGCCTCGGGCGGCGCCGATCCCGCGCGCATGCGCGCCATTCCCAACAACGCCATCCTGCAGCAGTTCGGCTATCTCGCGAACGTCGTTGCCGGCCTTGGCGCTGCGGTGGGGAGCGAGCGCGAGCGCTTCGTCGAGCTTGCCAAGCGCTCGCCGCGCCTGAGGCCGCTGATCGAGATGATCGCGCGCGCTAAGCAGCTCTCGAGCCTCAACGCGGTCGGCGCCAACGCCATCCCCTTCGATGCCGGGTTCTGGGCCTCGCGCGCCTCGTGGGGGCGCGAGCCGCACCTCGAGGGCGCATTCAAGACTCTCGCTTCGCGGCTGCTCAACGACGACCGCGCGCGCCAGATCAACGGGCTTGCCCACTACCTGCGCCTCGACGCCATCGATCTGCATTCGATGCTGGAAGACATCGGGCTCGAGGGCGGCAAGATCCCGGACGATCACCGGCTCGAGCTTGACCTGCTGCAGGCAATCCGGCTCGCGCTCATCATGCGCATCTTCATCCTCGCCGCGCAGCTGCCGCGCTTCACGCCGACGAACGAGATCTCGCACGACGAGATCTTCCGCTCGGCCCTGGCGCTCGAGATCCCGGACGTCGTCGCCGTCATGCGCCAGGCGTTCCCGCGGCGGACCACGGCCGAGTACGACGCGGCCGCGTTCGACGAGAAGGCCACCTACCTGCCGCAGGGAATCGACGACTATGGGCGCATCGAGACAGAGATCCTCGAGCCGCTCGAGCAGGCCTACGAGCTGGTGCGCGAGATCGGCACAGGCATCTCGCACCACTGGGGCGCGTTCGGTTAGCGCAGCTCAAGCGCTCAATTGCGGCTTACTCGCAGGAACAACACGAAGGACGGGTCGCGGGTGCCGCACGCGGCGGCGGGCGGCATCATCGTTGGCTGCGACGAGACGCGGCTTCCAGCGCTCGCCGGTGCGATGGAAATGAAGCATCGCAGCGAGCGTCGAGATGCTTGCCGCAGCGCTGTCGCACGCCGTCTCAAACGGGAGTTCAACGCGGGTCATGACACAATCCTCCTTGTGCCCAATTCATGACGCTCGCTCTTCGTGCTGTATGTTACATGGGGAACCCGCTCCCAGTTTTGGATGGCGTGCGGCGGATTTGATTTCGCTCATGCTTTCGCGCGCGTTAACGGCGGCCGCTGCAGGCCGATTTGGTTCAAAGCATGCCGAGCGAGCGCGGCAGCCAGAGCGAGAGATCGGGCCAGTAGGTGATGAGCACCAGGAAGGCCAGCATCGTCGCGAGCCACGGCATTACGGACTTCGAGGTCTCGGTCAGGCCGAGCCTGGTCAAGCCGCTCGTCACGTAGAGATTGAGCCCCACCGGCGGCGTCAGCATGCCGATCTCCATGTTGACGACCATGATGATGCCGAAGTGCACGGGGTCGATGCCGAGCTTCGCGGCAACCGGGAACAGGATCGGCGCCAGGATCAGCGTGACGGAGGCCGGCTCCATGACGCAGCCCGCGGCGAGAAGCAAGAGATTGACGATGACGAGGAACGAGACCCAGCCGAAGCCTTGGGCGACGATCCAATCGGCGATGGCCTGCGGGATCTGCTCGTGCGTGAGCAGGAATGAAAAGAGGATGGCGTTGGTGATGATGTAGAGGATCATCGCGCTCATGGCGGCCGAGGCGAGCAGCACGCGCGGCACGTCGGCTAGCGCCAAGTCCTTATAGACGTAAACCGCCACGACGAAGGCATAGACCGCGCTCATGGCCGCAGCCTCGGTCGGGGTGAAGAGGCCGCCGTAGATGCCGCCCATGATGATGACGATCAGCGCCAGTCCCCAGAAGCTGTCCGCGAAGGCGCGGCCACGCTCGGCCCAGCCGGCGCGGGCGCTGCGCGGATAGCCGAACCTCCAGGCGCGGTAGAACGTCGTCAGCCCAAGCAGGATCGCGAGCAGGATGCCCGGGATGACGCCGGCCATGAACAGCGCGCCGACGGACGCGGCCGAGACCTTCTCGCCCGCGGGTCCGGTGACGTGCATGCCGCTGGTGCCCAGCGAATAGAGCACCATGACGATCGAGGGCGGGATCAGGATGCCGAGCGCGCCCGACGAGGCGACGACGCCGGCTCCGAATTTCAACGGGAAGCCCTGCGCGGTCATGGCGGGGATCAGGATCGAGCCGACGGCGACGACGGTCGCGGGAGAGGAGCCTGAGACGGCAGCGAAGATCGCGCAGGCGACGACGGCGGCGATGCCGAGGCCACCGGGCCAGTGGCCGACCATGGCGGTGGCGAAGCGGATCATGCGCTTTGCCACGCCGCCGTGGGTGAGGAAGTTGCCGGCCAGGATGAAGAACGGCACGCACATCATCTCGAAGCTTTCGATGCCCGTGAAGAGCTTCAAGGCGACGGCGTCGAGCGGCACGGAGGTGAGCGTGAAGAGAAACGTCAGGACGGTGAGGCCGAGCGCAATCGACACCGGCATTCCGGTGAGCAGGAGGGCCGCAAGGAGCGCGAAGATGATGAGCGCGCTCATCGCGCCGTCCTGCCGGCTTCGGGCGTGATGCCCTCGACGTGGCCGGGGTCGTGCTTCGGCAGCTCACCCGTTCGGGCGAACGTCCGCGCGACCTGAAGGAAGCGGAAGCACATGAGGTAGGAGCCCGCCGGCACGGCGAGATAGACGACCCACATGGGGAGCTCGAGCACGGCCGAGGTCTGGCCCATCTCGGCGATGTGCCAGCAGAGGCGCGCCCCGAGCGTGCCGACAATCGCGGTGAAGAGTGCGCCGGCGGCGAGGGCAATCAGGATGAGGATGCGGCGGCGATCGGGCGGCAGGCGCTCGACGAGCACGTCGACGCCGACGTGGATGCCCGTGCGCACGCCGTAGGCGGCGCCGAACTTCGCCATCCAGATCATGAAGAAGATCGCGAGCTCCTGCGCCCAGGTGAGGCGCACGTAGGCTATGGCGAAGAACAGGCTTTTCGAAAGGCTCGCTAGCCACGGGATGTCCTCGGCACGCGACCACCTGTAGACGGACGCGACGCCGGAAAGGCCGTAGCGCTGAGCGACGGCGGCGAATATCAGCAGAGTCGCGGCCGCGATGAGCGTCGCGATGACGATCTCCTCGAGCTGATCGAGGATGCGCCCTGCCTTGATGCGTGCTCCCCTCACATTGTGTTCCCCCGCGGCCAGCCGAAGATCTCATGCCTTTGCCGACGGCACCTCCGCTATCGCACGACAGCGCTCCGCCGTCACCGCCCGAAGGCCCTTTGCACTACGTAGGGAGGCCCGAACATGCTGGCGATTGCGGCCATGGCTGCGTAGGATCGCGCGCCGAACCTGAGAATTCGAGAGGATGCCTATGGCGTATGTGGACGGATTTCTGCTGATCGTGCCGAAAGACAAGGTCGAGGCGTATCGGAAGATCGCCAAGCTGGCAGGCAAGGTCTGGCGTGAGCATGGGGCGCTCGAGTATCGCGAGTGCGTGGGCGATGATCTCGACATGCCGTTGGGACGGCCGTTTCCGAAGCTTCTCAAGCTCAAGCCCGATGAGACCGCCGTATTCTCGTGGATCGTCTATAAATCAAGGAAGCAGCGCGATCAGGTCAACTCCAAAATCATGAAGGACAAGCGGCTTGTCGGCATGGATCCGAAATCGATGCCATTCGACATGAAGAAGATGTCGATGGGCGGCTTCACGGTTCTCGTCGACGCGTGATTCCGGTCACTGCGTCGGAGGCTTGAAGCCCGTGGCGGCGTAGATGCGCTCAATGAGGTCCTGGCCGACGCGGCCCGACATCTCCTCGTGAACCGGCACCAGCGCGGCCATCCACGCGGCCCGCTCATCCGGCGTCGGCTCGTGAAACACCGTGCGTCCGGTCTTCTTCATCTCGGCCAGCGCCGCCTCGTTCTCCTCGTAGGCGAGGCGGTTGGCCACGGGCGTCGTCTCTGCCACCGCCCGCTCGAGGGCGGAGCGGATATCGGCAGGCAGGCCGCGCCAGAACTTTGCGTTCGAGATCACCGCGTATCCAAGATAGCCGTGGTTCGTCAGCGTCGCGTGCTTCTGAACCTCGAACATTTTCTGGTTGTACATGTTGGCCGGCGTGTTCTCCGTGCCGTCGACGACGCCCGACGAGAGCGCCTGATAGGCTTCCGAAAAGGCCATGACCTGCGGCAGGCCGCCCAACGCCCACATCTGAGCCTCGATCACCTTCGAAGCCTGAATGCGCATCTTGAGCCCGAGCACGTCGTCGGGGCTCTTCAAAGGTGAGTTGGCGGACAGGACCTTGAAGCCGTTGTTCCAAAAGGCGAGGCCGACGAGACCCTTCGTCTCCAGCCTTTCCAGCAGCTCGCGCCCGATGTTTCCGCCAGTGACCTTCGTCAGCTCGTCATAGCCTGCGAAGATGTAGGGCAGATCGAAAACCTCGAACGCCTTGATGCCGAGCGGCCCGAACTTGGAGACGGACGGTGCCAGCATCTGCACGGCACCGAGCTGGAGAGCTTCCAGCTCCTCCTTGTCCTTGTAGAGCTGGGAGTTCGGATAGAGCTCGATCCTGACGCGGCCGTTCGTGTAGGCCTCGGCGAGATGCTTGAAGTGCTCGGTGGCGCGGCTCTTGTGGGCCTGGGGCGCGGCTACGTGGCTGAACTTGATGACGATCGTGCCGTCATCGGCCCACGCGGCGGGCAACAGTAGGCAGACGAAGGCGATCAGTGCTGGCCCAAGGCGCATGGCGCTCCCCGTTCGCGGAGTCGGTGCCGCTTGGGCGCATGGTCATCGGCGGAATGGAGCTGTCAAGTGCGCCGGCCGAAAAGCGCCTCCCCACGGCGGACGGCAAGCCGGAATTGCCGGCGCGAGCGTTGCCACAGCGTGCGGCGCTCATCCTCCCAACTGTCCCCCACCACGTGGACAATCCTGAAGACGCGGCGGGCGCGGCGGCGATCCTCGCGTGAAAGGCAAACGCAGCCGCAGCAGAAGCGCGGCCGCCGCGCCACCGTGGCGAAGAGCTCGAGGGAGGGCGGAAGCTGCACATGTGTGGGCATGCAGTCGTCTCGTCGCGGGGCCGATGTCGCGCTCCGCCAATAACCCAGGAAGCTAGCATCAGTTCCCGTGGAACTCTACCTGAGAGCCGAGGCGGGAAGCGCGAAGACCTCGCCCTCGCTCTCCTCCGTGTTGAGCCAGAGGAGCGGAAGACGGGGAAAATCGCGCTCGAGCAGCGGGCCGCCGGTGCCGACCTCGACTGCGAGCGCGCCGTCGGGCGTGAGATGGCGGCCGGCATTCTCGATGATGCGGCGCACGATCTCCATGCCGTCCTCGCCGCCGGCATGGGCGATCGCCGGCTCGGCGCGGTACTCGGCGGGAAAGGCGGCCAGCGCCTCGGCGGCGACGTAGGGAGGATTCGACAGGATGAGATCGTAGCGCTTGCCGGCAAGCGAGGAGAAGAGGTCGGATTGGATGAGATGGATGCGGTCATCGAGGCCGTACTCGGCGACGTTGCGCTCGGCGACGGCGAGCGCGTCGGGGGAAATGTCGACGGCGTCGACGACGGCGTTCGGGAAAGTGAGCGCGGCAAGAATGGCGATGCAGCCCGAGCCGGTGCAGAGATCGAGCACGCTTTCCACCGCGTCGGGATCGGCGACGACGGCGGCGAGGCGATCCTCCAGAAGCTCGCCGAAGTAGGTGCGGGGCACGATGACGCGCTCGTCGCAATAGAAGCTGTGACCCTTGATCCAGGCCTCGTTGGTGAGGTAGGGCGCGGGCTTCCTGGTCGCGATGCGCTTGCCGATGATGGCGGCCACCTCTTCGCGCTCGGCGCGCGTCAAGCGGCAATCGAGCCAGGGATCGAGCTCGTCTACGGCCAAATGCAGCGTGTGCAGGATGAGATAGGCCGCCTCGTCGACGGCGCGCGATGTGCCGTGGCCGAAGGTGAGCCCCTCGGCCGTGAAGCGGCTGGTCGCGAAACGCAACCAGTCGCGCACGGTCGCGAGGTCGTCGATGGAAGTCTTGTCGATCGGCATGGCGGCCCGAGCAGATTCCTTGTGGGCGCCTCTTTAGCTCACCTGCGCGCACATCGATAGTCTGGCCGTCTTACGCGACGCCGTTGGACCTGAACCAGGCGAGGAGGCGGGCCCAGCCGTCCTTGGCGGCCGCTTCCTGATAGCTCGGGCGGTAGTCGGCGTGGAAGGCGTGGCCCGCATCAGGGTAGACGATGATCTCGCACGTCTTGCCCGCAGCTTTGCAGGCAGTACGCATCTTCTCCACCGTATCGAGCGGGATGCCCTGGTCCTTGCCGCCATAGAGGCCAAGGACGGGGGCCTTCAAGTCGGCGGCGATGTCGACAGGATGGCGCGGCGTGTTCGCGGAGGCATTGCCGACGAGGCGGCCGTACCAGGCGACGCCGGCCTTCACGTCGGGATTGTGCGCCGCGTAGAGCCAGGTGATGCGTCCGCCCCAGCAGAAGCCGGTGATGCCGAGGCGCGTGGTGTCGCCCTTGCCGCTCGCCTTGGCGAAGGCCGCGGCAGCGTCGAGATCGCTCATCACCTGGGCGTCCGGCACCTTCTCGACGATGGGACGGATGGCGTCGATGGACGTGAGCTTCGAGACGTCGCCCTGGCGCGCATACATCTCCATGGCGATGGCGTAGTAGCCCGCCTTGGCGAGCCGGCGGCAGGCGTCCTTGATATGCTCGTGGACGCCGAAGATCTCCTGGACGACGAGCACGACCGGGAACGGTCCGCCCGAGGCCGGCAGGGCGCGGTAGGCCGGGATCTCCGCGTCTGCGGTCTTGATCTTGACCTCGCCCGCCTCGAGCCCGGCCGTGTCGGTCGTGATCATGGTCTCAGCCGCGACAGGTTGCACGGCAAGTGCAAAGCCGGTTGCCAGCGAGGCCGCAAGAACATGGCGCCGGGAAAGCTCGGGATTGGGCGCGAGGCTCAGGCGGTCGAGGTCGAAATCGTGCATGGGGCGCTCCAGCGAAAGGCAAGGTTGTTTCCTGCCATTCTAACCCCGCGACCTGGAGCAAAGTTGCGGCGGCGCGCCGGCATTTCGCACCCGCACGCGTAAAGGCTTGCACGCATTAACCGCTCGGCAGCGTCATCGTGTCCATTTTTTCGCGACCCGCTTGGCGAAGCGGCCGCAACCCGCCAATATCGCCCCGCAGCCCGGGCCCGCGCAGACGGTGCCACGAGAAACGCTTACGAGAGGGAAACGCCCGTGACCGTCAAGTCCGACATCGAGATTGCGCGCGAAGCCAAGATGAAGCCGATCGGGGAGGTCGCCGCGAAGCTCGGCATCCCCGCGGACGCGCTCGTCCCCTACGGGACGACCAAGGCCAAGCTCTCGTTCGACTTCATCGAATCGCTCAAGGGGCGTCCCGACGGCAAGCTGATCCTCGTCACCGCCATCAGCCCGACGCCGGCCGGCGAGGGCAAGACCACGACGACGGTGGGTCTCTCCGACGGCTTGAACCGTATCGGCAAGAAGGCGATGTGCTGCCTGCGCGAGCCGTCGCTGGGCCCTTGCTTCGGCGTCAAAGGTGGCGCTGCCGGCGGCGGCTATGCCCAGGTCGTGCCGATGGAGGACATCAATCTCCATTTCACGGGCGACTTCCACGCGATCACGAGCGCGCACAACCTGCTCTCGGCGCTGATCGACAATCACATCTACTGGGGCAATGCGGCGGGCATCGACGGCCGGCGCGTGGAGTGGCGGCGCGTGCTCGACATGAACGACCGGGCGCTGCGCTCGATCGTGAACTCGCTCGGCGGCGTGTCGAACGGCTTCCCGCGCGAGGACGGCTTCGACATCACGGTCGCCTCCGAGGTGATGGCGATCCTCTGCCTCGCGTCCGATTTGAAAGACCTCGAGAAGCGGCTCGGCAACATCATCGTCGCCTACACGCGCGACAAGAAGCCGGTGCGCGCGCGAGACGTCAAAGGCGACGGCGCCATGACCGTTCTGCTCAAGGACGCGCTGATGCCCAACATGGTGCAGACGCTCGAGAACAATCCCGTCTTCATCCACGGCGGGCCGTTCGCCAACATCGCGCACGGCTGCAACTCAGTGCTTGCCACCAAGTCGGCATTGAAGCTCTCGGACTACGTGGTGACGGAAGCGGGCTTCGGCGCCGATCTCGGGGCTGAGAAGTTCTTCGACATCAAGTGCCGCAAGGCAGGGCTTGCGCCCTCCGCCTGCGTGATCGTCGCCACGGTGCGCGCGCTCAAGATGCACGGCGGCGTGGCGAAGGAGAACCTCAAGAACGAGAACGTCATGGCCGTGAACAAGGGCTGCGACAACCTCAAGCAACACATCGAGAACGTGAACAAGTTCGGCGTGCCGGCCGTGGTCGCGGTCAACCGCTTCATCACCGACACGGACGCCGAGATCCAGGAGGTGATGAAGGCCGCCGAGAGCATGGGCACGCGCGCCTTCATGTGCACGCACTGGGCGGACGGCGGCAAGGGCACGGAAGCGCTCGCCCATCACGTCGTCGAGATGGCGAACTCGGGGAAGGCTGCGTTCAAGCCGCTCTATCCGGACAGCATGAGCCTGCGCGACAAGGTCAAGACGATCGCAACCGAGATCTACCGCGCCGCCGACATCTCGTGCGACGGTTCGGTCGAGACGCGCTTCAAGGAGCTCGAGGCGATGGGCTTCGGACACCTGCCGGTGTGCATGGCCAAGACGCAGTACTCGTTCTCGACCGATCCCTCAAAGCGCGGGGCACCGCGCGGGCACATCGTGCCGGTGCGCGAGCTGAGACTCTCGGCGGGTGCCGAGTTCATCGTCGTCATCACGGGCGAGATCATGACCATGCCCGGCTTGCCAAAGGTGCCGGCGGCGGACACGATCCGCCTCAACGAGCAGGGCCAGATCGAAGGGCTGTTCTAGGCATTCTCGCTCTTCGTCCTTCGACAAGCTCAGGATGAAGAGCTCGGCGCCGATGTCTTCCGTCGTCGCGGAAGGCGCTTGCATAGCCTCATGGTGAGCCTGTCGAACCATGAGGCCGCCCGCTTCCGCTAGTGACGGTATGCATTGCCATTGCCTTGTCGCGAACTACAATGGGCGCGCTGCGATGGGGCGGGGGGATGGGCGAGGATAGCACGTTTTCAACCGACGTCGACGTTCATGCGACGCGCGTCGCCTATATTGACGCACTCGCCAGGATACTGCGGGCGTTTGCGGGACTTCTTTCCGTGACGTTTCTCGGGGCCCTGTTCATACCGCTCCTCATTCTCGCGACTACCGAGACCACTATCTTCGACATCACGTCGATGATTCGAGATCCCGAAAAACAGGTCGTGGTACAACAAATGCTAATTCTGCCGTTTTTTGGAAGCGGCGGCGTACTCGTCATTCTATATTTTTGGCTGACGGCCATCCAAAAAGCGCGCGCCGCTGTGCTTCTTTTCCTTTTCGTGGCTCTCGCTGCCGTTATCGCATTGAGCGTCTTTGAAAGCACTTGGAAATCGCTTCTCTTACTCCGTTATGCATCCGCATCTTCGGACGCGGCCATTGTGGTCTCGCTCTACCTTTTTGGCTTTGTATTTCTTATCCTCGTTTGGATTGCAATGCTGACGGGAAGCTGGGTGGCGTGGCGTTCGGCTCGCGACCGGCTGAGTACCCTGGCCGCGACCGAGCCCTTGTCGACGCGTAGAAGTTCGTTCCGCTATATCTTCGGTGTGCCGCAGCATGTAGGACTGCTGAGCCGTAAGCGCCGGAGAGCGACGACGCTGTTCGTTCTTCGAACGATACTGACAGGTTTCGCCATCCTCATTTTCTTCAACCTTACGCTGTTTCCGACCTATTTTTCTTCTCTGGTATTTATTGAAGGTCTCACCCAGGAAACCATTGATGACCGACTCGCGCGTGTCTCAAAGGATGTGGTGAACATTCTCCCGCTACTTGTCGTTGGACCGGTCATTCTGTTCGTTGCTGGACGGCTCGCTACGTGGATAGAGGGATGGGCGCGGAGCACCGTGCGCTTGACGATGCAGGACGCGCTGCAATCGGACCTGCGTGCGCCCGTCGTGTTTCTGCGCTCCTTTCTCGATGATCACGTAACGCTACCCAAGTCCTGGCGGCCGCGATCTGATCTGCTGCTGCAGCCGGGAAAGCGATCTGATGGTCTAGACCACCTCGTGCTCAACGAAGGTTTCGCCGTTGGGCCTGTCGTCGCGCTGGGAAATCCCGGGGACGCTTATCCGCCGTACGGAGCTGCGCGCGGTTACTTCGCACATGAGACGTGGCAGGAGGCAGTCAGCAAGGTCTGTCGCGACGCTCAGACTATCGTTCTCTGCGTAGACGACAGTGAAGCGGGTGGGGTGTGGTGGGAATTGGACCATCTTGCGGGGTCCGATCTGCTCTCAAAAACGCTCATCCTCATTCATCCGCGCTTTCGCAACCCCACTGACAACGCGGAATTCATGATCAGGATACGCCAGAAAGCCCCAACATTCGCCGGGCGCTTCCCTCTGGCCGCTTCGATGGAAGGTTTGGCCGTCATAGGGCTCACGTTTTCCTCGTCAGGAACGATTAGGCTGTGCACGTCTTCTGATTTCGGCGACCTCGCGTACCTCTCCTTGGTGCGCTGGCATCTCGCTCGAGCAATCTGACAGGCTTTCCCAGGACACCGTCGTCACCTCGGGTGGGATTTCCACTGTCGGCCCATCGCATTGGGGATACTTCGTGAGCTGTCGGAGCGCGGCGGAACTGAGCCGATCATTCATGTGTTGGGGACGCGGTACGAGCTTGCTCCAGGTCAGACCTCGAGCACCGGCGTTGCCGTCACGTCGGCTTGGCCGCGGACCCGGCGTGACGTGCCTTGGCCTCGGCCAGGCGCTGCGGCTTTCTGACGAAGACCGAATAGGCGTGGGCCGCAATCCCGATGCCCCAGCCAATGATCACCCAGTGAACCCAGAACGCGCTTCCGGTCGCGAGATTAATGCAGACGAGAACCGCGATCACGGCCGCGAACGCTATGAAGTGGTTATAGAAACTGCTGATGGCTTGGACCTGCTCCCGCGCCATTGCCTCGTCGATTCGTTGTTGGTTCATGTCCGGCCCTCCGGCGTTGGCATTCGCATTCGTCCCCGCAAAGTAAACGAAGGGGCCCCGGCAGCCTGTTCCCTGGAGAACAGGTCCGCACGATGTCAGGCTGCCATCAAGAGCGGCTGGGTCGCGGGTGCCATGTCCTCGTAGCCCTGCGCGACCAGGCGGCCGGCCGCCGCGTCGGCGACCATTACGAGGCGCGTTTGACGGTTGAGCACCGGCGGGACGAGCCAGGAGAAGTCCGCGTCGAGCTCCGGTGGAATGCGGTGCAGGAGACAGGCGCGCTCGGCACTCTGCTCGCCGCGCGCCCGGCCGCGCCAGCCTGGCGCCTGCCAGTGGTTGGCGGCAACGTTCGCCCCGTCGTGCACGCGGGCTTCGGTCTCGGTGCGCTCGATGACGGCGGTCTCGGAGGGCTTCAGGCCGGCCAGCGAGTAGATTCCCGGCGTCGAGATCGGCTCGGACATCAGCATGTGTCTTGCTTCCGAAAAACTCTCGGCGCACTCGAAGACGGTGCGCAGGAGATGGGCGGGCGTGGGATGCGGCATGGTCCAGACGCGGCGCCGGTTCGCAGCCCAATCGAGCACGTAGAAGCCGACGGCCTTCCTCATCGGCGCCTGGTTCAAGGCCGCGGAGAAGCGCCCCGGCGCCATGGCGGTGAGCACGCCCGTGTAGCCGGGCCAGGTCAGCGTGATGTAGCGGCCGCTGGCGCCGCTGACGCGGGCTGCAAGCACATGCTTGCCGAGCCCGGGCGTCTTCCAGTCGAGGACGCGCATGAGGCGCGCGCTCTTCTGATCGGGAGAAGGCGACACACGGCAGGTGCAGCCCCACTCGTAGTTGACCGAGAAGAAATAGGCGCCGGGGCGAGCGAGCCGCGCCGCAATGGCGTCAATCTCGGCCAAGTGCGCGTTCTCCCACTTCTCGAGCCAGCGGCGCGAGACCTTGTCGAGCTGGCGCAGGGCCGCGGAGGGCACGGCCGCCGTCGCCAGATCGAGGAGCGCATGCGCGCGCGCCTCGTGGGCAAGAAGCGTCTCCATCGGGAAATCGCGCCCGGTATCGAGCACGGGGATGGGCTCGAGTTCAGATCGCGGAAGCACGTCCAGCATTGTTCGGCTGAGCCCTAGACGGAGCGTATGTCCGGCTCGAGGTCAATTGTGGGCCCGAGCGATCCTATTCAAGATGCGCGCTCGGGCACTAACGGACAATTGAAATGCCGGACCCCAAAAAAAGCGGCCACCGATGACAAGCATCGATGGCCAAGTGCGGGAAGAAATCCTGCGTTATCTCAAGCGAGCTCGTGGCGCGCCCTCCATTCGGAGGTGACCCAATTGACGATGAGCGAGCGGCGCACGCCCTTGATCGGCCGCTTGGTGAAGCCGTGCCAAGTATCGGTGCCTGGAATGAAGATCAGGCCCTTGTTCTTCTCGTAGGACGCGGTCGCGACGAGCTTGTGCTCGGGCGATGCATCGTAGATGTCGGTGCCGGCATCGAAGAGCTCGGGCTCCCCCGAGAGGTAGATCAGCATCGTGAACAGCTTCACGCCGAGATCGAGATGAGGCTCGAGCCAAAAGCCGTCGACATCCTGGCAATATTCGATCCTGAGCGAGCCGTCCGAGAGGCTTCGCCCCGTCAATTGCTCGAGACGGCGCATGACCTGCGGGCTGCGGAAGACGTCGGTCGCCTCCAGCACGACCTGAAATCGTTCCTGGTTCTCAGGATTGAAGTAGACGCGCGTCGAATTGTTGGCTTCTCGCTTGCCGTTGAAAAGCGCGTCTGCGGGCGGGGCGAACGGGAGGCCGACGATGCCGTCGAGCAACCTTTCGGGCAGGGCGTCCGCGAGCAGCCAATAGTCATAGGGCTCGCGCACGTGCTGCGACCGGTCCAGGCATTCGATGAACTGGCGGGCGGCAGGCGACGGTGGTGTCAGCTGGTCCATGGCTCCCTCCTGCGCAATGCCTTCAATGCAGGTCATTGCGAGCGAACGGGTTCAGACGCTTGATGCGGGCGGACAAGGTATGGCGGCCGATGTTCTTCCTCAGCGCGGCCTCGGAGCGGACCCAGTTGAACATCACGTAGCGGCGGGGGCCCTCGAAGGGATGATGACCGTGCCATGAGTTGTCGGTGCGCTTGAACGCAACCAGCGTACCGCCGTCGGGGGGAACCTCGGCGATCATGTCGTCGATGTCGTCGCCGCTCCGCAGGAGACGCAGGCGGCCGCCTTCCTCGCTCCAGGTGTCGTTGAGGTAGAGCAGGCAGGTGACGATCTTGTCCTTCGAGTCGGTGTGGATGCGGCCGTCCTTCCTCTGGCAATGACCGCGCACCGTGATCATCAGCGGCTTGTCGGCGAGATCGACGTCGAACTTCGCTTCGAGGATCTGCTCGAGCTCACGGCTTCTGATCTCACGGATGAGCCTGTCGAAGCCGGGCCCATACGTCAGCTCGTTCAAGGGGAAGACGCCGGGCTGAGAGATGGAGGGAAAATCGCCGGCAACTTCGGCCAGAGCACCCGACGAGAGGACGCCGGTTGCGAGGAAATAGGGAAACGGCGCCTCCGCCACCGGAGCCGTGGCAACCAAATCCAGATCGATCATTTCCCCCCCTTTTCAGCGAACCTGCTCGCCCCCGGGCATCGGGCAAAGCCCGCAAACCGCAGCCGCGAATCCCACGGTTAAGCTTCGATCGGGGGCGGCTCCGGCAACATGATCGGTATCAAGCTCCGGGTGGACAAAAGGCCGCGGGCGAGGGTCGGCGCGTCCCAGCCGTCAGTGATCGTCCATTTGACAATCGGGCTAGGCTCCGCGATATAGGGCGCTCGACGTGGGCGGTTCAGGCCGCCCCGCGTTAAGAGCGCTGCCCGAGGCTCAGGCCGGTTTTCGGCTAACCTATTCAAAAGTCCGCAGAATTTCTGCGGCGCCACAGGGCGCGGTTGAGACCCAGAGCGCGAACAAGCGCGGAAAGAGGCAACCCATGTACGCTGTCATCAAGACAGGCGGCAAGCAGTACCGCGTCGCCAAAGACGACGTCCTCAAAGTCGAGAAGCTCGACGGGGGAAGCAGCGGCAAGCTCGAGTTCACACAAGTGCTGATGGTCGGCGGCGACTCGGGCGCGCCCAAGGTCGGCAGCCCGCTCGTGTCGGGCGCCAAGGTCCTGGCCGAGGTCGTGGAGCAGACGCGCGGCCCCAAGCTCATCGCCTTCAAGAAGCGCCGGCGCAAGAACTCGCGGCGCAAGCGCGGGCATCGCCAGGATCTGACGACGATCCGCATCACCGGCATCACGGCTTAAGAGACCCCGGGCCTCAGCGCCCCATTCAAGGATTTCCCCCCATGGCCCAGAAAAAGGCTGGCGGCTCTACCAAGAACGGCCGCGACTCACACAGCAAGCGCCTCGGCATCAAGCGCTACGGCGGCGAGCACGTCATCCCCGGCAATATCCTCTGCCGCCAGCGCGGAACGCAGTGGCATCCCGGAACCGGCGTCGGCATCGGAACCGACCATACGATTTTCGCGGTCGAGAAGGGCAAAGTGCACTTCGAAGCCAAGCGCAACGGCCGAATCTACATTTCCGTCCGGCCGGAGAAGGCCGCTGCAGCCGAGTGACGCCATCCGACTGAACCCGGGTTTCAGGGGAGATGGCTCGCCATCTCCCTTTTTGCTTTTCAGACGAGCCCCAAGCGATGACGAGCGTGAGACATGAGATCCGGCACTTTGGCATGGCCCAGGTCGCCGCTATGATTGCGCGCGCCATTCAACGGAGAGCGAGATGAAGTCGCGCCGTCTGAAATTCCGCGAGCTCAACGACGGGGATGCTGCGCGCATCGCCGAGCTTGCCGGCGACTGGGATATTGCCCGCATGACGGCGCGCATTCCCTATCCCTATTCCGAGCCGCTCGCCCACCAGTGGCTCCGCGGGATCGAGCCGGGCGAGTTCGTGCGCGCCGTCGAGCTCGGCGGCGAGCTGATCGGCGCCGTGGGCTACATGCCGGCTGCCGACGGCTCGGCCGAAATCGGATACTGGATCGGCAAGCCGTGGTGGGGGCGGGGGTTTGCAACGGAAGCCGCGCAGGCGCTCGTGCGCTACTGCTTTGCCAGCGCCGGGTTCGGGCGGCTCACGTGCTGCCATTTCATCGATAATCCGGCCTCGGCACGGGTGATCAGCAAGCTTGGGTTCCGCCGCATCGGCCCCTGCACTGCCTGGTGCGAAGCGCGCGGCGCCGAGGTCGATACGGTGCACTACGAGCGGCGGCGCTCGGTCATCTCGCGCTTCTGGAGGCGCGCGGCGTGAAGTTTCTCGATCTCGCCAAGATCTACGTGAAGGCCGGCGACGGCGGCGACGGATGCGTCGGCTTCCGGCGCGAGAAGTTCATCGAGTTCGGCGGTCCGGACGGCGGCGACGGCGGCAAGGGCGGCGACATCGTCATCCTCTGCGTCGAGAACCTCAACACGCTCATCGACTATCGCTATCAGCAGCACTTCAAGGCCAAGCGCGGCGGCAACGGCATGGGGCAGAACCGGGCCGGCGCCAACGGCGACGACACCATCGTCAAGGTACCGCCCGGCACGGTCGTGCTCGCGGAGGACGAGGAAACCGTGCTCGCGGAGCTCAAGAAGCCGGGCGACCGGATCGTGATCGCGCACGGCGGCAACGGCGGCTTCGGCAATGCGCATTTCAAGAGCGCGACGAACCAGGCGCCACGGCGCGCCAATCCGGGCCTCGCCGGCGAGGAGCTCACGATCTGGCTCAGGCTCAAGCTCATCGCCGACGCCGGGCTCGTCGGTCTGCCGAACGCAGGCAAGTCCACGTTCCTTGCCGCGGTCTCGGCTGCAAAGCCAAAGATCGCCGACTACCCCTTCACGACGCTGCATCCCAATCTCGGGGTCGTCAGGGCCGGAGACGCGGATTTCGTGCTCGCCGACATTCCGGGCCTGATCGAAGGCGCGCACGAGGGCGCGGGTCTCGGCACGCGCTTTCTCGGCCATGTCGAGCGCACGAAGGTGCTGCTGCATCTGGTCGACGCGACAGGCGAGGATGTCGCCGAGGCGTACCGGACCGTGCGCCGCGAGCTCAAAGCCTATGGAGACGGGCTCGACAAGAAGAGGGAGATCGTCGCCCTGTCGAAATGCGACGCGCTCGACGAGACGGCGATCGCGGAGAAGGCGGAAGCCCTCAAGAAGGCCTGCCGCAAGAAACCGCTCGTGCTCTCGGCCGTGTCAGGGCTCGGCGTCAAGGAGGCGCTGTTCGCGCTTGTCCGCGAGATCGAGCGCGCCGAGGAGAAGGAAGAGGAAAGCGAGCCTGCGCCACGGCAACCGTGGCGACCGTAACCGACTACCGATAGGTGACTACTAGAGGAAACGTTCGTCAGGTGCGCGCGAGCACCGGACGCTTCAAACGTCTGGTCGGAGGCAAGGCCGCGACGCGACCCCAGGGCCCGCTCAGCTTCAAGACCTGCCGCGTCGCCTTCACACCGTTGCGCTTGGCGACGTTCTTCTTCTTCAAATTCTTCATGGCCGCCTTCTTGAAGGTCTTGGGCTCCGCGAATTTCCTGATAACGACAGGCGGCTGGGCCGAGGGCTCTTCCACGGTGTCGTCCACGACGACAGGCTCAACGATCTTGCATGGTACGGTGTTGTCGAGCCCGTAGACGGCGACCTCTCGCGACGTGAGGTGGCGCATGAACTTCGATGGCACCTTCATCATGGCGTCCATCAGCCCGTCGCGCACGCCCATGCTGTCCAAATACTGGTGAATGCCCTCGGTGACGGGGCCGAAATCCGCCTCCTCACGCGTATGCGTGCCGGGGTCGTAATAGCCCCTGTCGTAATATGGCCGATGCACGCCGACCTTGCCCGACGTCACGGTGCGATGCATGCCGGCAGCCAGAATCAGCACACAGGCGCTGTAGCATTTGCCGCGCTCGGCGACAGCCGTGTCGAAGCGTGCCTCGCGAACCAGGGCGCCGATGGCCATCGCCGATGAAAGAGACCCGCCCGGAGATTCAAGCTCGATCAGCCGCGATGGTGCATTGCTCACGCGCGCGTCGGCGATCGCCCGCGTGAAGTCCATGAGGGTCGTGACGTCGATCTCGCCTGAAATGACAATCTTGTGGCGCGAGGCATCGACACCGTCGCTCTCGATTCTCACTTGTGCCGTCGCCGGTGCAGCCGCCGCGAGCAGAATGGCCGCAGCAGGCCCCAGGGCCGAATATCCCCTGCTAAGGGACCTACGCATCCGCAACCCCAATCTCCCCCGTCGCTCCTAAATCGTGATAATGTTGCACTCGTTTTCTGAGGTTTCCTTGGGACTTACCGCTGGACCCTCATACTTCACCCTAAATGATCATAGCCCTCGATGGGCTGTTGTCACGGTCGAACTTTGACCAATGAAGGTGACAATTGGTGCAGCCTCCTTTGGAGGTAGGGCGTTCACCAAGTTCGGCGGTTCGGCGCGGCGCACGGAGCGCACGGATCGCCCTTACCCTCAGCCTGCGCGGCGGATTGGGCGCGCCAGATCAGGCCGTCGCGCGGGGTCCCGGCCCACGCATGACGAACGTCAGCAGGACGCCGGCGACGAAGCCGCCGACATGGGCCATGTAGGCGATGCCGCCCTGCTCCGTCTGGGCCGTGTCGGCGACCGAGCCGACCCCGCTCACCATCTGCAGCACGACCCAGAAGCCCAGCACGATCCACGCCGGCATGGCAACGACCTGGCGCCCGAGCAGGACGTCGACGCGGGCCTGAGGGAACATCAGGAGGTAGCCGCCGAGCACGCCGGCTATGGCGCCGGAGGCTCCTACGTTGGGAATGGGCGAGCCGGGGTTGACCATAAATTGTGCGAACGTCGCGGCAATGCCGGCCAGGAAATAGAAGATGGTGAATCTTACCGGTCCAAGACGATCCTCGACGTTGTCGCCGAAGATCCAGAGATAGAGCATGTTGCCGCCGAGATGCAGCCAGCCGCCGTGCATGAACATGGCGCTGATCACGGTCACGGCGTTGGCCAGGGGCTCGGAGTTGAAGCGGACCGGGACGAAGGCCCACTTCTCGATAAAGGCGTCGCCGGCGCTGAGCTCAAGGAGGAAGACGGCGACGTTGATCGCGATCAGCACGCTGGTGACGACGGGGAATCTCCTGCGCGTGCTGTTGTCGTCGCCGATCGGAAACATGGTTCGCCCCCTCGCCTCGTGCCCGGGACTCTTGCCCGATTCATGGCTGCGAGCTTAGCCGACGCATCGGAAATGTGCACGTCACCCAGGCATGAGAACAGCCTCGAAGCTGCGAGTTACGACAGGCTCAGGCAGGTTGACGCTGTTCAGCCATGGCCGGCGCAAATCCCCCGCGCACGCTCGCGACCAGCGTCTGGATGTGGCCAGCGTCGAGGAACGAAATTTCGGCGTGAGGGATGTGGCGGCGCACGGCATTGACGAGACCCTCGCGTCGCGGCGGCGGCACGGCCTCATCGCGCAGGCCGACGACGAAGCGGCTGCCGGGGGCGAGATTGGCGAGATTGTCGACCGGGTGGTAGCCCGCGGAGGCGCGCGTGAAATCGCTCAGCGCATACCCCTTGTCGGCGGCACGGTCCCTGATCACGCGGGCAGCAGGACTCTCCCAAAGCATCAAGTCGCCACGATCCGCGGATGCAATGGACCAGAGCCTCGCACCCAGGCTATTGGCGAAATACGTGGCGACGGCCGTACCCATGCTCATGCCGACGACGACAAGCTGGCGCGGGTCAATCCTTGCGCGCCGAACGACCGCCTCCGCATCGTCCACGAGACGGCGCATGGCGTCGATGCACAGATGCGGCTCCGAGCTCACGATCGCGCCCGGCATCTCGTAGCAGGCGAGAAAATCACGCGGAACAAGCCCCATGCCGTGCGCGAGGCGGTAGGGCATGCGCCACGGCAGGAAGCAGACAACGGGCGCGCGCCCGTTGCCGTCAATGCGTCTGAACTTCGTGCAGGTGTCATCGCCAAGCGACGCGGCACGCAAGAGAAACTGGCCAAACTGTCCCATTGCTTCGAGCATGGGTCGCAAACGCAGAAGACCAGATCGTGTTCCCGCAGCGCGGCATATTGGCTCGCGTTAGCCCGGGGCCGGCCGTTCAGTTGCTCAAATCTCAACGACTTCAAGGACGCCGGGCAGCGTCGAGACTCGGCCCATGATCTTCGCGGAGAGATCGAACTTTCCTTTCGGGGAGATCGGGACAGGTCGCTCGTAGCCGCGCAGCCGCATCTCCAGCTTCAACTCCGCCCTGCCCGGCGTGAGCAGCTTCTTCAGCTGCTCGATGCTCGCGGGGTTGCGTGCGACAACGTCGCCATCGAGCACGACCTGCACAGTGCGCGGAATTTGGGCTGCGACCTCCTCGAGCGATCGCACCTCCTGCACGCGCAGCTTCACGGCATCGCCGTCGCGTTCGCCCTCGACGTTGAGCAGCACGGCCGTGCCTGCCTCCAGAAGGTGGCGCGACTTGGCGAGCGTGTCGGAGAAGATGACGGCCTCGAACTGGCCGCTGGTATCGGAGAACAGGGCGAAGGCGAACTTGTTGCCCTTCTGGCTGCGGCGCTCACGCGCAGCGATGACGATGCCGGCCAGGACACCGCTACTCACGCCACGCAAGCTTGCCGCTTCAAAATCAACGAAGCGCATTGCGTTGTTCTTTGCGAGCGCCTTCTCGTACTGATCGAGGGGATGGCCCGAAAGGAAGAAGCCCACGGCCTCGAATTCCTTCTGGAGCTTCTCGATCGGAGTCCAGGACTCGGCGGGCTTGAACTTCAGCACGATGGCGCCGGGCACATCCTTCTGCGGGGGAGCCATGGCGCCGAGGAGGCTGCCCTGCCCGGTCTCCTCGTCGGCGGCGCGGCTGCCGGCTTCCGCCATCATCTGCTCCACGTTGGCATGGACGAGGGCGCGATTGGCTTCGAAGACATCGAACGCGCCGGCCGCGGCAAGCGTCTCGAGCGCACGCTTGTTCACGGCCTTGGTGTTGAGGCGCGCGGAGAAGTCGGAGAGCGAGCGGAAGGGGCCCTTGGCGGCGCGGGCGGCGACAATCGTTTCGACCGCAGATGCGCCGATGTTCTTCAAGGCGGCAAGGGAGTAGCGGATGGCTCCCTTTTCTTCGCCCTCACCGCTTCTTGTTCCTCCCCCCTTGTGGGTGAGGGAGAAGCGCGCGGGGGGCTCAGCCAGAAACTCGACCTCGGAAGCATTGACGCACGGCGGGAGCACGCGGATGCCGCTCTTCTTGGCTTCGGCCGCGAACATGGCAAGCTTGTCGGTATTGCCGGCGTCGAGCGTCATGGAGGCAGCCAGGAACTCCTCGCGGAAGTTCGCCTTCATGTAGGCGGTGTGATAGCTGACGAGCGCGTAGGCCGCGGCGTGGGACTTGTTGAAGCCGTAGCCCGCAAATTTGTCGACCAGCTCGAAGATGTAGACGGCGTCGTCCTTCCTGACGCCGTTCTTCAGGGCACCCTCGACGAAGCGGGACTGCTGCTTCGCCATCTCGTTTTTGTCCTTCTTGCCCATGGCGCGGCGGAGAAGATCGGCGTCGCCCAGCGAGTAGCCCGCCATCACCTGGGCGATCTGCATCACCTGCTCCTGGTAGATGATGACGCCGTAGGTCTCGCGCAGAATGCCCTCGAGCATCGGATGCAGGCAGTCAACCGGCTCCTCGCCGTGCTTCCTGTTGATGTAGGTCGGAATGTTGTCCATGGGGCCGGGGCGGTAGAGCGCCACCATGGCGATGATGTCCTCGAAGCGGTCGGGTTTGAGCCGCTTCAAGCTCTCGCGCATGCCCGTACTTTCGAGCTGGAACACGCCCGCCGTATCGGCCTTGGCAAGCAGCTCAAAGGAGGCCTTGTCGTCCAACGGGAGCGCGAGGAGATCGATGTCGATGCCGCGGCCGCGGCGGACCAACTCGACGGCCTTGGTGAGCACGGTCAGCGTCTTGAGGCCTAGGAAGTCGAACTTCACGAGGCCCGCGGCCTCGACCATCTTCCAGTTGAACTGGGTCACGGGCGTCGAGGATTTCGGATCGCGGTAGAGCGGGACCAGCTCGTCGAGCGGGCGGTCGGCGATCACCATGCCGGCGGCGTGGGTGGAGGCGTGGCGGTAGAGGCCTTCGAGCTTCTGGGCAATCTCGAGCAGACGGGCCACGACGGGCTCGGAATCGCGCTCCTCCTGGAGCTTCGGCTCGCCCTCGATCGCCTCGGCCAGCGTCACCGGGTTTGCAGGATTGTTCGGGATCAGCTTGCAGAGGCGATCCACCTGACCGTAGGGCATCTCGAGAACGCGGCCGACGTCGCGCAGCACCGCGCGCGCCTGGAGCTTGCCGTGCGTGATGATCTGGGCGACGCGGTCGGCGCCATACTTCGCCGACACGTAGCGGATCACCTCGTCGCGCCGGTCCTGGCAGAAGTCGATGTCGAAATCCGGCATCGACACGCGCTCGGGATTGAGGAAACGCTCAAAGAGCAGCCCGAAGCGGAGCGGATCGAGGTCGGTGATGGTTAGCGCCCAGGCGACGACGGAGCCCGCGCCCGAGCCGCGGCCCGGACCGACGGGGATGGCGTGCGACTTCGCCCACTTGATGAAGTCGGCGACGATCAGGAAGTAACCCGGGAACTTCATCTTGGCGATGATCTCGACCTCGAAGGCGAGACGGCGCCAATAGTCCTGCTCGGTGAAGCCGGGGGCGGGGAAGTGCGCCGCAAGGCGGGAACGCAGCCCCTCCTCGGCTTGGCGCTTGAGCTCATCGGTCTCGGCGGCGAGCAGCTCCTCGACGGAGGCTCCGGCGCGCGTCTCGACGAAGCGGGGCAGGATTGGCGCCCGGCCCTTCGGGCGGAAGGCGCAGCGCTTGGCGATCTCGATCGTGCTCTCGAGCGCCTCGGGGAGATCGGCGAAGGTCTCGGTCATCTCTTCGGCGGTCTTGAAGTAGTGCGCGCGCGTCACGCGGCGGCGGTTGTCCTCGGCGACGGTGCGGCCCTCGGCAATACAGAGCAGGGCGTCGTGGGCCTCGTAGTCATCGGGAGAGGCGAAATAGACCTCGTTGGTGGCGACGAGCGGAATGCCGAGCTCGTAGGCGAGCGCGATCAGCCGCGGCTCGACCTCGGCCTCGGAGGCTACCCCGTGACGCTGCAGCTCGATGTAGAGGCGGTCGCCGAATGTGCGGAGGAGCTTGGTAAGCCGCTCGCGCGCAAGTTCCGCCTGTCCGTCGCGCAAGGCCGAGTCGATGGGGCCGTGCGGGCCACCGGTCAACGCGAGCAGACCGCCCCCGTGCTCCTCCAGCGCGTCGACTTTGATGTGGGGCGGCTCGGTCGGATCGGGATCGAGAAAGGCGCGGCTCGAGAGCTTGATCAGATTGGCGTAGCCGGCCTCACTCGCGGCGAAGAGCGCGATTGCGCCGGCCGGGCGCGCGGCCGGCTCGTTTCCCCCAGGGCGCAGGGCGCCAGCCTGCTGGACGGCGCCGTCCCGGAAATCGGTGTTGAGGGCGCAGCCGACGATGGGCTGGATGCCGGCACCTGCGAGCTTCTCGGAGAACTCGAGCGCGCCGAAGAGATTGTTGGTGTCGGTGAGACCAACGGCCGGCATGCCGGCTGCCTCGGCGAGCTTGGCGATCCTGGCGATCGGGAGCGCCCCCTCGAGGAGGGAATAGGCCGAGTGCACCTTGAGGTGGATGTATTTCGGGCTCGCCAGCTGCTCGGCCATTCGTATCCTTAACCTATCGTCGTGCCGGTAGTAGACCCCTCACCCGGCGCGTCATGGCTCCGCCATGACCGGGACAGGCCGGAAGCGATCGCAAGATCGCTTTCGGGTGAGGGGGCGGATTCCGCCCAAGCAGATTAGTCGAGTCGTCGGGCTGGCAACCCGCATATGGGTTGTAGTGCCCGCTATTCACACGCGGGGTCAATCGGGGATCAACGACGTCCCGAAAGGCTGCTTGCCAGGGCTTCAGGGCCCGGCTACCGCTCCCACTGCAAAACGAGCCATGGCAAATCCAATCACCAATACGCTTCGCCTCGCCAAGGCCGGCATCGTGCTGGCCCAGCATGGCGTGCGCTTTTTCCCCAAGGGGCAGAAGGTGCCGCTGGCGCTCAGGCTCGCGCGCCTCGCGACGCTGCCGGTGGCCATCGTGGCGGCACCCTTCAACGCCGGCAAGCCTAAGGAGACCCGGATCTCGCGGGCGCTGACCTCGCTCGGCCCGAGCTACATCAAGGCCGGGCAGTTCCTGGCCACGCGGGCCGACGTGATCGGTCCCGAGCTTGCCGGCGACCTCCAGAACCTCCAGGACAAGCTGCCGCCGTTCTCGCAGGGGCAAGCGCGTGCGGCCATCGAGGAGGCGCTCGGCGGCCGCGTCGAGGACCATTTCGTTGAGTTCGGGCCGCCGGTCGCCGCCGCGTCCATCGCGCAAGTCCACAAGGCGATCGTGGTCGAGAACGGCCGGCGCCGCGAGGTCGCCGTCAAGATCCTGCGACCCGGGATCGAGCGGCGCTTCCGCCGCGACCTCGACAGCTACTTCTTTGCCGCCCGGCTCATCGAGCGCTATCACGCGCCGACGCGGCGCCTGAAGCCCGTGGCCGTGGTCGAGAATCTCGCGCGCACGACCGAGCTCGAGATGGACCTGAGGCTTGAAGCCGCCGCCATCTCGGAGATGGGCGACACGATCAAGCCGGAAGAAGGCTTCCGGGTGCCCGAGGTCGACTGGCGCCGCACCGCCAAGCGCGTGCTGACGACGAGCTGGATCGACGGCATCCCGATCTCGGATCACGCGGCGCTGCGCGCAAAAGGGCACGACTTGAAGCGGCTCGGACTCGTCGTGCTGCGCTCGTTCCTGACGCATGCGATGCGCGACGGCTTCTTCCACGCCGACATGCACCAGGGAAACCTGTTCGTCGACGACGCGGGTAACGTGGTCGCGGTCGACTTCGGGATCATGGGCCGGCTCGGCGCGAAGGAGCGCCGTTTCCTCGCCGAGATCCTGCACGGCCTCATCACGCGCGACTACACGCGTGCGGCGGAAGTGCACTACTGGGCCGGCTACGTGCCGCCGCATCATCCCGTCTCGGTCTTCGCACAGGCGCTGCGTGCGATCGGCGAGCCGATCCACGGACGGACGGCGGAGGAGATCTCGATGGCCGATCTCCTGGGCCAGCTCTTCGCCTACACGGAAGTGTTCGACATGCAGACGCGCCCCGAGCTGATCCTGCTGCAGAAGAGCATGGTGATCGTCGAGGGCGTGGCGCGCGGGCTCGATCCGTCGCTCAATCTTTGGACCTCCGCCGAGCCGGTTGCCAAGCAATGGATGGAGGACAATCTCGGCGTCCGCGGCCAGATCAGGAAGGCGGGGGAAGGTGCCGTGACGCTCGGCAAGATCCTCGCCGACGTGCCAGGGCTCATCGCAGAAGCCGAGCGTGCGGCCTCTGGGTTTGCGGAAATGGCACGCTCCGGTCTGCGACTCGACGAGGAGACGGTGAAAGCTCTCGCGGAGGAGACGGCACGGCGCGATTTCTGGTCGCGCGCGGCGCTGTGGGTGGGCGCGCTGAGCCTTGCGGCACTCGCGCTGAAAGCGTTCGGCTGGGTCTGAGTTGACAGGGCGAAACCGGGCCTTCCAACCAACGTCATCCCGGCGCAGGCCGGGACCCACGACACGTCTCAACAATGGTGCGAGCAGCGAGAAGACGGACGCGGCAGCGTCCAATTCAATCTCGCCGAAAGAATGCGCTGATCCTTGCGTGGATCCCGACCTACGTCGGGATGACGGACCTTGTGCGGTCTGAGTCGTACTTTCTCAGAAGGCAGACATGCAAACGGGCGGCGAGTGGGATGCTCGCCGCCCGTCGTCATTTCGCATCAAGGATCGAGGGTTACTCCTTGCCCTTGCCTTCGCAATCGAAGTTGACCTTGACCCACGGCAGGTCGAGCTTGCACTTGCCGTCGGCGCCTTTCTGGATGAACTCGCCGAGCTTGTCGGCAAGGCCGCCTTCTTCCGAGGCTTCCTCGGCGACTTCCTGCTCAGGAGCAGCGGGCGCAGGGGCGGCGGCGGGGGCCTGGGGTGCAGCCGTGGCAGCGGGGGCGGCCGGAGCCGGCGTCGCAGCAGCCGTCTGCTGCCCGGCCGGCGCAGTCTTTGAACGGAGCTTCAATTCCTCGATCGAGGCCGCCTTGGTGACGGTCGTCGGTGCTGGAGCGGCCGCAGGAGCAGCAGCAGCCGGAGCCGCAGCCGGCGCGACAGCGGCGGTCTGCTCGGTCCCGCAGCGGACGAGATCGGCCGGGGCCGGCGTCCAGATCATCTTCTTCGAGAAAAGCTTGGTGCCCGCATATCCGGTGACGCGCAGATTGCCGTCCGAAAGCGGCTTCAGCTCGACGTCGTATTTCTTCTTGCGCTCGGGGCTGTAGATCCAGCCGCTGTCCCAAGTGCCGGAGCCCGCAGGCATGGCATCGCCGATGATCTGGCGGCCGCAACCCTTGGTATCCGTCGGGTCCTTGACCCACACGACGTGGCCGCAAAGGCCCTCGCCGCACTGCTTGATCTCGACGGCGCCGCGGCCGGTATCGTTCACCCACACACCGGTCGGATCAGACGCGGCAAGGGCCGAGCCCGAAGCAAACGCGAATGCCGCAAACGCGGCAGATCCGATACCCTGTCTCATCAGCGGCATAGCTGCCTCCTCCTTGATCCAACTCTCAAACGCGCGCCGGAATGAGCCGTTCCCACCCCTGCCGCGGGTCCTTGTCTGGGTCCCGCAGCGTATTTAGAGGGGCTTGCGCGCAATCGCTGTTCCCGGTGAGACAGGTGCGCGAGGTTGTCGGCGTTCAGGGCGGAAAATATTGCTTGTCGTGCTTCTCAGCGGAAAACCGGTTCCCACTTTTCCGGAAGCACTCTAACGGAGCGCGTTGGGTGCGACCTCGACGAGGAGGCCGCCGGAGAGCACGACGACGCGATCCATGCGGCGCGCAAGCTCGAGGTTGTGGGTCGCGATGAGAGCGGCGACGCCTTCGTGCCTGAAGAGGCCGATCAGCTCATGAAAGACGAGCTCGGAGGTTCTCGGATCGAGGTTGCCGGTCGGCTCGTCGGCGAGGATGAGGCGCGGCTTGTTGGCGAGCGCACGGCAGATGGCGGTGCGCTGCTGCTCGCCGCCCGAGAGCTGGGCCGGGCGATGATCGAGGCGGTCCTTGAGACCCATGGAGGAGAGAAGCTCGCTCGCGCGTGCCTCCGCTGCGCGGCGGCTCCGCCCCATGATCATTTGAGGAATCGCCACATTCTCGAGGGCGGAGAACTCGGGCAGAAGCTGGTGGAACTGATAGATGAAGCCCATCTCGCCGCGGCGGATGCGGGTGCGATCTCCGTCATCGAGGGACGCGCAGTCGACGCCGGCGACAATGACGCGCCCCGAATCGGGGGTCTCGAGCAGGCCGGCAATGTGGAGCAGCGTCGACTTGCCGGTTCCCGACGGTCCGACAAGGGCAACGCACTGGCCCCGGGCGAGCGACATCGAGGCGCCGGTCAACACGTTGATCTCGCGCGTGCCCTGGTGGAACGAGCGTCTCAGGTCGTCGAGGATCAGAACCGGGGTGCTGGGCGTCGCGTCCAAATCGGCATCCTCACTCGTAGCGCAGCGCTTCGACGGGATCCAACCGCGATGCCCGCCACGAGGGATAGAGCGTGGCGAGAACCGAGAGCGCCATCGCCATCACGACGATCATCCCGGTCTCGAACGGGTTCATCTCGGCCGGAAGGCGGGTCAGATAGTAGATGTTGGGATCGAAAAGCTTCGTGCCCGCCGCCCACGACACGAATTGGCGGATCGATTCGATATTGGAACAGAAGACGACGCCCAGCGCCAAGCCGGCCAACGTGCCCACAATACCTATCGAGGCCCCCGTTATCAGGAACACGCGCATCACGGCGCCCTTGGTGGCGCCCATGGTGCGCAGGACGGCTATGTCGCGGCCCTTGTCCTTCACGAGCATCATGAGGCCGGAGATGATATTCAGGGCCGCGACCAGGATGATCAGCGACAGGATGATGAACATCACGTTGCGCTCGACCGCGAGCACGGTGAAGAAGGTCTCGTTGCGCTGGCGCCAGTCGGTGATGCTGATTGCCGGGCCGGCCACGGCTCTGAGCCCGTTGCTGTACTCGTTGACACGCTCCGGGTCGTCGACCACGACCTCGATCACGTCGACCTCGCTCGCCTTGTTGAAATAGCGCTGCGCCTCGGGGAGAGGCATGAAGATCATCGTCTTGTCGTACTCGGACATGCCGAGCTCGAAGATCGCCGTAATCAGGTAGGGCTTCGCGCGCGGCGCGGTACCGAACGGCGTCGAGGCGCCACGCGGCGAGACCAGCGTCAGCGTGTCACCGACGTTGACGCGCAGCGAATTCGCGAGCCGCATGCCGATCGCGATGCCGGTCTGCGCGTCGAAGCCATCGAACGAGCCGAACACGGCGCTGTTGGCGATCAGCGGCATCGATTTCAGGTCCGCCTCACGAATGCCGCGCACGACGCCGCCCAGCGCCAGCACGTTCGAGGACACCATGACTTGGCCCTCGATCAGCGGAATTGCCCTTCGGACGCCCGGCACGGTGGCGAGCTTGGCTGCCATCTCGTCGTAGTCGGTGAACGTCTGCGCGACCCTGTAGACGGCTACGTGGCCGTTGAGGCCCAGGATCTTGGCGAACAGCTCCTTGCGGAAGCCGTTCATCACCGCCATGACGATGATGAGCGTCATGACGCCGAGCGCGATGCCGAGGAACGACACCGCTGCGTTGACGGATATGAAGCCTTCCTTGCGGCGGGCGCGGAGGTAGCGCGAGGCCAGCATCCATTCAAATGGCGCAAACGGCCGGGTATCGGCGATACTCTGGCTTCTTCTGGCGGCTACGTCCGTCACGCTATCATTCTCCTGCGCAAACCGCAGCCTTGTTGCAGACCGCTCTCAGAGACGGTGCCGCCACGCTCCGGCGCCGCGGATTAATCAATACGCCCGCGCGATAAGAATGCTCTCCCTAGCGGCCTCGCCCGTGAATATGCATGTCCCGCGGACTGGGCCCTGCCCAAGAGGAGCATTGCGGATCGTAAGCTTCAAGGCTTTGAGTCTGTCGGCCACCGCCTCGAGCTTGGCACCTTCGGGTCGCGACCAGGGCACCTGAACCCAACCCCGGAACGGCCCGGCCTCGTCCTCGCCCTCCGTCGCACCGAAATACGCCGAAACCTCGTCGAAGGTCTTCATTCCCGTCAAGATATTGCCATCGAGCCGCGACTTGGCCTCGGAGAACAGCGTTGCCTGGATGCTGTCGAGCAGAGCGGGCGCTTCCGCCACAAAAGCGTCACGGGCGCTGGACTGCGAGATCACCTTGTCGCCTTCGCGCAGCTTGTCGCGGCGCATGAACGTCACATTATTGCCGGTGACGTCGCGCCCGCCGATTTCGAGGATGAGCGGCGCTCCACGCCTCACCCAGCTCCAACGCTTCTCCGCCGACTTGATGGGCTTGAGATCGACGAGAGCGCGGATCCCCTTGGCCTTGAGCTCCCTCTCGAGAGAGCTGCAGTACTCTATGAGGCCCGCGTCCTCGGGCTTATCGCGCAGCATCGGCACGATGACGATCTGGCGGGGCGCGATGCGCGGCGGCACGCGCAGCCCGTCGTCGTCGCCGTGTGTCATGATCACCCCGCCAATGAGCCGGGTTGACACGCCCCAGCTGGTTGTATGGCAATACTCGAGCTTTCCTTCCGAGCTCTGGAACTGGATGTTCTGTGCCTTGGCGAAATGGGTGCCGAGGTAGTGCGACGTGCCGGCCTGCAGCGCCTTGCCGTCCTGCATCATTGCCTCGATGGAGAACGTATTTTCCGCCCCTGGAAAGCGCTCGTTTGCAGGCTTCTCGCCGGCGATCACCGGGATCGCCAGAACCTCCTCGGCGAACGTGCGATAGACCTCGAGCATGCGCATAGTTTCCGCCATGGCGTCCTCGCGATCGGCGTGCGCGGTGTGCCCCTCCTGCCAGAGGAACTCGGCCGTGCGCAGAAAGAGACGCGTGCGCATTTCCCAGCGCACGACGTTGGCCCACTGATTGATCAAGAGCGGCAGGTCGCGATAGCTCTTCACCCAGCGCTGAAAGGCGTCGCCGATGATCGTCTCCGAGGTCGGGCGCACGATCAGCGGCTCTTCCAGCTTCGCCTCGGGGTCGAGGACCAGCTTCCCGCCTTCGTTCTTTAGGCGGTGGTGGGTGACGACCGCCATCTCCTTGGCAAACCCTTCGACGTGCTCCGCCTCCTTGGCGATGAAGCTCATGGGTATGAACAGAGGGAAATAGCAATTCTCGTGGCCGGTATCCTTGATGCGAGCGTCGAGCTCGGCCTGGATGCGCTCCCACAGCCCCCAGCCCCACGGCTTGATGATCATGCAGCCGCGCACCGGGCTCGTCTCGGCCATGTCGGCATCGCGCACGACCGTCTGATACCACTCCGGGAAGCTCTGCTCGCGGCTCACCGTCAGGGCGCGCTTGCTCATCGATGGGCCTCTTGAGGGTAGCCGCGCGTCCTTCGGGCTTCCTCGGGCGTTTCGCGCAGAACGGGCAAGAAGTAACGGGAAAGCTGCATGGGACCTTGCTAGTTGTCTTTGGCGGACTGCGAGCATTTGCGCTGCGGCCGCCCGCGTTGTCCCGAGCAAAAGGGGCTTTGAACAAGCCCGCCCTCCTGGGGCTTAACTGGTCGGGCCCGTGAATACCGAGGATTGGTGACGAGGGCAATCGAACACGTGGCCGGCGGCCATCCCCGTGGGAGGACAACGGTGAGTTGCGTCGGCAATGAGCCGCTTTTGCCGTCTCAGGCCGCGGCTGCAAATACTTTAGGCGCCGAGCATTTTTTTCGCGCCAGGCCCGTGACATAGCGCCGCCCTTCGGTTATGGTGCCGCCGTCAAGTGACAAGGGTGCGTAGCCTATGAACACAATGGCTGGGGGCCCAGGTCTAGGGAGAGAATAGCCTCGGAACGGTCGGGCAACCGTCCGGAACTGAAGGCGAAAAAATGCGAGCGGCGTCACGCGCCGCCGCCACTAAAATCGGTACTCGGTGTAGGCAAGAGCAAGGCGTTCGCCTTGCTCTTTGCGTTTCTTGGGTCGTGTGTAATGGGCAGGCAACGTCGCCTAAGGCGTAGGCGGGTTCGGCCCAGGTCCTCTCAGATCTAGCCAGTCGTATTCGAGCCCGCCCCAGACGATCGCGAATACCACCGCCGCCACCACCGTGTTGATGAGAAAGACCTTGATCAGCCGCGGCCGAACGGGCGCGCTTGCGGGCGTGCCGGGCACGACTTCGCCCTCCTCGCCCTGGGTCCTGACGCCGAAAGGAAGCACGGCGAATAGCGTCAGCCACCAGATCATGATGTAGAGCGTGATGGCGAGCGCGAGGGTCATCGGTGGCTCCTACTCAGGCAGCAGGCAGGGGGCAAGGCAGCAGGAACAGAGAAATGTCGCGGCTGCCCGCTGACTGTTGCCTGCTGCCCCACTTCACGCCTGCTCGAGCTCGGTCAGAGTCCCGCAGAAATCCTTGGGGTGCAGAAAGAGCACCGGCTTGCCGTGGGCGCCGATCTTGGGATTGCCGTCGCCGAGCACCCGCGCGCCCTGGGCCTTGAGCTGGTCGCGTGCCGCGAGGATGTCCTCGACCTCGTAGCAGATGTGGTGAATTCCGCCGTCGGGGCTCTTCTCGAGAAACCTGGCGATGGGCGAGTTGGGTCCCAACGGCTCCAGGAACTCGATCTTGGTGTTGGGAAGCGTGACGAACACCACGGTGACGCCGTGCTCGGGCTGCGGGACCGGCTCGGTGACCTGGGCGCCCAGCGCGTTCTTGTATATGGCGGTCGCGGCGGCGAGGTCCTTGACGGCGATGGCAACGTGGTTCAGGCGTCCGATCATCTCGAGCGTCTCTCCAATAATGATCGATGGCGATCCTCTCTCCCCACTCGCGAGAATGGGGAGAGGGGGCCTATCCCTTCCCTTCGATCACGGTGAGGAGAACCTTGGCAATAGGCTTCTTGCCCCAGGCGTCGGCAACGGCGGAGCGGACAGCGCGGCGGACGGCCTCGTGGACCAGCTCGAGATCGCGGCGGCGCGCGGCGGGGATGCTCTTCAAGGTGCCTTCCACCGCGCTCATGACGACATCGAACATCGGCTCGCCGTCGAGACCCTCCTGCGGCACGCCGTCGATGACGATCTGGGGCTCGGCCAAGAGCTCGCCGCGGCGCGAGAGCGTCAACGCCACGGCGACCAGGCCGACGATCGCGAGCTTGCGCCGCTCGCGGACGGGACCTTCCTCGGAGGGAATGATGAGGCGGCCGTCGCGGAAGAGCCGGCCCACGGGGGCGTCGTCGATGATGCGCGCGGGGCCGGGAGCCAGGCGCACCATCTCGCCGTTGTAAGCGCTCACGACCTCGGCCGCGCCGCACTCCTTCGCCAGATCGCCGTGCGCCTTCATGTGGCGCGCCTCGCCGTGCATGGGGATCATGATCCGGGGCCGGGTCCAAGCGAAGAGCTGGCGCAGCTCGTCGCGCCGCGGGTGGCCCGTGACGTGGACCAGCGCGTCACCGTCGGTCAGCAGCTCGCAACCCATGCGCACGAGCGCATTCTGGATGTGGCCCACGGCCTTCTCGTTTCCGGGGATGGTGCGCGAGGAGAAGATCACGAGATCGCCCTTGTCGAGCGAGATCTCGGGGTGCTCGTTCTCGGCAATGCGCGCCATGGCGGCGCGCGGCTCGCCCTGGCTGCCGGTGCAGAGGCAGACGATGTCGGAGCGCGACAGATGCCGGAACTCCTGCTGATCGAGATAGCGGAAGCCCTGTGGCAGGTAGCCGGTGTCGATCGCGACATCGATCACGCGGTGGAGCGCGCGGCCGGCGACGACCAGCTCGCGGTCAGCCGCGCGGGCGGCATCTGCCACGGCTTTGACACGGGCGACGTTCGAGGCAAAGGTCGTCACCGCGACGCGGTGCTTGGCGCCCTTTATGATGCCGGCCAGCGACTTCGCCACGTCGCGCTCGGAGGGCGAGCGTCCCTCGCGCATGGCGTTGGTGGAATCGCCCACGAGCGCCAGCACGCCCTCGTCGCCGAGCGCGGCGAGGCGGGAGTCGTCGGCAGGCTTGCCGATGATCGGCGTCGCATCGAGCTTCCAATCGCCAGTGTGGAGGACGAGCCCCAAGGCCGTGCGGATCGCGAGTGCGCTGCTCTCGGGAATCGAATGGGCCATCGAGATCAGCTCGACGTCGAACGGGCCGACCGCGAAGCGCCCGTCGAGCGGCACCTCCTTGATCGGAATGTCGAGCGCGCCGCCGTACTCGGCGAGCTTCGACTTCAGCATGCCGGCGGTGAAGGCCGTGGCGTAGACGGGCACGCCGAGGCGCGGCCAGAGATCGATCACGGCGCCGATGTGATCCTCATGGGCATGCGTGATGACGATGCCCTGAAGCGCGCTGCGCTCCTGCTCGATGAAGCGCGTATCCGGCATGATAACGTCGATGCCCGGATCGTCCTCGCCCTCGGGGAAGGTGATGCCGAGATCGACCATCAGCCACTGGCGCGCATCCGGCGGGCCGAGCCCGTAGAGATAGGCGTTCATGCCGATCTCGCCGAGACCGCCCAGCGCCAGGAAGACCAGCTCGTCCTCGCCCTTGGCTCGTTTACCCGAACCTTTCTTGTCAGCCATCGGCAACCACGCGCTTCCTCACCTATCCGCGTTCCTGCCCTGGGGCCGGGAAAGCTAATGTCACGTCGCCGAAGCTAAAACGGCGCTCGCGGCCGCCCTCCTGCAACAGGAGCCCGCCGTCATGGTCAACGCCGCAAAAGGCCCCTTCGATCGTCTCGCGGCCCGTATTGACGCTCAGCCGTTGCCCTAAAGCACCACAGCGCGCGAGCCAAGCCTCTCTTATGGAGGAGAAGCCCTCGCCCTCGGCCCAAACGTCGAGCCACGCGGCAAGGGACGGCGCAATTGCCGCAAGCAATGTCTCGGGATCGGGGGCGTTCCCGTGCGCGCCGAGATGGGTCGCGGGGCGGTCCGGCAAATCCGGATGCGAAGCCAGGTTGATGCCGATGCCGATCACCGCCACGAGCCCGGCATTGCCGGTGCTGCTCTCGACGAGAATGCCGCCCGCCTTCGCGGGGCCGATCAGAACGTCGTTCGGCCATTTGAGCCAGAGGGGCGTGTCTCCCGCCAAGCTCATCGTGGCGCGGATGGCATCGATTGCGGCGACGCCGGCAACGAGGGAGAGCTGATAGGCCTTGGGCGAAGGCGTCGAGAGGCGGAGCAGGAGGCTTGCGTAGAGATTGCCGGGAGATGACGACCAGGGGCGCCCGGATCTGCCGCGTCCTGCCGATTGCGTCTCAGCGACGATCCAAAGTGGACCAGTCTCGCCGACCGCGGCTTGGCGCATGGCCTCGGCGTTCGTCGAGTCGACGGACGCCAAGCGGAGCGTACGCTGCATGAGGCTCGCCACCGAAAGGGACTGCGGCATGAAATGCAGAACTACAGTGCCAAGGACTTTGCCGCCGCCGCCGCCGCGTCGACGAGAAATGACGGGAACACGGCATAGAAGAGCACAAACAGCCCGGCGACGGCTATGGAAAACCTCGTATACGGATCGACGTTCGAGAACTTCTCTTTCGGCGTATCAAAGAACATGACCTTGACGATGCGCAGGTAATAGAAGGCGCCAACGACGCTCGCGAGCACGCCAATCACGGCCAGGGGATAAAGCCCCGCCTTAACCGCCGCGGCGAAGACGTAGAACTTGGCAAAGAAGCCGGCGAGCGGGGGCACGCCCGCGAGGGAAAAAAGCAACATGGCGAGCACGAACGCCATCGGCAGGTTGGTCTCGGCAAGGCCCGAGAGCTCGCCGATGTCCTCGACCATCTCGTCGCCGCGGCGCATGGCGAGGATGCAGGCAAAGGTGCCAATCGTCATGACAAGGTAGATCGCGAGATAGACGAGCACGGCCTCGATGCCTTCGGCGCTGCCCGCAGCGAGGCCGACGAGCGCAAATCCCACGTGGCCGATCGAGGAGTAGGCCATGAGCCGCTTGATATTGGTCTGGCCGATGGCGGCGAAGGCGCCGAGCAGCATCGAAGCAAGCGAGAGGAAGACCACGATCTGCTGCCACTGGACGTGCATGGCCGGGAAGGCGCCGACCAGAACGCGCACGAGAAGCGCCATGGCGGCGAGCTTGGGGGCCGCGGCGAAGAACGCCGTCACAGGCGTCGGCGCGCCCTCGTAGACGTCGGGCGTCCACATGTGGAAAGGCACGGCCGAGATCTTGAAGGCAAGCCCGACAAGCAGAAACACGAGACCGACGACGAGGCCGATATTGGCCGCGACGGCGTCGGCCTGCGCCACGCCGGCAATCACCGAAAAGCTCGTCGAGCCGGTGAAGCCATAGAGGAGCGAGGCGCCGTAAAGAAGCATGCCCGAGGAGAGCGCGCCGAGGACGAAATACTTCAAGCCGGCCTCGCTCGAGCGCACGTCGTCGCGCCGGATCGCGGCGAGCACGTAGAGCGCGAGGCTTTGCAGCTCGAGCCCGAGGTAAAGGGCGATCAGGTCGCTGGCCGAGACCATCATCATCATGCCGACGACGGATAGCAGCACGAGGACCGGGATCTCGTACTTCATGATTTTGGCGCGACGCAGATAGTCGAACGAGAGGAGGAGAGCCGCCGCCGAGCCGCCCAGAATGAGCAGCTTCGCAAAGCGGGCAAAGCCGTCGACGACGAAAGCGTCGTTGAAGAGCCGTTGCGTGCCGGGCTCCTGCAGAGCTATTGCCACGGCCGCGGCGGCCAGGATCAGGATGGCGAGCCAGCCGGATGCCTCGCTGTTCTCGCCGCGCGGCCCGCGAAAGGCGCCGAACATGAGAAGAGCCATGGCGCCGACGGCAAGGATGATCTCAGGCAGCGCGGGGGCGTAGTCCATGAGCTCGTTCATCGGGAAATGCCTTCCGTCGATAGAGACATGCTCTCGCCGGAGCGCCAGGCCTCATGGTGAGCCTGTCGAACCATGAGGCCGCCGCAGCGTCCCGCTCCCTCATCCTTCGACAAGCTCAGGATGAGGTCGGAGGGATGGCGACATGAACCGTCAGCCTCATGGTGAGCCTGTCGAACCGTGAGGCTGCCGTTTTGGCCGTACCCTCGTCCTTCGACAAGCTCAGGATGAGGGAACGGATCATGCGTCGAGCGGCGTCGAGGACCGGCGTCAGCGGCTTTGGTTGCGCCGGAGGCCTCGATGCCGGCGACCAGCTTCTTGACCGAGACGGCGGTCACGTCGAGCACGGGCGCCGGATAGAAGCCGAAGAAGAGCGTGAGCAGCACGAGCGGGGCGAGAATTGCGATCTCGCGCGGAGAGAGATCGGCGAGCGCCTTCAACGCCGGCTTCTCGAGCACGCCGAAGATCACACGCCGGTAAAGGTAGAGCGCATAGGCCGCCGAGAGAATGACGCCCAAGGTGGCGAAGAACGCAACGCTGGTGTTCGCCTTGAATGCCGAAAGAAGCGTCAGGAACTCGCCGACGAAGCCCGAGGTGCCGGGCAGCCCGACATTGGCCATCGTGAAGATCATGAAAGCCGCCGCATAGAGCGGCATGCGCTCGACGAGGCCGCCGTAGGCCGAGATCTCGCGCGTGTGCATACGATCATATATGACGCCGACGCAGAGGAAGAGCGCGGCAGAGACGAGGCCGTGGGAGAGCATCTGGAAGATCGCGCCGTCGACGCCCTGCTGGGAGAACGTGAAGATGCCCATGGTCACGAAGCCCATGTGGGCCACCGATGAATAGGCAATGAGCTTCTTCATGTCCTCCTGAGCCAGCGCAATGAGCGAGGTTGCGACGATGGCGATGATGGAGAGCACGAACACAAACGGCGCGAACTCGGCGCTGGCATCGGGGAACATGGGCAGCGAGAAGCGCAGGAAGCCGTAGCCGCCCATCTTCAGGAGGATGCCCGCGAGGATGACCGAGCCCGCGGTCGGCGCCTCGACGTGCGCATCGGGAAGCCATGTGTGCACCGGCCACATCGGCATCTTGACGGCAAAGGAGGCGAAGAAGGCGAGCCAGAGCCACCACTGCATCTCGGGCGGGAACTTGGTCGTCATCAGCGTCGGGATGTCGGTCGTCCCGGCGTGCCAGTACATCGCCATCATGGCGAGCAGCATCAGAACCGAGCCCAGGAACGTGTAGAGGAAGAACTTGAAGCTCGCATAGACGCGCCGCGGGCCGCCCCAGACGCCGATGATCAGGAACATCGGGATCAGCCCGCCCTCGAAGAAGAGATAGAAGAGCACGAGGTCGAGGGCGCAGAAGACGCCAATCATCAGCGTCTCGAGGACGAGGAAGGCGATCATGTACTCCTTGACGCGATCCTCGATCGCATCCCACGAGGCCAGGATGCAGAGCGGCATCAGGAACGTGGTCAGGATGACGAACAGCATCGAGATGCCGTCGACGCCCATCTTGTACTTGATGGGGCCGAGCCATTCGCGCTCCTCGACGAACTGGAAGCCCGCGTTCGAGGGATCGAAGTTGATCCAGATGGCGAGCGAGACCACGAAGGTGATCAGCGTCGTCCAGAGCGCGACGAAGCGGATGTTCTGGAGCGCCTCCCGCGAGAGCACGGCGATGAAGGCCGCGCCGACGAGCGGCAGGAAGGTCACGATCGAGAGGATCGGAGCGCCGGCGATGTTCATGGCTGCGGGCCTCCGGCGAACATGAAGTAGGTGAGGAGAGCCGCGACGCCGATCAGCATGGCGAAGGCGTAGTGGTAGACGTAGCCGGTCTGCAGCCGCACCACGCGCCCCGTGCCCCAGATGACCGCGCGCGCGGTGCCGTCGATCAGGCCGTCGATGATCGAGCCGTCGACCTTCTTCCAGAGGAAGCCCCCGAGGCGGAAAGCGGGGCGCACGAAGAGGAAGTCGTAGAGCTCGTCGAAGTACCACTTGTTGAGGAAGAAGAGGTAGAGCGGGCGGAAGACGCGCGCGGTCACCGCCGGCAGGCCCGGCGCGACGACGTAATAGAGCGTCGCCAGCCCAAGGCCGGCCAGCATAGCAAGGGTGGGCGCCCAGGCGACAGTCGCCGGCACCTCGTGCATGTGATGGAAGATGTCCTTGCCCGGCGCCTCGTAGAGCGCCGCGCGCCAGAACTCGCCCCGCTCCTCGCCGATGAAGTAGCCCGTGAAAACGATACCGGCGAGCACGGCGCCGACCGCGAGGATGCCAAGGGGAATGAGCATGACCAGCGGGCTCTCGTGGGCGTGGTCGTAGGTGTGATGATCGGCGCGCGTGGTCCCATGGAAGGTCATGAACATCAGGCGCCAGGAGTAGAACGAGGTCATGAACGCCGCGATGACCAAGAGCCAGAAGGCATAGTTCGAGGGCGTGTGGGCGGCGTAGGCCGCCTCGACGATGGCATCCTTGGAATGGAAGCCGGCAAAGCCGCCGAGGTGCGGGATGCCGACGCCGGTCAACGCCAAAGTGCCGATCAGCATCATGAGCCAGGTCACGGGAAGCTTCCTGGCGAGGCCGCCCATCTTGCGCATGTCCTGCTCGTGATGCATGGCGTGGATGACGGAGCCGGCGCCCAGGAACAGCAAGGCCTTGAAGGAGGCGTGCGTGAAGAGGTGGAAGATGCCGGCGGCATAGGCGCCGACGCCGCAGGCGACGAACATGTAGCCGAGCTGCGAGCAGGTCGAATAGGCGATGACGCGCTTGATGTCGTTCTGGACGAGGCCCACGGTGGCCGCAAAGAAGGCCGTGATGGCGCCGATGGCCGTCACCACCTCGAGGGCGGTCGGCGCCAGCTCAAAGATCGGCGACAGGCGCGCGACCATGAACACTCCGGCCGTCACCATGGTCGCGGCATGGATCAGGGCGGAGACCGGTGTCGGGCCTTCCATGGCATCGGGCAACCAGGTGTGAAGCAGGAACTGCGCCGACTTGCCCATGGCGCCCATGAAGAGCAGCAGCGACAGGAGCGTGAGCGTGTCGATCTCGTAGCCGAGGAAGAGGAAGCTCTTGCCGACCTCGGAGGGCGCCGCGGCGAAGATGGCGTCGAGGCTGATGGTCTTGAAGACCGCGAACAGGCCGAAGATGCCGAGCGCGAAGCCGAAGTCGCCGACACGGTTGACGATGAAGGCCTTGATCGCGGCGGCGTTGGCCTCGGGCTTCTTGTACCAGAAGCCAATCAGGAGATAGGATGCGAGGCCGACGCCTTCCCAGCCGAAGAACATCTGGAGCAGGTTGTCGCTCGTCACGAGGGCCAGCATGGCGAAGGTGAAGAGCGAGAGGTAAGCGAAGAAGCGCGGGCGGCTGTCGTCCTCCGCCATGTAGCCGATCGAATAGAGGTGCACGAGCGCCGAGACGGTCGTGACGACGATCAACATGACCACCGTCAGCGTGTCGATCTTGAGCGCCCAGGCGGTGTCGAGCTCGCCCGACGTGATCCAGCGCAAGAGATGCACGCGCTCGGTCTCGCCGCCGAGGCCGACGCGCACGAAGACGACCCACGAGAGCACGGCCGAGACAATCAGAAGCGCCGTGGTGATGATCTCGGAGGCGCGGTCGCCGATGACGCGGCCGAAGAGGCCGGCGATCAGGGCGCCTGCGAGCGGCAGAAGGACGATCGCGGTGTAGATCATGTGCTTTCCTGAGGCAGCAGGCAGCGGGCAGCAGGCAACAGGGATCGGGCGCTTGCCGATTGCGCGCAGCTCCAGCTGCCTGTTGCCTGATTTCTGCTGCCCATCTTCAGCCCTTCATCATGTTGATGTCGTCGACGGCGATCGAGCCGCGGTTGCGGAAATAGACGACGACGAGCGCCAAGCCGATGGCAGCTTCGGCGGCGGCCACCGTCAGCACGAAGAGCGCGAACACCTGGCCGACAAGATCGCCGAGGAAATGAGAGAAGGCGACGAAGTTGATATTGACGGCGAGCAGCATCAGCTCAACCGACATCAGGATGACGATGACGTTCTTGCGGTTGAGGAAAATCCCGAGCATGCCGAGCGTGAAGAGGCACGCGGCAACCGTCAGGTAGTGCTCAAGTCCGACTTCCATGCGCCTCCCCGCTCCCCTCTTCGCGTCTTCTTATCTCTTCCGGTGTTCGACCGGGCGACCCGCGCCGTCCTAGTCCACGGCTTCTGGAACCTTCTTCGGCGCACCAGCTTCGGGCACCGCATATTGCCCTGACCCGAGCTTCACCATCTCGACCGCCGTCTTGGGACCGCGCGCGACCTGGTCCGCTACGACCTGGCGCTTCACACCCGGCTTGTGGCGCAGGGTGAGCACGATGGCGCCGATCATGGCAACCAGCAGCACGAGGCCCGCGCCCTGGAAGAAGTAGACGTATTTCGTGTAGAGGATCTGGCCCAGCGCCTCGGTGTTCGAGACGGCGGTGGGCGTGGGGGCGCCGGGTGCCTTGGCGAGGCCGACGGCGACACCGCGGGCAAGAAATAGCAGCACCAGCTCGGCCAGCACGATGCCGCCGACGAGCAGGCCGGCAGGCGCATTCTTGATGAAGCCCGCTTTCAGCTCCGCAAAGTCGACGTCGAGCATCATGACGACGAACAGGAACAGAACGGCGACGGCGCCGACGTAGACGATGACGAGGGTCATCGCCAGGAACTCGGCACCAAGAAGGATGAAGAGCCCCGCCGCGTTGAAGAAGGTCAGGATCAGGAACAGCACGGCGTGCACGGGATTCTTGGTGACGATCACCATCGTCGCCGAGGCGATCGCGAGCGCGGCAAAGAGGTAGAAGAAGACCGCCGTCAGTGCCATGCGATCCTCACCTGTACGGCGCGTCGAGCGCGAGGTTCTTCGCGATCTCGCGCTCCCACCTGTCACCATTCGCGAGCAGGCGCTCCTTGCTGTAGTAGAGCTCCTCGCGCGTCTCGGTCGCGAATTCGAAATTCGGCCCCTCGACGATGGCGTCCACGGGGCAGGCCTCCTGGCACAACCCGCAGTAGATGCATTTCACCATGTCGATGTCGTAGCGCGTGGTGCGGCGCGTGCCGTCGTTGCGGCGGGGGCCGGCCTCGATCGTGATCGCCTGCGCCGGGCAGATCGCCTCGCAGAGCTTACAAGCAATGCAGCGCTCCTCGCCGTTGGGATAACGGCGCAGCGCATGCTCGCCACGGAAGCGCGGCGAGAGGGGGCCCTTCTCGAACGGGTAGTTCAGCGTCTTCTTGGGCGCAAAGAAGTAGCGCATGGCGAGAAAGAACGCCGAGACGAACTCGGCGAGGAAGAGCGATTTGATGCCTTGGGCGATGCGCACGGCGTAAGCCTCTCTTATGCCGGTCTTGCGAACTGGAGCACGGCGGCCACGACCACGACCATGGCCAGCGACAAGGGCAGGAACACTTTCCAGCCGAGCCGCATCAACTGGTCATAGCGATAGCGCGGCACCATGGCCTTCGCCATCGCAAACATGAAGAACACGAACACCACCTTGGCAGCGAACCAGAAGATGCCGGGGATGGCGTTCAACGGCCAGACGTCGAGCGGGGGCAGCCAGCCGCCGAAGAACAGGATCGTCGTCAGCGCGCACATGGTGGTGATGGCCACGTACTCACCGAGCATGAACAGCAGATAGGGCGTCGACGAATACTCGACCATGAAGCCTGCGACGAGCTCGCTCTCGGCCTCGACGAGATCGAACGGCGGGCGGTTGGTCTCGGCCAGCGTGGAAACAAAGAAGATCACCAGCATCGGCAGAAGCGGCAGCCAATACCAGTCGAGCATCGAGGCCGGCAGGCCGAAGTGGGCGCCGAGGCCCGACTGCTGGGCGTTCACGATCGCGGTCAGGTTGAGCGAGCCCACGATCAGGAGCACGGTGATGATGACGAAGCCGAGCGAGACCTCGTAGGACACCATCTGGGCCGCGGAGCGCAGGCTCCCCATGAACGGGTACTTCGAGTTCGAGGCCCAGCCGCCCATGATGATGCCATAGACGCCGAGCGAGGAGATCGCGAGCAGGTAGAGAATGCCGACGTTCAAGTCGGCGACGACCCACTTACCCCAGCTGTTCTCTGAGACGGGGATCACGGCCCACGCGGAAAGCGCGAGCGTCGCGGTGGCGAGCGGCGCCAAAAGGAAAACGCCCTTGTCGGCGCCCGCTGGAATGATCGGCTCCTTGAAGACGAACTTCAGGAGATCGGCGAACGACTGAAAGAGACCGAAGGGGCCGACGACGTTGGGGCCGCGACGCATCTGCACGGCCGCCCACACCTTGCGGTCCATGAGCAGGAGGAAGGCGACGCAGATCAGCAGCCCGACGAGGACGAGCAAGCTCCAGCCAACCGTGATGGCGAGCCAGAGCCCGTAGTCCCACAACATCTCAAGCGTCTCTTGCGACATCGTGCCCGCCTCTTTACTCCGCTGCGACGCGGCTCGGGGCCGGCGCGCTTGCCTTCTTCAACGCGCTCATCTCCGCCATGACCGAGGAGGCGCGCGCTATCGGGTTCGTCAGATAGAAATCCTTGACGCTCGATTGGAACTGCTCGTCCTTCAAAGTCCCCGTCAGGCTCGCGAGCGCTGCAAGTCCGTCGCCGCCTGCCGGCGCGACCGCATCGAGACGCGCAAGAACTGGCGCCGACTTGTACATGGCGGCGCGCAGGGCGGCGAGCGTGTCATAAGGGAGCGTGTGGCCCACGAGCGGGGAGAGCGCGCGCAGGATGGTCCAATCCTCCTTGGCGTCGCCCGGCGGGAAGGCGGCGCGCGCCGTCATCTGCACGCGGCCCTCGGTGTTGGCGTAGGTCGCGCTCTTTTCCGTGTAGGCGGCGGCAGGGAGAATGACGTCGGCGCGGTGTGCGCCGGCATCGCCGTGGCTCCCCTGGTAGACAACGAACGTCGCGCCCAGGCGGCCCATGTCGAACTCGTCGGCGCCGAGGAGGTAGACGAGATCCATGCCGCCGTTGCCGGCTGCAGTCAGCATTCCGGCGACATCGAAGCCCGCCTCCTTCGGCACGAAGCCGAGGTCGAGGCCCGCCACGCGCGAGGCCGCGGTGTGAAGCACGTTGAAGGCGTTCCAGCTCTCGTCCTTGCCGGCCATCGCGGTCGACGCGATGCGCGCCGCGGCGGCGAGGACAGCCTGGCCGTCGGCGGACGCCGCCGCCTTGGCGCCGACGATGACCATCGGCCGCTTGGCGTCGCCCAGCACCTTGGCGAAGGCATCCTTGCCGGTGGCGACGAGGCCAAGCGTCTGGGCGCCGGCGCCCAAGTGCTCATAGGGGTAGGCGAGATCGGCCTTCTCGCCGATGAGGCCTACGGCGAGACCGCCCTGGCGCCAGCGGCGGCGGATGCGGGAATTGAGGACGGCTGCCTCGAGGCGCGGGTTGGTGCCGATGAGCAGGATGGCGTCGGCCTGATCGATGCCCTCAATCGCGGAATTGAAGAGGTAGCTCGCGCGGCCGAGCGCGGGATCGAGGCGAGCTCCATCCTGGCGGCAATCGAGGTTGCGCGCGCCGAGCCGGGAGAAGAGATCCTTCAGCGCAAACATCTCCTCGGCCCCTGCGAGGTCGCCGGCGATGGCGCCGATGCGCGCGGGATTGGATGCCTTGAGCTTGGCCGCGACAGCACCAAGCGCCTCCTGCCAGCTCGCGGGCTCGAGACGGCCGTTCTTCCTCACGTAGGGACGATCGAGACGCTGCGACTTCAGTCCGTCGACGACGTGGCGCGTCTTGTCGGAAATCCACTCCTCGTTCACGGCGTCGTTGTTGCGCGGCAGGATGCGCATGACCTCGGCGCCGCGGGTGTCGACGCGGATCGCCGAGCCCACCGCGTCCATGACGTCGATGCTCTCGGTCTTCTTGAGCTCCCAGGGGCGCGCGTTGTGGGCCCACGGCCGATGGGTGAGCGCGCCCACGGGACAGAGATCGTTCACGTTGGCGCTCATCTCGGAAAGGATGCCGCGCTCGAGATAGGTGGTGATCTCGGCGTCCTCGCCGCGACCGATGAGCCCCAGCTCCTCGACGCCCGCGATCTCGGTCATGAAGCGGACGCAGCGCGTGCAGTGGATGCAGCGGTTCATCGCCGTCTTGATGAGCGGGCCGATGTACTTCTCCTCGACGGCGCGCTTCATCTCCTGATAGCGCGAGCCCCCGACGCCGTAGGCCATGGCTTGGTCCTGCAGGTCGCATTCGCCGCCCTGGTCGCAGATCGGGCAATCGAGCGGGTGGTTGATCAGCAGGAACTCCATCACGCCCTCGCGCGCCTTCTTGACGGTCGCGCTCTTGGTCGAGATCTGCTTCGGCGAGTTGTCCTTGTTGGGCGGAAGATCGTTGACGCCCATGGCGCACGAGGCGATGGGCTTGGGCGAGCCCTGCACCTCGACGAGGCACATGCGGCAGTTGCCCGCAATCGAGAGGCGCTCGTGGTAGCAGAAGCGCGGGATCTCGGCGCCCGCCTGCTCGCAGGCCTGGAGCAGCGTGATGCCGTCCTCGACCGTGATCGGCTTGCCGTCGATGATGAGGTCTTTGGGCATCGGTCCCGATCCTACTCCGCTGCGTCCCGGTGCGTCCGATGGTACTTGTCGATGCGCGCCTCGATCACGGGGCGGAAGTGGCGGATCAGACCCTGCACGGGCCAGGCCGCCGCGTCACCCAACGCGCAGATGGTGTGGCCCTCGATCTGCTTCGAGACGTCGAACAGCTTGTCAATCTCGCTCTTGTCCGCCTCGCCGCGGGCCATGCGCTCGAGCACGCGCCACATCCAGCCCGTGCCCTCGCGGCAGGGCGTGCACTGGCCGCAGCTCTCGTGCTTGTAGAAATAGGCGATGCGCGCGATTGCCTTCACGACATCAGCCGACTTGTCGAGGACGATCACGGCTGCCGTGCCGAGGCCGGACTTGAGCTTCGAAAGGCTGTCGAAATCCATCGTCAGCGTCTCGCAAAGGTCTGCCGGGATGAGCGGCATCGACGAGCCGCCGGGGATCACGGCGAGCAGGTTCTTCCAGCCGCCGCGCACGCCGCCCGCATGATCGTCGATGAGCTGGCGCAGGGGAATGCCCATCTCCTCCTCGACCACGCACGGGCGCTCGACGTGCCCCGAGATCTGGAACAGCTTGGTGCCGGTGTTGTTGGGGAGCCCCAGGCTCGCGAACCAGTTGCCGCCGCGGCGCAGGATGTCGCCGACTACGGCGATGCTCTCGACATTGTTGACAGTCGTCGGCGCGCCCCACAGGCCGACGTTGGCCGGAAAAGGGGGCTTCAGCCGCGGCTGGCCCTTCTTGCCCTCGAGGCTCTCAAGAAGTGCCGTCTCCTCGCCGCAGATGTAGGCGCCGGCGCCGTGGTGGACGAAGAGGTCGAAGTCCCAGCCGTGAACGTTGTTTTTGCCGATCAGTTTCGCAGCATAGGCTTCGTCGATCGCGGCCTGGAGCCGCTCGCGCTCGCGGATAAACTCGCCACGCACATAGATATAGGACGTGTGCGCACGCATGGCGAAGGAGGCGAGAAGGGCGCCCTCGATCAGGAGATGGGGATCATTCCTCATGATCTCCCGGTCCTTGCAGGAGCCGGGCTCGCTCTCGTCCGCGTTGATGACGAGATAGGAGGGCCGGACATCGTTCTTCGGCATGAACGACCACTTGAGACCGGTCGGGAAGCCGGCGCCGCCGCGCCCGCGCAGGCCCGACGTCTTCATTTCGCCGATGATCCAGTCGTGACCCTTGTCGATGAAGAACTTGGTGCCGTCCCAGGAGCCGCGGCGGCGTGCGCCGGCCAAGCCCGAATCATGGAGGCCGTAGAGATTGCGGAAGATGCGGTCCTTGTCCTCGAGGAGCATGGCGCGGCTAACCCTTACCCTCGATCTCGGGGAAGCGCGCCTTCCAGGCGCCCACCGTGGAGCCATCATAGAGCGACGGATCGCGCAGCGTCGTCGGACCGCCGACCGGCGCCGACGTCTGGCGGCCCGTCTGCGAGCCGGACTTCGGCGGGTTTCCCTGCGCGAAGCCATCCAGGATCTTCTCGAGCTGCGCGGGCGTCAGATCCTCATACGTATCCTTCCAGATCTGGACCATTGGCGCGTTGGCGCACACGCCCAGGCACTCGACCTCCTCCCAGGAGAAGGCGCCGTCGCGCGAGACCTCGTGGGGGTGCTCGGCGATGCGGCGCTTGCAGACATCTATGAGGCCGCCCGAGCCGCGCAGCATGCACGGCGTCGTGCCGCAGACCTGGACGTGCGCCTTCGTGCCGACGGGGGAGAGCTGGAACATCGTGTAGAAGGTCGCGATCTCGTAGGCGCGGATGTGCGCCATGCCGAGCATGTCGGCGACGGCGCGCAGCGCGGGCTCGGGAAGCCAGCCGCCGCACTGCTCCTGGGCGCGCCAAAGCAGCGGGATCACGGCGGAAGCCTCCTTGCCCGGCGGATACTTGGCGATGGTCTCCTTGGCCCAGACGAGGTTCTCGGGCGAGAACGCGAAGCTGTGTGGTTGCTCAGGGTGAAGGCGACGGACGGCCATGCATGGCTCCAACAATGGAATGCGTGGCAGGGCTTCGAGCGACTCACGTGCGGTCCGGCACACTTTCCGGGTCCAGCAAATCCGCTCTATGCATTACCCCGCAGCGCACAACAGTCCACTACGTCTAAGCGTGAGGCAAAGCAAGCGCGCTTCGCATGTGCCGAGGCGTCATTCCTCGGCTGCTTGACAAGGGCGGCGAGCACAGCACCGGCAAAAGGTTGTGACGACGAGCTGCAAACCGTCATGCGCATGCACAATATTTGTTGCGCGAGATCAGAAATTGCACGCCAGCACGACAAGATGACACCGGCGCCGCTCCCGATTCGATGCGCAAAGTGACTTGTGACGCTCCCGTGTGCGAGCTTCGGCCGCAGGCGCGAGTGCCATTTCGGGATGCGCGGGCCGGCGTGCCTTTGCAGCGGCCCGGGTTACCAGGCTTGTCACCCCCTCCCCAACCGGCCATATTCGGCCCGGGAGGTTGGCGGCGGACGCATCCCTCGCCAACCGGGTCAGGTCCGGAAGGAAGCAGCCCTAACGATCAGGACGCGGGTCGTTCGCCAGCCTCTCTAGAATTCGCTCACGGGCGCTAATCGGATCGCCGCAGGCGATCCGGCGCCCTCCGCAAGGCGTGGCTCGCCACGGGTCGCGTCCAAGCGAAGCTTGGCTCCGCCAAGACGCTCCCCTGGCCCTGCGGGCCAAACCCGATCCCAATTCGGAAAGCCATGGCGAAGAAGAAGGCAGCAGGCAACGAGGGCGAGCGCGGGAGCACGGATGCTCCGGCTAAGCCCTATGTCGTGCTCGCCCGCAAGTACCGCCCGCAGACCTTCGACGACCTCATCGGCCAGGAGGCCATGGTCACCACCTTGCGCAACGCGTTTGCGTCGGGGCGGATCGCGCACGGCTACATGCTGACCGGCGTGCGGGGCGTCGGCAAGACGACGACGGCGCGCATCCTCGCGCGTGCGCTCAACTACGAGACGGACACGGTCTCGGCACCCACAATCGACATGCCGGTGCTCGGCCGGCACTGCGCCGAGATCATGGAAAGCCGCCACCCGGACGTCATCGAGATGGACGCGGCCTCCAACACCGGCGTCGACAACATGCGCGAGATCATCGAGAGCGCGCGCTACCGGCCGATCATCGCCCGCACCAAGGTCTTCATCATCGACGAGGTGCACATGCTCTCAAAGGGCGCGTTCAACGCGCTCCTGAAGACGCTCGAAGAGCCGCCCGAGCACGTGAAGTTCATCTTCGCCACCACCGAAGTGCGCAAGGTGCCCGTCACCGTGCTCTCGCGCTGCCAGCGCTTCGACCTGAGACGGGTCGACGTGCCGCGGCTCGCCGAGCATCTTTCGAGCATCGTCGCCAAGGAGGGCGCCGAGGCGGAGCCCGATGCGCTGGCCATGATCGCGCGCGCGGCCGAGGGCTCGGTGCGCGACGCGCTCTCGATCCTCGACCAGGCGATCGCGACCTCGCTCGGAACAGGACGCACCGGGGCGGTGACAGCCGCGGCGGTGCGCGCCATGCTCGGGCTCGCCGATCGCGGGCGCATCTTCGATCTTCTCGAGCACCTCGTAGGCGGAGACACTCCATCCGCTCTCAAGGGGCTCGCGGCACTCCACCATGACGGCGCGGACGCGAGCCAGATCCTCACCGATCTCGCGGAGGCCGTGCATATCACCACGCGCGTCAAAGCGATCGGGGCCGGGCCGGCAAGCGAGGGACTATCGGCCGAGGAATTGCGCCGCGCCGAGTCGCTCGCCGAGCGGCTCTCGATCGCGCTGCTCGCGAGGCTCTGGCAGATGCTGCTCAAGGGACTCGAGGAGGCAGGCCGGGCGCCCAATCCGCTTGCGGCCGCAGAGATGGTCTTAATCCGGATCGCGTATACGGCCGACCTGCCGCCGCCCGACGAGATCATCAAGGCGCTCGGCGGGGAGGCAATCACCGCGCCGCGCCGCGAGCGTAGCGCGCCGGCCGAGCCTCAAGCCTCGCGTGGCCCCCTCAACGCGGCCGAGAGCGAGCCGGCCGTCGCGTCGGAAGCGGACTACGGCGCCGAGGATCCCGACTACGATTTCGATTCCGGTCTCGACGACCCGGCACCGGAGGCGAGCATTCGCACCGAGAGCGCGGCCTTGGTGCTGCGCACCTTCGCCGACGTCGTCGCTCTCGTGGGTCAGCGCCGCGACGCGCGCCTCAAGGTCAACCTCGAGGACCACGTGAGCCTCGTGCGCTTCGATGGCGCGGCAGGCGCGATCGACCTGTTCCTCCTGCCGGGCGCCCCGTCCGAGATCGCAAACGAGCTGCGCGAGAAGCTCAACAAATGGACCGGGCGGCGCTGGATGGTCGTCCTGTCCAAGACAAAGGGCGAGCCGCCGATCGGACAGGTCAGGCGCGAGCGGGAAGCCGCGGAACTCGCGAGCTTGAAGCGCCATCCGGCGATCGCGGCGGTACTGGAAGCATTTCCGGATGCAGAGATCGCAGCCGTGCGGCCGCTCCAAGGCGGGCGCGATGACGACAGTGCGACGGGATAGATGGGCACGAGGCAGCAGGCAGCGGGCAACAGGGAAAGGCTTGAACTCCTGCTGCCTGTTGCCTCTTGCCTGATGCCTCATGAAAGGAGAGCCGATGAAAGACCTGATGGGCATGATGAAGCAGGTCAAGGACATGCAGGCCCGCATGCAACAGATGCAGGAGGAGCTGGCCGCGCTCGAGATCGCGGGACAGGCGGGTGGCGGCCTCGTCGAGGTGGTCATGAGCGGCAAAGGCGAGGTGCGCCGGGTGAAGATCGATCCGAGCCTCTTGAAGCCCGAGGAGGCCGAGATCCTGGAAGACCTGATCGTCGCGGCCGCTGCGGACGCGAAGGGCAAGGTCGAGGGCAAAATGGCCGAGAAGATGTCCGAGGTGACGGGCGGGCTGCCGCTGCCTCCGGGTCTCAAGCTGTTTTGAGTCCTGCAACGAACGCAGCTTCATGGTGAGCTTGTCGAACCATGAGGCTAAACGCGGTCAAGCACCGCCGCTAATGGGGCGCGCCGGTGTCGCTATTCTATCGTCGTGCCCGCGTCACGGCGTAGCCGTGCTCCGCACGGACGGCGGGCATCCATCCAGGCCAGTTGGGGAACTCAACGAGTGGCGTGGCTGGATCCCCGCGCGGGGATGACGCTGGTGGGGCGGAAGCCGGTATTATTTTGTACGCCTACGTTGTCCACTATTCGGCTGGGAGCGGAGGCGCCGCCGGTTGTGCGTCGATCTTGGGCCGGTCGAGGCCGAGGAAGCCGCGGACGCGGACGAGGGTTTCTGGCAGGACGGCGAGATTCAAAAGCGTCGCCGTCGTGAGCCCGCCGAGCACGGTGATCGCCATCGGCGCCTCGATCTCGTGGCCCGGCCGCCCGAGACCCAAGGCAAGCGGCACGAGGCCGAGGGCCGCCATCAGCGCCGTCATGAAGACTGGGACGAGCCGCTCGGAGGCGGCGAGGCGAATGGTTTCTGGCGTGAAGGGCTTGCCCTCCTCGTCGACCAAGTGCTCGACGTGGGCCAGCATCATCACCGAGTTCCTGGCGCCGATGCCGAACACGGTGACGAGCCCGACGAGGCTGCCGAGCGTGAGCCCGATGCCGCTCGCCACGATCGCCGCCATTGAGCCGATCAGGCAGAACGGCAGGTTGACGAGCACGAGCGCGGCGAGAGCGCGGCGGCGGAAGGCGAGCGCGAGCACCATGGTGATGAGAAGCGTGCTGACGGCGGTCAGCGTGGCGAGCCGGATCTGGCCGGCGCGCTCCTCCTCGGCCTGCCCCGCATATGAGAGATAGACATCTTTCGGCAGCGCGAGCTTCTCGATGCGCTCGCGCGCGTCCGCGACGACGGCCTGCAGCGAGCGCTCGTCATCGCCGTTGAAGGTCACGGCGACGCGGCGCTGCGCACCCTCGTGCTGGATGTTGGAGCGGCCCTGGCTGAGCTTGATGGTCGCGACGTTGCGCAGGAGCGCGCGCGTCTCCGCATTGCCCACCATCAGCGTCTCGAGCTCGTCGAGGCGGTTCCTCGCGGAAGGTGGCAGGATGACCACGGTATCGACGGTGCGCGCGCCGGCGTAGGTCTGGCCGATGGTCGTGCCGGCGAACGCGGTCTGGACGGCGTCGAGCGCGTCCTCGGCGGTGAGGCCGTAGTTCGAGAGGCGCACCGGATCGAGACGGATCGAGAGGGTCGGCACCATCGCGGTCTTGGGGATGCGCAGGTCCGTGAGGCCCGGAACGGAGCCGATCGCCTGCTCGATCTGGGTCGCGGCCCTCTCGATCGATTCGAGGTCGGTGCCGAGCACGTTGACCACGACCTGAGCCGTCTCGCCGCTTAAGGTCTCGCTGATGCGATCGCCGAGGAACGTCATGGTCTCGCTGTGGATCTCGGGAAACGCCGCTAGCGCATCCCTGATCTTGTCCTCGGCCTCCTCCTCGGTCTCGGTGCGGTCGGGCTTCAGCTCGATGTGGAACTCGCTGCGGTCGGGGCTCCAGGTGTCCTCGCCGGATTCCGCGCGCCCAATCTGATGGCCGACCGCTTCAATGAACGGCAGCTCCAGGAGCTTGTTCGTGATGCGGATGCCGACGCCCATGACGTCGGCGACGGAGGTGCCGGAGGCCGCCATCGACATCTGCACCACGAAATGCCCCTCGCGGAACTGCGGGATGAGCTCGCTGTGCAGGAACGGTACAACCGAGGCAGCAGCCGCGGCCGCGAGAGCGAGGATGGCGACGGTCTTGCCCCATGCCTTGCGTACCTTATCGAGCGCCCAGGCTTGCGCGGCGCGGAGGCGGGCCAGGAGGCGCGGCTCATCCGTGTGCTCCTTGCCCGTGAGGAGGAGCGCGCAGAGTGCCGGCGTGACGGTCAGTGCGACCAGCATCGAGGCGAGAACGGCGAGGATGAAGGTGAGCGCCATGGGGCCGATGAAACGGCCCTGCACGCCGCCGGCGAACAGCACGGGGAGAAAGACGAAGATCACCGCCAGCGTGCCGTAAAGCATTGAGCCGCGGATCTCGATCGATGCGCTCTCGATGACGGCGTTGTCGTCGGTGTAGCCGGCCTGGCGCGCCTGACGCAGGCGGCGCATGATGTTCTCGATGTCGATGATGGCGTCGTCGACGAGCACGCCCAAGGCCAGCGCGAAGCCACCGAGCGTCATGGTGTTCACCGACTGGCCCATCCAGGCCAGCAGGACGACGGCGGCGAGCATCGACATCGGGATGGCGAGGAACGAGATCAGCGCCGCACGCACGCTGCGCAGGAAGGCGTAGAGCACGAGGAGGATCAGCGCCGAGCCCAAAAGCAGCGCGCCCTGGAGGTTGCCGAGCGCGCGCTCGACGAACGTCGCGGGCCGATGCAGCGTGTGGACCTCGATGCCGCGCGCCTCGAGCGCCGGCCTCATCTCGGCCATGGCCTCTTCCGTGGCCTTGGTGGCAACGAGCGTGTTCGATCCGAACTGGCCGGAGACGGTGAGCAGCACGCCCGGGCGGCCCATGATCGTCGCCTCGCCGACCGGCGTCGCCGGGCCGATGGTGACGGTCGCCACATCGCCGAGCTTGATCGGCATGTTGTTCTGCATGGTGACGAGCGTTTGGGCGATCGCCTGGGGATCAGGGCCCGGCGGCGGCGTCTCAAGCGTGATCCTCTGCGCCGCCGTCTCGATGAAGCCGCCGCCGCGAAGGGTGAGCGCCTCGCGCCCGGCTTTCATCACGTCGCTCACGGTAAGCCCGAGCGCGGTCAGCCGGTCGAGCTTGGGCTGAATCTGGATCTGACGGATGGCGCCGCCGTAGACGCCGACGCGGGCGATGCCGGGCACGGCGAGCAGGCGCTGCTTCACCGTCCAATCGGCGATGTCACGCAGCGTGAAGGGATCGAGAGAATCCGAGACGAGGCCGATCTTGACCACGTCCATCGTGCTCGAGGTGAGCGGGGTCAGCTTCGGCTGCTCGACGCCGATCGGAAGCTTGCCGGTCAGCGTGGCCAGGCGCTCGGAGATGCCCTGGCGCGTATCGACTGGATCGGCGTCCTCCTCGAAGGACACGAGAATGACCGACAGGCCGTAAACCGATTCCGAGCGCATCGACGCGATGCCAGGACCGCCGTTGACGGCGGCCTCGATGGGGCGGGTCACGATCTGCTCGACCTGCTCAGGGGCGAGCCCGGCGCTCTCGGTCTGGATCGTCACCTGCGGCGGGACGAACTCCGGGAAGACGTCGAGGGGCGCGCGCAGCGCCAAAATCGTCCCGGCGACGATCCACACCACGGAGAGCGCCGCCACGAGGCCGCGGTAGCGTATCGACCATCGGATGAGAGCGTTCATGGGGGAGCCTAGTCGGCCTGTGCTTCCGGCACGGATGAGGCGTGGGCCGCAATCGGCGAGGAGGCCGCAGATGACTCCGGCTTCTCGTGCTGGGGCTTCTTGTCGCCGCCGTCATCGTCGTCCTCGCCCTCAAAGTCGGGCGCGACCTCGCGCGAGAGCAGCGTCGAGGCGCCGCGGACGACGATCTTGTCGCCGGCCTCGAAGCCAGCAGTGACGAGATAGCCGTCGTCCACGGGGTAATCGAGGGGCACGGGACGGCGCTCGAACTTCTGCGACGCCGTCTCGACGAAGCACCATGCCTCGCTGGCGTAGACGATGATCGCGGAGTTCGGAATGATGAGCCCGGCACGCTCGGAGGCGGCATCGGCCACGGCGCGCGCGCGGTCGCCGTGGCGCAAGCCGGGGCCTGCCGGGATCAGTCCGAAGTAGGAGACGCCAGGCATTGCCTGGTTGCCGGCGGGTGCCGACCAGACCGTCTCGACCGGCGTCTCGGAGCCGCCGCTCAGCGGTGCGACGCGGATGTTGTGCGGGGCCGAGCCGTAGGAATCCGGAAAGTCGATGCGTACCAGGGCGCGCGTACCGGCGGAGAGCTCGCCCACCAGCTGGCGGCGGCTCTCGGTCGAAAGGAACGGCGCGTCATCGCCCCAGACCTGGCGCAAGCGGAATTCCAGGAGATGCAGGCGCGTAATATCCGATTCCGATTGGCGCTGCGCGTTCTCGTAGGTCTGCTTCGATACGGCGACGCTGGTCTGCATCAGCGTCTCGGCGCGATTGAGCTGGGACTTGGAGAACTCGGAGGCGATCACGGCCGAGCGCAGGTCGGCATCGAGCTGGAGGAGAGCGTCAGGGTTGATGACGGCCGCCACACCCTCGACCTTGCGGGCAACCTCGGCCGGGGCGAGCGCCTCCGTCCTGACGACGGCGACGGGGGCTTCGGGCTCGTCGCGGGTTTCGGCGCTCTCCGACCTCGGCGCATCACAGCCGCCGAGAAGAAGCAGAACAACGAGGACGCATGACCGCAACAGCATCTGTCCGCCCCTGGGACCCGAGATCCGTCGCCGGTCTCGGGAATTCTTCCTTTTGTTATGTAGGAATATTGCCCTATTGCGGCCGCTGGTGCCAGCGCTTTGCGCAGGCCGTCCCGCCCGCCGTCGCGTGTCTGCGAGGCTCTGACGCACGCCAGAACAAGGGCTTGCAGCGTCGCAGGGCATCCCGGGGCCGCAAAACATCCCTGTTTTCGCCACATGAGCCGTCCAAGGCCACGCCCAGGGATCACGAGGGAGACAGACGAATGCCGCTCAGACCGTACCTCGCCGCCTTGCTCTCTTTATTACTGGTCGCGGCGGCCGCGCCGCGCGCGCACGCAGGCTCGCGAGCCGAGATCGATGCGGCGGTCAACGCCACACTCAACCAGTTCTACCTGCAGGTCGGGGGCGCACGGCAGCTCGCGCACGAGGCGGTGGGCATCCTCGTGTTCCCGACGGTGGTCAAAGCGGGCATGGGGATCGGCGGCGAGTACGGCGAGGGCGCGCTGCGCATCCGCGGGCGCACGGACGGATACTACAACATCATCTCCGCCTCGATCGGCTTTCAGCTCGGCGTACAGACGCGCTCCGTCATCATCATGTTCATGACGCCCGAGGCGCTCAACAGCTTCGAGCGCAAGGATGGATGGAAGATCGGCGTCGACGGCTCGGTGGCGATCGTCACCGTCGGCATCGGCGGCTCGATCGACACCAACCGCATCCGCAGCCCCGTGATCGGCTTCATCCTGGATCCGAAAGGGCTCATGTATAATCTGACGCTCGAGGGATCGAAGATCAGCCGCATGGGCGGGTGGTGAGAGGGAACCCCAGCCAGGTTCGCAACATTCCAAGCTCCCAAGTGAAAGGTGGTGCACAATGCGCAAACCCATGCTCACGGTCGGCGCCCTCCTCCTATGGGCGGCGCTGCCGCAAGAGGCATCTGCGGTCAGCCAGGCGGTGAAGGACGCCTGCCGCGCCGACTATCTGCAATACTGCAGCCAGCATGAGGTCGGCAGCCAAACGCTGCGCGACTGCATGGCGGATGCCTTCGACAAGCTCTCGGAGCCGTGTGTCGCCGCCATCCTCGATTCAGAGACGCAGAAGGCGCAGGCGGAGCAGGACGCGGCTCTGCCGGAGAAGCGCGGCACTCGCACCGCCCAGCGCGGACATCGCAAGAAGCACTGGACCGAGCATGTCAAATACGGCGAGCGGGTCGCGCAGCGCTATATGAAGCGCGTCGCGATGAAGGTGCACAACTTCCTGCACTGAGCGGACGATCTTCGCGTGGGGGGCGCGGCGGGGTCGGCCGCAAGCTCGCACGCGAAGATCGGCGTCATGCCATCCTCGGCCGCCCAGGCCAATTTCATAAGGGAACTCAACAGCATCGCGGTGTCGTCGGCGGCACCGGCACGATCACGATACTGACGACATTAATGCGGTATTCACCACGACGCGGCACGATTTCATTACAGGTGTCCCGTTAACCTCGGAGGTCAGCGCTTGGCCTCCGGGAATATCACGACAGTGGACCTTTCACGCTTCTTCTCTCGATCCTTCTCCAGACCAGCGAGGAATCTCCTCGATGGAGTGCCTCGCCATGATGATCCGTTGCGAAATCTTGCGGTCACGAGTGTCCTGGCATTCCTTGCTACTGCGCTCCTGGTCACGAGTGTCGTTCTGTGGTCGGCCAGGCGAAGCGATCAAGTCACGCATGATCGGCAGTCGCAGATCGTTGCGATTGCGCTCACGAAAAGCGTCGAGAAGATCCCCTACGATCAGGAGAGCGTCGCGATCTGGGACGATTCCGTCACCAACGTGAGGAACGCGTTCGATGTGCAATGGGTGGACATCAATCTCGGCGTGTGGATGCATACCTACTTCAAGCACGACCGCGTCTACGTCCTCGATCGCGAGGACCGCGTCCTCTACACCATGGCCGACGGCAAGCAGGCGCCAACCAGCGGCGCATTGGCCGACACGACCATTCTGGGTTTTGTCGCCGCCTTGAGAGCTCGGATCGCTGCTGGCGGCCTCGACGATTTCGAAAGCGGCAAGGAGAGAATTCCGCGTGTCGTGGACCTGGCGTTCGCGGAGGAGCGGCCTGCGATCGTCGCCGTCATGCCGCTCGTGTCCGACACGGGGAACCTGGTCCAGGAACGAGGAACCGAGGGACTGATCGTGAGCGTGCGCTTCCTCGACAGCAGCTTCCTGCCGGATCTGGCAGAGTCATACCTTCTCCAAGGCGTTCGGTTCTCTCGCACCAATGACATCGTCGCGGATGAGCGATCTTATCCGCTGACCAACAAGGCTGGCGCAATCGTCGGTCACTTCGTGTGGGTGCCGGAATTGCCGGGCTCGACGATCCTCTCCGAGGTCCTGCCGGTGTTTGGGACGGGCCTGGTCGTGGTCGGCATCGCGATCACGTTTCTCATCCGCGGTTTGCGCCGGACTTATACCGACCTCATCATCAGCGAGGCGCAGTTGAAGCATCTCGCGTTTCACGATGTACTGACCGGACTGCCGAACCGGGCATCTTTCCACGATCACCTCGAGAAGACTTTGGCTGCTCCGCCAAGCAGCCCCGGGCAAATAGCCCTCCTGTTTCTTGATCTCGATCGTTTCAAGCAAGTCAATGACACGCTCGGGCACGCGGCCGGAGACGAGGTCATCCGCGATCTCGCATCACGTATCGGCGCGATCCTGAGGCCAGGTGACGTCCTCGCGCGAATGGGCGGCGACGAGTTCGCGATCATAAGGCGCGATGCCAGAAGCCCGGAGGAAATCGAGGCTCTGTGCCTCGAGATCATTTCCGCCGTTTCGAAGCCGTTCGACGTGCTTGGAAGCCAGGCGGTCGTCGGCATCAGCATCGGCGTCGCGATGGCGCCCGAAGCCGGGGTCGACCGCGGTGAGCTCGCTCGCAAGGCGGATATCGCCCTCTACGAGGCCAAGAAGAACGGACGCCAGCGCTTCCAGTTCTTTACCGAGGATATGCGCGAGAACCTCTGGGAGCGGCAGGCTTTGGAGGTCGAGCTGCGCCATGCCCTCGACACCGGAAACGAGCTCGAGGTCGTCTATCAGCCGGTCTACTCGACCAAGCGTCTCGACGTCTCGGGAATTGAAGCCCTGGTTCGATGGAACCATCCACGGCTCGGAACCGTCTCGCCTCCCGTATTTGTCGCCCTCGCCGAGGAATGCGGACTGATCGACCCGCTTGGCAATTGGGTTCTGCGCCAGGCCTGCGCCGCGGCGCGCGGCTGGGACGTGGAGACCGTCGCGGTCAACGTGTCGCCGATCCAATTCCGCCAGCCGGACTTCGCGGAACGTGTCCTGGCAATACTGAGCGAGACAGGATTGGCCCCGAGCCGATTGGAGGTCGAGATCACCGAAAGCACTCTCCTCGACAGCTCCGGGGCGTCGACGAAGGTGCTCAAGACACTCAGAGACGCCGGCGTCAGGGTTGCGCTCGATGACTTCGGCACCGGCTATTCCTCCCTCAGCTACCTGATGAAGCTCGAGGTGGATCGGATCAAGATAGATCGCTCATTCGTCCTGCCCCTCGGCGAATCTTCGCAGTCCTACTCGATCGTGCAGGCCATCGTGACGATGGCGCACGCAGTGGGCGTCGCCGTGACCGCCGAAGGCGTGGAGACGCGTGAGCAGCAGGAATTCCTGACGTTGATCGGATGCAACCATCTGCAGGGCTTTCTGCTCTCAGGACCGCTACCCGCGGAGGGTCTGACCGAGCTGCTCGCAGCCGGCAGCAGCGGCCCGCGTCCGGCACGCTCAGAGGCCGCATAGCGGTCCGCGCGCATCCTCGGCTTCATACGTTGGTCCCGATCGTTGCCGTGCGGCAGGCGACCCCCTGCACCCAATTGCGCGTGCGGCGGAGCATGCGGCCAACATCGGCTTGCCTGCCAAGCTTGGCGCACGACGCCCAGCGGCAGGCCGTGCGAGGCGTCAGTGGGCGTGGCCATGGCTGTGGCCATCCATGGCCTGCACCTTCTTCACGAAGGGGTCATACTCGCGGTCGCCGAGATCGGCGCCGCTTATGTACTCATAGTCTTTGGCGCGTTCCAAGTCGCTCTTGGGCCAATCGTCTGCCGGCTCGGGGCGCAGCTCTTGGAGCGTAAGCGTGTTGTCCAAATGAACCCCGCGACGCAGCATGCGTCCCGGGATCTGCTCCTCGTCGAGCCAAATGAGGTCGATCTCCTCGTTACCAAACTTGCCCGCGTAGCGCGTCGCAGGGCGGTCGAGGAACTGCATCTTGCCTACGGGATGGAGTGTCGCCAACAGTTGCCGCGCATCAACGACGGTGTTGAGCGTTTCCCAGGGCAGAGCGCGGTTCATTGCGACCAAGTCACCCGGCGTGTACTCGACCACCTTGTGATCGTTATGGAAAATGCGCTGCCAGCTCACGGACCCGTACTTGTCGCGCGCCGAGACCTCCACGTAGCCGGTGCGCGCGATCTCGACCAGGTTCGCCTTGCGGGTGAGATACCACTCGATAGGACGCGCCGGGGAGTGCCCGTCGCCGCGGGACTCCAGATAGCGCGCGGCGAGCGGCGCGAAGGTGTCTCCGGCCAGCGCTGGGCCGGAAATTGCCGCGAGCCACAACGCAAGAACGCACGTGATGGTTTTGCTTAGGGTCATTGGCGGTCGTCACCCCGACGAAAAATGCAAAGACAAAAGTCCGGCACGGGGTAACCCCGTGCCGGACGAATGAGAGCATATGAGGCCGCTGTCGACGTTAGTTGCCCCAGTAGCCACCCCAAGGATGCTTGCTGTCGAAATCAAAAGCCTCGCGCATGACATGGAAGATCCAGTTCTGCTCCATGCTCCCGTGCACGAGGTGGGCCATAGGACCGGTCGCATAGATCCCGACGTCCTCACCGGCGTGCGTCTCGGACGAGAGGGGGACGGCCGCCTCCTGTTGGAAGGCGAGCGCCGTCGTCTGCGCGAGGGTAAGGCTCGGGCGAACCGCCGAGTTTGTCGGAAGGGTGCCGCGCCAGCCGGGGCCGTTCTGATAGCCGAGCGTGGTGTAGGGCAGACCAAGCCTGTCCTTATCCTCGCTCAGCGGCGCGCCATCCGTTCCCGGCACGCTCTGCACGAGGCCCAGGATGTCGTTGCCGCGAGAGGGGTAGCCGGCGATAGTGAACACGTGGCTGTGGTCGGCGGTGACGATGATCAGGGTCTCCGCGGGGTTGGTGTTCTCGTATGCCCACTTCACGGCATTCGAGAACTCGATGGTATCGCGGAGCGCACGCTGTGCGTTGCCGGCGTGGTGGGCGTGGTCGATGCGCCCGGATTCGACGTGCAGGTAGAAGCCCTTGCGGTTGTGCCGGAGCATCTCGATCGCTTTCTTCGTCATGTCCGTGAGCGAGGGCTCGCCGCCCGTGGCCAGCTCGCCGGCATTGCCGCGATCCGCCTCGTATTCCATGTGGTCGTTCTCGAATAGGCCAAGCAGGTGGCGGGTCTTGTAGGTATTGATTGCTTCAAGCCCGGTCTTGTTCCACACGTAGGCAGCCTGCCCCGAGCCGCCGCGGGTGTTGACCCACTCAGCCCGGAGATCGCGATTGTCGTTGCGCCTGCCGAGTGCCCCTTCGTCGTCGGCAACCTTGCCAAGGAAGGCACGCCGGCCGCCGCCCATGGCGACCTTGAGGCTCCTCTTGACATAGTCCGGCAGCTCGATGAGCTGGCGGGCGATGTCCTTCACGCCGCACCCGGCGGGCACGTCGGCATCGTGCTCCCAATCGCGCACGGCCGTATGGGCATAGTTCGCCGCGGGCGTCGCATGCGTGAGACGCGCCGTGCTGACGATGCCCGTATCGCGGCCGGATTTGGCCGCAAGCTCGAGGATCGTCGGCAGGCTGTTGGCCGCGATCTTGCTCGCATCGCACTCGCTGCGGGCGGTGGTGTGGTTGACGGACAGCATGCCCTCGCGCGCCTTGTAGCCGGTGACCATGGCGGTCATGGTCGGGGCCGAATCGGAGGTCTGCTGGTCCCAGGAATAGGTCTTCGAGAGCGCGAGGTGCGGGAACTTCTCGAACGACAGGCGATTCTCCTCGCCGGGCTTACCGGCGAGCTGGCCCTCGAGGATGCGCGAGGCGACGACCGTCGACACGCCCATGCCGTCACCCACGAACAGGATGACGTTCTTGGCCTTGCGCGTGTTGTCCTGGAGCTTCTTGCTCTCCCAGACGAACCTGTTGCCGGCGTTGTACCAGTCCTGAACCGACTCCGGACCTTTCACGACCGGCTCGGTCGCCATGGCCGGCATGACTGTGCTCGAGAGCATGGCCGCGATTGCCGCGACGGATACGCCCCTTCTGACGACATGATTCTGATACATGTGTCCCCTCTAATGAAAAATTGGCGATACGCACTTCCACGGCGCTCGTCTGCCTACTGCCGGGAGCGAGCTTCCTTAGGGGCCGCGCGTGACACGCCAATGAAGGATTTGTTGTGGTGAGGAGCGCCGTCGCAGATTGGCCAAGAAATTTTCTCAGGCAGTCTTGCGCACATGGCTGCGCAAATGTGCGCCGGCTCGGAGGCTGTTGCTCGGGGGGTGTTGTGCGTAAATCGGTCGACCGTCTTGTCGTTGCGTTACTATGTGCTTTCGCGCTCGCCTCACATGCTCCGCACGCGTGGGCCGGACCGCTCGCAGGCCACGCTGCGGGCGGACGGACCGGTGACGTAGCCATCGTCATCAAAGTCCACGGCTTTCATTGCCGCAAGGAACTCGGATGGGATCCCAACGTCGGCCTCTACCGCTACCATCGCCATGAAGGGATCTGCAGAGACTACAAGCGCTGCCTGCGCCAGCATCACCGGTGCATTCTGGATCTCGGCAGGGGATGGACCACCTGGAAATACGAGGATTGGGGTTGGGAAAATTGGCGCTACACGTCCTGCATGATGCGCAATACGTGCTATTAGCCCGTGCATGCAGCGCACGCTTGCGAGACATACGCGCCCTCGGACGCACTTGCGACAGATCTGCGACGCCGCTGCGAATTCTCTCGTCGCAATCTGGCGGCTTGCGATAGAATTATCCGCATACAATCGCAGGAACGGAGCCCGGCACCGTGTCTCGACGAATCCCCCTCACGCTGATCGCCCTTTTCTTTGCGTGGCAGACGCCGGCGCTCGCGACGAACGTCACCGTCAGCGGCGGCAGCCCGCGCAGTGACATTACGGTCACGATCGAGGATGCGACCGTCGATCTGGTGCTCGAGGATCTGCGCCGGAAGTACGGCTTCGAGGTCGGCGGGCTCGAGAACGCGCGCGACGGCGACGCGTTGTCGGCGACGATGTCCGGCAGCCTGCAATCCATCCTCGAACGGCTCTTGCGCAACTGGAACCACCTCATCGTGCGCTCGCCGGACAACGAGAGCGGAATTGCCAAAGTCATGATTCTTGATTCCGTCTACGGCAGCACGCAATCGACGACGGAGCAGAAGGGCGCCGGCACTCCGAGCAAGCTTCTGCAGGCCTATTCCGGTCGTACCGCGGGCGGCGATACGGGTAGCTCATCGGTGCCGAATAGGTATAGCAACCCCAATGAGTGAAGGCGGGCTCCAGACCCGCTTCAATCCCATTCGCTAGCCAGTACGGCGTTCCTCACTCGCGATAGAGCGGGACAGTGAGGGACGTGCCGTCCGCGCGCTCGAGGCGCACGGATGTCGCCTCCAACTGCAACACGCGCCAGCCGCCGATCATGTCGCCCACCTCGACGCGAAAGCTCGCTCCATCGCTCTTCTTGCGCAGGAGCGCGATCTGGCGATCGCCATCGCGCACGACGCCGACGAGATCGTAGCTCGATGCCTGAACCTTGGGGGCGGCCGCACCGCCTTCCGGGCGGATCGCGACGATATTGGCCGGAGGACGCCGTCGGCCAGACGCAAGAAGCGGGCGTTCCACGGTGTCCTTGAGCCGGCGCTTGTCGAACGACGCCAGTGGATTGGCGAGCTGGAGCGGAGCCGCGGCCGTGCCGGGTTCTGCTTGCCGCTCAGCCGTCGCATCGTTCGCCGGGCCGGCCTCGCCGGACGCAACCGCGGGTTCGATGCGATCCGCGGCCTGGGGTCGTGTCTCGGTCGGGCGCTGGTTGTCGAGCCAGACGAGCGCGGCGAGAGCAAGACAGACGAGGATCAGCAGTGTCGGGCGGTTCTTCAGCACGGCTCAGGAGGTCCCACTCTTGAATGCGTATCCGCTGACCTGGAGCGTGACGTCGAAGGGCCCGATGTAGTTCGGATCAGGGACCCTGAAGCCGTCCTGCGTGGAGCGGATGGCGATGTCGTCGATGAAGATCAGCGGGTAGCCGGTCTCGATGCGATGCAGTATGTCGCGCAGCCCGTCGATGCCGATGCTGATCGACAGACTCATCGGGATACGCATCAGATTGCCATCCTCCGTGGGCGCTAGCAGCTGGAAGCTCGATGCGGTCCCGCCGTGCTCGGCGACGAGGCCGCTCATGAGCTTCTGCAGATTGGCACCTGCGATGCCGAGGGTCTCGCCTTCGAGCATCAGGCGCGCGTCCTCGCCGAGAGCGGTCAGCTCGCCGCTCTCCGTTCTTGCGGCACCATCATGCGAGATGTGCCGGCGCAGGTCGGCGAGCGCACTGCGGTTTTGCTCGATTGTCTGCTCGATCACGCTCAGTCGCACGAAGGGCGCCACGGCGAGCGTGACCATGAGGGCGAGCGCCAACGCCGGAAAGACCATCGGCAGGAGGCCTGCCGCGAACTCAGAATTCACCTTCAAGGCCGTTCCTCCAGCTCTGATCCCCCCTCGGCCTGCCCGATGACCGAGAACGTTCCTGCCGTCTCGCCCTCCTCGCGCGTGGTAGGGGCGGAGAAACGGACGTCCCGAAACTGCGCGCTGTCCTCGAGCTTGGTGATGAGTGCGGTCGGGTCAGCCGACTTGCCGACGATGCGGGTCTCGCGGCCATGAATCTCGATCTCCGTCAGGTATGCCGAGTCGGGCAGCGTCCGGCTCAGGGCCTCGATCAGGACGATCACGGGCGGCTCGTCGAGCTTGCGCCGGACGAGGCGCTCGCGTTGTTGCTTGATATGCAGGGTCTCGGCATTGAGCCGCTTGACGTCCTCCATGCGCGCCCTCGCGACCGTGATTCTTGCCTCGAGATCGTCGTTCTCCATCTGCCGGTCCCACGCCAGGTAGAGCCCGAGACTGCCGATGACGGTGCTCGCCGCCAGGCTGACCATCAGTGCGGAGTGCAGCCTGTTTGCCGTCGTCTTCACGGGATCGGCCTCAAGGGCCATGAGCTCGACGGCGTGCGGAGCGTCGGGCTCGATCGCATAGTCGACGGCGCACGGCATGAGGCCAAGGCCACGGGCGCGTTGGAGCAGGGACTCGAGCTTGCTGCGCGTGGTTGCGACGAGATGGACGTCGAGCTGCTCCGGCGCCTGGCTGTTGGGGCCGGCGATGCGATAGCCGAAGCGCGTCTCGTCCTGCGGCCAGGGGACCATCCGCTCGAGCTGGTTTCTCAGAACCGGCTCGATGACGTCGCTCGCGGCTTGCGGAATCCGAATGGTGCGCTCGACGACATCGCCCGGCGACAGGCGCAGAAGCACATGTCGCGATTGGGCCGCGGCCTCCTGCGGTACCCGGCTCCGCAGCTCTGCCGCCTCGTTTCCGGTGGCGCCGGGCGCGAGAGTGCCGACGCGCTTGCTCAGCCCCCCAGCCTTGACATGGATCTCGAGGCCCTCCGGCGTGCTGACGAGGAGCGTGCGCCAGGGCCGCGTGCCGGAGCGCCTGGGCGTCAAGGCACCGGCGAGGCGATGCAGCCATCGGGCGTAGATGCGGCCAATCATGTTCGAGCTTTGGTTTTCCATCATTTCATCCCGATCAATCCCGTAGCGCGAGTGGCCGGATGGCGATCAACCGGTAGGGCGCATCGGCGTCGAGACCGGTGACGAGGACGAAGGATTTGCCGGCGCGGTAGCCACCGGCTGGCGCGGCCACCACGGAAACCACGTAGGCCGGGCCCGGCACATCGCCGAGATAGGCGCCCGCACGCTGAGCAAGCCCAGACAAGGCGGCATGGTTTGGCTGGCGCGCGCGCGACGCCACCCGCAACCTCTCGACATCGGCGGTCGTCAGGCCGGGTATGGAAGCGAGAACCTGGACCGGCGCCACGGAGGGATTGATCCGGCCGTCGCGGCCATAGACTGTCAGAAAGGGAGCGATCTGCCGGTAGAGATCCAGATCCACGCCCTCGATGCGGCGAAGCTGCGCCACATCGATGAATGCATATGACCGGGCGCGATTGCTCGCCGCCGCCTCGCCGCCGACGCCGCGCCCCGCAGTGCTTGCCTCCATCTCGTTTGCGCTGCGCGGCTCGCCGCGGGCCGCAAGGATGCGGTCGCGAACCCTGTTTGCGTTCTGCTCCGATCGCGCGAACTGGCGCAAGAGGCCGAGGAGCAGCTCCTTGTCGGCCTTGTTCAAGTCGACCAGGCCATTGGGATCGTCGATCGAGATCGCGATCTCGGCGCCGGCAAAGGAGACGCGGTGCTGCTTGCCGTCGGCCGCCCAGCGCCGTGTTGCCTCCTCGTCGATGAGCCGTGTGGCGGCGATCTCGGCTCCCGCGTCGAGAAGCCCCTCAACCCTCGCGAGTTGCAGCTCGGAGGATGCGACCGCCACCCCACTGCGCACCGTCGCGTTGAACGCGGAGACGAGAAGCGCCGCGGACGCGATGATCCACAGCACCACCAGCAGCGCGAGACCGCGCTCCCCATCAGAGCCTGTGGCCCTGCGTGCGGGGCGCGAAAGGATGCTATTCATTGGCTCTCCTCGCGCCCGACGGCGCCCGGCTGGCGTCGTCCGGGCTCGCCAGCAATGCGCCGCCCGACGCCGCACTGCACAGCGTGACCTGCTCGCCGATACAGGTCAGCTCGGCGTCGGCACGGACGGCGACGATCATGGGCACCACGGCAGACCGGCGCGGGTCCGCATCCGTGATCTCGAGCCGGATCAGATCCGGAAGACGGTCCCGGTCGGGCCAGGGGCTTTGCCAGACGGGCTCGCCGGATCCCTTGCGCGCATACTCGAACCGATAGCGGTATGGTCCCTCCAAGAGCGGTACGCGGTTGGCGGGTGTCGCGCCCGGAAACACGGTCATGCCTTGACGATAGGGCGCGCGGGATCTGATCAGATCCCGATCGGCACCGTTGGCGGCGATGGCGTAGCTGATGAAATAGGGCCCGGCCTCCGAGGGATAGGGCGGCTCGAGCGCGACGAAGGAAAGGCTCTCCGGTCCGCCGGAAAAGATGTAGCGCGGCGCTCCGCCGGCCTCGTTGGCCAGGCGCTGCAGACCGGCCGCGTCCCGCTGCAGGATGTCGAAGGCGCGTGAGACCATGTCCAGCGCCTCGATGCGCTGCGTGTTGGCCTCCCACCCCTTTGCAAGCACTCTCAGGCCGCCGCCGAGCAGCCCCAGGATGAGGCCCAGGAGGGTGAGGCTCACAAGCACCTCGATCAGCGTGAAGCCGTCCTCGCGACTGCTCCGGTCGATCTCTGGGGGCACGGCGCTATTCATCGGCGCGCCCGAGCTTCAGCGTTTCAAGTGCGATGCGGCGGCTCTTGTCCCAGAGGACCGCCACGCGGATGTGATGCAGACGCCAGTTCATCTGGGATGTGATTTCTGCCCAGGGTGCGTGGACCTCCTCGACATCGATCGTCCAGGCGAAGCGCCCGTCGCGGCCTGACCGCGATGCCGGACGCCGCTCCCGGCCACTCGAGGCCTCGGCGAGAAGCGACTGGGCGAGCGCGCGCGCGCGCGTGCTGTCGGCTGCGGTCCCGGCCGCGCGCAGGCCGGCCGCGTGCGCCTCGAACAAGCTCACGAACGCGATGGCGAGGATGGTCAGCGCCGTCAGCGTCTCGAGCAGCGTGAACCCCGCCGCGCCGTCCGGTGCATGGCTTTCAGTCGAGCGCATCGGTGGAGACCCGTCCCGTAAGCCAATTGACGCGAATCTCGCTGGCATGGCGCTTGGTGCTGAGCTTGATGGTGGCGCCGCTCGAGCTGCCGTTGGGAAAGAAGCGGATGCCGGCCGTGGTCGGCGAGCGTTGCTCGCTTTCGGCCGCCGTCACAGCCACGACGATCGACCGGCCGAGCACGAGCGGGTCGCGCCCGTCGTTGAAGCGGATCACGCGCGAGGCGGCGTCGATCGTGGCGAGGCGCTCGCGGCCGGCTGCCATGGCCGAGGCGCGCAGATCACGCAGGCGCGAGGCCGCAAGGAGCGCCTCCGCCCTGACCTCAACGCCGGCCGACGGCGAGCGGTAGAGCGTCGAGAGCGCGGCCGCGATCATGGCGACGATGGCCATCACGGCAAGCACCTCGAACAACGTGAAGCCGCTATCGCCACGAATCGCCCCACCGTCAGAGCCAGCTACCGACATCCTGGTCCTCGCCATCGCCTCCCTCGCGGTTGTCGGCGCCCAGCGAATAGATGTCGAACGCGCCGCGCCGGCCGGGCAGGCGGTAGTGATAGGGATTGCCCCAGGGGTCGGCCGGCACACGGTCCTTCTTGAGATAGGGGCCGTTCCAATTGCGAGCGTCGGAGGGCTCAGAGACGAGCGCCTCGAGGCCCTCGCGCTCGTTCGGGTAGCGGCCGGTGTCCAGCTTGAAGAGCTCGAGCGAGGTGCTGAGGCTCTCGATCTGCACCTTGGCCGTCTTCGTGCGCGAGCTGCCGAGGTAGCCCATGACGCGGGGCGCCACGAGGCTCGCCAGCAGGACCATGATGACCATGACCACGAGCAGCTCGACCAACGTGAAGCCGGCCTCGTGCGAACGCCGCGGGATCCGGTCCGGCCTGCGGCCGCGCACCTTTGCATAGAGCTTGGAAAACATCTTCTCTCCGCCTTCCCCCGTTGCCACCTTCGCTAGACCGCCAAGTCGTTGATGCTGATGACGGCGCTCAGAATGGAAATGATGATGCCCGCGATGAAGACGCTCACGAGCAAGATGATGACGGGCTCCAGGATCGTGAACGTTCTCTGGACCGACGTCTCGAGCTTTTCCTCGAACATGTCCGCCATGTGCGACAAGGAGGCCGTCAGGCTGCCCGTCTCCTCGCCGACGCGCAGCATGTTGACCACGACGGGGGGAAAGAGCGCCGACTTCGCGATCGGCTCGAGAAAGCTCCGTCCCTTGCGGAGCGCATCGTAGGCCTGGTCGATCACGCGCGCGGCATGACTGCTGCCGATGACGTCCCGGACGAGCTTCATGGCGGCGGGGAGCTCGACGCCGTTCTCGAGCAGCATGGCCAGCGCGCGGCAAAATCGGATCGTCAGGTTGAGGCGCAGGATATTGCCGATGAGCGGCGCGCGCAGCAGCAGAAGCTCCATGCGCTCCCGGCCGTAGCCCTGCGACCAGGCGTAGGCGATCCCCGCCATCAGGCCGCACAGTGCGATCACGAGATATTGCCCGTTGGCGAGCAGCCAGTCCGAGGCCGCGATTACGACGCGCGCCTGGTCCGGGATCTGCGTCCCCGATTGCATGATCATGTCCTTGAAGCGCGGCACGACGAACAGGAGCATGATGGTTACGGCGCCGATCGCCATCACGATCAGCATGGCGGGATAGATGATCTCTGACAGCGCCTTGCTGCGCAGCTTCTGCGCCTTCTCGCGGGCTTTGGCGACCCGGTCGAGGACCGATTCGAGCGCGCCGCTCGCCTCGGCCACGCGCACCATGGCGACGTAGATCGGCGGGAACGCGTTACCTTGCGCCTCGATGGCCTCGTGGAAGCTCTTGCCGCTGCCGACCTGCGCGCCGATTGCGCCGATCAACCGCTTGAGGCTTTTCGAGCCCGCGTCCCGCTCCAAGAACCCCAGCGATTGATCGAGAGGGAGACCGGCCTTGAGCAGCATCGCCAGCTCGCGCGTGAAGAGCGTGATCTGGCGGTCCGACACCCTGCCCAGGAACGTCACACGGCGGCTCGGCACGCCCCGCTGCTGCCGGTCGCCTTGGCTCTCGGTGACGTCGACCGGCAGATGCCCGAGCTTGTGCAGGTCGTCGAGCACGCTCGCTCGGTTCGCCGCCTCCATCTCGCCCGCCAGCTTGCTGCCGCTGCGGGTGATCGCGCTGTAGCGATAGAGGGTCACGGCCGCGGACCCGCGCCGTGCGCCGGGGGGCGTGCCTGGTGGTGGCGGTCGAACCAATGGGTCCCCATGTTTCCCTGCTTCCCAATTGCCGTCAGCGATCGGTGCGGCCGTGCGACGAACCTTCAGATGTCGAGAGCCACGCGCCGCACTTCCTCAGGCGTAGTGAGACCGTCCCTGCATTTGCCGAGGCCGTCGGCGACCATGGACGTCATCCCCTTGCGATGCGCGGCCTCCTCGATGACGGAGGGGCGTGCATTCGGCTGGATCAGGTCCCTCACCTCGTCGTCGACGTCGAGAACCTCGGAGATGACGATGCGGTCCGTGTAGCCGGTGCCGGAGCAGCGCTCGCATCCGACGGCTCGCCAGCTTCGCGCATTGCCGGCGAGCGCCGGCAGCGCGGCGCCGCGGCTCGAAGGGGCATGATCCAAGGGCTCGTGCGTCCTCTCTCTGCAATGGACACACAGGAGCCTCACGAGGCGCTGGCCGATCACGCACCGCAACGACGAGGCAAGCAGGTAGGCATCGATACCCATGTCGAGGAGGCGCGGGATGGCGCCCGCTGCGGTGTTGGTGTGGAGCGTCGACAACACGAGGTGGCCGGTGAGGGCGGAGTGAATGCCGATGCTCGCCGTCTCGGCGTCGCGCATCTCGCCCACCATCAGCACGTCCGGGTCGTGCCTCAGGAACGACCGCAAGGCGTTGGCGAACGTGAGACCGATTGCGGGCTTGGCCTGGGTTTGATTGACGCCGTCGATCTCGTACTCGATCGGATCCTCGATCGAGAGGATCTTCCTGTGGCCCTGATTGAGCAGAGAAAGCGCGGTGGCGAGCGTGGTCGTCTTGCCGCTGCCCGTCGGCCCGGTGACGAGGATGAGGCCGTGGGGGGCAGAGAGATGGCGACGAATGACGCCCTCGTCGCGCGCGCGAAATCCGAGAGCGGAGAAGTCGAGGTTGCGACGCACATTGTCGAGCAGGCGGACGGCCACTGCCTCGCCGTGGATGGTCGGCATCGTTGCCACGCGCAGGTCGAGCCGGTGCTCGTTGACGCGGATGCGCGCCCGTCCGTCCTGAGGCAGGCGGCGCTCCGCGATATTGAGGCCCGACAGGATCTTGACGCGCGAGACGATCGCCTTGGCCATCTGCGCCGGCGGCGCCGCGACATCGCGCAGCATGCCGTCGACGCGCATGCGGACGGCAACGCGGCCGTCGAAGGGCTCGATGTGGATGTCGGTCGCGCGCGCGTGGACGGCGTCCTGGATCATCTGATTGACGTAGCGGACCACGGGGGCACCGAGCGCCATGTCGCGCAAGTGCTCGACGTCGTCGCCCGCGCCTTCGCTGCGTGACGTCTCCTGCCAGATCGCCGGCGCCTCGCGGCCGCGGGCGGCGCGCTCGATTGCGGTCTGGATATCCTCGGCCGCCGCGACACGGGGAATGACCGGGCGCTCGAGCGCGAGACGCACGGCATTGATGGTCCGCGCATCGGAGGGGTCTTCCATGGCGAGCAGGACACCCTGGTCGCTATCGCCGAGCGGAAATACCCTGTTCTCGCGAAGGAACGCGTGCGAGATCCCGTCGAGGTGGGCCGTCGGCTGCAGCCATTGCTCGTCCTCGACGACGGGGATGTCGTGATAGTCGGCGATTGCGCGCACGAGCGCGCGCGACTGCAGAGCCGACGACTTGCGTAATGCGGAGTAGAGCGGCGCTCCCGTCTCTCTGCGAAAGCGATCGACCTTCTCGAGATCGGGCCTGGTGATCAGGCCCTGACTGACGAGGTAGTCCTCAAAGCTCTCGAGCATGGCTGCAGTTGTCATATTTCCGTTGTGTGACAGTTTCGCGAGGCGCTCCCTCGTTTTCCTGAGCCTCGTCCCGCGATTGATCGGCTCGCAGGTGGAGGGCGTCTCGGGAGCCGGCAGACTTTGTCGCAAACCTGCGACAGTCTGATGTCATGATGGTTCTCTGGGGATGACGACTGGGGACGCGATCCTGCGCTTGCAGCATGTCGCGTCACGCATCGTCAGGGCGGATGAATTCGGGGAGACCACCGAAGTTTCTGAGAGCGCCCGGCGCGAGTGCTGGGGGAATGCGAACGTCTCGACGCAGGCTTCAAAGCCGACGCTTGTGACGTGTGCATTCCGGCCGCGACGCTGCGCGGGATCGAGGGCGAAACGACGAGGGCTGTTAAGTTACGTGGCCGCCACAGGCCAGCCGCAAACACATCGCGATCCGCAACAATCCCGTGCAACGGCGAGGTTGGAGGCTATAGAGACGGCAAGCCGAAGTTCATGCGTGGGAAGGCAATCGAGCCTGCCGGTGCAGCAGCTCGATAAGTGAAAGAAACGCGAAGATGGTTCGTGCGACGGCGACAAGCCTGATCGCATCGGCCCAAGAAGCACCAAACCTAGGTTCCCGAACTGGTGATTGCGTTGAAGGGGGCTCGTTCATGATTCGGTGGAACGCTCTGTTCCTGGCGAGTCTCGCTTGCGCGCTGCTCACGGCATGCTCATCCTTTGAGAAGGTGCCGTATCTCGAGCCGCCGGATCTCATGGATCAGCTCGCCAATGCTGATCTCTCTGCATCGCCTCCCCGCAACGCGCGCCGCGCTCACGACGCAGGGCTCGGCGGCGGCGAGGCGGGATCCGACGCCGAGACATTTCCGGGCGATGACCGGATCGTCGGGCAGAAGCTCAAATCAGAGGGCGTCGCCCAGGGGCGCAACGGCTACGAGCTGAACTTTAACGATGCCGAGCTCTCCGAGCTCGCCAAGGTCATTCTCAGGGATACTCTCGCAATTCCCTACGCCTTCGATCCTCAGGTCCAAGGTCGCGTCACCTTGTCGACCGGCGGGCCGGTGTCGCGTGACGAGCTTCTCGCCATTCTCGAAAGCGTGCTCGCCATGCACCACGGCGCGCTCATCGTCGAGGGCAAGCTCTATCGCATCGTTCCCGAGGGCGATGGACGGCAGATCTCGTCATTCGACTACGTGAAGGAGCGCAAGGAGATCGGCCCAGGCTATGGCGTGTCGATCTTCCCGCTGAAGTATGTCTCGACCGAGACGATGATGCGCATGGTCGAGTCTCTTTCCGCAAAGCAGGAGGGCGTGCGCGCCAGCGTGCACAACAATCTGCTCATCGTCCGCGGAACGAGCCGGGAGCGCGCATCCCTGCTCGAGGTCGTGTCGATGTTCGACGTCGATTGGATGAAGGGTCAGTCGGCCGGAATCTTCACGCTTCGGAATGCGGCGCCAGACGACGTCATCAAGGAGCTGCACCAAGTCTTCCAGGCCGACAGCCAAGGCAAGGGCCTGGTGCGGTTTCAGCCGATCAGCCGGCTCAACGCGATCCTGGTGCTCACGCAGAAGTCGCAGATGCTCGAGGAAGTCGAGACCTGGGTCACGCGTCTCGACCGCGGCAGCTCGGAAGGCGAGAACTACTACGTCTACCGCGTCGAGAACGGGCGGGCGAAGGATCTCGCATCGCTCCTGACCAAGGCCTTCACGGGCGCCGGCGACGCCGTTCGCGGCGCCGAGGAATCCGAGGTCGCGCCGACCGAGGCCGCGTTGCGCACCGAATCGTCGTTCGGCAACGGCGCACTTCGCGACAGCGCACCCGCGACCATGGGCAAGCATTCACCCGAGGCGCCAGCCGACGAGCATCCGGTCGAGGCAGAGCCGGACGGGGGCGGGTCCCAATCCTCGGCCGAGGTGCGCATCACGCCGGACGAGCGCAACAATACGCTCCTGATCAAGGCTTCCGGACGAGATCTGAGGAAGATCCTCGGGATCCTGCGCCGGATCGATCAGCCGCCGCTTCAGGTGCTCATCAACGCCACGCTCGCGGAGGTGACCCTCAACGACAATCTCAAATATGGCGTGCAGTTCTTCCTGCAGAAGAACCACGGCAAGGACGGTGCGCTCGGATTCACCAACGGCACCGAGATCGACATCTCGCCGGCGGTGCCGGGGCTCAACTTCATCGTCGGCTCCGTCGCCAATCCGCGCGTGGTGCTCGATGCGCTCGCCGCGCAGACCGCGGTGCGCGTCGTCTCCTCGCCATCAGTCGTCGTGCTCCACAATCAGCCGGCAACGCTGCAAGTGGGCGACGAGGTGCCGATCACGACGCGCCAGTCAACGAGCGTCATCAATCCCGACTCGCCGGTGGTCAACGAGATCACCTACCGCAACACAGGCGTGATCCTCAAAGTCACACCGCGCATCAATTCGAACGGGCTCGTGACCATGGAGATCGAGCAGGAGATCAGCGCCGTTACCCGCTCGGCGACCAGCGAGACGCTTTCGCCGACGATCTCGCAGCGGCGCATCAGCAGCACGATCGCCGTGCAAAGCGGCCAGATGGTGGTGCTCGGCGGGCTCATCAGCGAGCAAGGCAACCGCGACAAGCAGCGCGTTCCGATCGTCGACAAGATCCCCTACCTGGGCGACGTGCTCGGCGGCAGCACCGACATCGGCAAGGCACGAACCGAGCTGGTCGTGTTCTTGAGGCCGTCGGTGATCCGCGACCCCAAGGACGCGAGCAATCTCGCCGAGGCGGTGCGCGCAGGCATGCAGTCGCTGGCGCCGCGTCCGGCGACCTGGGATGCAGAGCTGCAAACCTCGGGACTCGGGAGCGCCAAGTAGCCTGGCGTCGCCGGTGGCCGGCGAGCGGGGACGCCCCGCCTCAGGGCTGCGCGGCGAGCGCCGCCAGAACGCCATCGGCTCGGAACACGCCTGCGCACCAGACAATCCAGATCGACGGCCCGAGGAAGACGCCGAACGGCACGGCCGTCGCCGCTCCTATGGTCCCGGATCTGCGTACATGGACAATGAGCACGGACGCGATCGCGATCACGCATGCCAACAGAAGCACATGGCCGAGACCGAGAGGTCCCGTCCAGGCTCCGGCCGCTGCCGCGAGCTTGACGTCGCCGAGCCCCAGGCCCTCACGCTCGCGCCAGACGAAATAGAGCTGTCGGATCGCATAGAGGGAGGCGGCTCCGACCGCCGCGGCGGCAAGGTGCGCGAGCGCGGCGCTGCCATAGGCTTGATCTCCGCCCAAGACGTGCGCCACGAGCAAGCCTGCGGGGATCGCAGGCAGAGAAAGAACGTCGGGAATGATCAGGTGCTGCATGTCGGTCGCGGCGACGGCGAGCATGGCCCATCCGAGGAGGCATGAGACGAGGGCAAGCCGCGGCTCGAATATGGCCAATGAGACCGCCGCGACGGCCAGAGCAAGACTCGCGATCACCAGGTACCGTCCGCGCCGTGTCATTCGGGAGCCGTACCATCTCGCAAGGGATGCCGGCAACCGCAAGTGCCGGCTCGCCTCGGCACCGTGCTGAAGAAAGTGGCGAAGGCAGGCGCGGTGGACACCCATGCCATCGCCGCCATCAAGCTGCTAATCTTCACCGTCGATCTGACCGAACGAAGCTCTCGGCAACGCGGCGCAATAGGGGGGCGGGCTATAGTTTCGCAGCCTCTATTGTATCTACGCTCGGCCGCTCCCGCCTCGATCCCTCTGTCTCGCCGAACATCTGCGCTGCCCTATGACCGTCATAGACGGCTTGTGCGATGATCCCGGGCGCCTTGCAGTCGCCGATTCGGCTCAGCGAAGCAAGACCCGCGCTTCTGAGCTCGATCCAGAGGTCGTCCTCGGGTGATCGCGAAGTCACGGGCACGAAGGCATCACAGGCGATCTCGCTGGTCTTGCCGGTGAAGACGCAGCTGACCTCGGCCCGGCCCGGCAAGAGCCGGCTGACAGTGCTGTTGACGACAATGTGGACTCCCAGGTCTGCCAGCACCGAGTGCATGCGTCCCTGCTCGAACGTCCGCTCCATCCACGCTCCGACCCCACCCTTGGACGTGACATAGGTCACGGATGCACCGCTGCGCGCCAGGGCCTCGGCGATCGACGGGCCCATATAGTAGTTGTCGTCATCGAACACGACGATCGCTCCTGCCGGCCGCGCCCCGCGCAAGACATCGTCCACCGTAGCCGTGCGCGCGTCGGCATAGCTCGCCACGCCTGCCGGAAAGGCCAGGCCGCGGCCGTCGCGCCGCCATTGGCTGCCGGTTGCGACGATCACATGCCTGACGCCCGTGGCCAGACAGTCATCGCGCGACATGCGGCTTGAGAGAAATCGTTCGACATTGGCGAGCTTCGATATCTGATGAACGCGCCAATCGCGGACGCGGGCCCATTCCTGCAATCCCGGCAAGCGCGATTCGAGCGTCACACGCCCGCCAAGCGCATTGCTCGCTTCTGCGAGCATGACGGGGATGCCACGGCGTCCGAGAGTGAGAGCCGCCTCGAGGCCAGCGGGGCCGCCGCCGACCACCAGCACGGGCTCACGCGTCTTGGCTATCGTCACCCGCTCGGGATGCCAGCCGCGGCGCCATTCCTCGCCCATGGTTGGATTCTGAGTGCAACGTATCGGCGCGCCGGACGCATCATAGGCGTAGCACACGTTGCAGCCGATGCACTCGCGGATGTCATCGAGGCGGCCGTCTCGGATCTTGGCAGGAAGAAAGGGATCGGCAATCGACGGCCGCGCCGCGCCAATGAGATCGACAATTCCGCGCTTGACTTGCGACAGCATGGTCTCGGGGCTCGTGAACCGGCCGACGCAGACGACAGGCTTGCCGGTGATTTCCCGCACATGGGCGATTTCGGCCTCGAGCGACGCTTCCTTCACAAAGCGCGAGGCGCCCATCTCATGGGAATAGTCGGGAACGGTCACGTCGAGGAGATCGATCGATGGCGCGATCGATCGGAGCAACGCGGAGCGTGCTTCCTTGCCGCCGCCATCCTCATCGGTGACCTCGATGCGCAAGGCAATGGCACAGGCATCGCCGATGGCGTCGCGCGTATCCTGGATGATCTCGCGCAACAGGCGTTCCTGGTTCTCGCGCGAGCCTCCATACTGATCGTTGCGCTGATTGGTTGCCGGATCGAGAAACTGAGCGATGAGATAGGTGTGACCGGCATAGACGTAGACGAGATCGAAGCCGGCGCGCTTCGCACGAAGGGCTGCCGTGCGGTGCCAGCTACGCAAGGCCTTGATATCCGCCGCGTCCATCTTCTGGCATTGCCAGGGGCCATAGAAGGTCGGCAGGCTCTCCGGGCCCAATGCTGTCTCCCGCGAGTGGTAATTGGACGTTCGCTGTCCGCCATGCCACAGCTCGACACCGGCCAGCGCCCCGTGGGCGTGAACCTGCTCCGCCATTCTTGCCATGCTCTTGACATCGCCATCGTCCCACAGGCTCGCGAACGGGTAGGGCATGTCGTCCGATGAGGGGTGTATGGAGCAGTACTCCGTGTTGACGACTCCCCACCCGCCCTCTGCCTTGATGGCGCGCATCGCTGCCAACGTCTCGGGCAACGCGTATCCCATGCCGGTACAGTGCGGAACCTGATAGAAGCGGTTTGGTGCCGTCACCGGCCCCAGCCTTACCGGCTCGAAGAGCAGGTCAAAACGCGGATCTCTTTTCGTCAGCATCTCAGGCCGGCTCCCGGCCGTACTGGAGCTGGATGTCGTCTAGCTGGGCCCGCAGATCTGCCGACATCGGCTCGGGTGGTGGCGCCGCCAGACGCTTGCGCAAATCGTCGTCGATGCGGGCGAAAAGGTCGCGGTCGGGCTTGCCCGAAGTGCTTACCGGCTCGTTGGCGCCGAAATAGGCGCTCGGCCAGTTGGCGGACCGGCAATGGCTTGCGGTGTGAACGTGACCGAGGAAATTGCCGAACGGTCCCACCTCGCGCACCACACCGGCGGCGAGATGCTCATCGTCTATGATGGCCCCCTTCCACAACGTGCGAAGCATGCCCACCATGTCGTCGCAGAACAACAGCGCGTGCAGGGAGAAGGTGATGCCTTGATCGAGCGAACCCAGGTAATCGCAGGTGGCCGGCCTGGTGAAGAACTGCTGAGTCATCAGCGTGGATATCTCCCACACGGCATCCTGATTGAAACGGCGTGATTTCGCTTCGCCGCCGATCCCGGTAAAGGAGGGCAGGCCGAGCTCTCGGCGCACCTGACAAATCAATTGCTCCCCGAGCATCAGCTGCGTGTTGCTGCCGATGCCGCCAGTTGCGGCCTCCATGAAATAGCCGTTGGAGCTGCCGATGCAAAAGGCGCCAGGTCTCGCCAATTGCCCCAGCACCATGGCGGCAAAGTCGGTCGCCAGACAGTGCGCAATGCACCCCGCAATGGTGATCGGGGAGGAAGCGCCGCCGATCGCCAGCGTGCCGACGCTGACCGGAACGCCCGCCCTCGCCGCAATGATGATCTGCTCGATGTGTGTGCGAGCAAAGTTGACAGGAAGCGGCGTGACGATCTGCAGGAAATAAGGCTTCTCGGCGAGGGCTTCGCGACTGCCTCGAATGGCTGCGGCCATGGCAATGGCGGCTTCGAGGGACCTGGAATACTCGCACAAATACTCCAAGGGCTTCGTCGTGTTCTCGGCCATGCAGGAAAATTCTCCGATCTCGCCCATGAGATTGGAATTCGCTACGTCCTTGCATGCCACGCACATGCCGTCGATGTTGGGTAGCCCATCGGCAATGCGGGTGATCAGCGCCAAGTCCTCGCGCGTGCTGTCGCGCGGTTCGCCGGTTTCCAGATCATAGACCTTGATGCAGGTCATGCCTGGAAAGAACCATGTGTGCCGATCGTCGATTTCGAGAAAGCGCGTGCCGTCACGGCTCCACAGCCTCACGCTCTTGGCGCAGCTTGCGAGTGTCGCCCGCACGACCTCCGGCGGAATGCGGACGACGCCGTCATCGCGAACCGTGCAGCCAGCTCCGCTCAGCAAAGCATCGGCCTCGGTTCCGGGCTCGAACCTGACGCCTGTTTCGCCCAGGATCTCCAGCGCTGCCTCGACTAGCTTTTCCACCTGCTCCCGGCTCACAGGCGAATAGGCCAATGAAGGCCCGAAGTGGCGGCCGCGGTCGCCTGCTGCGGATGGGTCCGACAAGTGGCGCTTTCGACTCAAGGATCGCCGCATGGCTCTCCCCTTCGCGAGGCATGTTGATTGACTGGCCAGTCAATTTACAGCCTGGGTTGAGCGGGAATCAACTGCCCATTGCTGATGTGAAGCAACCGAGAAACCCGATCTCGTGCGTCGGAAAGGCCTGCCATGCGGGTCAGGCGCGAATCCAACTATGGACGGTGAAACGGGCGGAGAGGGCAAAGTCGGGGTGCGGATCGCTTCGTCCGCGAGATCGCGTCTCATTCAAACGCAGCCCTGAGATCGGCACGTGTCCCGAGACTGTGGTGCCGCCCTTGATCGGAGGCACGCGCTTCCATCTCGACAAGCGCGCCATCATCTCGCGACTTCACCACGACGCATCCTGGGTGATCGCGGACCGTCAGGGCCGGGTCAGGTTGCGTTGGCTGGCCGAACGGGATCGGAAATTACTTTGGATTGCTGATGTGGTATGTTGAAAGGCAGATCAGCTTGCCCCCCGGGGTGAGTTTATTCGAGGCAATGGCATCACCGACAGGCCGCACGGGAGAAAGCGGTGCCGTGAGCAAGGATGTCGCTGCACTTCGCAGGGTCGGCTTTCTGACCCTGAACGAGTTCACGATGATGGCCCTGACGAGTGCCATCGAAGTGATGCGGATGGCCAATCATCTCCTCGAGGAAGACTACTATCAGTGGTCGATCCTCTCCGTCGATGGGCGCCCCGTCTCCTCCAGCTCCGGTCTGACGCCGCGGGAGGCGACCGACTACGAATCCGCCGGCCATCTGGATATCGTGTTTGTGTGCGGCGGGACCAATGTCACCCAGTACGTCGACAGGCGCGTACACGCGCTTCTGCGCCAGATGTCTCGCGATGGCATCATGCTGGGTGGACTGTGCACAGGCGCCTACGCACTGGTCCAATCAGGATTGATGGATGGCTACGATTGCACGATCCACTGGGAGAACATGGCTGGCTTGCGCGAGCAATACTCGCAAGTCAACTTCATGGAGGAGCTCTTCGTCATCGACCGGGACCGCGTCACGTGCAGCGGCGGCATCGCGCCGCTCGACCTGATGCTTGCAATCGTGCGTGCCCGTTTCGGCAAGACCCTTGTCGCCGAGATTTCCAACCAGTTCATATTGGACCGGGTCCGCGACAGCGATGACCGCCAGTATATCCCGCTGGCCGCTCGCATCGGACCCAATCACGTCGCACTTCAGAAGGTCGCCGAGCTGATGGAGGCGAATCTGGAGGAGCCGCTTTCGGCCGTGGAGTTGGCCCGCATGGGCGGACTTTCGGTGCGCCAGATCCAGCGCATTTTCCACGAGACGCTCGGGACGACACCAACCAGGTACTACCTGCGTCTTAGATTGCAGAAGGCCCGGGCACTGCTCACTCAGTCGAGCATGTCCATCACGCAGATTGCCATCGCGTGCGGGTTCCAGTCGGTGTGCCACTTCAGCAAATCTTACAGAACGCTCTACGGTCGCTCGCCCCGCATCGAGCGTCAGAGAGTTTTGGCCGCAGAGGCGCACGCCGGCGCCGCGCATGGCGGCGCGACCGTCTACAAGGCATGAGGGTATCCCTGATTGCTCTCGGGATCGCAGCCGGCGGAAAATCACTCGACGATCCGGAACAGGCTGCCCCAGACTTCCTTATGAAACAGCTTGGCCACTTTAGCCCGGCCGTCCTCGGGCTCGCTTCAAGTGAACGCGTCGGGCATCGAGGCCTTCTTGGTGGCGACAAACGCCGCGAGCGACTCCTCGATCCCGGGATCGAGCGCCGGCTTCTGATATAGGCCGAGCCAGCTGCGCGCGAGTTCGTTGGCACGCTGAGCCGCCGTCTTCTCGCCTTCCGCTAGCCACTGCTCGTAGGAATTGTTGTCGGCAATCATCGAGCGGTAGAACGCCGTCTCAAAGTTCGCCTGGGTATGTTTCGATCCGAGATAGTGGTTCCCCGGCCCCACCTCGCGGATGGCGCTCATCGCCTGCCCGTTCTCTGACAGATCAACGCCGGCCGCAAACTTCTGCGACATCGCCAGCTGGTCGATATCCATCATGAACTTCTCGTAGCACGCGGACAGTCCACCCTCGAGCCAGCCGGCGGCGTGGAGGACGAAATTGGTGCCCGCGAGAAGCGTGGAGTTCAGCGTGTTGGCGCTTTCGTAGGCTGCCTGGGCATCCGGAATCTTCGACGCGCACAACGAGCCGCCCGTGCGGAACGGAATCTTGAGCCGCCGCGCGAGCTGCGCGGCTCCGTAGGAGACGAGGCTCGGCTCCGGCGTGCCGAACGTCGGCGCTCCGGACTGCATCGACAATGAGGAGGCGAAGGTACCGAACACGACCGGCGCGCCAGGGCGGCAGAGCTGCGTGAATGCGGCACCGGCCAAGACCTCAGCCAACACTTGCGTCAGCGTACCGGCGACGGAGACCGGGCTCATGGCGCCCGCGAGGATGAAGGGCGTGATGATCGTCGCCTGGTTGGCGCGCGCATAAATTTTCGCCGCGCCGAGCATCGTCTCGTCGAACACCATCGGTGAGTTGGCGTTGATGAGATTGATCACGACGCAGTTGCTGTCGACGAACTCGCGCCCAAAAAGGATGCGGCACATTTCGATCGTGTCGGCGGCTCGCAGCGGATGGGTCACAGACCCCATGAACGGCTTGTCGGAAAGCGTCATGTGCGTCAGCACCATGTCGAGATGGCGCTTGTTGACCGGAATATCGACCGGCTCGCAAACGGTGCCTCCGGAGTGGTGGATGGCGGGCGCCATGTAGGCAAGCCGGACGAAATTCCGGAAATCCTCGAGCGTCGCATAGCGGCGCTTGCCTTCCAGGTCGCGCACGAAGGGCGGTCCATAGACGGGAGCGAAGACGGTGGCCTTGCCGCCTATCTGGACATTGCGTTCCGGATTTCGCGCGTGCTGGATGAACGTCTCCGGCGCGGTCTTCAGAAGCGAGCGGCAGAGGCCTTTCGGAAGGTGCACACGCTGGCCCCTCACGTCGGCGCCGGCTTTCTTCCACATGTCGAGGGCTTCCGCGTCGTCGCGGAACTCGATCCCGATCTCCTCCAGCACCGTATCGGTGTTGCGCTCGATCAGCGCCAGCCCCTCTTCGTCGAGGACGTCGTAGGTCGCAATGGCGCGCGTGATGTAGGGGAGCTGAACACCTGGTCCGCCGCCGCCGCGCGCTGCGCGACGCGCGCTACGCCCGCGCCTGCCCCCGGCCGGCTCTGATGTTGCGGGCTCGTCGCTCATTTTCTTCTCCTCGCCGATGACAGGAGCTCGGTAATTATGGCGCATGACTATGGGCTCAAGAGCGGAGAGAGTCGAGGCTTCGCGCGGTCACAAAAAACTTAGCGCCCGTGGTCGTTTTCCGTTTTTCCGGCGTCGCAATTGGACAAGCCGGCGCAGGCACTGCGCCCTATGAGCAAGAGCTATTTTCCGCCGACCCGAGGGAACCTCAAGACATGGCCGACGACGAGATTATCCTCTCCGAGCTCTCCGACGACGACCTTGTCGCCCAGATGCACAATGACCTCTACGATGGCCTGAAGAACGAGGTCGAGGAGGGCACGCGCATTCTGCTCGATCGCGGATGGACACCCTACGACGTCCTGACGAAGGCCCTCGTCGAGGGCATGCGCATCGTCGGTATCGATTTCAGGGACGGCATACTTTTCGTGCCAGAGGTGCTGCTGTCGGCGAATGCCATGAAGACGGGGATGGTCATTCTGCGCCCTCTGCTCGCGGAGACGGGCGCGCCGAAGCTCGGCAAGATGGTCATCGGCACGGTCAAAGGCGACATTCACGATATTGGCAAGAACCTCGTCGGCATGATGATGGAAGGTGCCGGCTTCGAGGTGATCGACCTCGGGATCAACAATCCCGTCGAGAAATACTTGGATGCCATCGCAAGAGAGGAGGCCGACATCCTCGGCATGTCCGCGCTTCTCACCACCACCATGCCCTATATGAAGGTCGTGATCGACGTCATGAAGGAAAAGGGCATTCGCGACGACTACATCGTGCTGGTGGGCGGCGCACCCCTGAACGAGGAATTCGGCAAGGCCGTCGGCGCCGACGCCTATTGCCGCGATGCGGCCGTGGCCGTCGAAACGGCTCGTGAGTTCATGAAGCGCAAGCACAACCAGCTCCCGATGGCCTGACTTGCGCAGGCCCCGACCCGATCCAGGGAGCGATTGAGACAAGAATTGCTCTCTTTTCCAGGGGGATCAAGCGCGTGGCCGGCCGCGAGACCTCATCGCCAAGCAAAAAAGCGGGTCGTGTGCTCGTGATCGCCTGCGGAATGCTCGCGCGCGAGATCTTGGCGATCCGCGAGCGCTGGAAGCTTGACCACATCGATATCACTTGCCTGCCGGCGCAACTTCATTTCGAGCCGCAGAAGATACCTCTCGCCATGCGGACCGCGATCCGCGAGGCCAAGGACGCCGGCTATCAGACCATCCTTGCGGGCTACGGAGATTGCGGGACGGGCGGTCTTCTCGATGCGGTTCTGATCGAGGAAGGGGTAGTGCGAATCCCGGGTCCGCATTGCTTCGCCTTCTATCAGGGCCTCGATGCCTTCACCCGACGGGAGGCCGAGGACATGACCTCGTTCTATTTCACCGACTTCCTGGTGCGCAATTTCCAGACGTTCTTCGTGGAGCCGCTGGGTCTCGACAAGCACCCGGAGCTGATGGGCGACTACTTCGGACACTATGAGCGGGTGGTCTATCTTGCTCAGACCGACGATCCTGAGCTCGACAGAGAGGCGCGCGCTGCCGCATCGTGGCTCAACCTCGCCTACGAGCGCCGCTTTACGGGTTACGGCGATCTCGAGGCCGCCATGAAATCCGCTGCGGGCAAATCGTAAACGGCGGGCACACCGGAACCGCCGCCGGCATCGCGTACGTCGTTTTCAGGCATGCTGTCGTCGCGCGGAGCCAGCCGGGAGCGGCCGGACCCCGCCACTATCGGCGAGGAGAAAACGCCATGGCGGATTTGGTCGTCGTCTACTGGAGAGATATCCCGGCACAGGTCAAAAGCGGTAGCGGCCGGCAGACCGTGCGCCGGGAGCTCGCGCCGCGGTTTGCCGAAGCCATCGATCGTGCGGCCATGGCGAGCGGCGCCAAGGATTCGGACGCGTATCTGGCCGAGTGGCGCACAGGAGCGCCGGTGAAAGTCGAAGGCGATCCCAAGGAGGCCGTCGAGCGCACCTGTGCCGCGCTCGAAGCCGATTGGGACGATGCCCGACTCGCCGTCGCTGTGAGCAATGGGGGGCGTGAATGCTCGAAGCCGTGAATGGAGCACCCAAGGCTCTGGCCTCCACAAAGACCGCAAAGAAAGACGGTGGACCGGTTCACTTCTCTGCCGACGGGCGCCGGCGCCGCAGGGTAAGCCTGCGCGCGTGGTCCGTGCGCCATTCCGCGGGCCTCGAAACACTCTACCGGCTCTTTTCGAGGGCTCTTCCTTCCGTCGATCCCGTCTTTCGTCTCATCGGATATGGCCGCAGCGAAAAGCCGATGGCGCTGGTCGAAAGGGGCGTGAAGGGCTTTCTGTTCGACTGCCGGATGTGCGGCACATGCATCCTTTCCTCCACGGGCATGAGCTGCCCGATGAACTGCCCGAAACAGTTGCGCAATGGCCCCTGTGGGGGCGTTCGCGCCAACGGAAATTGTGAGGTCAGTCCCGAGATGCCGTGCGTCTGGGTCAAGGCGTGGGAAGGCTCGCGCAACATGAGCGGGGGAGACGCCATTCTAGACGTTCAGCCGCCCGTCGATCATACGCTGCGCGAGACGTCGGTCTGGCTCAGGCTGATGCGGACATCGACCGCCAACCGGGAGGCCCGAGCGTGATCTCTCCCGACGTTCATCCACTTGATCCAAGCCTGCCGCTCGATCCGTTGCCAGGGCATACGTCACGCGGGCGCCTCGAGCGCATCCTACGCCGCGGCGAGTTCGCAGTGACGGCGGAGCTCAACCCTCCCGACAGTGCCGACCCTCAGGATGTCTACGACCGTGCCAAGGTCTTCGACGGCTGGGTCGACGGAATCAACGCCGTCGATGCCTCGGGCGCCAATTGCCATATGAGCTCGGTCGGCATCTGTGCGCTGCTGACGCGCATGGGCTATGCGCCGATCATGCAGATCGCCTGCCGCGACAAGAACCGCATCGCCATCCAAGGCGACGTGCTGGGCGCGGCGGCCATGGGCGTCCAGAACATTCTCTGCCTGACGGGAGATGGCGTGCAGTCAGGCGATCAGCCGGGAGCCAAGCCCGTATTCGATCTCGATTCCATCGGGCTTCTCGGCACGATCCGCACCATGCGTGACGAGCGACGGTTTCTGTCGGGGCGGCCGATCACTAAGGCGCCGACGCTGTTTCTCGGCGCCGCCATCAATCCATTCGTGCCGCCGATGGATTTTCGCGCGCTGCATTTCCGCAAGAAAATTGCCGCCGGTGCGCAATTCGTCCAGAGTCAATACTGCTATGATGTAGCGATGCTCCGCGGATTCATGCGCGGCGTGCGTGATCTCGGACTCCACGAGCAATGCTTCATTCTTGTCGGCGTTGGCCCGCTGCCCTCGGCGCGCACCGCGCGCTGGCTGAAAAGCAACGTGGCGGGCGTTCATATCCCCGACGACGTCATTCGCCGCATCGAAGGTGCGGTCGACCAGAAGGCGGAGGGTAAGCGCCTTTGCATCGATATCATCAATGAGGTGAAGGAAATCGAGGGCGTCCACGGTGTCCACGTCATGGCCTACCGGCAGGAGGAATACGTGGCGGAGATCGTGCACGAGTCCGGCGTTCTCAAGGGGCGCAGACCGTGGACGCTCGAGACCAGCGCGGCCGACATCAGCGCGGCGCGCAGGTCCGCGCTCTTGAAAGAGCGCGCAACGGAATCACCGCAGGAGATGGCCGAGATGGCGGCTACGGGCAGCGCGCCCGAACCGGCCTCCACGCGCTCCTGACAATCGAGGAACTGCCTTTTCACCCTATGGAGATCTGAATGACCCGCACCATCGTCGCCTCAGCCACCCGTGAGGTCGTGATCGGCTTCGATCAGCCGTTTTGCGTCATTGGCGAGCGCATCAACCCGACCGGACGCAAGAAGCTTGCCGCCGAGATGGTCGCCGGCAATTTCGAAACCGTGAAGAAGGACGCGCTCGAGCAGGTCGCATGCGGCGCGACGATGCTCGACGTCAATGCCGGCGTGACCGCTGTCGATCCGAATGCCACCGAGCCGGCGCTGCTCGTGCAAACGCTCGAGATCGTGCAGAGCCTGGTCGACGTGCCGCTCTCGATCGACTCCTCCGTCTCGGCGGCCATCGAGGCGGCCTTGAAGGTCGCGAAGGGGCGTCCCCTCATCAATTCGGTCACGGGAGAGGAGGAGAAGCTCGAGGCCATCCTGCCGCTCGTGAAGAAGTACAACGTTCCCGTCGTGGCAATTTCCAACGACGAGACGGGCATTTCCATGGATCCCGACGTTCGCTTCGCCGTCGCCAAGAAAATCGTCCAGCGCGCCGCAGATCACGGCATCAAGCCGGAGGATATCGTTGTCGATCCCCTCGTCATGCCGATCGGCGCGCTCGGCGGCGCGGGCCGGCAGGTGTTCCATCTGCTCCGGCGCCTGCGCGAAGAGCTCAAGGTCAACACGACCTGCGGGCTCTCGAACATCTCGTTCGGTCTGCCGCACCGGCACGGCATCAACGCAGGTTTCATTCCCATGGTGATCGGTGCCGGGATGACCTCGGCCATCATGAATCCCGTGCGTCCTCAGGAGATGGAGGCGGTGCGCGCGGCCAACGTGCTGAACGGCACCGACGAGAACTGCTCCACCTGGATCATGACCTATCGCGACTATCAGCCCGGAGCGAAGGGCGATGGCGCCCCCGCGGCCCAGCCGGCTCCCGCGGCCGGCGGACGCCGAGGTGGGCGCGACGCACGGCGCGCGGCCCTGGCCGGCGGGGGTGGCACCGGTACAACCTGAACCCGTCCCACTTGGAGCGCGTTCCGATCCTACGGAATCGGAAGCGCGCTCTGGGTTCTTGTTTTTTCGCATTTTCTACGACGAATCGGAGCCCACCCCCGATCGTCTATGCGGAGCATGGCTCCGCCATGACGTCCGGGGTAGGCTTTCGTCGAAAAATGCTCTAGCGAGCCAACGCATGTCCGATCCTCTCGTCCTCTTCATGCCGTCAGGGAAGCGCGGCCGCTTCCCCGTCGGAACCCTGGTTCTGGATGCGGCGCGCCAGCTTGGCGTGCATGTGGAGAGCGTTTGCGGCGGCCGTGGCATGTGCGGGCGCTGCCAGATCGAGGTTCAGGAGGGGCATTTTGCCAAGCACGGCGTCACGAGCGCGGAGGATCATCTCTCGGCGTTCGGCGCCAAAGAGCAGCGCTACGCCGAGAAGCGTGAGCTCATGCCCGGGCGACGTCTGTCGTGCTCGGCCTCGATCCAGGGTGATCTCGTCATCGATGTTCCCCAGGACCTGGTCATCAACGCGCAGGTCGTGCGCAAGAGCGCATCGGGGCGGACCATCGAGCGCAATCCCGCGATCCATATGTGCTACGTCGAGGTCGACGAGCCGGATATGCACCGCCCTCTGGGCGACGCCGACCGGCTGATCGGGGCGCTCTGCCGCGACTGGAAGTTCGAACGCCTCGAGATCGAGTTCGGCGTGCTGGCTGGACTTCAGAGCACGCTCCGCAAAGGCAACTGGGCCGTCACGGCGGCCATTCACGACGAGCCTCGATCGGGTCCGCCGAGGATCATCGCCGTCTGGCCGGGATTCAAGAACGAGGCCTACGGCATCGCCTGCGATATCGGTTCGACGACCATCGCGATGCATCTCGTCTCGCTCCTGTCGGGGCGGATCGCCGCGTCGGCAGGCGCATCGAACCCTCAGATCCGCTTCGGCGAAGATCTGATGAGCCGCGTGAGCTACGTCATGATGAACCCCGACGGCCGCGCCGACATGACGGCGGCGGTGCGGGCGGCCGTCAACGATCTTGTCGCCAGAGTGTGCGTCGATGGCGGCGTCAATCGCGACGATATTCTCGACACGGTCTTCGTCGGCAACCCGGTCATGCACCATCTCTTCTTGGGGGTAGACCCGACGGAACTCGGCGGAGCGCCGTTCGCGCTCGCCGTATCGAGCGCGGTGCATGCACGCGCTGCCGACGTGGGCCTCGCCGTCAACGCAAACGCGCGACTCTACACGCTGCCCTGCATCGCGGGGCATGTTGGCGCGGATGCTGCGGGAGCGATGCTCGCCGAGGGCCCGCACCGGCAGGATGTGATGATGCTTCTGGTTGATGTCGGCACCAACGCGGAGATCGTTCTTGGCAACCGCGCGCGTGTGGTGGCCTGCTCCTCGCCTACGGGGCCCGCCTTCGAGGGAGCAGAAATCTCTGGCGGGCAGCGCGCCGCGCCCGGCGCCATCGAGCGCGTGCGTATCGATCCCGCAACGCTCGAGCCGCGCTATCGCGTGATCGGCGTCGAGCAATGGTCGGACGCGCCGGGGTTTGCCGAAGCCGCAGGTTCGGTCGGGGTCACCGGAATCTGCGGCTCGGGCATCATCGAGGTCATCGCCGAGATGTTCCTCGCCGGCATCATATCGGAGGACGGCGTCATCAACGGCAAGCTTTCCGAAAAGAGTGCTCGCATCGTGCCCCATGGACGAACCTTCTCCTATGTCCTGAAGGCTGGTGAATCGCCGATCAGCATCACCCAGAACGACGTGCGCGCCATTCAGCTTGCAAAGGCCGCGCTCTATGCCGGCGTCAAGCTCCTGATGCAGAAGCAGGGCGTGGCGGCGGTCGACAAGATCCGTCTTGCCGGCGCGTTCGGGTCCTTCATCGATCCCAAGTACGCCATGGTTCTCGGCCTAATTCCCGATTGCGACCTGGATCAGGTGGGTGCAGCCGGAAACTCGGCGGGCGAAGGGGCGCTGATGGCCCTCCTCAATCGCGACTATCGCCGCGAGATCGAAACCAAGGTGCGAGAGATCGAAAAGGTCGAGACTGCGCTGGAGCCGGACTTCCAGGCGTTCTTTGTCAACGCCATGGCGCTTCCGAACAAGGTCGATCCGTTCCCGCGGCTGGCTTCGGCCGTTACGTTGCCGGATCGCGCGGGGCCTTCGGATGGAGATGCGCTCCCGTCCGGACGGCGCGGACGCCGTATCCGCACCTGATGACAGCGAGGCCGGGGCAATCAATAGCAGCGCCCAGAGTGAGCGCGGCCTCCGCCAGCGCCCCTCATCGGACCCGGCACCGGCCCTGTCAGACTCGCATCGGCGCGCGAACACGCGTCATGAACGGGATCGTGCGATGTGAGAATTGATTCGTCAGTTGGAACAGCATCCGCAGCACGTCTGCCGCAGAGCAGCCGTGGCGCCGGGGATAGCTGCCCGGCACCACCGCTCGATCTCCGTCTGGACAGGCGCAAGAAGAATCGGCTCCTCGGCGACGAAAGCGCGCCAGGACTCAAGGTGGGCGCGATTGACCGCGGTGAGCACCGGCACGTCCAGGAGAACTGCACTCTCGATCATGGGCCTAAATCCGTGGCCCTCTGCCTCCTGCTTGCCGAAGCGGTTGATCACGACGAGCTGGGTATCGGGATTGAGCGAGGCGACCGCGAGACCCACGATGTCCTCGAGCGCGCCCGCATCGAGACGGCAGCCGCGCGCCAGCGGACCGCGATCCTCCGAGGCCTTGGTGCGGCGCCCCGTCGCCAGATCCTCGAGCGTCATCTCGCATTGACTGCGCCGGGGAGCTGACGAGTTGTACTGCACCGCTCCGGCGAGCTTCAAGCCGGCATCCCGAAGTTGATGAGCAATATCCGTCAGGAGGATGTCGGTCGCCAGGCCCTCACCCATCTCGTACAGAATGGCCGCGACCTTCATCCCTTACCTCGCATATGCGCGAAATCCGTCTCGCCGGCCGCCAGCGGGCAGACGAGTGCATCACCTTCCATGGGATCGGTCGCGGTGCCGCGGCCCGAAGTCCGCGGCCTTATCCCGAGCCGCCCGCACTCTGCCGAGACCACATCAGCCACGAGGTCTGCGAGAAGAGCATAGGGCAGGCATGCGCCCGCCTCGCGCAGCGCCGCACAGAACGAGCCGATCCACCGGCCGAGGTGCTCCTCGAGAAAGCGCGCCATCGCATGGTCCACGGTCTGAACGTCGCGCAGGCGCCTGCGGCCCAGCGCGAGCGCGCGCTTCAGGTGAAGCAAGCTTAGAAACTCGACTTGGGTTCCCAGGTGATCGGGTGGGTTCGGGGTCGAGGTGGAGAGCTCGAAGCCGAAGGCGCGATAGAAGCCGTTGAGATCGGCGATGTCGAACGGCTGGCCCGCAAACCGCAAGCCGTCCCCATAGCCGCCCTCCCGCAAAGGCACCATCCCTGCGCCGAGAAAGAGCCGGGAATGTTCGGCCATGAGCGAGCTCACCGATGCGCCACGCCATGCCCGAGCAAGAGCGCGCAGCGTCGGCGCATGCGACGGGGGCAGGGATTTCAGAGCCGGACCGCTAGAGAGATTGTGTACTGCGGTCCGCACGGCATCCACGAGATGATGATCGGGCTCCGAAAATCCATCGGCAATCAGTCTGCACACGGATGCCGACAAGAAGCTCCGCTCCCGCTCACGCGCGAGACGAGCCGGCTCCGCCAAGCATACCTGCGGACGCCGCAAAGCGCCTTCGGAAATTCTCATCACTTATCGGCCTCAAGCTTGACCTGAACCCAGTTCGACCACGCCTTGCGCGAGCCAACCTCCCTGGCACCGCCTTCCCATACGGCAAATGCGGCAAGCGTCTGCTGCCCCGGCGAGAGCGTCGGATCGTTGGGATCGCCGGGCGCAAGCGGATGCGTAATGACAACCCTCCAACGGCCGTCAGCCCAGATGCCGCGTCCGTCCGATTGCTGCTCGGGCTCGACCGTCAACGTCCCGAACCCCTCCGCCATCTGGTCCAGCACAGGACTGCGGCGCGGCCGCGAAATGGGATTGTCGACACCGACAGCACCGGTGTAGGCGCGCGCGTCCGTCACACGCAGCACCTCGTCGGGATAGACGTCCACATGCACGAAGGGATAGAGATCGGTGATCTTCGGTTCGCCTGAATTCTCGATGTCGTGCTGGAAGGCGGCACGCCATTGCATGATATGCACGCGCTCGCCGGGCGCTCCCATCATGGGATTGGGAAAATCGCCGGGCTTGTAGTTGGTCGGCATTTCGACCGCGACCTGGTCACCGAACTGATCGACGACAATGCGATCGCTCTTGGTCGGATCCGCCCACTCGATCAGGAAGGCCATCCATTGCCCATTGTGCGCAGCCCGCACGCTGAGCTCCTTCACCGCCGGGGTGACATTCTGCGGATTGGCGACCACCTGCGCTTCCATCGGCACCTTGACCGCCTTTGCGTCCTCCCAGTAGGGCGCTTTCGGGTCGGTGAGAGGGCCGGCGCTCTCGCCGAGGAAGATGGCGTTGAGTGAGATATCCTGGGCCGCAAGCGGCGCGGACGCGAGGACGGCAAGAGCCGCAGGCAGCACGATGTGCTTGACCAGTCGGGTAACGGGCATGTTGTTCCTCCGGCTCATCAAGTGATGTTCGAGCGATAGACATCGAAGCGGTCGTCGTGAGCGGCGCGCACGTGGATCGGCTCTCTCAGCGGCACGCGAGAAACCTCGTCGCCCTGCTCGTCGAAGCCGATCGCTGTTCCTGCTTCGACCTTGAAACGATGGATGATGCGCGGCGTCGAGCCGAAAAGGAGTAGCGCTCCGAGAAGCTTTTCGTCGTCCACCGCACGCCGATAGGTCGCGATCGCCTCAGGTACGCCGTGGCCGAACATCTGCGCCAGGAACGGCAGCGGCACATGCACCGGCGGGATGTAATAGACGTTGGGCTCAAGCCCGAACTGCGGATAGAGCGGCTTGCCGAGCTTCGCGACGTGGATGAGGTAGTCGAGCGGGTTATCCTCGCGCGCCTTGTCCGGCGTCGTGATGAAGCCCTGCAGGCGGATCTTGCCGATGCACGAGACGGTGCATTGGGTCTGATAGCCATTCTCGACGGCCGGGTAGCAGCCGATGCATTTCTCCGATACCCGCGTCACGGGATTGAAGAACGTCTTCTTGTAGGGGCAGCCCTTGACGCATTCGCGGTAGCCGCGGCAACGCGCCTGGTCGAGCAGCACGATCCCGTCCTCGGGGCGCTTGTAGATCGACTGGCGCGGACACGAGCCGAGGCACGCAGGATAGGTGCAGTGGTTGCAGATGCGCGGCAGGTAGTACATCCACTGCATGTGCGGGATAGTGATGTAGTTGCCCTGCGGCATGTCGCCGAGAGAATCGTCCTCGCCGATGTTGGGATGCGCGTAGTCGAGATCGTCAGGCAGATATCCCAGAACGCGCTCGCCCTCGGGCGCCGCTTCGAAAAGCGTCTTGCCCTTGTAGACCGGCCCCGCCGTATCCTGGACCCCGTGCTTCTCGAGGATCTTCACGTCCCAGCCGAGAGGATAATAGCCGTAGGGCTTGCTCTCGACGTTGTTCCAGAACATGTACTCCTGGCCGCGGCCAGGGGTCCAATTGGTCTTGCAGGCGACCGTGCAGGTCTGGCAGGCGATGCACTTGTTCAAGTCCATCACCATGGCGAACTGCTTGGCTGGCCGCGCCGGCTCGTAGGGATATTCCATCTCGCGGCCGATTTGCCAGTTGTAGACCTTGGGCATTCATTCCTCCCGAATTCGATGCCTTGTTGATCAGCCGCGTTTGAAGCCGCCAGCGTGGTAACGCTTGAGCGCGTCATTCTCGACGGTGGGACGGAAGCCCAGCGCCACCGGCCGCCAGAGGCCCTTGCCCTCGAGCCCGCCGTCCTCGGCCTTGGTGAACTTCGCAAGCGACTCGCGCGGGGCGCCGGTGACGCAATGCACGTCGGCGCTGAAGCCCTTCGTGACCTCGTGGCTGAACAGCTTGCGCGTGACGAGGGACGAAGTCTGATGCGTGGGCTTGAGCCATGAGCGCGTCAGCGACTGGTGCCCGCCGTAGCGGAAGAGCGCCTGATAGTGCGTCTCCTCGTTCTTGGCGAGCTTGTCGGCACGTGCCTCGTGCGCCTTCACCGTTCCCGGCGTCGCCATGTAGCCGTTGAACCACATGCGCGTGATGCCCTTTGGCGTGCCGGGGTAGTAGCGGGCGCGGGCCATGAGACGCGCGACCTTGTATTCCTCCTTGCGCGCGGGATCGTTCCAGCCGCGGAACGGAAGGTCCGCCGGATCACCGTCGATCCAGACATAATCACCGTCGTTGATGCCGAGCTGCTTGGCGTCGGCGGGATTGATGTCGACGTACATCTCACCCGTGCCCGGCGTGCGCTTGTCGCGCCGGTACATGTCGCCGAACGGTCCGAACAGCGCCGCCATGAAGTCGGTGTCGATCGGCATGGTGTGGGCGCCATGCCGGTACTTCGGCGTATGGAACACCCGGTCGAAGCCCTTGTCCTTCAAGGGATGCTTGGAAGCGAGGAGCTGATCGGAGCTATAGGTCGTGTTGCGCATCTGGCGCGTGATATGGGTCCGGTCGTCAGCCGCAATCTTCCAGTCTGCTGGCCGCTTGGGGCGGATAGCGGGATGAGGAGCGGCAAGGATCGCGCACGGATCGTAGAAAGTCGCCTCCGACGGCTCGCGGTGAACGACGAGGTTCTCGCCTGCCTCGATGAACTCGAGCTCGGGCCGGTAGAACTCGAGCCGCCCGGTCTTCGTGTACCAGGGCTTTGACTCCTGCACCTGCTCCCATGAGTTCACGCGCGGATAGGTGCGCGTGTTCATGAGGGCCGGAATGCCGCGCTTGGCGAGATCCTCAAGGTCGGAGATCCGATAGCCCTTGAGCGGCGTCGAGGCATCGATGATGCGCTGCAGGTAGACGTCGGCGCGCTTCTCGGCGATGAAGTGCCACATGTCCTCGAAGCGCTTGTCGCCCGTGAGCTTGGTGAGCGCACGCCCGACGTGAAGGTAGGTCTCGTTGTCGGAGATGGAGTTGAAGGCGCGCTTGGCCGGCGTGCGCGGGAAGATTTGCACGAACGGATTGGTGTTCGAAGCCGTCATGTCCGGATGCTTGAACTCCATCCAGGAATCGACGCCGTAGACGATGTCGCAGTACTCGCACGATGCCGTCCACCACCACTCATTGTAGACGACGAGCTCGCACTTCGGCAGCGTGTTGTTGACCACGTCGTAGTGGCCCTTCTGGTTGCCGAGCGACGAGTTGGAGTTGACCTGCCAGATCGTCTTGGTGGGCGTCGGCACGTGCGCACCGACCGTGATCTTCTTGTCGCCCGCCTTGACGAGGCGCTCGCCATTCGCCCAGTAGTGCATCGACTCGTAACGTGTCGTGTAGCGCGGCTTGACCTCGCCCTTGGGGTCGAGCTGAGGATGGAAGGGGTCCTCGACCGTCCACTTGCCCATGCCGGAGAAGAGCGTGGTCTTGTAGTTGCCGGCGTACGAGCCGACGTTGCCGCCGTGACGTCCCAGCGAGCCCGCGAGGGCGAGCACGAGGAAGATGGCGCGGTCCTTGTTGTCGTTGTTCCAGAACTGGTTGGGTCCCATGCCGCAGGCGATGAGCGTTCGGCCCTCGCTGCCGGCAATGGTGTGCGCCAGCGCGACTATCGCCTCCTTCGGCGCCCAGCAGACTTTGCTCGCCTGATCCGGCGTCATGTTGGCGTCGAGATATTCCCTCGTGAGATCGAAAACCGTGCGCGCCGCTATCTTCTTTCCATCCGCTAGGGTGATCTCGAATGTTCCTTCGAGGGCCGGATCGATCCCGACACTGGCGGCAAACCGCTCCCCCACCGCGTCTCGTGATACGGCCACGGGCCCCTTCTTCGCCGCATCCCACATGACGAAATCGCCGAACTCGCCCGTGAGCGCCTCGGGAATCTGCATGCCGTTCTGCTTCGTCGTCGGAGGCGCCTTCTGGTCCTTGGCCACCACGTTGACGAAGTTCGTGAGCTCCTTCTTCTTGTAGTTCGCGAACACGTCGGCAGCCTTGAGCCGCTCGAGCGTGTCCATGCGCACGAGTGTCGGCATATCCGTGAACCGCTTCACGAAATCGGCGTTGTAAAGCTTCTCCGCGATCATCACCTGGGCAACGCCGAGCGCCATTGCGGGGTCGGTCCCGGGACGGATGACGATAACATCGTCGCATTTCGAGGCAGTGGCCGAGTATTCGACTGTGACCGCGACCGTCTTGGCACCCTTGAGGCGCGCCTCCGTCAGCCAATGCGAGTCAGGCATCTTGGTCGTGATCCAGTTCATGCCCCAGGCGACGATGACCTTGGCGTTCTCCGTGTCGAACAGCTCGAAATCATTCGTCTGCTCGCCCGTCACCATTGGATGGCCAGGCGGCAGATCGGTGTGGAACGAATAAGAATCCCAGCAGCCCGAGCCCTTGGCCTCGTCGTCGGACACTTTGCGGACGTGCTGATCGAGGAGAGCCATCGAGTTGCCCATCCTGAAGCAGCCGAAGATGCGGATCGCACCTTGCTTCGCCATGCCGCCGCGGAACTTCATGACGCGGGTGCCGGCGCCGCCCACCGCATCGACCATGTCGGGGTCATAGCCCTGCGCGAGGAGACGCTTCTTGCCCTCGTCGCCCGAGTAGGTTTGAGCGACGTTGAGGAGCGTCTTGGCGTGATAGCTGGCGGCCTCCTCGTGGCTCACCTTGACCCAGCTGTCCCATCCGCGGCGCATGAGCTCGCGCGGAGCAGCTCCCGTCGCGGGATCGCGCGGGAAGCCCTGATCCGCCCAGTCCTTGAAGCCCTTGCGCAGAAAGGCGCCGTTCACGCGCCGGTCGCCGTAGAAACGGCGCGCGAGCACGAGACCCTTCTGACAGCAGCGCGGGTCCCAGCGGGCGGAGGACTTGTTGCCGTAGAGGTCGAGGGCCTTGGAATAGCCGTACGTCGGCTCGATGCGCACGACGACGTTGTTCTTGACCTGGGCATTGAGAAGGCAGTTGTGCGTGTCGTTGGGACAGCACAGGAACGTGAAGCGCTGGTCGGTGCGGTAGATGTCGCGATAGATGCGCTCCCAGTCTCTATTGGGATAGGCGGCAAGCGGGTTCTCGACCGATACCGGCGCGAGATAGCGGTATTCCGCCATGACGGCCCTCGAGGCGACCGCCGAGCCGAGGCCCGCGCCCGCCGCGCGCAGAAAGCCGCGGCGCGAATAGTTGCTGTGGTTGCGATCGCCCATGGAGCCACTCCCCTCTCATGATTGCGGCCTCGCTCTTTCAAGTCGGCGCGGCGCTGCACGAGAAGTGAAACAGACGCGTTGAGGGCTGAGCTTGACTTGCGTTAAATGAAATCGTCCGCGATCAGGCTTGCGACAACATGGCAGACCATGCGGTGCATGGCCCGCTGCCAGTCGCCAATAAATGTGGGCGTGCCGACGCACAAACTCGGTCCGCGCCTCAAGGCGCGGGCCGAGTTGCAGTCTCCCATGGCGGGACCGAGGGCCCCGCCAGACGCGCGCAAGATTCAGAAGTTGATGAGCCCGCCCATGCTGACGAAGTCGGCGTCCTCGATATCACGCAGCGACGCCGAAAGCGCCGCTCCTTCGAGGTCGGCCTCGTAGTGCTGGTACTTGACGTAGATCGTCATCGCCGCCGAGTCGATCTCCTGCGCGATGCCCGCGCCCCAGCGGTCGAACGTGGCAGACGTCGCCCCCGCGGCTAGCGCCGCCGGTCCGAGCTGGTCGATGTATTGCGCATAGTCGCCGTAGACGATCGTTGCCCCGAGCCCAGTCCACTTCCGGCGGATACCGGCCTTCACGTACCAATGCTCGCCGTCGAGGGCCTGCTTGTTGCCGGCGCTCGTGATGACGAGTGTGTCGTTGTTGTCCTCATGCCCATAGGCTGCGTGCAGGAAAAGCCCTGTCTCGAGATGCTGCGCATAGCCGCCGACCTGGAAGAAGTCCGAGTTTTTCCCAGCGGCGAACACCGAGGTCCCCGATGTGTTCTCGTCCATCATCTCGGAGTAGCCGATCCCGAATGCGAGCTTGAATCCGTGAACCTCGCCCGCGTAGCGTCCCGCCACCTCCCAGAAGTCGTCCTCGCCCCAGGACGCCGAGGCCGAGAAGCCCGCGAACGCCGGCGTGTCGTAGCGTACCCCGTTCATGACGAGACCGTTGCAGTCGCCACCCAAGGGGAGCGCCTGCGAGTAGCAGAACGCGAGCTGGCCCCACGTCACGTTCGACAGCACCCCGTTCCCCTGGCGCAGGAAGAATTGCGGGAAGCCGTCGAGGAAGGTGTAGTTGTCGAAAATCTGGGTTCCCGAAACATCCGTGAACATGGCCGCGCTCTTGGCCGCGTGCATCTGCTTGCCGACCGAGACCTTGCCCAAATCCTTGCTGGCCAGGAACCAGTAGGCGATCTGCGTGTTGAGGCCCTGGTCGAAGTCGTCGCTATTCTGGTCGATGGCGTTCGAGCCCGTGCGCCCGAACGGGTTCGACTGGAGGTCCTGGATGCGGATCAGGTAGCCTGCCGTCCAACCCGGCACGATCGTCGCCTGACCGAGGAAGCGGACGTTCGAGGCTTGCGTTGGCCCGAGCCCGTGCACGTAGGTGTTGGTCTCCCCGCCGTCGTCCCACGAGGTGATCTCGGTCGCGACATAGCCCGAGACCGTGAGCGAGACCTTGCGGTTGCCCTTCCTCGCGGTCGTCGCCTCGAGCTCGGCCACGCGCTCCTCGAGATCGGCGCAGCAGTTGCCGCCGAGATCGGCTGCAAATGCCGGCAGTGCCATCCCCGCACCCAGCACTACTGTTGCGGCGATCAGCCTTTTGGCCGCCGACACGAGTTGTATCACCTGAAATCCCCCGATTAGATATTGGACGCCCCCCGGCGCCCGATTTCGACACGATACCACGCACCGCAGAACTCATGGCGACAACGAATCAGTGCCTCATTTATGGGCAGACTAACTGTAGATCGAAGCGTCCAAAAATCAAAAAGCCGAGCACATCTCTGTTACAGATCAGCCTTTTGCGCTCTCCGAGCGCTGTGGTGTAGAGAGGCCGCGACTCGCTGTGCCCGTAACGCTGAACCAGGCTGGGCGCGGCGGAGTTGACCTCGGTTAAGGGGAGGCCTCGCAACTTGCATCAGGGCGCCCCGAGGACCAGCGACACGTTCTGCCCGCCGAAGCCAAACGAGTTCGACAGGACTGTCTGTACACCCGTTGACCGCGCGGCGTTGGGCACGACATCGATCGGGATCTCGGGATCCGGAACGGCGTAGTTGATTGTCGGCGGCAGGAGACCGCTTTCGATCGACAAGAACGAGAAAACTGCCTCGATCGCACCCGCAGCCGAGAGCGTGTGGCCGATCATGGACTTGTTCGAGCTGATGGGAACCGTCGCGAGGTGATCACCGAGCACGGCCTTGAGCGACAGGTATTCCATCTTGTCGTTTTCCGGCGTGCTTGTGCCATGCGCGTTGACATAGTCAATTTCGTCCGGCTCCGCGCCGGCGTCCTCGAGAGCATGGCGGATGGCGCCGATGATCGCCGTGCCGTCGGGCCTGGAGCGCGTGCGATGATAGTCGTCCGCCTTTTCGCCGCAGCCTCGAACAAGACCAAGGATTTTCGCTCCTCGTGCCCGCGCCGCCTCGTAGGACTCGAGAACAAGGGCGCCGGCACCCTCCGCCATCACGAACCCGTCGCGGTCCTTCGAGAAGGGCCGAGAGGCCTCGGCAGGCGCATCATTTCTCGTCGAAAGGGCAGAGAGAAGAGAGAAGCGGATTAGCGCCTCGATCTGCACCGAGCTGTCAGTGCCGATGCAAAGCGCGGCATCCGTATCGCCCCTGCGTATTGTCTCGACGCCAAGCTGGATGGCGGTGGCACCCGAGGCGCATGCTGTTGACACGGAGATCGGCAGACCCTGTGTGCCGAGCTGGCGTGCCACATGCTCTGCAACGCTGGCGAACTGAAACAGCGATCGCATCTCATGCCAGTCGGACGCACGAGCGGCAGCAAGAAGACGCTTGTATCCCGTCGAACCACACGGCGTCAGCGCATCGTGAAGCGCCCTGCGCTGCGCCCACTCGAGCTCGGCAGGAGGCGTGGCGAGAACCAGCGGCCCAGGAAAAGTACCCGCGGACCCGATATTCGCCTGCTCGACTGCCTCCGTTGCCGCGGCGAGCGCCATGGCAATGGAGAGAGCCGGCGCAGATGACGCGCGGCTGTCGAGGAAATCGACCGTACCCGCGATCGTGGTGCGCAGGCCCTCGGTTGGAAACCGCGTAATCGGGTGAATGCCGGAACGGCCCTGCGTCAAGGCCGTCCAGTTGTCCGACGTGCCCCGCCCGAGCGACGTCACAAGCCCCATGCCCGTGACTGCGACGAGCGGCCGGCCCTTCCGGTCTCGGTAGGAATTGATCATCACCGTCTCAATTGATTGCTTCCACGAGCGCAAATCCCTCACCCCGCCAATGTCCAACACACGTCACGAGCGCGCGCTCCAACGGCCCTTTAAATGCGCGCTCGATACCCGACGACACCGAAGGCGGAGGGAGCAGGCCGTGCTTGACCGAGAGCGCCGCCAAGGCGATGCCCAGAGGAAACTGCGCCTCGACGCAATGGCCGAGCATGCTGCCAAAGGCGCGAGTCGTCGCCTCGATGCCCAGCATTGCGAGGTTGTCGAGAAAGGCTCCTTCGTCACTGGTGACGGGCTCGACGCCGCTGGCGCCGCTGAGGACCGGAAGCGCCCCCTCCGGAATGCCTGGCCGCATGCGCTCAAGGAGATGAGATAGTGTGCGCGTGACGTCACCCGGCTCACGGTTGCACCGGTCGGTCACGATCCCGGCGATCCGGGCATAAGGCGTTGCCCGCCGCGCCTCAGCGTGCGACCGCGACTCGAGGATCAGGAATGCGCCGGCGCTGCCCGGAATGAAGCCTCCGCCTCGCTCGCGGCGATGCCATACCGGCAGGTACGGCCCGCGCCACAAATTCTGTCCGAGCTCGTAGCCCAGCAGCAGGTCTTCCCGCTCGGCATTGAGCGCGCCGCCGACAAGAACAAGTTCGGCCTGGCCGGCCTTGATACGCCTGTAGGCGTTCTCCATGGCCGCGAGGCCGGCCATCTCCTCCCCCATGAATGTGCGGGAGGAGCCAGTGACGGCGTGGACAATCGAGATATTGCCGGCCAGCATGTTGGAGAGCTGCGCCAGAAACAGCGTCGGGCGCAGCGCGCTCGGCAGCACCTCCTTGGCGAGGACCGCCGTGTCATCGCGGGGACCAAGCTTCTCGAGCACGTCGCAGTCGACCTTCGTGTCACGCTCGCCGCTGCCGGCCGCAACAACGAGGTGCGTGCGATCGAGCAGCTCGTGATTTCCAGAGATACCGGCGTCCTCGAGCGCGAGGCCGGCCGCGTAGACGCCGATCCGCTGCCAGAGCTCCATCTGCCGCTGATCGCTCTTCCTCGCGATCTGCTTCGCGAAATCGAGCGGCACCAGCGGGTGCACGGAGTAAGGCACATAGCGCGCGGACTCGATGTGAGGAAGTGCGGGCCGCTCGGAGGAGATGTGCGGGACATGCGCCGGCGCATCATCGCCGAGCGAGCTCACGAGCCCCACTCCCGTGATCCATACCTCCTCACTGCCATCGGGCTTTTTCATCCGATCCTCGCTCTCATAGGGTCACGATGATCTTGCCGAACACATCACGGTTGGCGAGCCGGCTCAGTCCCGCCGTGATGTCATCAAGCGCCATCACCGTGTCGACTACGGGCCGCACGCCCCCTTGCGCCATCTTCGCCATGACGCTTTTCATGTTCGTCATGCGGCATCCAAAGCTGCCGATAAGGCGAAGCTGCTGCTGGAAGAGGAGATAGAGATTGGTCTTGGCGGTGATGCCGGTCGTCGAGCCGCAGGTCACAAGGCGTCCGCCTCTTTTGAGCGACATGAGACTGCCTTCCCATGTTTCGGGCCCCACATGCTCGAAGACGACATCGACGCCTTTGCGCTTGGTGATGTTGCGCACGCGCCCCTCGAAGCGCTCATCGCGGTAGTTGATGACGTGGTCTGCGCCGAGTGCGTGCGCCTTCCGGGCCTTCTCGTCGCTGCCGACCGTCGTGATCACGGTTGCGCCGGCCTGCTTCGCGAGCTGGATCGCGGCGGTGCCTATCCCGCTGCCGCCGGCATGAACGAGAACCGTCTCGCCGGCCTTGAGCTCTGCGTTATCGAAGAGCATGTGCTCGACCGTGCCGAAGGTGATCGGCGCACAGGCCGCCGCCACCGCATCGAGACCCGCCGGCGCCTTGACAGCTATGCGCGCGGGCACGTTGACCCGCTCGCGCAGAAAGCCATCGATATGAAAGCCGAACATGCTCGGCTCGCCCTCGCAGAAATTGTCGCGCCCCTCGCGGCACGGCCGGCACGATCCGCAGGTTCTCGCCCCGTAGAGCGCCACGACATCACCGGGTGCCAATTCAGCGACGGACGAGCCAACGGCAATGACCTCGCCCGCCGCCTCCGCACCGAGAACGATCGGAAGCTTGCGCTTGGCAAAAGCCATTCCGCGCCAGCTCCAGACATCGATGTGATTGAGAGCGACGGCGCGAATGCGCACCTTTATCTCGTCGGCCGCGGGAGCCGGCGGCTCCTCGACATGGGTGAGAACGACGTCGCGCTCCGCGCGCAGCTGAACCGCCCTCACCGTCGTCGTGCGATAGCGCACGCCCTCGCTACCGTACATGGCCATCCCCGCTCGATCCGATGCCTGATGGCTTTCCACTCCTCATGCGGGCTCTCCCGAGAACACGACGCAGACGTTCTGTCCGCCGAAGCCAAAGGAGTTGGACAGCACGGTTCTCACTCTTGCCGCGCGGCTCGCATTCGGCACCACATCGAGCGGCAGATCCGGATCCGGCTCGTCATGGTTGATGGTGGGCGGCAAGACGCCGCTCTCGAGGGTCAGGACGGAGATCACCGCCTCGACCGAGCCCGCGGCGATCAACGTGTGCCCGATCATCGACTTGTTGGAGCTCAAGGGTGTGCGCTCGAGGTGGTCGCCCAGCACGGCCTTGAGAGAAAGAAATTCCATCTTGTCGTTCTCTGGCGTGCTCGTGCCGTGCGCATTGATGTAGTCGATCTCCTCGGGCTCCACGCCCGCATCTGCGAGCGTCTTGCGGATCGCGCCGATGATGGCCGTCCCGTCCGGCTTCGACCGCGTGCGGTGATATTCGTCGGCCTTCTCCCCACAGCCGCGTACGACGCCGAGTATGCGGGCCCCGCGCGCCTTCGCGGCGGCATAGGATTCGAGAACGACGGCACCCGCCCCTTCCGCGATGACGAACCCGTCCCTGCGCTTGGAGAAGGGTCTCGAGGCCCGCTGCGGCTCAGCGTTTGCCGTCGACAGCGCAGACAGGAGCGAGAAGCGGATCAGCCCCTCGGGATGCACGGTGGCATCGGTTCCGATGCAAAGCGCTGCCTCTGTATCGCCACGCCGAATAGCCTCGAGGCCGAGCTGGATCGTGGTCGCCCCCGATGCGCAGGCCGTGCAGATCGACAGCGGCTCGCCCTGCGTTCCAAACCGCTCCTTGAGACGATCCGCGATTGCGGCAAACTGCACGTGGCGCGCCAAGTCGGCGAACTTGCGCGAGCGTCCATTGGCCAGAAGGCGCGCGTAGCCGTTGAGGCCCTTATCCGGATCGGCATCGTAGAGCCTTTTCAACTGAGGCCATTCGAGCTCCGAGGGAGGCGTGGCGACGATCAGCGGGCCCGGAAACGACGCGGGCCATCCTATTCGCGCTTGCGCAACCGCCTCGGCTGCGGCCGCCTCGGCGATCGCGGCCGACAGACCGAAAGCGGAGTACGGCTTGACCTCGATCTGATCCACCGTGCCGGCGATCGTGGTCTTGAGGCCGTCTGTCGGAAAGCGACGGATTGCCTTGACGCCCGATTCTCCTGCGACGAGCTTTGCCCAGTTGGTGGCTTTTCCGGCCCCGAGCGATGTCACAAGACCCATGCCCGTGATCACCACCACGGGCCGGCCTTTATGATCCAGGAGCGCGCTGCCCATGTTCTCCAACCTCACCAAACGGATTCGACAAGGCCCAAGCCTTCACCGCGCCAGTGGCCGAAAAGCGTGACGAGCACCCGCTGGGCGTGAATCCGGTCGAGTTTCTCGATCTCCGACTCATCGAACGGCGGATAGAACGCTTCCTTGGAGATGGCGATGGCGGCCAGCGCGAGCCCAGCGATGAAATGAGCCTCCAGCGAATGCCCGAGCACATTTCCCCACGCGCGTACGACCGGGTCAAAGCCGCGCCGCTCGAGGCCGGCTAGGAATTGCAGCTCCTCGGCGGTCGCGGGATCGACACCGCTTGCCCCGGAGAGGACACCGACCTTGCCGGCCCTCGAGCCGAGCTTGAGGCTGCCGAAGAGGCGGGCGGCGGACGCTGCTGCATCCCCGGCCCCTCGTCGCGAGCGATCCGAGACAACGCGAGAGACCCGCGCGTACGGCATGGCGCCGCGATCGCGCGCGTGGCGGCTTGCCTCAAGCACGAGAAACGCGCCCACACTTCCGGGCACCAATCCGCCGCCGTTGTCGCGCCGCTTCCACACTGATCGGTAAGGACCGCCATGAAGAGCGCCGGCAAGCTCACATCCGAGAAGCAGATCGTCGCGCTCGGCGTTGAGTGCGCCGCCGACGAGAAACAACTCGCCTTGACCGGCCGAAATCCGATTGACGGCATTCTCTACCGCCGACACGCCAGCCATCTCCTCGCCCTTGAAGGTACGCGAGGAGCCGGTCGCCTTGTGGATGATGGAGATGTTGCCGGCGAGAAGGTTCGAAAGCTGGCCAAGGTAGAGGGTGGGCCTGAGACCGGTCGCCAAAGCCTGATTGAGATGGGTGCCCCGCTCCTCCGCGGCCCCGAGCGAGGCGAGTATGCGCGAATCGAGAGCAAGGTCCCGCTCGCCGTTGCCGGCCGCGATGCAGAGATCCGTAGTGTTCAGGAGCGTCTGATCGCCGGCTATCCCCGCATCCTCCAGCGCCAGGCCGGCGGCATAGACACCGGTCCTCTGCCAGCGCTCCATCTGGCGCTGGTCGCTGGTGCGCGGAATCTGCTTTGCGAAATCGAGATCGACCAGCGGATGAACCGTGTAGGGCGCAAACTGCTGCGGATCGATGACCGGGCGCGCGCAACGCTCGCCGCCAAGCTTGCGCCAGTGCTCCTCGACCCCCTCGCCGAGCGAGCTCACGAGCCCGATGCCCGTGATCCAGACCTGCTCACGCGCCTCCTGCATCATCGCGCCGCCCCTTCAAGACAGCCAAGTCTCTCGCCCTCGCTTCGCACATGCCGCTCAAGAGCGGGCGAGGGAAACACCATCGTGCGCATGGTGAGCTGGGCATCGGCGACACACACGCCATCGCGCTCAAGATTTGCCTTCACCACCGCGTAGCCCGATCCGTCATGAACACGCCGGGCGTTGGCCTCGAGCACCGTGCCGGGCAGCACGAACGACCTGAAGTTCACCTCTTTCGCGCTGGCAAAGAACGGCATGCGCGTAAATCCGTTCAACGCGAGCAGCAGATAGCCGGCGGCCTGGGCCATGGTCTCCAGCATGAGAACCCCCGGCATCAGGGCATGGCCCGGAAAATGCCCTTCAAAGACCGGACTTTCCTGCGGCACGCGAGCCAGCGCCACGATTGCGGCGTGCTCTGCGTCCAGCCTCTCGACCTCGTCGAGCATCTGGAAGTATTCGAGGCGCATCCGCGATTGCCGGGCTCAGGCGGCGACCACGGCACGCAGGTTGTCAATCTGGGTGCAGAGATTGCCGACGATGAAGTAGTCGTCTCCTTTGTCCTTGCCCTCGTTCACTCTGCTCATCCATTCCTCGACCGGGAGCTTGATCCCGAACGTCTGATCAATCTCGAATGTGATGTCGAGGAACGCGAGGCTGTCGACCTCGAGGTCCTTCATGACGTGGCTCTGAGGCGTGATTCGCTCGCACGGAACGTCGCTCGTTGACGAGATAATGCCGGCAACGGTTTCAAAGGTTGAAGCCATTAGGCATGCTCCCTCTTTGGGCAATCTCAGCATGGGCTGCCGGCACAACTGCAATTTTGATCTGAGTTGCGAAGCAGCTTGATGTGTATCCGGCTCGTAGCAGTGGGCGCGACCTGGTCGCTTAACCGAAGTCAAGCCCCCAAGGGTTTGCTTTGGTTATCGCTTCCGTCAAAAGCGCGATTGAAGAGAAGGCCAAGGATGTCGCTCGAACCGGACCGCCTTCTGGAGCTGCGCATTGGACAGACGGAGGCGCTCACTCGGACGATTGCGGCCGAGGACGTGGCGGCATTCGCGCGCCTCTCCGGCGACCGCAACGCGCTGCATCTCGACGACGAGTTCGCCGCCCGCACGGAGTTCGGCCAGCGCGTCGTGCACGGCTTCCTGCACGCGAGCCTGCTGTCGACGCTGGTGGGCATGAAGCTTCCGGGCCGCGGGGCACTCTACGTTTCCCAAAGCATCGAATTCACGCGGCCGGTCTTTATCGGGGACACCGTCGAAGCCCGTGTGACGATCGAGAAAATCGACACCGAGACGCGCCTGGTCTCGCTCGCCACAACCATCACCAAGCCAGGAGACAAGTGTGTCATGCGGGGCAAAGCGGTCGTGAAGCTGCTTCGCATTGCAGACGTCGAGACGCGTAAGACGCCGCCGAACCCGGTGACGTCACCTCGTCTTCTCGCCGGCAGCGTGGCACTCATCACCGGAGCCTCGCGCGGGATCGGCCGCGCCACGGCTCGCCTGTTCGCTCAACACGGCGCAGAGGTCTGGATCAACTATCACAAGAGCGAAACCGCGGCCGAGACGCTCGCGCGCGAGATTGCCGAGGCTGGCGGCTCCTGTCGGCCAATCCGTGCCGATGTGACGCGTGACGACGACGTGGCACGGCTCGTCGATACGATAGCGGCGGAAGGCAACCTTGATATTCTCGTCAACAACGCCGGCCCCAAGATCCTCTCGGCTCCCATCACAGGCCTCAGCTGGCAGGATGTCGCTCAGGCCTATGACCAGATCGTCGGCAGCGCGTTCCGTGTCACGCAGGCAGCGCTTCCGGCCCTGAAGAAGAGCAAGGGCAAGATCGTCAACATCCTGTCGTCAGCGGCTCTCGGCAGGACCGCTCACAACTGGCTGCCCTACGTTGCTGCCAAGAGCGCCTTGCACGCGATGAGCAAGAACCTCGCGCAGGAGCTCGGACCGGACGGTATCACGGTCAATATGATCTCGCCGTCGATGGTCGAAACAGATCTCGTGGCCAACGTGCCGGATCGCATCCGGCAGATGATGATCTCGCGCACGCCGCTGCGCCGCCTCGCCACCGCCGAGGACGTCGCGGGCGCGGCAATGATGCTCGCCTCTCCCTACGCCGCATTCATCACCGGAGAGAACCTCCTGGTGACGGGCGGCGAGCACATGCTTTGAGGAGGCTAGGATGCCGACCACATTCGTTGACATGGCGGGATCAACAATGGCTTCTCGGCCTGACGTCGCGTCAACGACCCCGAACGGCGAGAGCGCGATCGACGCCATTGTCGATGCTGCGATCGAGGCCGCCCCCGAATGCCTGCGGCGGCGCATCATCCTGCCATCCATTGACTGGTCTGCGGTCGCCCCGCAAAAAGTGGGCGTCTTGCTCGCCTCGCTCGCGCAAGCGCGTGTCGCGGTGCCGCGCTGGCTGGCAAAATCACTGCTTGTGGCCGGGCACACTCTTCCTCATGAGATGGAGCCGCGCCTTGCCGCCAGCATGACGGTGTTGAACCGCCTCAACTCGGCGACAGGCGAGATCGAGGAGCGCAGCACAATTGCCGCCGCTCTCGGCGGCTTGGCTCACGACCGCGAAGTCGACGTCGAGATTGCTGCCGCGCTCGTCCAGAGGCTGGTGGGGCTGAGCTGGGATGAGGAGGCGCTTGGCTTCGCTCTCGCGCAATTCCACCGTGCACCCCATGTTCTGCGACACACCGGGACGCTCTTCAACGATCGCCTCCGGCAGCTGCCGGCCGTTCGCTTTCGACTTGCGGGATCGTCCACGACGCACACCCTTGGCGAGGCGCTGATCCCGGCATTCGCGATCGAGGGCTGGCGGGCCAGCATTACTGAGGGCGACTTCGGCAACATCCTCCTCGATCTCCTCAATCCGCCGGCGAATGTTGACGCTCTGCTTGTCCTGCTCGACCTCGAGGGCTTCGCGACGCGAGACTGGCGAGGCCCGGCAGACAACAGTTTTGCTCTGTTGACGGAGCGCGCCGATATCCTGGCCGACGCATTGAAGGAGTTTTCGTCGCGGTCGAGCGTGCCATTGCTGGTCAACTCGATTCCGATGCCGGCGGCGCCCACGGCGGGTCTCCTCGACAGCCGTCATGCCATGGGACTGCGCCGGGCCATCGACACGCTCAATGGACGCCTGCTCGAGGCAGCCGAGCGCTCGAGCAGGATCATCGTCATCGATGCCGATCGGGCGCTCTCCGCGCTGCCTGCGCGAGATCATGTCGACCCGAAGTTCTGGTACTACGGGCGCGTCGCCTACTCCGCGGAGGCCACGCGGCACCTGGCCCGCGCCTTCGCCGAGGCCTGGCGCCTGCTGCGACGCGGATCGGCAAAAGTGCTCGCAGTCGATCTCGACAATACGCTCTGGGGCGGCGTCTACGGCGATGACGGCATCGAACGCCTGGACTGCGGCGACGAATTCCCGGGGAACGCATTCCGTGCCATGCAGCAGGAATGCTTGCGCCTCAGAGCGCAGGGCCTGCTCCTGGTCGCGCTGAGCAAGAACAATCCCGACGCCATCTCGGTCTTCGAGCGCCATCCCGGCATGACGCTGAGGCCGGACGACTTTGCCGCGGCCGCGATCAACTGGGATCCAAAGCCCGACAACATCCGCAAGATCGCCGCCGAGCTCAATCTCGGGCTCGACAGCTTTCTCTTTCTCGATGACAGCCCGCATGAGCGCGAAGCAATGCGACGGCTGTGCCCTGAGGTCATGGTTCCCGAGCTGCCTCGAGATCCGGCCGAGCGGCCCTCGTGGTTACGAAGCCTCGCGGCCACCTGGCCCGTGCGCCTGACGACAGAGGACGCATCGAGAGCCGCAATGTACGCTACGGAAAGCAAGGCGCGCAGCGCCAAGGCCGGCGCGTCGAGCGTCGAGGACTATCTCACTGGTCTCGATCAGCGGCTCGTCTTGAGCTTTGTGCGCGACGAGACGGTTGCGCGTGCCGCCCAGATGCACCAGCGGACCAATCAGTTCAATCTGACAACGGAGCGCCTGGCCGAGCCCGGGATCGCCGCGCTCATGAAGGATGAGGCGCGCGGGATCGCGGTGCTGGGGCGCGTCACCGACAAGTTCGGCGACCATGGCATCGTGATTGTCGCAACCGTCGCCTTCGAGGGACGCGAGGCCGTCATTCGCACCTTGCTCATGAGCTGCCGCGTCATCGGCCGCGAGGTCGAGCGTGCATTTCTCGGCGAGCTCCTCCGCGAGCTCGAGCGTCGAGGGGTCTCACGTATTCACGGCCGATACGTGCCGACGCCCAAGAATGCGATGGTCAAGGACTTCTACGCCTCCTGTGGATTCAAGACTTGGAACACCGGGAACGGAGAAACAGTTTGGACCTTCGTTCCCGGCCAGCAAGAGCCGCCGGCCTCGAGGTTCGTGACCGTGAGCTGGGAGAGCTGAAATGGATGCACGCACGCCCGGGGCCAACCTGTCCTATCCCGAAATTGCGTCGATCTTCGATGACGTGTTTCAGCACACGGGGCACATCACGCCAACGACCTCGCCCAACGAGGTCGAGCGGTGGGATTCGCTCCAGCATATCGCGCTGATACGTGCGCTGGAGACGACGTTTTCCATCCGCCTCTCGATGGACGAGATGATGGAGATCCGCAGCGTCGGCGACATCGAAAAAGTGCTTGAACGCCACGGCGTTTGAAGTGCGGGGGCGTGACATCCTATCGGCGGACAGAAGCGCCGGCGAGCTCCAATAATCCCTGATGAGAAGCGATAGCTTGTGGGTCACTCGGCTGCATGAATGCGCAGGCCTCTCGCCAATTTCGTCGCAACCGGCTCACGCGAGGCGCGGTAGCGGAGCGCAATTTCACTTGCGATCACGGGCCCGGCATCAAGAGGCTGATAAGACCAGCTCGCTTCCGGGTCCACCTGCTCCGTGAGCGGCCGGGTGGCGCCATAGTCCCGCAAGCACGAGTGAAAGCGCGCGAACTTCGGTGAGCCGCCGCTGGGCTCGAATACGTAAACCGGCTTGCCGGTCACGCAGGCTTCGCTCGTGAGATTGACCGAGTCCCCGGTCACGACGACCAAATCCGCGAGCGCGAGAAAAGTCCAATACGGATTGGGCCCGGTCTTCGTCCACACGATGCGCTGCGCGCCGCGTGTCGCCTCCGTCACCGCGCGGAAGAGTACGCTCGTCGTTCGCTGCGAAGGCGTGATGAGGAAACTGGCACCACGCCTTTTCAGCGCGTCGAGCGCTTCCGTGAGCCGCCTGATCGAAGCAGCATCGAACCTGAACACCGAGTTCGGACCACCAAGCATGACTGCCACCAGCGGCCTGGGAAGTGCTGCAATCTCGGAATCGGACCTCCGCCTCAACGCTGCGAGCTCCTGTGGTCGCATGACATGGGGTGTGGTCGGAGTCGAAATGACGCTGCTCCCTCTCAGCGCGTCGTGGCTGGGACACCAGATCAGGTCGGCGACATCGAGGCTGGTCCTCGGATGCTGCAGCAGCACAGTGAACGTCGCGCCTTCCGAGGCACGCCGCAGAGCTGACAAATAGGGTATCGTGCGCCGGCCAGCGGCGATGGCGATATCCGGCCACGGCGGCGAGAACGTGCTCCCTCTCCTGCCGAAATTTTCAGCCGGATCGACCGGGCCCCATGGTGCGAGCTTATCCCATGGCAGGCGTGGCCGAACCTGTTTGTGCTCGAACTCGATGCCGAGCGTGCGGGCAATGCCCGCTGTCTTTGCGCGCGTTCCGAGATTGCCGTCGGTCACGATCCAACCGAAGCAATCCGAAAGCGTCGTCTCGGGACCGATGGCGCCGGCTTCTCCTTGCTCGTCACTTCGCGACATGGGGCGACACTGCCATTGCTGTAGCCGGGCCGATCAAATGAATTTGAAGTTAAGGCAGGGGGGCCATCCTTGATTTCCGTTAAATATTCGGTGGGCAACGAAATGCTGTGGCAATAAGACCAGCCATTATTTGCTTTTGATCAAGTTGGCATCGTCTCGATGGCGCGAGAGATGTCCAAAGGCATAGGCCAGCTTGCCGGGCTCCCACATGTTGGACGCCGCTGATTGGGATATCGTCAAATCCACACCGCTTTTCGGCGCCATGGCACCGCAAACGGCGCAGGCGCTTGTCGGCACCTCAATGCCCCGGCGCTATGAGAAAGGCACGACGCTCTTTTTTCAGGGTGAACCCGCCGCCGCCTTTTTCATCATCCTCGATGGATGGGTGAAGATCTATCGAACGACCCCCGACGGCCTCGAGGTCGTCCTGCATGTCTTCAAGAGCGGCGAGACATTCGCGGAGGCCGCGATATTCCTCGGAGGGCGGTATCCCGCTAGCGCCGAGACGGTCGCGCCGGCCCGTCTGCTCAAGGTGGATGGGGCGAGCTTCCGGGCTCGCATCGAGGAGCGGCCTGCTCTAGCGATGTCGATGCTGGCTTCAGCCTCCTACCAGCTCAAATTTCTCGTTGAGCAGATCGAGCAGATCAAGGTGCGCTCGGCCCCGCAGCGGATCGCGGAATTCATGGTCCGCCTGACGCCGACGCGGAAGGGACCAGCCATTATAGAGCTTCCGTTCGAGAAGGGGCTTCTTGCCAACCGCCTCGGCATGAAACCGGAAAGCTTCTCGAGGGCGCTGGTGCAACTGCGATCGCGCGGCGTCACCGTCGAGCGCGGGACGGTCAGAATAGCGGATATGAACCGCCTCCTCGCTTTCGTCGAGTATGCGCACGAGGACGAAGCCTAGTCCGGCACGCCTCGGCGCCAGCAGGCCTTCGAATGATGGCGCACGCCGCGATCAAATGACCGTGAGTGCAGCCTTTGCCGCGACCAGCGGCGATCCCCGTTTAACAAAAGTCAACCGCCGCCAGGGAGCCCGCGCGGATAGTGCGCGGGGTTCGTCACGGGACCCACCACTCATGAAAATGGAGGAAACAGATGAAGTATATCGATCCCGCCTGCTTCGGCGGGAACCTCACGACAACCTGGGTCGCGCCCACGTACTGCGACGTGCGCCTCGGCTTCGAGGTCACCGCGTACGTCTACGTTCGCTGAGTGCGGCCGGACCAAACCGGTCCTGGCTCACGGGAGGAGCACATGGACGCCGAGAGACGGCTCAGACCAGAGGACGTGGTGGAACTCAATCCAAGCTACCATTTCCGGTGGGAGGAACCGCAACAATCTCATGTGCTCCTCTACCCCGAGGGCATCGTCAAGCTCAACGAGACCGCCGCCGCGATCCTCGATGCGTGCACGGGCGCGTCGTCCATCGCGGAAGGTGCCGCCGAGCTCGCCCGCCGGTATCGAAAACGCAACCTCAAAACCGAAGTTCTGAAATTCCTGGAGGTCGCCCATGCCAAAGGCTGGATCAGGCTTAAGTCTTGACGGCCTTGGCATGCCGCTGTGGCTCGTTGTCGAGCTCACCTACAAGTGTCCGCTCAAGTGCCCGTGGTGCAGCAATCCGGTCGATTTCGACCGCTACCGCAACGAGCTCACGACGGAGGAGTGGAAGGCGCTTCTGCGCGAGGGGCGGCGGCTCGGCTCGCTGCAGCTCGGGTTCACGGGCGGCGAGCCGATGCTGCGCCGCGACCTCGAGGAGTTGGTCAAGGAAGCGGATCGGCTCGGCTACTACACAAATCTCATCACATCGGGAGTTGGGCTCGACACGGACCGCCTGCGCGCTCTGAAGAAGGCTGGCCTGAAACAAGTTCAGCTCAGCATCCAGGCCTGCGACCAGGAGCTCAATGAGAAGCTCGTCGGCCTCGACGTGTTCGCCCACAAGATCGAGATCGCGCGTGCCATCAAGGCCGAGGGCCTGCCGATGGTGCTCAATGTGCCGGTGAGCCGCTACAATATCGATCAGACCGACGCGCTGATCGATCTCGCTGCCGATCTCGGCGTCGAGTATCTCGAGTTCGCGAACCTGCAGTACTACAACTGGGCGCTTCTCAACCGCGCCGAGCTTCTGCCGACGCGCGAGCAGCTCGCAGAATCGGAGGCAAAGGTCAAAGCGGCACGCCAGCGGCTCGGCAAGAAGCTCACGATCTACTTTGTCGTCCCCGACTACTACGACAGCCGTCCCAAGGCGTGCATGAATGGCTGGGGAGCGATCCATCTGACCATCGCCCCCGACGGCACGGCGCTGCCCTGCCAGGAGGCGCGCCTCATCAAGGGCATCGAATTTCCCAACGTGCGCGATCACGGCCTCGACTGGATCTGGCGTGACTCGCCCGCCTTCAACCAGTTCCGCGGGCAATCGTGGATGAAAGACCCTTGCCGGAGCTGCAGCGAGAAGGAGAAGGACTTCGGCGGCTGCCGCTGCCAGGCCTTCCTGCTCACGGGAGACGCGTCGAACACCGATCCCGTGTGCGCAAAGTCCCCCGACCGGCACATCATCGACGAGCTGATCGGCTGCACGGCGCAACGCGAGAGCTGTCCCGCCAAGCCGCTCATCATGCGCCAGCGCGGGTTGAAGCAGCGCTCCAAGGCCGAGGCGGGCTGAGGCGGGCAATGGACCTGACACACCTCGATCTTGCCGCGCGGCTCCTGCACGTGGCCGGCGTCATCATCTGGGTGGGACACAACTGGGTCAACGTCGTGCAGACGCCGGTGTTTCGCCGCGCGCTGCCGGCCGACCCGCCGGCCGCAGTGCGCGAGGTTTTTGTCGGCGCCTCCAAACGCGAGCACGGCATCTTCCGCCACGCCTCGCTCATGGTGCTGGCGACCGGAATATTCATGCTCTGGCGGCGAGGAGATTTGTTCGACGCCCTCACGCTTTCAGGTCCCTCGTCGGTGATCGGACTCGGCGCGTGGATCGGCACGGCGATGGTGCTCAACCTCTGGCTCATCATGTGGCCGCACCAGAAGAAGGTCCTGGGCTTCGTGCCTGCCACCACCGAGGAGCGCCTCAGGTGTGCGCGCATCACCTTCCTCTCGTCACGCGTCAACACAGTGCTGTCGCTCGCGACCTTGACGCTGATGATCGCAGGCGCGCACGGCGGGCTTGGCTTTAGGTGAGCGAGGCGCCCCATGCCCATCTTCAATTTCGCCTCGGGTCCCTCCACACTGCCGCGCGAAGTCATGTCAGCGCTCGCTCAAGACGTGATGGATTGGCAGGGCAGCGGCCTGTCGGCACTCGAGCTGCCTTTCACAGGATCTGCATTTGCAGGAATATTGGCCGAGGCCGAGCACGACCTGCGCGCGCTCCTCGAGCTTTCCTCAGACTACAAGGTGTTGCTCCTGCAAGGGGGCGCCTCGGCGCAATTCGCGCTGCTGCCCATGAATCTTCTGGGGCCCCTCGACACCGCAGACTACGTGGCGAGCGGTCACTGGTCGCGGCGCGCGATTGAGGAGGCCTCAGCCCTGTGCCGGGTGCGGGTGATCGCGGCCGGGTGCGCATCGCATCTGCCAGCTCCCGCAACATGGGACCGCTCGCCTGACGCCGGCTATTGCCACTTCACAAGCAACGAGACCGCCGACGGTCTCCAGTTTCACGAGCTGCCGGAGGCCGGCAGCACGCCGCTGATCGCGGACATGACCGCCGACTTCCTCACCCGCCCGATCCCGGTCGAGCGCTTCGGCCTCATCTATGCCAGCGGCCAGAAGAACCTCGGTGCGGCCGGGCTGACCATCATCCTCGTGCGCGACGATCTCCTCGGCCGGGCGCGCCGCGGCACGCCTGGCCCTTTCGACTACACACGCCAGGCCGAGGCGAAGTCCAAGGTCAACACGCCGCCGACGTTTGCCTTTCTCGCGGCGAGCCGCATGCTGCGCTGGCTCTGCGATAGCGGCGGGCTCGCGGCGGCAGACGCGAGAAACCGCGCCAAGAGCGGGAAGCTCTACGCCGTAATCGACAAGGACGACTTCTATCGCTGCCCGGCATCTCTCGCCGACCGATCGTCGATCAATGTCTGCTTTCGCCTGCCGAGCGAAGCCCTCGAGACCTCATTCCTCGCGGACGCGCAGGCGAACGGGCTCTTCAATCTCGAGGGGCATCGCAACGTCGGCGGCATTCGCGCCTCGCTCTATAACGCCGTCCCCGAGGCCGCCGTCGATGCGCTCGTCGCCTTCATGTCGGATTTCAAGCGGCGGAGAGGATGATGCGGGCGCGCGCAAGGGCGAGCATGCAGCCTCGCGGACCCCTCACGGTCATGGGCCTGACATTCAACAATCCACTCGGCCTCGCGGCCGGCGTCGACAGGACGGGCGCACTCTTGCCCGCGCTGCGTGCACATGGTTTCGGGCATATCGAAATCGGCACGATCACGCCTGAGACCGGCCACGCCCTTCCGAGGCGACCTCCAGTTTCACGCGTGCCCATCGGAGCCAACATCGCGAGCTCACGCCTTGGATTGGACGCTCAAGTCATCGAAGACTATGACTCGCTGCTGAGGAGCGTCCTCCCGCACTGCGACTACGTGGTCGCCAACCTCAGTGCGCCGGGGCTCGGCCGCAACGGCAACACGCCGGGCGTCGACGCGCTCGCTCGCCGCCTCAGCGTCGTGCGCGATGTGCTTTCCGCGGTCGGAGGCCGACACGTGCCGGTGCTCCTCAAGCTCGAGGCAGGACCAAGCTCTGCATCATTCCCCGCCGCGATCATGGCGACCCGATCGAGCGGCCTCGACGGGGTCGTCCTCGTGTCGGATTGCACGCGGCGGCTCGGCCAGATTTGCGCCTATCTCGACGGCCTTGCCGTCGTCTCGGTCGGCGGCGTCACCTCTGCCGACGACGTCAAGGCGCGGCTCGCCGCCGGCGCAGCCCTGGTTCAGGTTCATCGCATATTCGCCACTGGAGGCGCGAAGCGCGTGCGGCGCATCCTGGATGGCATTTCTCGACCCGAGTGTCGTGCCTAGCGTGCCAGATCACTCCTCGATAACGAGCGGGCTCGTGCCCCTCTCGCCTGCGAGATGATCTGCGACCAGCTCTCCCAGCACCGGCGCCAGCAGAAAGCCATGGCGGTAGAGACCGTTGACGAAGATCTGCCGCCCCCGGACGACAACCTTCGGCACATTGTCCGGAAATGCCGGACGCACACCGGCGTCGAGCGAGATGACGCGCGCGTCTCCAAAGGCCGCATGCAGCGAGCAGGCCATCACGAGCAGATCAAGAGCGGAACGCAGCGTGGCCGGGCCGTTGTCCTCGCTCTCGATGTCCGTGGCACCAATCACGTATGTGCCCATCTCCCAGGGAACGACATAGAGCGGGAAGCGTGGGTGCAGGAGCCTCACCGGACGGCTGAGGCGGACGTCGGGCGTCTGCACGATGATCCTTTCGCCCCTCACACCGCGCAGCGCGGCCAAATCGCGATTGGCACCCATGCCGCGGCAATCGATGACATAGTCGGCGTCGCTGTCGGCGTGGTCGCGACCAAAGGTTATCTTCGCGCCAAGGCGGCGAATGGTGACGAGCAGAAACTCGAATGCCTTACCGGGCTCGATATGGGCCTCTTGCGGATAGAAGAGCCCCACCGAAAAACGGCCACCCAGGTCGGGCTCGAGCGCGGCCAATTCCGCCGCATCGACGCGCCGGTACTGCTCGGTCCGCTGTGCAAATCGGATGAGCTCGCTCTTGTCACGCCCATGCGCCACGACAAGTGTTCCGTTGCTCACGACAGCGGGCAGTGTCGCCCGCCAGATGCCGAGCGCGCGCAAGCCGAGCTCCTGCACGATGGGTGTGGCCGTCTGACGCTCGCAGAACGGCGCCAGCATGGCTCCGGCGCATTGACTAGCGGCGCCGGTGGCGAGACCTGCCGCGCGTTCGATCAGATGCACTGCATGGCCGCGAAAAGCCAGCGTATAAGCCTGCCACAGACCCACGATTCCCGCACCGAGGACGCTGATCTCAAGCCGTCTCATCGCAGCCAGCAGCGCTTGTCGCGCGGCGAGATCTGCGGATGCACATGCTTCCCTGGCGCTCAGACATAGCTGGCACCGGCTGTGCCGCGCACGAAGCCGTTGGAAAATGCGGGAGCAGCTTGAAGCGCGCCCAATTGCGACATTGCATGCTCCGTCTCGCACTTGGCGTCCAGAACATCGCGAAAGATGCCGGCGACGGCCACCATGTCGCATGTGTGCGGAGAAAGGCGCAGCGCGTTCACTCCGAGGCGCGCAAGCTCTCCTGCCTCGCGGATCAGGTTGCAGCACGTATGCGAGAGCGTCTGCACGCCATTGATCGCCAGGAACGCCTCGCCATCGAGCGTTTCGACGCCAAGACCATCGGGGTCGTTCTCGCAGACGAACTGGCAGGAATCCTTGGATCTGCCAAAGAGCCGCGCGTGATAGCAGCGAGCAGAGACGGCAAGTGGCACGCGCCCAAACGCCCACACTTCTATTGCCGCTTGAGGAGCGGCGGCCGCGATGGCAGCAATGGAAGCCATCGGCAACTCCGGCGGCAAAGCAATACGGCAGGCCCCTCTCTCGGCCAGCACGGCAGCCGCGGCTTCGTTATAGACATTGATGAACGGCCCAATGGCATGCGGCCGGCCGGCCAGATGGGGAATGATGGAGATGTCGTTGGCTTCGATCATCTGTGAAGCGCTTGCCAAGGATGCGGAGTAGCGAAGCTCGCGCTCGAGCGTGGGGAGCGCGAGCGAGCTCAGCAGGATCTTCTTGCCGCCACGCTCGAGCCTCTCGATGACCTCGGGCAACACCTCCGAGAAGAACGGCTGGCGCTTCGAGCAGACGACTTCGCCGAGGCATACGGTGTCGACCGGTGCCTCGTCGGCAATGCCGGTGTAGAAGTCGCGCCAGCGGGCGGGCGTCCAGTTGAAGAGCACCGGTCCCAACGTCAAGGTTACATGAGACATAAGTCTGCGCCCCGCGTTCGAGTCATCGGCCGAGTCATCGCCACGTCTTGTCGTACGCGCCACAGGTCACGCTTCCTCCCTCGCTGATCGCCGCGAGCGAGCCAAGCGGCATGTGCTGGCCGCGGGAGAGCGCGTCGATGGCCGCGCGAAAGCTGCTGACGACGGACCTGATATAGGCGCGGCTGCGCTGCCGGCCCTCGATCTTGATCGCCGTGACGCCAGCGTCGCGCAGCGCAGGCAGCAGCGCACGCACATCGAGGCTCACGGGCTCCTCGAATAGGTGCCCCTCCGCAATCGCCGTCTTGAATCGCCCCTTGCAGAGCGTCGGATAGCCGACAGGCTGTCCCTCGGCTGCACGGTCAATCGTGAAAGCGCCAAGGCGGGAGACGAGGCATCCCTTTTCTTCGCGATAGCTGACGTGACTGGCAGGTGAGCAGACGCCGTTCATGTTGGGAGACTTGCCGGTCGCATAGGAGGACAATGAGCAGCGCCCCTCCGCCATCACGCACAGGCCACCGAAGGCAAAGGTCTCGGTCTCGCACAAGGCCGCGCGCGTTACGGCGGCAATCTCAGGAACGCTCAGCACACGCGGCAGCACCACACGTCTGACGCCGAATGTCTCGACATAGAAGCGGACGGCGTCCGCATTGGCGGCTGCTGCCTGGACCGAAAGGTGCAGGCGCAATCGTGAATGCTTCTCGGCGGCATAGGCGAGCAGCCCGAGATCGGCGAGAATGACGGCGTCGGCTCCGAGCGCGGCGGCGTCGTCGATCGCCAGCCGCCAAGGTGCGAGATCGCCTGCTCGCGCGAACGTATTGACGGCAATGAGCACCTTGGCGCCACGGGAATGTGCATATCGTATACCGGTGCGCATCTCCTCGCGGCTGAAGTTGAGACCGGGAAAGTTGCGAGCGTTCGTTTCATCGCGAAAGCCGCAGTAGACCGAGTCCGCGCCGGCATCGACGGCTACGCGAAGAGCGGCAGGAGTCCCCGCCGGGCACACGAGATCGAGCGATCGCGCCTGGGCCGCAGTCAAAGAGCATTCCCTCTCGGCTGGCCGGCGCGCGTGCCGATGACACGGCGCATCGCGGCAGCGATGTCGCTCGAAGCGCACGCGAAGGGCATTGTGAAATCACCGGCAGATGCCATCAGCTCCCCCAGAAGATCGACATCCGCGTTGTCGACGGCATTGCGGAGAGCCAACACTCTCTCGATATCGCCGGTAATCGATAGATCACGCGAGAAGAAGAGGGCATCGCCGTCATAGGTGCCGTCCACGAGCCCAACGAGGGCGAGCAGCGGACCACGGATCACTGCGTGCACATCCTGCATTGAAATTTCGCGCGCCAACCGAAGCGTTATGGTGCCGCCCCCTGCTTCGAGAATGATGACAAGCGGCAGATCGCTCGGATCGATGGCGATGCGGCCACGCCCCATCTCATCCAGCCTCTCGATCAGGTTCGGGTGACGCTTGATTATTCCAGCCAGCAAACGCTCTAGCGCAAACTCCAACGGCAACAGAGGCAATGGCCGCAAGCCCCATGCTACGAGGCTGGGTATGCGCAGGACACGCGTCGGTGCACGCTCAAACATGGTGCCTCCCGGCGCACTATGTAGAGCCAAGAGACGCCTCTCGACCTAACCGATATCAAGTGCCCCAGAGCGGTCACCATGATTAGTGGCGCGCAAACCTTCCTGAGAGGGCCGATGCCCGTGCGGGACTTGCCGCCATTCCGGAATCTGCGCGATTTTCTTGATCATCTCGAGCGGAACCGAATGCTTGTTCGCGTGAGCGAGCCCGTTTCGATCGTGCACGAGATGACGGAGGTCCACAGGCGCGTGCTCGCAAGCGGCGGCCCGGCCGTGCTCTTCGAACGCCCGGAGCGGGCGGATGGCTCGACGGCGGACGTCAGGGTGCTGGTCAATCTCTTTGGAACGCAGGAGCGCGTGTCCTGGGGATTGGGTGTCAAGCGTCACAGGGTTCGCAGTCTTGGTGAGCTGTTGGCGGCCCTACGAGAACCCGAGCCTATCGATGGTTTGCGAGACGCCATGGAGCGCTGGCCGACCATCAAGGCGGCGCTGCGCACGGCTCCGACACTCGTAAACCAGCCCGCCGTGCACCAGAGGGTGTGCACGGGCTCGAAAATTGCCCTCGATCGGCTGCCGATCCAGACCTGCTGGCCAGGTGAGCCAGGTCCTTTGATAACCTGGCCGCTGGTCGTGACACGGCCGCCCGATGACGAGTCGGTGTCAAGGTACAACATGGGCGTCTATCGCATGCAGGTTCTGGGACCCGACCGGGCCGTCGTGCGCTGGCTCGCGCATCGCGGCGGAGCTGCCCATCATCGTCTGTGGTCGGCTGAGGGTCGCGACATGCCGGTTGCCGTCGTGATCGGCGCGGACCCCGCGACGATCCTCTCTGCAGTCCTTCCGGTTCCCGAGACCGTTTCAGAGCTGCGCATCTCCGGAGTGCTCCGCGGCGAGAGGCCCAGGCTTGCGCGCTGCGTGAGCGTCCCGCTCATGGTGCCGGCTGACGCGGAGATCGTCATCGAGGGCCTGGCATCATCGCTCGAGACCGTGCCGGAGGGGCCTTTCGGCGATCACACAGGCTACTACAATTCCGTCGAGCCTTTCCCGCTCATGCGCGTCACGGCAATAACCAGCCGGGCTGATCCCATCTATCTCTCGACATATACCGGCCGCCCTCCCGACGAGCCGTCGATCATTGGCGAAGCCCTGAACGAGCTCCTAATTCCTATTCTGCGGCGCCAGCTTCCCGAGGTCGTCGATTTCTGGCTCCCGCCGGATGCCTGCTCCTATCGAATGGCGATCGTGTCGATCCGCAAGCGATATCCGGGCCAGGCGCGCCGCGCGATGATGGCGCTGTGGAGCATGATGGTTCAGTTCTCCTACACAAAAATCATCATCGTCGTTGACGAGGATATCGACGTGCGAAGTTGGCGCGACATCTCTTGGGCGCTCGCAACGCGCATGGATCCCTCACGCGATCTGATGATCGTCGACCGCACGCCCATAGATTATCTCGACTTTGCATCCCCCATTTCCGGCCTCGGCGGCAAGCTCGGCATCGATGCCACGAACAAGATCGGCTCGGAGACGGAGCGCGAGTGGGGCCGAGTCCTCGCCATGGATCAGACCGTGATCCAGCGCGTCGATGCGATCTGGGACCGGCTTGGGTTGGGTCCACTCGCTGCTGGAGCACGCTGATGGAGCGCCACCGCGTCGTGCTGGGCGTGAGCGGGGCTTCGGGAGCCGCGATCGCGCTGCGGATCGCCGAGCTTCTTGGCGCTGCGGCGAGCCTCGACGTCCACCTCGTCGTTTCAGAGGCCGCCGAGCGCACCCTGGAGCACGAAGCCGGTCGCGACGCGTTGCATAAGCTGGAGAGCTTTGTGTCCCGCCGACATCAGGTCGGCGATATCGGTGCGTCGATCGCGAGCGGCTCCTTCAAGACGGCGGGCATGATCATCGCCCCCTGCTCGATGCGGACAACGTCCGCGATCGCGGCCGGGCTCGCGGACAATCTCTTGACGCGCTCGGCGGATGTTCATCTCAAGGAACGGCGTCGGCTGGTGCTCGTGGTGCGCGAAAGCCCGCTTCATCTCGGCCATCTGCGCGCCATGGCCTCCGTGACAGAGTATGGCGCCATCGTCGCCCCGGCCGTCCCGGCGTTCTATCTCAAGCCGGTCACCGTGGCAGACGTCGTGGACCAGATCGCGCGGCGTGCGATCGATCTCCTCTCGCTCGACGGGCCTGCTCCAGCAATGCCGTGGCAGGGGCTCCATGAATGCGATAGCCGCCGTCAAAGCCACCTCCCTGCGCCTCCGTCAACGGAAACGACGTAGGCGCGTGCGCGTCCCGAGAGAATGGCTGGAGCGCGCTCGGCCGGCATGACCGATAGCGCCGTCGATAGCCCGTCAGCGACGGTCGCGCGATCAGCAAGCACGGTGACGCTTGCCCAGACGCGGGCGCAACCGCCGGTCTTCGCGTCGATGAGGTGCGGAAAGCGGCCCGCTGCATCGAAGCTGCAGCCGTAGCCGCCCGTCGTAGCAACGGCTCCCCGGCCGAGCGCCACGGTTTCGAGGACCCTTGATGGCGCATTCGGATCGGCAATGCCGACCCGCCACGCGTCCCCCTCCCACTTCGGGCCAAGCGCGAGCTGCTCTCCCATGTTGACCAGCACGTGCTCGAAGCCACGCGCGTTCAGCAGCTCGCCGACCTTGTCCGTGATGTAGCCCTGCGCAATGCCGTTGAGCGTCACCGCCATGCCCGGGGCGAGAAGCTCGATGCAGGAGCCGTCGATCGCGACCTTCTGCCAACCGACCCGGGCATGCGTATCCTCAATTTCGACCGCGCTCGGACCATGAGATGCTGAGGGTTGCGCATTGAAATGGCGGGCATAGAGCGCCCACAGCGGCTGGATCGTGGGATCGAAGGCCCCGTCCGTGCGCGCCGCGAGGCCGAGCGCCTCGGCAAGCAGAACGCGCAAGTCTGCAGGCGCGGCGTCGATCCGCCCGGTCGCGTTGAGACGCGCGAGCGCGCTCTCGGGCTGGAAGAGACTGAAGATCGCCTCGAGGCGTGCCACCTCGCCAAGGCACGCCTCGATGGCCGACCTCGCCTCGCTGCCGTCGTGATGCTGGAGCGAGAGAGATGCTTGCGCGCCGAGCGCGACGCCATTCCAGATATAGGTTTTGAGCTCGCGGGCCGCGGCTCTACGCGGAAGCGCGCTTGCCGCCCCCATTGCCGCCGTGATGGCGATGAAGCGGCGGCGGCTGACGCTCCGCGCCTTCGCCTTGGCCTCGATCATGTGCCGCCTCCTTCGCCCGGATCGGATGCCACAGCCTCCGACGTCTGCCTGAGCGCGGTCGCATAATCCGCAACCTGGCCTCCAAACGCCTTGACGAAAGCATCGGCCGCGCCGCGCTCCTTGAAAGGAACGGCCTCGGCGCCCCCCATTCCTGACGACTTCATGCTGCCCACGACGTACCAGGCGCTCTTCGCCTCGATCCATGATCCTGGCGCGGGCGCATCCCACGTCCCTGCGCCCATGTCGTTGACCCAGAAGCCCGCCATCTCGCGCTCGCTGACGATCTCCTGCTCGACGTAGGTCAGGGCATCGCGCACCGACGAGAACCAGAGCGGATCTTTCCAGCCCTTGGGAAGGATCTGTCCCTTCGGACCCTTGTGCTCCTTGAGCGTCATGCCGCAGAAGTAGCCGACCGCGTCGGGACCGGGCTGGCGCGGCTGAGCAACCTGCTCGTCGCCCCGGCCGCAGCCCACGAGCGCGAGAACGATCAGGAGAAAAAGAAGTACACCGGCGTTCCTCATGCCTCCCTCCGGTTGAAGATGGCGATGGCGGCCGTGAGCGGGATGCCGATCCAGGCGATGAGCGCCAGCATCAGGATCGCGGGCGGGAACTGCGCCGCTGCCGATAGTCCCGCCATCCCGGAAAGCTTGCGGATGTTCTCGAAGGCCGTGAGATTGAAAAGGCGATAGGCATCGGCGGGATTGAGGAGCAGGAGGCTCGGAAAGAGGTCGGCTCCGATCCCGCCCTTGCTCGCCACGAGCACACCCATCAGCGCCAAGTCGTAGATGATGACGAACAACAGCCAGAGGCCGACCGCTATTCCAGCCGCGGTGCTGCGCTCGGCGACCGAGACGCTGACGAGATAAGCTAACGCCAGGAACGCCAGGCCGAGCAGGACCGAGCTCAAGAGCAAGGCCGCGAATGCACGCCAGCTCTCGGCATCCGCGCTGCCCGTGGCGGCCTGCGCTACGCCAGCGGCGCCGTAGCCGATGACGGTCGCGAAGGCGAGGATGGCGGCATGCCCGAGGAACTTGCCGACGATGATCTCGAGCCGGGTCACCGGATAGGTCAGTAACAACAGCAGGCAGCCGCGCTCGTCCTCGCCGACGATGGCGTCGTAGCCGATGAGCAGCGCAATGAGCGGCACCAGGAAGATCGTGAGGCTCGAGACGCTGACCACGGTCACGGCGAGCGGCTTCACATCGAGAAGGCCCGTGGGCGAGGAGCCGACGAACGTCAGCGCGAACGCGAGAGCGGCGAGAAGCATGGTGGCGCCTGCCACCCACTTGTTGCGCAATCCGTCCCGGAATTCCTTTGCGGCCAGCGCGAGGATAGAGGTCATGAGGCTTACTCCAGATCGCCGGGCGCGGCGATGGGCCGCCCGCTATAGTGCAGATAGAGATCGTCGAGGCTCGGCAAGCGCACCTCGAGATCCGAGCACAGCTCTCCATAGCCGGCGAGCGTGCGCAGGAGACCCATCTTGCTCGACGGCGGGCAATCGACGTCGAGGACCCCGCGGTCGGCAGCGAGCGTCTTGTGGAAGGCTCCGTTCAGCTTGCCTGCGATCGCAAGCGTGTCGCCCTTGACGCGCACGGTCACCGGCAGGCCCGCCTTGCTGCGAAGTGTGTCGAGATCGCCGAAGGCAGCAAGCCGGCCGTCGCGAAGAATGGCGGCGAGATCGGTGCGCGCCTCGAGCTCGGTCAGGATGTGCGAGGAGAGCATCACGGTCGTGCCGGCGGCCGTGAGCTCGCGGATGATCTGAAAGAACTCCTGGCGCAGCACCGGATCGAGCCCCGTCGTCGGCTCATCGAGCAGGAGAAGCCGCGGTTTGCCGAGCAACGCTTGCGCAAGGCCAAGCCTCTGGCGCATGCCCTTCGAGTAGGTCTTGACGCGCCGCCCCGCCGCCCTGGCCAGTCCCACACGCTCCAGGAGCTTCACGCTCTCGCTCGCATCGGCGCCCTTGAGCCGCGCATAGAACGCGAGCGTATCGGCGCCGCTGAGCTCTTCATGGAAGGCCACGTTCTCGGGGAGGAAGCCCAGCTGCTGGCGAAAGCTCTTGTCGGCCTTTGCCGGATCCCGACCCAGAACCTCGATCCGCCCCCGCGTCGGCCTGATGAGGCCGAGGATCAGCTTCATGAGCGTGGTCTTGCCTGCGCCGTTATGGCCGATGAGCGCCACGCAGCAACCGTGCGGCACGTCCATGGTCACGCCGTCGAGAGCGAAGTGATCGCTGTAGGCCTTGCCGGCATTCTCAATAGTGATCGCGGTCATGGCACCTCACATGATTGGGCGCGAGTCGTTGCCCGCCTGGGCGGGATCGCGAGGCGCAGGTGTGAGATCGATGCCCTCCGGCAGCGCCACGGGCGGCGCGCCCGGAGTCATGAGGGGGAAGCTGTCGATGGCGCCGCCCGGATAGAGCGTGGGCAGCTGCTCCTGCACGAAGCGGAGCGTCTGCATCGCCGGACTCGAGACCAGGAGCTTTGCCAGCGGATACTTCCACAGCACCCAGTCGACCAGCGTGTTGGGGCGATAGGCAGTATCCGCGATGCCGTCCCCGTCCAAGTCGTAGGCGGGATTGTCGCTCCAGAAGTTCCCACGCCTCTCCTTTGACCACTCGTAGACCTTGAGGCCCGTGTACTTCACCTGCAGCTCGCTGGAGATGAAGCTGTTGCCGTGGAAGGCATTGTTCTCTGACCCTCCCGTGAAATGCACGCCGACGCCGCACTGTTCGAGCCGGTTGTCGTGGATGTTGTTGTTGGCAGAGGTGTAGATGAAGAGGCACTTCTCGCCGGTGCCGTAGATGTAGTTGTTGGCCGCCTCCGACTTGTGCGCGGTGTGCAGCATAAGGCCGTGCTGCAGATCGCCGACCGAGACATTGCGCATGACCTTGAGATTGTTCGAATACATCAAGGCGAAGCCGACCCGGTTGCGGATCGAGATGTTGTCCGTCACCTCGTTGCGGTTGGCGTACATGTAGTGAATGGCAAAGCGCAGCCCTTCGAAGCGGTTGGCGCGGATGATGTTGTCGTGGCTGATCTCGATGTAGATGCCGTCGCGCCCGCTCGTGACCGTGTTGCCCTCGATCAGCGAGCCGGTGTTGTTCCAGATGTGAATGCCGTTGCCGCGATCGTTCGGCCACAGGTCGCTGCGGTTGGCGATCCGGTTGCCGCGCACTACGGCGTTCTTCGACCCGTGCAGCACGACGCCGAATAGATTGCCGTCAAGGACGTTGTCCTCGATGCGAGCACCGTCCGAGCCCTGCTCGATGTAGATCCCGCTGTCGAAGTTTTCGCCGCGCTTGCCCGAGCCCCTGATCGTAAGCCCGCTGACGGAGACGCCGGATGCAAGAATCTTGATTGCAGTCCCCGATCCGCCGGCGTCGACGATCGCGCCCTCCGCGCCTTCGATCGCGAGCGCCTTGTCGATGACGACGGGGCCTGCGTGGACGCCCTTTTCAAGAAGAAGGCGGTCTCCGGGCCTCGCAGCGTCCACGGCTTCGATAAGGCGCGATCCGCCGGCCGCAACGGAAAGATCGGCGGCGAGCGCAGGACCGGTCATGCCAAGGGCAACGCCGTAGGCAGCTCCGATCATCGCTCGCCGCCAGCCAGTCATCGTCAGGCCCCCGCTTCCTCGACCAGCATCTGGCCGCTCATCTCCATGTGGAGCGCGTGGCAGAACCACTGGCAATAGTAGTAGTGAACGCCGGGCATGTTGGCGGCGAACGTCACCGACGCCGTCGCCTGCGGCGCGACCTCCATGGCGACGCCGTAGCCGACGAGCGTAAACCCGTGTGTCAGATCCACGACGTCGTCGGTGTTGGTCACAAACACCGTCACCTCGTCGCCCTTCTTGACGCGGAACTGCGTCAAGCCGAATGCCGGCGCCGCCGCCGTCATGTAGACGCGCACCTTGTTGCCGTCGCGGATGATCTTGTTGTCATCCCCGAGCTTGATGCCGTCCTTCTTCGCCCAGTCCAACGCGAACTTGAAGTATGGGTCGTCCTTCTTCCAGACCTCGAGCGGATTGAGCTTCGAGGCATGGACGATCGTCGCGTCATGAGGCTCGGCGTAGGTCGGACCGTCGTGCACGAGCACCATCTTGTCGCCCGAGATATCGATCAGCTGATCGTTCTCAGGCTTCATCGGGCCGACGTTCAGGAAGCGGTCTTTCGAGAACTTGCAGAGCGCGACGGCCCACTTGCCGTCCGCCTCCTTGGTCTCGCCGTGCGTCGCGTTGATGTGGCCGATCTGATAGTGGACGTCGATCTTCTGCTTGATCGGGTTCACCTTCTCGCCCTTGTAGGCGCGGATCGCCTCGTCGATGTTCCACTTCACCACCTGGCTGTCGAGGAAGAGCGACGTATAGGCGTTGCCCTTGCCGTCGAAGGTCGTGTGAAGCGGACCGAGCCCCACCTCGAGATTGCCGACGATGGCCTCCTCGCCCTTGATCTTGCCGGCGAACACGTCATCGAATTTATCCCAGGCGAAGATCGTCACCGTGGGCGAGAGCTTGCCGTTGATGACGAGATGCTTGCCGTCGGGCGCGGCGTTGCAGCCGTGCGGGCTGTTGGCCACGGGTATGTAGGTCGTAATGCCGAGCTTCGACGTCTTGCGCCCGTCGAGAACCTTGACGCCGTTGATCTCCTCGAACTTGCCGTCCTTCACGGCCTTCTCGATGGCTGCCAGGTTGAATACCACGATGTGGTCCTTGTCGGAGGACGTCATCTCGGCAACCGTGACGCCTTCCTCGGCGTTGTAGCAGGTCGAGGCGACGTACCGGCCCTTGTAGTCGGCGTCGTTGTTGTCGAGGTTGCCCGACACGATCACCTGCCAGGCAACCTGCATCGTGTCGGCGTCGACGGCTGAGAACACCGAGGCCCACTTCTTCGGCTCGTCGAGCAGCTTGCCGACATTCGGCACCGGCGCGCGGTTCTCGCCGTTGCAGAACACGTAGCCCGTGCGCGGGTAGCGCTGCAGCCTGAGACCGTGGATCGAATGCGCGTTCGGCACCTCGATGATCTTGTCGCACTTCATGACGTCGAGGCGGATGCGCGCAAGGCGGGTGTTCGCCTTGTCGTTGACGAACAGATAGCGGCCGTCATAGGCGCCGTCGGTGTAGGACGGACGCGGGTGATGCAGGTCGCCGTTCTCGTAGGTCTTGCGGCCGATCGAGGCGAGATAGGCCTTGCTTTCGGGCGTCAATCCTTCCGTCAGGATGCCGAGGCTCTCGTTCGTGGCCCCCCAACCGGTGGCGCTGCAGCGATTGAAAACCGGAATGCGCAAGAGCTCGCGCATCGAGGGCAGGCCCAGCACGCGCACCTCGCCCGAATGCCCGCCCGACCAGAAGCCGTAGTACTCATCGAGCTTGCCGGGCGGAACGACGGCCTTCTCGTGATGCTCCTCGTCGCTGTCGGCATGCGCTACCGGCGGCTGGGTGACGAGAACGGCCGTGCCGCCCGCGACGAATCCCGCCGCGCCCGCAACTGTGGCTGCGGTAAGTCCGGTGCCGAGCATCTCGCGTCTGCTCAAACCTTCCGTTTCAGACTTTTCAGACTTCGACATGTTCTTTCTCCTTGGAGTTGACCGTGAATTTGATCGGTGCCGGCGGTTTCATGGTCACGGGCTCCGAAAGAGCCGCCGTCTCGCGTCTCGGAGCGCTCGTCTTCTTGCCGCGGCCCTCGCGTTTCATGACGAGGGGAGGGCACGTATGGTCGTCCCAGTGGATGACCTGGCAGTGCATGCAGTAGAGGCACTCGTTGGGATTGATCTCGCCTGCCGGATGGATCGCCTGGACCATGCAGTTCTTGGCGCAGAGCTGGCATTCGTAGCCGCACTGCTTGCGCCGCTTGAGCCAGTTGAACATGCGGCCTCTGCCGGGCACGGCGAGCGCGGCGCCGAGCACGCAGAGGTAGCGGCAATAGAAGCGCTCGATGAATAGACCCGCCGTGAGGAGCGCCAGCGCGAACAGCACGAACCACCACTCGCGCATGAAGCGCAGCAGCACGACCGTCTTGAAGGGCTCGATCTCAGCCAGCTGCTCGGCGAACGCCATGTTGCCGAGCGATACGCCGAGGAGACCGAGGAAAAGAACGTACTTTAGCGCCCACAGCCGCTCGTGCAGATAGAAGGGAACGCTCACCTGTCGTATGCCGAGGCGGCGCGCGCCGTGATTGAGTAGCTCCTGCAGCGAACCGAACGGGCACAGCCAGCCGCAATAGGCCCCACGCCCCCAGAAGAGGAGAGAGACTGCCGTCGCACACCAGAGGATGAAGATCAGCGGCTCGAGCAGGAAGAACTCCCACCGGAATCCACTCAGCACCGCATTCGTGAACGTGAACACGTTGACGACCGAGAGCTGAGCCTTAGCGTAGAGCCCGAGCCAGATCACGCTGAAGAGCAGGAACCCAGTCCTGAGCCTGCCGAACAGCACCGGGTGCCTCACAAGCCAATCCTGAAAGAAGAAGATGAGTGTGAGGATCGTGAGCGACACCGCTAGAATTGCGACATCGAGGGTGCGGGATTGCCAGATCCTGACCCACAGCTCGTCGGCGGGCGCTGTTTGTGGCGACTCTGCGTTCTCGGCCGCGGGTGAAGCAACGACCTGCGTTTGCGCGGCGTTGGACGCCGGCGCCGTCGTCAGGAACCGGGCCGGCAGCTGGTAGGAAAGCGAGAAGCTCGTAAAGGCCTTCTCGATGGGTCCCGTCGGGCGCTGTGCCAAGAGCTCGATCCGGAAGCTTTTGGTCGGATCGAATTTCGCTGCGGGCGGCACGCGAAAGAGGCCGATCTCCTTGAATGCGGGGTTGGACGGCTCGAGCCGGTCGACGCGCCGGTAGTCCTTGTCCTTGAACAGGATGGTCTGGTCGTCTTGCACGAGCTGGAAGCGGTCGAAGATGCCTCCGCGCACGAAGCCCGAGCCGCGAAAGCTGTAGTCGCCGTTGGCGGCGATCATGAGCGCGCTCTGCCCCGGCGCGAGCCAGGAGGACAAGGCCCTGTAGTCATTCTCCGAGACGAGCGAGCGGCCGATGGTCTCGACGCTGAACAAGCCGGCATAGAGATCGATGAAATCCTCTTCCGGAACGCCCGCGCGCGCGTAGGGCTCGGGACTGCCGACACCGATTTTCTGAAAGGCGGCATCGACATCCCTGTTGAGAAGGTGGAGGCGGCGCACCGAGCCTTCGCCGAGGAGCTTCGTCCAGTCGGCACGCTCAAACGGGAGCTTCGCCAGGACGCTGACCTCGCCTGTGCCGGATGCAGCGGCTGCAAGCCGCGCGGAGGGCGGCGGAAAGCCCGCGATGCCGCGCGACTTCGCGACGCCGAGCGCGCCTCGCATCAGCCCGTCGGTGATGACCACTGCCGTCACCGTGGCTCCCGAGACGACGTCGACCTGCTTCGAGGCGCCCTGCTTCGACATTTCGATGACGCTGCGCCCCGCGAAGCGGGCAACGAAATCGAAGAGCTTGTCCGGCGAGATGCCGACAAGCAGGATCGGCTCATGGTGCTCGATCACCTTCGCGCCAGTGAAGACGCCGTCGTTGTCGATGCCGGCGAGAATACGGATGGGCTTGCCCGAGTAGCCGATGTCGGAGGTCTCGAAGACGAAGCCGGCAATCTTGCCGTCCCGGTATGCAGCCGCCGCTGGCGGAGCTCCTTCGACGGGGCCGAATCTCTCGGCGCCAGGGAACACGTCGGCCGGCTTGATGTCAGCCTTGTAGGCTCCGAAACCCGCCGCACCTGCCGGCGCGGCGAAGGCCACGCAGACGAGCGCCATGCAAAGTGCGCGCAGCAACGCCATGCTGCAGCGCAGCGGACGCGATCTCTGACTTGGTGGAGCCTCTAGAAGCACTCGATGCCTCCCGCGCTCTGGGCACGGCGATCCCGGCATTGGGCCGTATCGAATGGTGCTAGACCACGGGCCATCGCGCCCGGTTGACCATGGTCAAGCGACGGGTCTGATCCGCCTGCGTCAGGTCTTCTGAGGCTCGATTGCTGCGCGTGGCAGCCCGCGCTCTCGCGGCTCACCCGTCCCTGCACCTGCGGCTACAAGTCTTTCGCCGGCCGCACGAAACGCCTAGAAATCGTCGGGCCGCGCGATTCCCTGGGCGGCCCCGCCGGCAGCGTCAGGAGACACATGGATCCCCACGACTGGCAGATCGTCCGTTCGACGCCGCTGTTCAGCGCCATGGCGCAGGACGTGGCGCTCTCGCTCGTCGGCAATCAGGCCGTGCGCGTCTACGAGAAGGGCTCGCTCCTCTTCCAGCAGGGCGAGCCCGCCACCTCGTTCTTCGTCGTGCTCGACGGGTGGGTGAAGCTGTTCCGCATCACGCCGGACGGCAACGAGGCCGTGGTCGGCGTCTTCCGGCGCGGAGAGACTTTCGCGGAGGCCGCGATCTTTCTCGGCGGCCGCTATCCCGTCAGCGCCGAGGTCGTCACCAACGCACGCCTGTTGAGCATAGACGGAGAGATGTTACGTCGCCGCATCCGAGAGCAGCCGGACCTTGCACTATCGATGCTGGCCTCGGCCTCCTACCACCTCAAGGGGCTCGTCGAGCAGATCGAGCAAATTAAGCTGCTTTCGGCGCCGCAGCGCCTCGCCGACTTTCTCGTGCGCTTGTGCCCCGTGCGCGAGGGCGGCTGCACGATCGAGCTGCCTTATGAGAAGGCGCTCATTGCGAGTCGTCTCGGTATGAAGCCCGAGAGCCTCTCTCGCGCCCTTGCCAAGCTCAGACCTCTCGGTGTCAGCGTCGACCGCGACGAGATCTCGATCGTGGACGTGAAGCTTCTCGCGCGCTTCGTCGAGCAGAGCGACCTCGGCGAAGAGGGCTTCTGACCGACACCTGTCAAGCCGATTGACCATGGTCAAGAGCCCGTGCTCCTCCAAATATTATTAGGGGGTTACGTCGATCCCACTGCACCGCATGTATGCCGTCCTACCTTCTGCGAGCATGCCGGCGAGAGCCTATGACCCTTCTTGCACGCGCCACCAACTCATTGCCGCACCGGTCAAGAGCCGGCCTGGAGGCTTTCTTTTCCTACGGCTTCCGACCGTTCTTCTTGAGCGCGGCCGTCTACGCCGTGCTGGTGATGATTGTCTGGCTCAGTTGGATTGTCACGCAGGCCGCCAGCGGTGCGCAATGGCTGCCCGTGGCAGGCTCTCCCTACGCCTGGCACGCCCACGAGATGGTATTCGGGTTTGCGGTGGCGTCGGTCGCCGGGTTCCTGCTGACGGCGGTGCCGAACTGGACAGGCGCGCTACCGCTCTCGGGCCCACCCCTCGTGCTCCTGTTCGGCGTGTGGTGTGCGGGACGCGTCGTCATGGCCTTTTCGGGACTACTTCCAACGGCGTTCGTGGCGGCGGTCGATCTCGCGTTTCTGCCGCTTCTCGGCGGCTTTGCCACGCGTCAGCTCCTCGTCAGGCCGGCGGCGCGCAATCTCGTTTTCCTTCTCATTCTTTCGCTCATGATCGCCGGCAATGCCACCTACCATCTGGCGACGGCCGAGATCCTCGGCATCGACCCGCTCGCGGCAATCCGCCCCGTCCTGATGATGCTGGTTCTCATGCTTGCGATCATCGGCGGGCGCATCGTGCCGGCGTTCACGCATAACTGGCTGCACGTCGGCCAGCCTTCGCATGTGCGCCCCCTTCGCTACGCCTGGCTCGACATCGCCTCGGTGGGCTCCATCGCGCTGCTGGTCCTTTTCGAGGTGGCCGGCGCGCCGGATCTGCTGGTTGGATTGACTGCGCTCATCTCGTGCATCGCAAACGGCGCGCGGCTATTGCTGTGGCGCGGCTGGGCCGCCCGCGGCGCGCCGATCGTCTGGGTCCTGCATCTCGGATATGCCTGGGTCGTGGTGGGGCTCCTGCTCACGGCTTGCGCTACCCTGACCGGGCGCATCCCGATCATCCTCGCCTATCACGCCTTCGGCACCGGCGCCGTCGGCACGATGATCATGGCCGTCATGAGCCGCGCCTCCCTCGGTCACACGGGCCGGCCGCTCGCGGCACCGACATTGATTGTGTGGGCCTATTGGCTGGTGACGGCAGCCGGCGTCCTGCGCGTCCTGGGGCCGGTGCTTGCGCCTGAGCATTACGCGGCGTTTCTTGCAGGCGCCGGCTTGGCGTGGATCCTCGCCTTCGGCCTGTTCGTCATAGTCTACGCACCCATCCTCACGACGCCGCGCGTTCACACCAAGCGCACCGCGTGACGACGCCGCGCCGTGTCGCCGCGCAAACCCCGAAGGCGATACCCGCCTATGGCCTATTCTTCCTACTGGCCGGCCTTGAGGCCGTTTTCGTTGTTGCCTTCTGGCCCCTCGCGCTTCTTGCCGGCAATGGCTCACCGATCGAGGCGTCTTACCTCGGCGCGTGGCATGCGGCAGAGCTGATCTACGGATATGTGCCGGCCGTCCTCGCCGGCTTCATCCTCACTGCGCTTCCGCGATGGACAGGAAAGGCGCTCGTGCCGCCCGCTCCGCTGCTCTCGTTGGCGGCACTGTGGGTCGCGGGGCGCGTTAGCGGCTTGGCGACCCTGATGGGCGGGCTCGAGCGGTGCGCGTGGATCGGGTGTCTGTTTCCGATCGCGCTAGCTCTTCTCATAGGCCGCTATGTCATTGCTGCGCAGAGCCGGCGCAATGCGATCGTCGTCATCCTGCTCGCTCTCATTGCCTTCGGCGCCGGCGTCGAATTCATTGGAACGCAACCCTCGGCTGATGCTCATCTCGGCGAGCGCATCGGGCTCGCGGCTACATTGGGGCTTGTCATGGTACTCGGCGGACGCATCACGCCGGCCTTGACGGACACCGTTCTCGCGACGCGCGGCAGCGACCTGCGTTGCGCGCGGCGCCGTCCCATCGAAAGCGCTGCCGCAGCGCTCGCCACGGCGGCGTTCGCATGCTGGGTTTTCGCTCCCGGCTGGCCGGTCACAACCGTTCTCTGTGGCGCGGCGGCGATCGCCCAGGGCCTGCGTCTTACCCAATGGCGCGGCCTGTCGGTGATAGGCATTCCGAACGTATTTTCTTTCCACGCGGCTTATGCGTGCTTGCCGCTCGGCTTCGCGCTGACCGCGCTCGCGAGCTTTCACTCACCTGCGATTCCTGCCCAAGCGGGCATGCATGCCTGGACCATGGGCGCGATTGCGCTCATGTGCCTCGCCGTGATGACGAGCATGGTGCGGCGGCAAACCGGTCATCCGTTCGAGATCTCTGCCGCAGCGAACGCTGCCTTTCTGCTTGCAGGAACGGCCACTCTCTGCCGCATCGGCGCCGCCTTCGCGACGCCAGTCGCGAAGGCCTTGCTCACGGCCGCAGCTTTCTCATGGCTCGCGGCGTTCGGCTTCTTCCTTGCCTTTCTCTACGCGCGGCTCCTCAGAGCCGGACGACCCGCTTCCTCCTGCGCGGCCTCATGCCAGCGCACCGTGGGCGCCGAGAACGGCTGCGGCGATTGTCGCTAGGCTTATTGAGAGCAGCATCCAGTGGAGCCGCATGACCAGGCGAAACGTCCCGTCGGGGTCGCGCCCTGCGCGCTCGTGGAACCACTTATGCAGGAACAGCGGCTCGGCGACGAACAGGACGAAGGTGAAGATCACCCAGATCCCCACCATGGCGTGCATCCACCAGAAGGCCGGATCGAGAAATCGATCCCACGCCGAAAGCCGCCAGGTCATATAGAAGCCCGAGAGGCCGGCGAGCGCGGTCGAGATGCGCGCTTGCCGGCTGAACCGGCCCTCGATCGCCTCGAACACGCGCAGCCGCTCTGCAGCATCGGCAAGGCGATTGACAGCGGGCAGGATAACGGCGGTGACCATCGCCACGCCACCGATCCAGTGGACGAGGGCGAGCACATGCAGCGCGCGGGCAATGGTGAGGTCGTCCATCGATCAGCTCGAGCCGGCTACGAGACACTCGGCCACATAGGAGGGCCGCAAGGCGGCGCTTGTCACTTGACGAATGTCAAGCGTTCCCTTCGACAATAACTTTACGTCTATCGTCAAGTTATAGCGGCCGCTCTTTCAAGCTGCCGTCTTGGCACTGGCACAGGAAATTCCAAGGGAGAATGTCATGAAGTCCTGCGCGAGCACCCTCGCCGTGTCTTGGCTTGCCGCCGTCGGCTTCGCCTCGCATGCCATCGCGGCCGAATACGAGATCGGCGCGGCGCAGACCATCCACGGCATGGAGATCGCGGCCGTCTACCTTCAGCCGGTCGAGATGGAGCCTCCGGGCATGATGCGCGCCGCCGCGGACTCCGACGTCCACCTCGAGGCGGACATCCATGCCGCAGCCGGCAACAAGAACGGCTTCGGGGAAGGCGCCTGGGTTCCCTATCTCTCGATCGCCTACGAGCTGACCAGGGTCGGCGGCGAGAAGATCGCTGGCGAGTTCATGCCGATGGTGGCGAGCGACGGCCCGCACTACGGCGACAACGTGAAGCTCTCGGGGCCCGGGACCTACAAGCTGCGCTTCACCATCCATCCGCCGAGCCACAACAAGCACGCCCACTTCGGGCGGCACACGGATCGCGAGACCGGCGTCGGCGAATGGTTCGAACCCTTCTCGGTCGACTATGAGTTCGTGTTTGCGGGAACGGGCAAGAAGGGTGCTTATTGATCATCGCTTCGCGCGCGTGAGCGGCCGGGCCGCGCCAGCCGCCCTGTCGCGCCTGGATGTCGATCTCTGGCGCAGGCTCGGCGACTGGCTGCTGCATAACCAGCGCACCATCCGCAGAACGCAATGGAGCGTGGTCGCAGTCTACCTCGTCTTGCTGATCACCCCCGCTGCGCTTCCCCTGCCCGAACTCGCAGCGCACATCTGGGACAATCTCACGCTCTTCGCCCAGTTCGTGTTCTGGGGGATCTGGTGGCCATTCGTGCTCGTCAGCATGGTGTTGGTTGGGCGCGGGTGGTGCGGGCTTCTCTGCCCCGAAGGAGCGCTGACCGAGTTCGCGAGCCGGTACGGACGCGGCTACGCCATTCCGCGCTGGATCACCTGGGGAGGCTGGCCCTTCACAGCGTTCGTCTGCACCACCGTCTACGGGCAGATGATCAGCGTCTATCAATACCCTGCTCCGGCGCTCCTCATCCTCGGCGGCTCCACGTTGGCGGCGATTGCCGCCGGCGCCTGGTACGGGCGCGGCAAGCGGGTCTGGTGCCGATTTCTCTGCCCCGTGAGCGGCGTCTTCGGCCTTTTGTCGAAACTCGCGCCGCTGCACTTCGCGGTCGATGCCGAGGCGTGGCGAATCTCCCAGGCCGCTCCTAAGCGTCGCCTGCCCGCCGTGAACTGCGCGCCCCTCGTCCCCATCCGCACCATGCGCGGGACGAGCCAGTGCCACATGTGCGGACGCTGCAGCGGCTTCCGCGGCGCCGTGACGCTTGCCCGGCGGTCGCCCAATCACGAGATCGTCAATGTTGCCGGCAGCACGCCCAAGCCGTGGGAAACCATGCTCATCGTCGGCGGTATGATGGGCATCGCGGCGGGCGCGTTCCACTGGTCGGCGAGCCCGTGGTTCATCGCCGCCAAGCAGAGCATGGCCGCATGGCTCGTCGGCCGCGATGTTCTCTGGCCGCTCGAGATGTCGGCGCCGTGGTGGATCCTCACCAACTACCCGGCCCGCAACGACGTCCTCACGCTTCTCGACGGGGCGATGCTGCTCGCCTACATCTTCGCGACGGCCGCCGTGATGAGTGCCGCGATCTGCGCCGCTCTCAGTCTCGCGACCGCCGCCCTCGGTCGCTGGTCGTGGCCGCGCTTCCACCACCTCGCGCAGAGCCTCATCCCGCTTGCCGGCTGCGGGATTTTCCTCGGGCTGTCGGCGCTGTCGGTCACGCTGCTGCGCGGCGAGGGGCTGAGCCTCGCCTGGGTCGATGCAGCGCGCATGGCCCTGATCGCGGGCGCCTCGCTCTGGTCGCTGTGGCTCGCGCACTCGATCGGACGGCGCTACACGGCATCGGCGGTGCGGCAAACGGCTTCGACGCTTGCCGTCGCGGTCGCGGTAGCAACGACCGATGTCAGCTCGGCTCTCTTGTTCTGGGTCTGGTGATCGGCCCGGCTAGCAGCGCGCCGGCTTGTCCTTCTCGAGCGTCACCTCGAGCATCCGCTTGAGCGCGGCGAGCCCCGGATCGGGCGCATTTGTGCATGCCGTCATGAGGCCGAGCCATTGCGTGTCGTCGGCGGATGCGATGAAGCGGCCCACGGCGTCGCTCGCCCAGGCGCCGACATCCGATCCGTCCCGCTCGGCGGCACTCTGCACCCGCGACATCAGTGTCAGATCCTCGAGCGCGACCAGCGTCTCGAGCACGACGGCCTCGTCGTCGAAACGGGAGAGAAGCGCGCCGAGTTGCATGAGTTGCCCCTTTTACGCCACGCGCAGATCCGCCGCTGCCGGCAACGCTCGCGGGCGAGGGTCTCGAGCGCAGCCGCCGCGTCGGCCTATCGGCCGTCCCCGCTATGGCCAGCTGTCCAATTGCCAAGAGCATTGCCGTGATGCGAACGGAGCTAGATTGACCTTGATCAAGCATGTTGGGAATACGCGGGCAAATCACGGTTTGTGGATGCCATTGGTGACGAGCGTAAGAAAGTGCTTCTCCAGACTCTTCCGAGCGCGGCTTCTTGCCCCTCAGCATCATTCGGTCGCAAGCCGATACGACGCATGGCACGCGGTGCAATTGACCAGGATGGCGCTCAAATGCTGCATCATCTCGGCCTTGGATTCGCCTGCCGCGGCGGCGTGCGCGAGGGCGTCGAACCTCTGGTGCGTGTCCATGCTCAGCATGAGGAAGTCAGGCGGCAGTTTGACTGCAACCGAGGCGGAGACGTCCCTCAGCATGTCCACGCCGGCCTTGCGCGCGCTGCCGGATGCCTGCGCCCGGTCGCTGCGAGAAAGGGCGTCGATGACACCTTGAACACTCGCCAGATATTGGCGCATGCCGCGACGGAAATGCTCGCCCTCGGCGGCCGAGAGACGAACCGCTGTTCGCTCGCCTGGGCCCCGGAGACCGCCCTGAGCCGCGCAGCCGGTCAAGGCGGCGGAAAAAATCAAGAGCACCACAATCGGGGCGGCGCGTGCCGGCAGCGTGCTGGCCCGGCCAGAGACCGTGGCCATCAGACGCCGCCGCCAGCGATGGCACCCAATGCGGCGCGACTGGGAATTGCCACGGAGCGCCGGCCTTCAGTGAAAAGCACGCCTTCCGATTTGAGCTTCCTCAGCTCGCGGCTCACAGTCTCATTGGTGAGACCAAGACAATCGGCAATCTCCGCACGCGACAATGGAAGGTCGAAACACAACGATGACTCCGCGTTCTCCCATCGCCCATCACCTCGCGTGAGTTGGTCAGCAATCAGAAGCAGGAGGCTTGCCAGTTTTTCCTGTGCTGTCTTGCGGCCTAGGACGAACATCCACTCCCGCGACGCGTCGAGCTCATTGAGTGTCCGCTCGAGGAGCGCTTGCTTGAGCGCCGGCTGATCGTTCGCGAGATTCTCGAACGCCAATCTGGGAAAGCAGCAAAGGAAAAGGTCGGTCGCTGCCTCGGCGATGAGCGAGCCGCTCTTCGAATAGGGACGGCCGAGAAGATCCTCTGGAAAGAGGAGACTGACGATCTGCTGGCGCCCGTCCGGGTGCGCCTTCACGAGCTTGACGACACCCGAGATGATGATCGCGAACCAGCTTAGCTCGCGGTGGCCATCATGGATCACACGCCCGGCCGAGATGCGTCTGACGTGCGACATCCATTTGAATGACGCCGCGCCACCGCCCGAGAGCGTGCTGCAGAGCGCCTGCCCGCGGACAGCGCAGTTGCGGCATCCGAACCGCGTCGTCACGATCCCGTTCCGCACGAGACTTTGCGCAACACTTGCCATGTCCCGCTCGCGACCCGTTTGGGCTTGTCATTCGGAACGTGCGCCAATCGCACAACCGCAGCGGGTACATTGGCAAATATGTCCAGCGCGTCCTTGACCTAAGTTAATCCGGCACCCTAAGCCGAAGAGCGGAGCGCTAAGCATCTAGCGGGATCGGTCTCGATCCTCGCCCCGCCGATCAGATCCAAGCAATAGGGAACCGCGGGAAAAACGGCGAGCATGCAGAGACAACACTCCGATAGCTGCTCGCATCGCGATCGTTTACCTGCATTAATTCCTCGCAGCCCCCTCCTCAAAGCTTGGTGAGGAACTCGAGTGTGGCGGCGTTGGGACAATAATTCTTCCAGTTTGGATCGAAAGGTCTCTCTCCCAGGTCTTGCGCACAAATGCGCCTGCCCTTGCAGAAGGCGCACGTTCTCTCTAGGTCGCACATGAGATCCCGCGCCGAACGCCGGACGTCTGCACTCGACAAGCCGAGCACTTGCATGCGTTGATGGAGGAGGTCCGCTGCGTCTGGCCCGCGCGCCACAACGGCTAGAAGGTCATTGGCGGTCATGCCGAGTTCCTGCGCAAACCGGGCAATCTCTGTGCGATCAGTGTCGTCGGACTTGTTGACCGTCTGCCACCATTGGCGCCAGTGTAGGAGCATGGCGTTGACGGCGGTGTGCGCGGACATGAAGGTGCTCCCATCCGACCGGCCACTCGAACTCGTGGGTCGATAGCCTGCAGAAGGATGCTCGGGGCATCGAGCCAGCGACTTGATCGAAATCAAGGCTTGAGTTCTCATGACCCCAGGCTGTCAGAATTTGATCTGAGACCCTTCTTCCATCCACTCGGAGGGAGGGCCCTGGGCTAATGTCTTGCCCTTCACACGGCGTCGAGCTCCCGCGCCACACGAACACCTGAAAGCGAGAGTTCGGCGATGAGCGCCAGGCACTCACGCGTGCAGTCGTCGACGAAAGTGAGGGCGCGGAACCGGCGCCCGTCCAAAAAGCTGAGACCTTCCTCGCGGTAGAAACGCCGGAACCGCTTCTGCGCGAACGTGCGCCAAATGCATCCCAGTTGCATCCCAGCAAATTTCAGGACGCCGCGCCGCTTCTCTAAGCTCTTGAAATAATTGGTCGGAGCGGGGAGATTTGAACTCCCGACCCCCAGTCCCCCAGACTGGTGCGCTAACCAGGCTGCGCTACGCTCCGACTTCGGCCCTCTTGTGCCCCGCTCGGGGGCCCGGGTCAACGGCCAAGCCTCGGCAAACTAACCACATGCGAGCTTTTCGATCACGTCGCGATCGAGCGGAAAACTCCGAGAGGGCGCCACTTGCGTGCCCGCCGAGAGTGCAACGGCCCCGAACAGGGCCTCGCCGAGCGCCAAATCATGAACCTCGAGCGGCGCTCCCGCGGCAGGCTCGTCCCGCCGCAGCCCGGCGCGCCCGACACCCAATCGCTCCAGCAGCGGACCTACGCCCGCGCCATCGGCCTTGGCTGCGGCCTCGATGCGCACCCATGCCTGCAGCGTGCGGCGCTCCGGTGGCGCGGGCAGGGCCGCGTCGCCGCCAAGCTCGAGCGCTGCACGCTCGATCCTCGCGCGGCGCTCATCCGAGAGGCGCAGCGGGCGCAGCCGCTCGACATCGACGCCGATCGCGCCGCCTCGCGCGAGGCCGATCAGCGCGAGCCCCGACACGTGCGACAGACTGAACGCGCCTTCGGCGCGGGCGAGGCTCGGCTTGCCGGTTGCAGAGACGGCATAGGGGACGCGGCGCCATGCGGGGCCGAACGCGCGCTCGAGGAGAACGCGCAGCGCGACATGCGCGGCGCGGCGCTCGCGCCGCGTCGCGGAATCAGCAACGCGCGCAATCTTCAACTCGTCCTCGGCCGAGAGACGCGGGGTTGCGGCCTCGACCGCGGCAAGAGCATCCGCCGCTCGCGCGAGATCGACCAGCCACAGCTCGGAATCCCTACCCTTCATCCTTCGACAGGCTCAGGATGAAGGGTTAGATGATCTCTCGCGTTGCGAACACGTCTCGTCGTCGCACTCCTCGCCTCATGGTGCGCTTGTCGACCATGAGGCAGCACTAGCTCGAGGCGCCAACCACGCGCGCGCGGCGGACGGGACGAGGCGGCTCCTTCTTGCCCACCGTCTCAAGAAGAACTCTGCGGCACGCCTCAAGCTCGCGGATCGCGGCCTCGATGATCGCCTGGCCTTGCGCCGGGCTGACACGAGGGCGCGACGCAGCGGCCTTGCCGACGGCGATCGCGCTCTCGGGCGCACGGCCCGGCGGCAGGGGGGCTGGTCGCGTGGCGGGTCGGCCGCGCTTGCCGGGCTGTGCCTCCGCCTTGGCGGAGTCGGGGCCTGCCACGAGGCGCCCATATTGCTTGACGTGATCGATGCCCTGCTCGCGCAGAATCTTCTGCACACCCTTGATGGTGTAGCCCTCCGCGTGCAGCAAATGACGAATGCCGCGCAAGAGCTCCATATCCTCGGGCCGATAGTAGCGCCGCCCTCCGCCGCGCTTCATCGGCCGCACCTGAGGAAACCTCGCCTCCCAGAATCTCAATACATGCTTTTGCACGTCGAGCTCGCCGGCGACCTCACTGATGGTACGAAATGCCTCCGCTGCCTTGCTCATCGTTACCCCTCGATGCCTTGGCTCCACTGCCGAGAAATCCTTCGGCTCAATCTCAAATCATAGCGCCATCATCACGCGCCGTCTCAACCAAATCTTTGCGATGTGCGCATGAATCTCGGCGACACTCGCGCCCAAGTTCGTCTCAATGGTGGCAGGTGGCGCGCCTCGGAAATGAGCGGAGCGCATAGCCGCGCGTCAAACGCATGCAACAATCAAGAAGGCCTGCGGCCTATTCTGCCGCCTTGCGCCGCGAACGACCTGAATTGATGCGGTCCTTCATGATATTGCTCGGCCGGAAGACAAGCACGCGGCGCGGCGTGATCGGCACTTCCTTGCCGGTCTTGGGATTGCGACCGATGCGCTCACCCTTCTGGCGAATGCCGAAGGAGCCGAACGAGGAGAGCTTCACCTGCTCGCCGCGCGAGAGGCTCTCCGAGATCTCGTTCAAGACGAGCTCGACCAGCTCCTGAGATTCGTTGCGCGGTAAGCCCACTTTGCGAACCACGGCTTCCGCCAGGTCGGCACGTGTCAATGTCTTGCCTCCCATTTGCCTCGTCGCCTCCCCGTTCCCAAAAAATTGATTTTTCGTCATGCTACCGGGGGTAGCGGCAAGGGTCAATGAGAGATCGAAACAAGCAACTGAAATCGCACAAAGAATTTGGATGCAGTGCGGCATTCGTGCCGGCGCTGCGTTTACCTTTCCCGCCAGGACGCCCGGGAGGCGTGGCCAACTGAGCCTTGGCGGGGCTCGTGCGACCCACTACCAGCGCGCAAGCACCGCACCCCAGGTGAAGCCGCCGCCCATGGCCTCCATCAGCACGAGGCTGCCTTCCTTAACGCGGTGCTCTTCGAAGGCCTGGTTCAGGGCGAGCGGGATCGAGGCGGCAGACGTGTTGCCGTGGTTAGCCAGCGTCATGACGATCTTCTTCGGGTCGACGCCGAGCTTCTTGGCGATGCCATCGAGAATGCGCGCGTTCGCCTGGTGGGGAACATAGAGATCGATCTCGTCTGGCGCGAAGCCGGTCATGACGAGCGTCTCCTCGATGACGCCGGAAATCTTCTGCACGGCGTGGCGAAACACCTCGCGGCCGTTCATGCGCAAGTGGCCAACGGTCTTGGTGGAGCCGGGACCGCCGTCGACGTAGAGCAAATCCTCGAAGCGGCCGTCGGAGCGGATGCGCGTGGCAAGTATGCCGCGATCCTCGTTCGTGCCGTGCTGCGGCTGCGCCTCGAGCACGACGGCACCCGCGCCGTCGCCGAACAGGACGCACGTCGAGCGGTCGGACCAGTCAAGAATGCGCGAGAAGGTCTCGGAACCGATGACCAAAGCCCGCTTGAACTGCCCGGTCTTCAAGAAGTTGTCGGCGGTCGTCATGGCGTAGACGAAGCCCGAGCAGACGGCCTGGATGTCGAAAGCCGCCCCTTTGGTCACGCCGAGAGCGGCCTGGATCCTGACCGCGGTCGCCGGAAACGTGCGGTCCGGCGTGGCTGTGGCGCAGATCACGAGGTCTATGTCCACGGGATCGATCGCGGCGCGCACGAGAGCCTGGTGGGCGGCGGCGATGCCGAGCGTCGACGTCAGCTCATCGTCGCCGGCAATGTGGCGCTGGCGAATGCCCGAGCGCTCGACAATCCATTCGTCGGACGTGTCGACGATCTTGGCGAGGTCGGCATTCGTCATCACCTTCTTCGGCAAATGGGCGCCTACGCCCCGTATGACCGAACGAATGACTGCCACGTGTTCCTCTTTAGTTCTTATTGGAGCGCACGTGCTAGGAGCCCGACGCGGCCTTGCTCAGCCTATGGTGGAAGGCATCGAGGTCCTCGGCGAGCCGCGCCAAGAGCCCGCTCTCAGCCATTTCGTAGCCGAGATCGACGGCGCTCGCAAAGCCGAGCGCATCTATCCCGCCGTGGCTCTTCACCGCAATCCCGTTCAGGCCGAGGAATGTGCCGCCGTTGACCCGGCGAGGGTCCATCTTCTCCTTCAAGACACGGAATCCGCCGCGCGCGAGAAGGGCGCCCAGGCGCGAGGCCCAGGTCCGCATCATGGCATCCTTGAGATACTGGCCGATCTGCTTGGCTGTGCCTTCGGCCGTCTTCAGCGCGATGTTGCCGGCAAAGCCTTCGACGACGACCACGTCGACCTTGCCCTGACCGATCTCGTCGCCCTCGATGAAGCCGCGATAGTCAAGCGGCAGATCGAGCCCCTTCAGCGTGGCGTGCGCCTCCTTTACCTCCTCGGCGCCCTTGATCTCCTCGACGCCCACGTTGAGCAGCCCCACCGTCGGGCGCTCCACATGAAACAGGGCGCGCGCCATCGCGGCACCCATGAGCGCGAAATCGGCGAGCTGGCGGGCGCTGGCGCCGATGTTGGCGCCGACGTCGAGGACGATGCATTCGGAGGTGATCGTCGGCCAGAGCGCAGCGATGGCGGGGCGCTCGATGCCGGTCATCGGCCGCAAGATGAGCTTCGACATCGCCATCAGGGCGCCGGTGTTGCCGGCCGAGACCGCAGCGTGCGCCTCGCCCTTCTCCACCGCCTCGAGCGCGAGCCACATGCTCGTGCCCTTGCCTCGGCGCAAGGCCTGGCTCGGCTTGTCTGTCATAGAGACGACAAGTGGCGTGTGGACGACGCGCGACCTCTTGGCGAGGTCAGGATGGGTGGCGAGCGCGTCGGCTATGCGGGCTTCGTCTCCGTAGAGCACGAAGCTCAACGCGGGATGGCGCACGAGCGAGATGGCGGCGCCCGGAATGACGACCTCGGGGCCATGATCGCCGCCCATGGCGTCGAGCGCTATTGTTCGCGGCTGAGCCATGTCGTGCTGTCCGAGGGAGCTCTGTGACGGGCCGAAGGCGCAAGAGAGGCATCGAATCGCGTACCTGCCCCCGCTCAAACCGTCGGGAAAATACTCGTTTAGAGTGGCGAGACAACCGGATTCTGCGCCTTGCTAACGTCACATGGAAAGGGCGTTTTGCACGCTCGGCGTGCGATTTCCCCAAGCGAGGCTCATTTGGGCTCTTTCAGCTTGGCGAGCGCGGCAAAAGCGCCGCCCGCCTTGGCATCGGCCTCGGCCTTGGGATCGCGCCAATCAAACTCCACGTCGGGCTTCCTCGGATAGGGATCGAGCACAGCCGAGACGTGCTCGAAGATGATGCGTCCGGCCTCGATGCGCCCGTCCTCGATCGGCTCGATGTCATCGCCGCCGAGGACCTCGCGCTCGCCGGCATCGGCATCGGCATCGTCGGCCAGCTCATCCGCTGGTCTCAGCTCCACGGCGAAGCGGTCCGAGAGGTGCGCCGCGACCGGATCGAGCGTGACGATGCAGGCTTGCGTGACGTCCGCCTCCACGTCGCCGCGAAGCAGGAACCGCCCGCCGCCGAGAGGCCTGATCTCGTAGCGCGCGACTAGATTCTCACACGAGAGGATCTCGAGCGCCTTGGCCACCGCGGCGCACTCGGCCTCGGTCGCGCGCCGTTCCTCGCTCTGGCCCGAGGCGGCGATCGTCACGGCGGCATGAGTCCAATCGAGGGGCGAGGTCATTCAGCGAGCTCCCTGCACATTGAAGGCTGTCGCATCGAGCGAAGGAAAGGTAACGCGGCCTGCCAGCAGCTCGCCGGACGGCAACGCGTCGAGCGCCTCGCGCGCGCAGCGCATATAGAGGGCGATCTCGGCGGCGCGCTCCGGCTCGCGCTCGAGCCCCGGGAGCGTGGCCAAGAGCTCGCGGGCCAGCGTGCCATCGTTTGCCTCCAAGGCCCGGCGATAGGCGAGGCAGCGCGCATGAAGCTCGGCTGCGGCGCGCTTCACCTTCTTCGGCACGGAGAGATCGCCCACGCCCATCTCGCGCAGGCAATCGTCCATGTCGGTCACGAAGGTCTCGGTTAACGCGCGTGCCAGCCGCTCCCCCGACGCGCCGGCGCGACTCAGCCGGTCGAGCAGCAAGAACAGGTGCGCCATGATCATGCCGGCGCGCCCCTCAGGCGTGTCGGATACGCCATTTGCGGCAAAAAAAGCCTGATGGCGGGCCTGGGTCACGCTGGCGCCATAAAGGTCCTTTGCTGTGCGGCCCTGCTCAGCCTTTCTCCGGAACCATGAGAGCACGCGACTTTCCACCTACTTGCAGACGATGGTTCAGACTGGGGACGACGGCCGGCGCCGCGTTGCGTTACGGCCGACTCGTGTCCTAAGGCGAATGCTGGGCGAAACGTCCCGAGGGCATCCAAGCGGTCTTCATCACTATGCACCGGCAAGAAAAGACGCGCCAGAGTGAGGGCCGCGGCATGGCGCGGCGGGGGACTGCTCCTGTCCTGGCGGGTCTCGCCCTCGTTTGCACGGCTTTTCTGATCGGGGCCTGCAGCGAGCAGATCACCAAGCACGGAACGCTCTTCCGCGAGAACGACATCGCGCAGATCCAGCCCGGCATGGGGCAGGAGCAGGTGAAGCTCGCGCTCGGCACGCCGACGACGACCACCACCACCGGCGATGGCAGCGCCTACTACTACATCTCCTACACCAACTCGCAGACAGCATTCCTTTCGCCCAAGGAGATCGACCGCAAGGTGCTCGCTGTCTACTTCACGCCGACGGGCACGGTGGATCACGTCGCCAACTACGGCATGCAGGACGGCAAGGTGATCGATACGGTGTCGCGTACGACACCGGCACCCGGCGGCAAGGAAGACGGCATCCTGAAGCAGCTCTTCCGCAACCTTGGCCAGAAGCAGATCTTCGGCGAGTAGACCGCCACGTCGACATCATGCCTTTTCATTTGGGCTTGAGCCGGCTGGCCTCACGGTGAGCTCACCCTTCGACGAGCTCAGGATGAGGGGCGAACTCTTAGCTCAAAAAAGAGGCCCCGCTTTCGCCGGGCCTCTTCTTGCGTCTGATCGTCCTCAGCCTGTCAGCTTCATGATTCGCCCCTCGACATGCTCGGGATGAGGCTCACCATGAAGCTTCGAGAGAACGGCTAGCTCGCCCTTCGTCCTTCGACAGGCTCAGGATGAAGGGCGGGCGTAACTGTGCTTATCCGTGCGCGAGCACGGCCAACAAGAGAAGTGCCACGATGTTGGTGATCTTGATCGCCGGGTTCACGGCGGGACCCGCCGTGTCCTTATAGGGATCGCCGACGGTGTCGCCGGTGACGGAGGCCTTGTGGGCCTCGGTGCCCTTCACGTGCTTCGTGCCGTCCTTGTCGACGAAGCCGTCCTCGAACGCCTTCTTGGCGTTGTCCCAGGCGCCGCCGCCCGACGTCATGGAGATGGCAACGAAGAGACCGGTGACGATCACGCCGAGCAGCATGGCGCCGACCGCCGAGAACGCCGCGCCCTTGCCGCCGATGGCATTGATGACGAAGAAGAGCACGATCGGCGACAGCACGGGTAGCAGCGACGGGATGACCATCTCCTTGATGGCCGCTTTGGTGAGGATGTCGACAGCACGCGCATAATCGGGCCGCTCCGTGCCCTTCATGATGCCGGGCTTCGCCTTGAACTGGCGACGCACCTCCTCGACGATGGCACCGGCGGCACGTCCGACGGCAGTCATGGCGATGCCGCCGAAGAGATAGGGGATTAGGCCGCCGAGCAGGAGGCCGACGACGACATAAGGGTTGTCGAGGCCGAAGTTGATCTCGACGCCCTTGAAGTACTGGAACGCGGACGAGCCCTCTGCATTCGCCTGCTTGATGAAGTATTGCAGATCGTAGTTGTAGGCGGCGAAGAGAACGAGCGCGCCCAAGCCCGCCGAGCCGATGGCATAGCCCTTGGTGACGGCCTTCGTGGTGTTGCCGACAGCGTCGAGCGCGTCGGTCGAGCGGCGCACCTCTTTCGGCAGGCCCGCCATCTCGGCGATGCCGCCCGCGTTGTCGGTCACGGGACCAAACGCGTCGAGCGCGACGACGACGCCCGCTAGGCCGAGCATGGTCGTCGTGGCGATCGCGGTGCCGTAGAGGCCGGCGAGGTTGAAGGTGATGAGGATGCCGGCGACGATCACCAGCGTTGGCAGCGCGGTCGCCTCGAGCGAGACGGCGAGGCCCTGGATCACGTTCGTGCCGTGGCCGGTGACGGACGCCTGGCTGATCGAGCGCACCGGGCGGAAGCCGATGCCGGTGTAGTACTCGGTGATCCAGACGATGAGGCCCGTCACCGCGAGTCCGACGAGGCCGCACAAGAAGAGGCTCATGCCCGAGATGACGAGGCCGGTCGAGGTCGTGACCGTCATGCCGAAGCCGCCGAACACGTACTCGGTCGCGACCCAGAGGCCGGCCACCGAAAGCACGGCCGAGGCGATGAAGCCGCGGTAGAGCGCGCCCATGATCGAGTTGTTGGCGCCGAGCTTGACGAAGAACGTGCCGATGATCGAGGTGACGATGCAGGCCGCGCAGATGGCCAGCGGATAGAGCATGAGCGTGCCGAGGTTCGGATCGCCGTTGAAGAAGATCGCGGTCAGCACCATCGTCGCGACGACGGTCACGGCGTAGGTCTCGAAGAGGTCGGCCGCCATGCCGGCGCAGTCGCCGACGTTGTCACCGACGTTGTCGGCGATGGTTGCCGGATTGCGCGGATCGTCCTCGGGGATGCCGGCCTCGACCTTGCCGACGAGATCGCCGCCGACGTCAGCGCCTTTGGTGAAGATGCCGCCGCCGAGACGGGCGAAGATCGAGATGAGTGACGCTCCGAAACCGAGTGCGACGAGCGCGTCGATCACGGTGCGGTCGGAGGGCGCGTAGCCCAGCAGCTCGGTCAGGATGTAGTAGTAGACAGACACGCCGAGGAGCGCGAGGCCGGCTACGAGCATGCCGGTCACGGCGCCCGCCTTGAAGGCGAGGTCGAGGCCGCCCGCCAGCGAGCGCGTCGCTGCCTGAGCCGTGCGCACGTTGGCGCGCACCGAGACGTTCATGCCGATGTAGCCGGTCACAGCGGAGAGAATGGCGCCGATCGCGTAGCCGATCGCCACGAGTGCGCCGAGCAGCACCCAGGCAAGAACGAAGACCACCACACCGACGATGGCCACGGTGCGGTACTGGCGGTTCAAATAGGCTTGCGCACCTTCGCGGATGGCGCCCGCAATCTCCTGCATCTTGGCGTTGCCGGCGTCGGCCTTCATCACCGACTGAATGGTGTATGCGGCATAGAGAATCGACAGCGCCCCGCAGGCGATGATCCCCCAGAGAATCTCGGTCATTGGAAGGCCCCCCTTGGGCCAGGTTCTCGATGTGAGGCCAGAACCGGCGGAAGTGTCCCGCGCCGGCGGCATAGCGCCCCGTGAATGGGCGACGCGGCGGGACCATGCCAAAAGAGCCCCCGCGTTGCAACATGGGCACAGTTCTGCAGTGTTGGAGAATTGTCTCACCCCAGGCGCCGGAGGCACCCTGACCGAAAAACGGCGGCCCGCAGCCGCCGTTCATGGTGAGCCCGTGGTAATCCCGTGGTTGGCCGGGAGGGAAAGTCTACCTGCAGGGGCGGGCTTCGACCTGGCAGGAATAGCTCCCGCCTGAGCCCGAACAGCTCATGCGCTTGCCTGCCGCACGCGAATAGCGCGCCCAGTCACTGCCGTACTCGAAATCCGTGAAGCCGGCCCATGATGCGATGGCGTCTCGCTGGGCGGCCGCCTTGGTGGAGCCGTTGCCGTTGCCGTAGTGGTAGTGATCGGTGAAGCACAACCTGCCGCCCTCCCGGCGCATGTCGTGCATGCTGGCAAGGCCGGTGTCATCGGCAAGAACAGGCGCGCCGGCCCCGAGCAGCAACGTCGCCGCTGCAATACGCGTGGTGAGACGGAACAGCATCGTGGCCCCTTTCTGCGAACCCTTTTGATTCGCTACAATCTGCCAGATTCAGGGCGCGCACTCGACGTTCTGAACGGCAGACGTCAGAAATAGGGAGAAGTCCGAGGCAAACGCGTCACAGGCCGGAGAAACGTGCGGCGCCGCGGAATACACGGCTCTGTCCCATGCCATCGCCTGCTCCCAACCCGCCCCAGCGCGCGGGCAAGGCTATTTCGCCGCCACGACGCCGATCTCGACCAGCATGCGGGGATCGATGAGCTTGGCCTCGACGGTGGCGCGCGCGGGCGTGTTCTTGCCGCCGGTCCAGGCCTTCCACGCCTCGTTCACGGCCTCGCGGTGACGGATGTCGCTGAGCCAGAGGTTGGCCATCACGATCTTAGATTTGTCCGTCCCGCACAGCGTGAGCAGGCGGTCGATCTCAGAGAGAACCTCCTCGGCCTGGCCCTTGGCGTCGCGGGAGAGGTCGGCCGGAATGATGCCCGATGTGAAGACGAGGCCGTTGGCCTCGACGACCTTGGAGTAGATCTCGGACGATTCGTGGCGGGTGATGGGCATGCGTGGGCTCCGGCTTGTCTTGGCTTCAAACAGGCGCGCCTCTTAGCAGAGCGCTCCCGATCCGGCCAGCGGCCTCACAGAGCCCCAAGAGACAAGGCGCTAAGTGAAGCTGGCCGCCGAGCCCACAGAAGTCATCCTCGGGCTTGTCCCGAGGATCTATCTCTCAGCGTCCAGTAGGTGGATGATAGCCGTGACCTAGGGCGCTGCACGTCTGGCACCCTGGATCCTCGGCAAAAAGGCGAGGATGACATTCGGTCTGGACGCACGCCCTCGCTAGGATGACAGGGGTGCTAGTGGCAAGCGTGGAACGCTAGAGCAGCGGCTCCTCGACGACGCGCTGGCCGTCGATCACCAGCGCCTTGATCGCCGCCTTGCCGTCGGCGCCGACCGCGATGACGGCAGCGAGCTTCTTGTCGACCACCAGCTTCTCGAGATCCTTGCCGGTGCCCTCGGGCACAAAGAAGCTCTCGATGCCGTAGCGCACGCTGCCCGAGCTCTCGCCTGCTTTCGAGTCGGTCAACGGATAGACATTCTCGACCAGCGCGCGCAGGACGAAATTGCCGGCCTCGACGGAGGCGGGATAGGCCGCCTCCGTCCGCACGATCTCCCACTGGCCGGGCTCCTTCGGCTTCAGCGTGACATAGACATGATCGCCGCGCCGCACGCCGGCTGGGAAGACCAGCTGCCGGGAGCTGAAGGAATAGCCGAAGATCACGTAGTCGCCACGGAAGAGATCGCGCGGATCGACGGGGAGAACCTCGGCGATCATCTCGCGCCCCGAGCGCAGGAGCGAGACGCGGTCGTAGACCATCCAGGAGAGAACGAGCGTCTGGATCGCGGCGACGGCGCCGATCGCATACCAAGAGGTGGGCCCCAGGTTGCTCAAGAGTGGGCGGTTCATCATGGCTGCGCCTCCCTGGCTTCGCCCTGGGCATGCAGGCGGTAGGCCATGGCCGCAAGGCCGGCGACGATCAGCCCGGCGACGAGGAAGAAGAGCGACGTATTGAGCAGCGTGCCCATGGTCTTCGAGTAGATGGCGAGGATCTCGAAGGAGAAGCCGACGTAGCCGAGCCAGAGAGCGCCGCGGTTGTGGGTTCTCAAGCCCCAGAAGATCGCCGCCACCGTGAGCGCTAGCGCAAGGACGGCGAGAAGCGTGAAGATGTCGAGCGTCGGCTCCTCGATGAACTGGAGCGCGAAGAGGCCGGCAAAGCAGATCACGAGGCCGTAGTTCAACACGCCCGGCCAGAGCCCCGGCAGATCGGGGCGCAGACGCTCACCCGCGATGGCAACTCCACAGACCGCGAGCCCGATCGCCACCACGAGCCCGTGCGCGTGACCGCCATTGAGGTGATAGCCGAGCAGGACGACGAAGCCGGTGAGCGCGAGCCCCGAGAGATGCAATCCGGGGCGCCAGCGGCGCCAGTAGAAGGCTGCCGAGACGATCGCCCAGGGGCCCAGGAACGGCCAGAAGACCTCGCCTCTATCCGTCGCTTCCCAACCGCCCCAGAAGGCGACCAGCACCATGGCGAAGGCGAGCGCCGGATTGGAGAGAAGTGCTGCGCCGGCAAGCAGCGACCCCGCTGCCCAGAGCAGGATTGCATCCGGCGGGTTGCCGCCCATGTGATACATCTGCGAGATCAGCATGATGCTGGCGCCGAAGATCGAGACGCCGAGCAGGATCGCGGCATGCGAGAAGCCCGTCATGGCGCGCCGTGCCAGGTAGCCTGCGAGCGCGTAGCTCGCCCAGAGCGCGCCGAACAGGAGGCCAAGGCGGAGAATGCGCGGCATCTCCTGCCAGTTGGCGCCGACGAAGCTCATCACGGCGAAGCCGATCAGGATGGCGGCGAGGATGGCGAGCGAGTTGGCGAGGCCGAGAGAGCGGCCGCCCTTCGCGAGCTCGGCGCGGATTGCCGTCTCGCCGGCGGGCGTCACCCAGCCCGCGTCGCGCCAGCGCGCGAGGTCTCGCTCGAGACGCTTCCTGTAGTTCCACATTAAGTGAGGCTGCCCCTAGATTGAACACCGTTTATTCTTTGCACGGCATCGTGCCGGAAGAGTGGCGTCATCGCGAGCGAAGTTAGGCCAACGCAAGGGCGGGCACCAGCGTCCCTTCCGGCGCCCGCACCGAATAATCGGGGGTAATGCGCTCTCTATTTGGGAGCTTCCGGCGTCGCGGGCGCGGGCGCGGTCGGGGCAGCGGCCGGGGTTGGGGACGGCGGCTCGTTCGTGGGGCCCAGCATGACGTAGGCGGCCACGCCCAAAGCCACGGCAATTGCGATGATGATTGAGACCTTCGGATCCATCCTTGCCTCCTCTCCGACAAAGAACGCGTGAAGGGAAAACCTAGCACGGGGGTGGCGCAGCTCCAATTTTTGCTCAAGCTCAGGGAACAACGGCGGCGGGCAGGATGCAGCCGGTTGCAGCGGAGACGGCCGACACAATTTCGCGTTAGGATCTTGCCGGGGCGGGTGTGGCGTGAGTGGTCGGGGGGCCGCGTGCCGGGCAAGATCTTCATCAACTACCGGCGCGACGACAGCGCCTCGCAGGCGCTCAATGTCGCGCAGTACCTCGAGAGCACGTTCGGCAAGAGTTCGGTCTTCATCGACGTCGACCGGCTGAAAGCGGGGCAGAAGTTCCCGGTCGTGCTCGAGGACAAGCTCTCCCAGTGCAAGGTGATGGTGGCCGTGATCGGCCCGTCCTGGCTCGGGGCCCGCGACGAGGCCACGGGCGCGCGCCGCCTCGACAATCCCGAGGACTGGGTGCGGCTCGAGATCGAGCGCGCGCTCGCGCGCGGCGTCCATGTGATCCCGGTGCTGGTGGCCGGCGCGAGCCTGCCGAAGAAGGCCGACCTGCCGCCGAGCCTGCAGCCGCTCGTCGAACATCAGTACGCGACGGTCACCACGAACGGCTTCCGCAACGAGATGGCGGGGCTCGCGCGCGACATCGCCGAGCTTCTGGGCCCGCGCCGGCGCTGGTTCTATGCGGCGGGAGCGGCGGCGCTCCTGCTCGCTGGCGCGATCGCGCTGCCGCTCATTGGCGTGCCAGTGCCGTGGACGGGGTCGCCGTGGACGGGGTCGGACCCCGCGCGCCAAACGCCTCCGGCCGTAGATCGTGAGGAGTCTGACCGCAAAGCGGCTGCGGCCAAGAAGCAGGCCGACGAGGAGGCTGAGGCGGCCGCGCGCAAGGCCGCTGCCGTCCCCAAGCCGGGCGAGACGTTCCGCGACTGCGCGGACTGCCCCGAGATGGTGGTGGTGCCCGCGGGCAGTTTCACGATGGGCTCGCCCGAGAGCGAGGCGGGGCGGAGCACGGACGAGGGCCCGCAACGCCAGGTGACGATCAGGCAGCCGATTGCGGTAGGAAAGTACGAGGTGACCTTCGACGAGTGGGATGCGTGCGTTGCTGCGGGCGGGTGCAAGCAGAATCCTGGCGACGAGGGCTGGGGCCGCGGCAGGCGGCCTGTGATCAATGTGTCCTGGCATGACGCCAAGGCCTACGTGGCGTGGCTCTCGAAGAGGACGGGGAAATCTTATCGTCTGCTGACCGAGGCTGAATGGGAGTATTCGGCGCGGGCTGGAACGACGACGCGATATGCCTTCGGCAATACGATCACCAAGAGCCAAGCACAGTTCTCGGAAGGTACATTGGGCAGCGCCGGAAAAACCGTCGAAGCCGGTTCATTCAAGCCCAACGCATTTGGTCTTCACGATATGCACGGCAACGTTTGGGAGTGGACCGAGGACCACTGGCACGAGAATTACGAAGGCGCACCCTTGGACGGCACCGCATGGACAAAGGATGGCGACGCGAGTCGCCTTGTCCTTCGCGGCGGTTCATGGGTCATCACTCCACGGGACCTCCGCTCGGCCACCCGCTTCAGGAACACCACCGACTACCGGATTAACCTCTTCGGCTTCCGTGTCGGGAGGACGCTTACCCCTTGAATCTTTGCCTCTTTGCGTCTCGGGGGCTTGGGGGCGAAGCCCCCAAACTTCGTAGGTTGGGTTAGCGCGGCTGGAACGCTGCTCGCGATTGGACGACGTGCATTCCGCGCGTAACCCAACATCCCCATGCCCTCACGCGTTGGGTTACGCGCGGGTCTTTCCGACTGCCAAAGCCGCTTCCGCACCGGCCGCGCTAACCCAACCTACATGGCAATCTCGGCCGAAACTGTCGTAATCGGGGCCTCCTGTGATAGCGTGGACCCATGACAAAAGCCGCACAGCGCATCAGGGAAATCGCCGAGGGCCTGGCTCCCGATCGCCGGCAGATCCTGCTCGACGTTGCCGAGAGCCTTGCCCGCCCGTCTCAGCTCTATGACACGCTGACACCCGAACAGCGCGGCGAGCTCGATCAGGCGATCCGAGAGGCCGGCCGCGGCGAGGGCGTCGAGCACGGCGAGCTCGAGGCGCGTCTCGACAGGGTGACGGGCCGCTCGGACGCATGAAGGTCGTCTACACGCCGACCGCAGCGCGCCAAATCGAAAATCAGCTTTCCCATCTCGTGTCGAAGGGCGCCCGACGAGCAGCCGTTGAGGCCCGCAAGCGCATCACGTCGTTCATAGCCGGATTTCTCGCCCGCTACCCGAGAACGGGACGGCTCATCGCGGACCGGCAAATCTACGAGATCTGGATACCCCGCACCCGCTACGTCATATTCTACCGAATTGAGCCGGGAGATGCGCTGAGAATTCTGGCCCTGTTCCACACCTCGCAGGATCGATCCGAATTCGAGGCGGACGACGATGCGGAGTGAGGCCGCCTTGACTTCCCGCCCGTTCGGCCCAAGCTTGCCATCGACCCGCCGTGACCCGAGGACAAGCGCCCCATGACGCGCAATTTCACCGCCATCATCGAGCGCGAGGACGACGGCTTTGTCGCGCTTTGCCCGGAGCTCGACATCGCGAGCCAAGGCATGAGCGTGAGCGAGGCGCGCGCCAACCTGCGGGAAGCGCTCGAGCTGTTCCTCGCGACAGCCTCTCCCGCCGAGATCGAGCGGCGCCTCAAGGGCGAGGTCTACGTCACTCAGATCGAGGTCGCGGTTGGCTAAGCTCCGCGTGATGAGCGGCCGCGAGGTGTGCGCCATTCTCGCCGCGCACGGCTTCCTCGAGGTGCGCAGGTGCGGGAGCCACATCGTCATGCAGCGCGAGCGCGACGGCGCCACGACGACGGTCGCCGTTCCGGACCACGACGAGGTACGGCGCGGGACGCTCGCGTCGATCATCCGCCAGAGCGGCCTTTCTCGCGAGCTGTTTGAGGTTTGATTGGTGTCCCTAGAGTGCTTCCGACCGATGCACTTGCCGAATGCCCGCCTTGACTTCCGGCCCGTTCGGCCCATGCTTGCCATCGACCCGCCGTGACCCGAGGACAAGCGCCCCATGACGCGCAATTTCGCCGCCATCATCGAGCGCGAGGACCTGCCATGAATATCAGAGTCCGCCCGGAAACCGCGAAATGGCTCGAGGCCGAGGTCGCGAAGGGACGCTTCGCCTCGCTCGAGGAAGCCATCGAGGCGCTGGTCCTCGAGCACCAGACGTCCGCGCTCGACGTGGCACTCGACGATCACCTGTGGGCCAAGCCCCATATCGAGGAGGCGCTGGCCGCGCTTGAGCCGGGCGAGGGCGCCCCGCTCGAGGATGTTGCCCGGCGCTTGAAGGACCGCATCGCAGATCGCCGCTGAGATGACACGGGTCGTCGTCTCGCCACTGCGTCGCGCTATATCGACCGCGTCGTGACCCTTGTCACGAGGCTCGCAGTCGTGCCGAAGGCATCAGGGCGCCCGGTGCCGAGCCTCGGAGCAGGCCTCCGCTGCCATCCGATGGGCGCCCACAACATCTATCTTCGCTATGACGATGAGACGGAAACGCTTTTCGTCGTGCGCGTGCTGCACGGCCGGCGCGACATGACCGCCGAGCTATTCAAGCCGTAGTGTCGCACAGTACGAGGAAGCGGCAATGCCTCTCGACTGACGGGGTCCGCGGCGCCAGAATGGACGACGACTCAATCGTGACAGCCGAACGAGGCGCCCGCCCATGGATACTGACGCCGTTCTCCTCGCGCGCATCCAGTTCGCCTTCACGGTCTCGTTCCACATTATCTTCCCGAGCTTCACGATCGGGCTCGCGGCGTTCATTGCCACACTGCTCGTGCGCTGGCGGATCACGGGCGAGGAGCACCTCCACCGGCTCGCGCGCTTCTGGACCAAGATCTTCGCCGTCAGCTTCGCCATGGGCGTCGTGTCGGGGATCGTGCTCTCCTACCAGTTCGGCACCAACTGGAGCAAATTCTCGGTCGTGGTCGGCAACGTGCTCGGGCCGCTGCTCGGCTACGAGGTGCTGACAGCATTCTTCCTCGAGGCCTCCTTCCTCGGCATCATGCTGTTCGGGTGGAACCGCGTGTCGCCCAACCTGCACGTGCTCTCGGCCGTGCTGGTCGCCATCGGCACGTCGCTCTCGGCATTCTGGATTCTCGCCGCCAACAGCTGGATGCAGACGCCCGCGGGCCACGAGATCCGCGACGGCATCGCCTACCCGGTCGACTGGATCGCCGTCATCTTCAATCCGAGCTTCCCCTACCGCTTCGCCCACATGTTCACGGCGGCCTATCTCACGACGTCGCTGGTCGTGCTGGCGGTGGGCGCGCGCTATCTCATCGGCGGGCGCTTCCACGAAGAGGCCAAGACGATGATGCGCATGGGGCTCGGCATGGTGGCCGTCCTCGCGCCGCTGCAGGCCGTGATCGGCGACATGCACGGCCTCAATACGGCGGAGCATCAGCCCGCGAAAGTGGCGGCCATAGAGGCGCACTGGGACGGGAGCAAGCCCGCCGCGCTCGTGCTGTTTGCAATTCCGAACGAGCGCGAGGAGCGCAACGACTTCGAGATCTCGATCCCGAAGATTGCGAGCTTCCTCATCACGCATGATGAGGACGGACTTTTCCGAGGGCTCAAGGACTTCGCTCCGCAAGACCGGCCGCCGGTCGCGGCGCCGTTCTTTGCCTTCCGCGCCATGGTCGGGCTCGGCGTGGTGATGATCGCGATCGGCTTCGTCGGCGCCTACCTTTGGCTCAGGGGACGGCTGTTCGATACGCGCTGGTATCTCACGCCAGTGCAATATTCGTGGCCGCTCGGCTTCATCGCCATCCTCGCCGGATGGTGGGTGACCGAGACGGGGCGGCAGCCCTGGATCGCAACCGGAATCCTGCGCACGGCGGACGCGGCATCGCCGGTGGCATTCGGCGCCGTGCTGTTCACGCTCGTGCTGTTCGTTGCGGTCTATACCGCCGTGTTCTCGATGGGCATCTACTACATCAACCGGCTGATCGAGAAAGGCCCGGCTGGAGCTTCGGTCAAGCCGTCCGAGGGCCTGCCGTCGCGGCCGCTGTCAGCCGCCGAGGACGCCGCGCACGAAGCGATCGAGGGGGCGAAGTGATGTTGCCAGCCAATCGACCCTCAAGCTTCGGCCACCCTGTCCGTCATTCCCGCGCAGGCGGGGATCTACCCATGCAGGAAATTGAGCTTTGTTGGCGACCTCGGATGGATCCCCGCCTTCGCGGGGATGACGCCGAGAGCGCTGCACGGTCTCGCTCTGCCAATAGGAGTCGGTAGCGAAATGACCGATATCGCTTACTGGCTGCCAGTGGTTTGGGTCGCGCTGCTCGGGACGGCGGTCGCGCTCTACGTGATGCTCGACGGCTTCGATCTCGGCATCGGCATCCTCTTTCCGGCGAGCCCCGAGGAAGAGCACCGCGACGTGATGATGAACTCGGTGGCGCCGTTCTGGGACGGCAACGAGACGTGGCTGATCCTCGGCGGCGGCGGGCTGTTCGTCGCCTTCCCGATGGCGTACGGCATCATCATGAGCGGGCTCTACCTGCCCGTGATCATCATGCTGCTCGCGCTCGTGTTCCGCGGCGTCGCGTTCGAGTTCCGATGGGTCGCGAAACCGCACCATCAGCTCTGGGACCTCGCCTTCTCGGGCGGCTCGATCACGGCCGCGTTCATGCAAGGCGTCATTCTCGGCGGGCTGCTCCAAGGGATCACGGTCGAGGGCGGCGCGTTCGCGGGCGGCACATTCGACTGGCTCTCGGCCTTCGCGCTGTTCTGCGGGCTTGCGGCGGTCGCGGGCTATGCGCTGCTCGGCGCGACGTGGCTCGTCATGAAAACCGAGGGGCCGGTGGCGGAGCGAGCGCGCGAGCAGGCCAAGTTGCTTCTGCTCGTCGTGCTGGCGGCGCTCCTGATCGTGAGCCTGTGGACGCCGCTCGCGTTCGAGCGCATCTGGGAGCGCTGGTTCACGCTGCCCAACCTCTTCTATCTGTCACCGGTGCCGCTGCTCGCGGGGCTCGCCGCGTATCTCTGCTGGCGCGGGCTCGAGACGCGCCACGATGCGTTGCCGTTCGTCTCGGCGATCGCGCTCTACCTGCTCGGCTTCGTCGGGCTCGCGATCTCGAACCTGCCCTATCTCGTGCCGCCCACGGTCACGATCTGGCAGGCGGCGGCGCATCCCTCCTCGCAGCTCTTCATGCTGGTCGGCACGCTCATCCTGCTGCCGGTGATCCTCGCCTACACCGTGTTCGTCTACTGGACGTTCCGCGGGAAAATGCGCGCGGGCGAGGGGTATCACTGAAGGGGCGGACGTCGAAGGGGCCGCGCGCTGGTCAGTACCTGCGGCTCGGCGCGTGGAAGGGGCTCGTGAAGCGCAGCCCAAGCTTCTCGCCCTTGCGGCCGGCGACGGTGCAATCGACCTCCCTGCCGTCGGCGCAGGAGTAGAGCTTCAAGGGCCCGCGCAGGAATGCGGGCTTGATGTCGTCGTTCCAGAGCGCAATCTCGGCCTCGAGCGCGGACATGTCGCGGATGGTGCACGGGCGCGGCGCGATCATGCCGTCCGCCCAGAGAAATCCATCCTTCATGCGCTGAGGTTTCTCTGCCGTCGTGCGCTCGAAGGTCGGTTTCTCGGGCTTGCGGGATTTCAACGGAACAATCTTGCGATTGAGCAGCGTCATGCCGCGCGTCCACCAGTAGCTCATGGCACTCGTCTCCGATGGCGTGAAATGGCCAGGCTGCAGCCGCCCGGCCGATGTGCCGAATCTCGGTGAGGATGGTAAATTTTCTCTGAACGGCGGGTCTCAAACTCGCGATTGCGGCAAGCGGCGGTCGTCGTGTGCTAGGCTTTCCCAATGACCACCACGAAGCCCATCCACGTCGTCGGCGGCGGGCTCGCCGGCAGCGAAGCCGCCTGGCAGATCGCCTCTGCCGGGGTCCCGGTCGTGCTCCACGAGATGCGACCCCTCCGTATGACGGACGCACACAAGACCGAGAGCCTTGCCGAGCTCGTGTGCTCGAACTCGTTTCGCTCCGACGAGTGGGAGACCAACGCTGTCGGCCTCTTGCATGAGGAGATGCGGCGCGCGGGCTCGCTCATTCTCTCGGCCGGCGACAAGCACAAGCTGCCGGCGGGAGGCGCGCTCGCCGTCGATCGCGACCAATTCTCGGCCGAGGTGACGGGACTGCTCGAAGCCCATCCGCTCGTCAGGATCGAGCGCGGCGAAGTTGCCGGCATCCCGCCCGCGGACTGGGACAGCGTCATCATCGCGACGGGGCCGCTCACTTCACCCGATCTCAGCCGCGCCATCCAATTGCTCACGGGCGAAGCGGAGCTCGCCTTCTTCGACGCCATCGCGCCGGTCGTGCACTACGAGAGCATCGATCTCGGCGTCGTGTGGCGCCAATCGCGCTACGGCAAGACGGGGCCTGCGGGAACGGGCGCCGATTACCTCAACTGCCCGATGAACCGCGAGGAGTACGACGCCTTCATCGACGCGCTGCTCGCCGGCGACAAGACAAGCTTCAAGGAGTGGGAGGCCTCGACGCCCTACTTCGACGGCTGCCTGCCGATCGAGGTGATGGCCGAGCGCGGGCGCGACACGCCGCGCTTCGGGCCGATGAAGCCCGTCGGGCTCGACGATCCCCGCACGGGGCGCTGGCCTTATGCGGTGGTGCAGCTTCGCCAGGACAACGCGCTCGGCACGCTGTGGAACATGGTCGGCTTCCAGACCAAGCTCCGCCACGGCGAGCAGGTGCGCATCTTCCGTACGATCCCGGGCCTCGAGAACGCGGAGTTCGCGCGGCTCGGCGGCCTGCATCGCAACACGTTTCTCAACTCGCCGAAGCTGCTCGACACGAGCTTGAGACTGCGTGCCGAGCTGCGGCTGCGCTTTGCGGGACAGATCACGGGCGTCGAAGGCTATGTCGAGAGCGCCGCGATCGGGCTCCTCGCGGGTCGCTTTGCGGCTGCCGAGCGCTTGGGGCGATCACGCGCTGCGCCGCCGGCCACGACCGCGCTCGGCGCGCTCATCGCCCACATCACGGGCGGGCATCTGCTCGATGACGCTCGCTCGTTCCAGCCGATGAACATCAATTACGGGCTCCTGCCGCCGCTCGAGGCCCCCGACAAGGACGCCAATGGCAAGCGGCTCAAAGCGAAGGAGCGGGGGCTCGCGAAAAAGCGCGCCATGTCGCGGCGCGCGCTCGCCGATCTCGAGCATTGGCTTGCAGGTGAGGGTACGGCCGCCGCAGCGGAGTGAATTTTGACGCCAGGCCTCACGGTTCGACAAGCTCACCATGAGGCCAGCGTTGCTTTCCACAATTCCCGTGTCTTTCATCTTAGGATCAAGTCATCCGGGGCAGGCGGATTTGAAAATGAACCGGCCGGAGAGCATGCGCCCTCCGGCCGTTTGACGATCAGGAGCGCCTCTCAGAACGCATTCGATCGAGCTAATCCGAACCCCAATTCTCCATGCGCTCTGCTAAATTGGGCAGCTTCATCTCATCCAACAGATCCTCGATCTCGTCGGGCGGCTCGACGGGCGGCGGTGGCGTGCGACGCGCCTCGGCTTCAGAGCGCACCGTGGCTTCAGGCCTATTGTCCATGTTCGCTCTCCCACGATAAGGCCCCCGGCTAACAACGGGCGGCTCAGATGAAAAGTCCCGGCGGCGCCCTAAGTTCCAGCGCCTTGATCGATTATTCGGCAGTCCATCCGAGACGGGCCGCGTGACTTTCACGTGGCCCTCGTGCCACGGGCTGCGGTCGATCAGCCGATGCGCTGCGCCATATCGAACGCGCGCGTTGATGGCCGGGCTCTCGTCCTCTATGGATAGTATCGGATAATATAACATCCGAGGTCCCCATGTGTGTTGGCGTCGTGCGTTACCTCATGTTCTCGTTCGTTTTCGTATTTGCGTCAGCTCTCGCACCTTTGGACGTCCGGGCGCAGCAAGCGACCGAGCTGCCGACGATCGAGGTGACGACGCCGAGCCCCGTCGCGAAGGCGAAGCCGGCGAAGAGCGCCGCAGCGAGACCGCAGGCCGAGCCGGCGCAAAGCGCCACGACCGGCGCATCCCAGAACCAAGGCGCCGAGCCGCTCAATCTCGCGGTGCCACCCGGCACGTTTGTCGTCGCCGGCGACGCGTTCGTGCCCGTGACTGTCGCCATGGAGCGCGAGATCGAGGCCACGCGCGGGGCAACGATCACCGACACGCTCGACACAAAGCCCGGAATCATAGGGTCAAACTTCGCACCTGGCGCCAGCAGGCCCATCATTCGCGGTCTGGATAATTACCGCGTGCGCATACAGGAGGACGGCATCGGCACGCACGACGTCTCGGCGCTGTCGGAGGATCACGCGGTTCCGATCGATCCCAACTCGGCGGACCGGATCGAGGTCGTGCGCGGCCCGGCAACGCTGCGCTACGGGTCGCAGGCGATCGGCGGCGTGGTCGCGGTCGAGAATGAACGCGTGCCGACATACGTGCCGCGCGGCGGCGTCAGCGGGACCATGAAAGGCGGCGCAAGCTCGGTCGATGGCGGTCGGGACGGCGGCTTCGAGGCGATGGCCGGCTCTCGCGGCCTCGTCGTCCATGCCGACGGCTTCTGGCGGCGCGCGGACGATTATGACACGCCTCGCGGAAAGGAGGCGAACACGTTCGTCGACAGCCAGGGCGGCTCGGCGGGCGCCTCGATCGTCGGCAGCGACGGCTTCCTCGGCGTCGCGGTGGCGCGCATCGAGAGCCAATACGGCATCCCCGCGGAGGAGGCGCACATCGATCTCGAGCAGGACAAGGTCCTGTCGCGCGGCGAGTGGCGCCTCGCCGATCATGGACTCGAGACAGTCCGCTTCTGGTTCGGGGCCAGCGACTACGCCCACAACGAGGTGGACGAAGCGGGCGACATCGGCTCGCGCTTCACCAACGAGGAGCAGGAGGCGCGGATCGAGGCGCAGCACAGCCCGGTGAAAACGGCGCTCGGCATGCTCACGGGCGCCCTCGGTGGCCAGTTCGGCCACCGCGATCTCGAAGCCATAAGCTTCGAAGGCGACGGCCTGCTCGCGCCTGCCGAGTCGAGCACAATTGCCGCCTTCTGGTTCGAGGAGCTCGAGGTAACGAAAAATCTCCGCCTGCAAGGCGCGGCACGCATCGAGCATTCGAGCGCTGACGGCATCGGGCTTGCCGACATCACGGATCCGAGCGACCCCGTCATCTTCTCGGGCGATCGATCGTTCACGCCGGTGAGCACCAGCGCCGGGATTCTTTATGAACTGCCGCTCGGGGTGGTCGCGCGCCTCACGGGGCAGTACGTCGAGCGCGCGCCGGACGCCGCCGAGCTCTTCTCCAAGGGCGTGCACGAGGCGACCGGCACGTTCGAGATCGGCAATCCCTTCCTCGAGAAGGAGAAGGCGCGTACCGCCGAGATCGGCCTCAGACGGGCGACCGGCGCGCTGCGCTTCGATGCCTCGGCCTACTACACGCGCTACGACGGTTTCATCTTCAAGGAGCTCGCCGGGCTTGCCGAGGACGGCCAAGGTTGCGACGATGAGCTCGCGACGTGCGGGGCGGGGACAGAGCTCGATCTCCTGCGCTTCGGTCAGCGCGATGCGAGATTCTACGGCGCGGAAATCGCGGGCCAGCTCGACGTGGCGCCCATCTGGCGCGGTCTGTGGGGCATCGACGCGCAGTACGATTTCGTGCGCGCTGAGTTCGACAATGGCGAGAACCTGCAGCGCATCCCGCCACATCGCCTCGGCGGCGGACTTTTCTATCGCGACGCCAACTGGTTCGCGCGCGCCGGGGTCCTGCATGCGTTCCGCCAGGACGAGATTGGCATCAACGAGAGGCCGACGGCGGGCTACACGCTGGTCAGTGCCGAGCTTTCCTACACGGTCGCGAGCCCGGCAGAGGGTGGCATTGTCCCGCAGCTCACGATCGGCATCAAGGGCGAGAACCTCGCCGACGACGACGTGCGCAACCACGCCTCCTTCAAGAAGGACGAGGTGCTGCAGCCAGGTGCGAGCGTGCGGCTGTTCGGCAGCATCAAGCTCAATTGAGAGGACTGTCCTCGACGAATGGGAGAGGAGCGGCGCGTCAGTAGAAGAGGCTCGAGACGCTCTCCTCGCGCGAGGTGCGCGAGATGGCCTCGCCGATCAGCGGAGCGATGGGGAGGATGTGGATGTTCTTCGCCGTCAGGACGGCCTCGGTGGGGAGAATGGAATCCGTGATGATGAGCGATCTGAGCCGCGAGTTCTGGATGCGCGAGACGGCGCCGCCGGACAGCACGCCATGAGTGATGTAGGCCACGACCTCGGTCGCGCCCTTGGCGATCAGCGCCTCGGCGGCGTTGACGATCGTGCCGCCACTGTCGACGATGTCGTCGATCAGGATGCAGCGCTTGCCGCGCACATCGCCGATGACGTTCATGACCTCGGACTCGCCCGGGCGCTCGCGGCGCTTGTCGCAGATCGCGATCGGCGCATCGATGCGCTTGGCGAGGCCGCGGGCGCGCACGACGCCGCCGACATCGGGCGAGACGACGACGAGGTCGTTCCTGCCCATGCGCTCCTCGATGTCGCGCACCATGACGGGGGCAGCGAAGAGATTATCGGTCGGAATGTCGAAAAAGCCCTGGATCTGCCCGGCGTGGAGATCGAGCGTCAGCACGCGGTCGACGCCGGCGCGCTCGATCAGGTTGGCGACGAGCTTGGCGGAAATCGGCGTGCGGGGGCCGGGCTTCCTGTCCTGGCGTGCGTAGCCATAGTAAGGGACGACGGCCGTGATGCGGCGCGCAGAGGCGCGTTTCAGCGCGTCGATCAGGATCAGGAGCTCCATCAGGTTGTCGTTGGCGGGAAACGACGTCGACTGAACGACGAAAACATCCTGGCCGCGGACGTTCTCCTGGATCTCGACGAAGATCTCCATATCCGCAAAGCGCTTCACCTGCCCTTTGGCAAGCGGCACCTTGAGATACTGGGATATGGCCTCGGCCAGAGGGCGGTTGCTGTTTCCGGCGACGATCTTCATGCGCGGGGCGCCCCTGCCGGCATCTTCACGGGCGTCGTAGGGCATGCAATGCCTCATGCGACAGTTCGATAACGCGGCTTCTAGCAAGCGGGCCCGGGCGTGTAAACCGCCCTAGCCCGGCTTGCTTACCGAAGCGTTCGAGATATCCGGCGGGATGGTAGGCGGGCCAAGACCGAGGCCCGCGGCCTGCCATCAGTTGGTTTTCGTGGCCGGCGGCAGGAGCTTCAGGATGCCCTGAGCTGCGGCAGCGGCGGCTGCGTCGGCGGTCTTGCCCCAGGCGCCATCAAGCGAGCCCTGCGGAATCTCGTTCTTCTGCGAGACCGTGCCGAGCTTCTTGCCCTGAGGATCCTTGACGTTCCAGTCGATCTGAATCTGCTGCTTGCCTTCCTTGGCCTCGCCGACAGCGACCTTGCCCTCGACGCGATAAGTCTGAGCCGATGCCTTGTCGGCGAGCATGATGCCGCTCCTTGCCAGCTCGCGCTGGAGCGCGCTGGTGAGCGCGACGCTGCCGTCTCCGGGAGCACCCGTGACGCTCGGCACCATCGCGTTCGTGCCGCCCGCGGAGCTCACAGCCGCGACCGCGGTGTCGCGGTTGATGCTGCCGGTCGTCGGTCCGGGGGCAGGCGCGGCGGGCGCCGTCGGCGCGGTGATCGCTGCTGCAGGCGGGCTAGCCGGCGTCGTCACGGCACCGGCGGACATTGCCGCGTTGGCCTGGGTTCCGTTCGACGAGCTTGCGCTAGCCTGGGCGCCCGGTGTCGGTATCGCGGCAACGGCAGGCTGGCTCTGAGTCGGGAGCCATGTCGTCAGTGAGGCCGTAGTCTTGTTGGCAATCGTGTCGACGATCTGCGGCGTGACGGATGCCCAAGGATCCTTGCCCTGCGCTCCAGCCACGACCTCCTCGCCGGTGATGCGGTGAACGCGCTTGCCGCTCTGATCGGTCACGTCCCAGATGTAGGAGACCTTGGTCTTCGTCTTCTCCTTGGCGGAGACGATATAGCCGCGCAGCGTCAGCTCGCCCTTGTCGTTTGGCGGCCTGGCGACGGTGATCTTCTGAATCTCGATCGCTGTCGTGAGCTGGGTCTGAAGCTGTTTGGCGACGGTATCAGGCGCGCCGATGATGGGTGCGATCGCGATCTTCGGGATCTGGGCGACAGCGGTCTGCGGTGCGCCCGCGACGGGAGCAGAGGAATCGCTTGAAAGCGTCGGGAAGAGACTGCCAGCAGTCTCGCAGCCGCCAAGACCGAGCCCCACGAAAGCTGCGAACACTGCCGATGTGACGGTCTTCCTCACACGCCACGCCGCAGCAGCATCAATGGTCGTCACGATGACGTCCCCCTATGAATGATCCGCTGTTCTCCGGCGGCCGGCGTACTTACCCTGCGGCCCTCAATCTCCCCTCACGCATCCGGTACACACTTCGAGTCCTCTAGCTAGTCGTCCGACGCGCGTCCAGATGGATTCGAAATAGTGAGCAGGTTGTACCTTGGTCCCCTGCATCCTCATGCCAGATGGTTGTGGATTTTGCAGTTAGGTCACAACAATGGCGGAGATTTGACGGCCGTAGTCAGGCTCTTTTCGATGTTGTGAACGACGAAAGCTGAAGAATAGCGATTCGTTCTCATAGGTGCAGTGGGCCGTACTCTCGACTGACCTGATGCCGAGCCGGGAAAGGCGGTGGTTAACAAAGGCCGGCAGATCGAAGAACGGGCGGTCGCGCCCGGCCGCCTTACGGAAGAAGCGGCTGTTGGCCGGATCGGAGGCCAGGAACTCGGCCTCAAACTCGGGTCCGACCTCGTAGGACTTGGGGCCGATCGAGGGGCCCAGCGCGGCATGGATGCGCTTTCTGTCGGCGCCGATGCTCTCCATGGCGGCAACGGCAGCCTCGAGCACGCCCGTGAGCGCGCCGCGCCAGCCTGCGTGCGCCGCGCCGACCACCATGGCTTCGGGATCGGCAAAGAGGACAGGCGTGCAGTCAGCGGTCAGGACTCCGACGGCGAGCCCGCGCGTCTTGGTAACGAGCGCGTCGGCCTTGGGCAGCGTCTCGCGGGGCACGAGTGCATCGACGACGACGGCGGTCGGGCTGTGGACCTGATACAAGGTCTGCACATCATCTGCCGCGCTTCCGAGATGACGCGCGACGCGGGCACGGTTCTCGACGACGGCCACAGCATCGTCCTTGGAACCCTGGCCGCAGTTGAGCGAGGCATAGAGCCCGCGCGATGTGCCGCCCTGGCGCGTGAAGAAGCCATGGCGGATGCGGGGCAGGATGGTGAGGGTGTCGGCTTCGAAAGGTGTGAGCATCAGAATCCGCTAGGGGCTACGCGCTTCACTCGCTAGCCGCTATTTGCAGCCGAGGCAAATCCCGGCAGCGGCGAAAGGCCCAGGCTCCTCACGCCGACGGCCTTGAAGCGCGAGCCCATGCCCGAGGGAGACATGAGGCGCGCGACGCCGGACTCGATCGTGGCGGCTTGTGCGGGATTTGCAGCCATCAAGCGCGAGGCGCGCTCCATGATGCCGAGGCACCCAAGAAACTCGGCTTGCGTGACGGGGCCATCGACGGCCAATCCGGCGCTGCGGCAGGCGGCGGCAAAATGCTCGAAGTCGACCTGGGCCGAAAGGTCCGTCTCACCCGGCGCGAGGAATGGAGAAACGAATGCCTGGCCGGCGACGCCCTGCAGCGTATCGCCGAAGCCTGTCGCCATGTGTCCGTAGTCGACGAAAAGGGCTGCCAGCGGTGCGGTCTCGGATCTTGCTGCCAGGGCCTTCGCATAGATTTCGTGGCCCGCGCAGAGCTCGAGAATTGCGCCCTGCCCGGGCTTGGTGCCGTGGGGAATCTCGGGTGCTGCGTCTCTCCTGGCGTCCGCCACAAAGTCCAAGCTCTCGCCGACGCAGCCGACCGTCCGCGTGTGCCAGCTCGCGGCTTGGAACTCGAGCTGCTCGATCGGCAGCGTATCGAGGAACTCGTTGGCGAGGATGATCGCGGGTCCATCCAGAACGGGCGAACACGTGGCCAGGGTCGCCGCCGGCTCGTCGTGGAAGTTGAGCGGCACGCCAATGTCCGACAACGCGGTTCGCTGGATCTGGCGCAGGGTCTCGTTGCTCTCGAGGAGGTGGACGACGAGGGCCTCGAGAAATCCGGGAACGATCCGCGCGGCGCGCAAGGCGTCGCGCATCAGCGTGCCGCGCCCCGGTCCGAGCTCCATCAGGTTGAGCTTTGCGGGCGAACCCATCTGACGCCAGACGACGGCACACCAGAGGCCGATCAGCTCGCCGAAGACCTGGCTGATCTCGGGCGCGGTGATGAAGTCGCCCGCCGCGCCGATGGCCGCCCGCTTCCTGTAGTAGCCGTGCTCGGGGTCATGGAGACACGCCTCAATGTACTCGCCGACCGTGATCGGCCCGTCGCGCCGGATGCGCTCCTTGAGCTTCCTTGCGAGCGGCGTGTCGCGGCGCTCGTCAGGACCGGCGCTCATGCAGGCTGAGGCGCGGGGCGCGCGCGCCAGAGCACATACAGACCCAGGAGCAGCATCGGCAGCGAATAGAGCTGGCCTGCCGTCAGCGGTCCGGCCATGAAGTGCGGCTCGCGGTAGAGCTCGGCTGCCGAGCGGGCGAGCGCGTAGCCGATCAGGAATGTTCCGGTCACCGTCCCGGGCCGCTTCAGGGCGTCGAAGTGGTGGGTCAGGAGACGCAGCACGACAAAGAGAGCGAGACCCTCGAGCGCGGCCTCATAAAGCTGGCTCGGATGGCGCGGCATCTCGCCCCCGGGGCAGAAGCCGTGCGCGGCCCGGATCCGCTCATTGCAGAAAACGACGGCCCAGCTCACATCGGTCGGGCGGCCCCAGAGCTCGGCATTGACGAAGTTCGCCAGCCTGCCGAAGAAGAGCCCGATGGGGACAGCGGCCGTAACCAGATCCGACGTGCTGAAAACGCTCAGGCCATTGCGGGATGCAAAGAGCCAGATGGCGATGATGCAGCCGACGACGGCGCCGTGAAAGCTCATGCCGCCTCGCCAGACGGCGAATATGTCGAGCGGGCTCGTAAGGTAGGTTGAGGGCTCGTAGAACAGGACGTAGCCAAGGCGCCCGCCGAGCACGACGCCGAGGGTGATGTAGACGAGCAGGTCGTCGACCTTCTGCGGGGAGAAGGGGGGCTTTTCGTTTGCCCAGAGACGGGGCTCGGACAGAAGGCGGCGGATATAGAGCCAGCCGAGCACGAGGCCGATGAGGTAGGCGATCCCGTACCACTTGATCGCGATCGGCCCCAAGGCGATGGCGACCGGATCGACGTCCGGAAACGGAATGGCGAGAAGGCTCATGGGAGGGATTTCCGGCGCCCGATTGCGATCTTGTGCCTCAGAGCTGGCGATGGGCGCGAAAGTGGTCCGGGGGGCCACGCCGAGTCAAGGCGCATGGACCGCCAGCGCCTTGCAGGCCAGCTCGCGGGCCACCATAGTTGGGTAACGCGACGCTCTCATGATCGCGCGGTGCCCTCCATGGGAGCATAAGGAGACCACATGACGCAGACGACCAACCGCCTTCTCGACGAGCTCGCGAAGCTCATGACGGACGCGGCCGGTGCCGCACAGGGCATGCGCCGGGAGGTCGAGGGCGTGATGCGCGCTCAGGCCGAGCGCATCCTCGCCAACATGGAGGTGGTGGGGCGCGAAGAGTTCGAGGCCGTCAAGGCGATGGCCGAGAAAGCTCGCACGGAGAACGAGCGGCTCGCCACCATGATCGGCACACTCGAAGCACGCATCGAAGCGCTCGAGGCGCAGCAGCAGCGCTTGAGATCCGGCAGTTGAATCGGCCACCCTCGCCCTTGCGTTCCGCGTCGAGTGCAGGAACACCGCGTCCACAATTTCATCGCGGTTTTCAACACGCATGTCGGCAAATTGCCCGTTTCACCGCATGCAATGCGTCTCGTTCCACTTTGCTCGTGGACAAGGGGCGCACGCGCTTGCGAATCCGGCGCCCCTCTGTTTTCGTCGCGACAATTGAATGTGGTTCGCGCCCTGCCCCATTGCGGTCACGCAAAGATCGTGCATTCCAAAGGGCGCGTCATCGAGAATGAGCAGACGCCAAAGCGGGTCGTGAGTAGTGCGCCCTGCAGAAGGATTCGAGGAGCGAGAATGGCCACGTCCGAGAAGGGCTACGATCGAGTGACGAACCCCATCGATCTCGCCGAACAGCTCGCCGCCTCGCACGACTGGACCTGCGATCGCACGGGCGACGACGAGCTGACGCTGGTCGTCGGGGGCAACTGGACCGACTATCACATCTCGCTCAACTGGCGCGAAGACCTCGAGGCGCTGCACCTCGCCTGCGCGTTCGACTTCCGGGTGCCCGAGAACCGCTTGAACGAAATGTACCGGCTGATCGCCCAGATCAACGAGCAGCTCTGGCTCGGCCATTTCGATCTTTGGACCCAGGAAGGCCTGGTCATGTTCCGCCATGCCATCCTGCTCAACGGGTCGGTGGCGACGCCGGGGCAGTGCGAGGCCATGCTGAGAGCGGCGCTCGAAGCCTGCGAGCGCTACTATCAGGCCTTCCAGTTCGTCGTCTGGGCGGGTAAGGAAAGCCGAGAGGCGCTCGTGTCGACGATGTTCCAGACCGAGGGCCAGGCGTAACCCTCCTCAGCCGGTGACCTAATGGCACTCGATCTGCCCGGCCCGCTGCTCCTCGCCGGAGCCGGCAAGATGGGCGGGGCCCTGCTCGAGGGCTGGCTCGCCCGCGGCATAAAGCCCGGCCAGGTGGTGGTTCAGGATCCCGCACCCGCCGAGGCGGTGCTCGCACTCGTCAAGCAGCATGGGATTGCGCACCACTCCCAGGCGCCAGGAACGCTGGCGTCGGCGCCTGCAATCATCCTCGTCGCGGTCAAGCCGCAGGTCATGGATGCCGTGTTTCCGCCTTTGGCGAAGATCGCCGGGCCGAGCACGCTCGTGCTCTCGATCGCGGCGGGGCGCACCATTGCAAGCTTCGAGAAGCACCTTGCTCCCGGCGCGGCGGTCGTGCGCGCCATGCCCAATACGCCCGCTTCCGTCGGCCGCGGTATCACGGTCTGCGTCGCAAATGCCGCGGTGACGGCAGAACAGCGCCGCCTGTGCGAGGAGCTGATGTCGGCGGTGGGCGACGTCGCATGGGTCGAGGATGAAGGCCTGATGGATGGCGTGACCGCCGTGTCCGGCTCGGGCCCGGCCTATGTGTTCCTGCTTGCCGAAAGCCTGGAGAAAGCTGCGATCGCAGAGGGCCTCGAGCCGGCGCTCGCACGGCGCCTCGCGGTCGCGACCGTTTCGGGCGCGGGCGAGCTTCTGCACCGGTCGCAGGCCGACCCGAGCCTGCTCAGGGAGAACGTGACATCGCCCGGCGGCACGACGGCGGCGGCGCTTTCCATCCTGATGGGAGCGGGCGGCCTCGAGGAGCTGCTCAAGCGCGCCGTGGCGGCGGGGGCGGGCCGCAGCCGCGAGCTGGCGAAGTGATCATCGATCTTCGCGCGAACCCGCGGCTGCGTTTCCCTTTTGGCCTGGATGAGCCCGAAGGCTCCGGCGACCAGGCCCTGTAACGGCTTTGCAGCGATGACCCTAAGGGCAGGAGGACAGCCTTCGGATCACCATAGAAGCTACTCTGCCGTCACAACCAAAGCGGGTGGCGTGACCGCTTTGAAAGCTCAATGCCGGGGGCTTCTGGCGACCGAAGCGACGCGGGAGCCATATCACCGCCCTGCATGAGCTGGTTATGCTATACTGTAACAGTTGCTGCAACGGCTAAGAGGACCGATCACGCAATCGTGTAGGGAGGGCATTCGGCCGGCGGCTATTTGCCCGGAACAATTGGGAAATTTTCCTGACCGACGCCGCTCTGGCGATTGGGTGGCCAGGACAATGGGCGCCCGGGCGACAACAGTGCCAGCGCGATACGGCGCCGATAATCCGGCGCTCAAGCGGGTCTCAGGATGGGACTTCCTGGCTTGGGGCTAGTTGCGCCCGGCTATTGCGCGCCCGTCCCGGGCGCGACCCGCCTTGCAACGTCCTTCACCAGGCCCGTCCTGGCGTCGCAGAGGACGTCATAGTCGATACCGTTCGTGCGCACGATGAAATGGTAGGCGAGGCCCCATTCGGCGGCCTTCTCCTCGGCATCGCTCATGCTCGCGCCCATGGCGTGGACCGTCTTGCGGCATGCGTCGGGAGACGCCGACGCAGCGGCGCCTTCGGTCGCCATCGCGGGAGCCGCGGCCATGAATGCGGCGATGGCGCCTGCGGCTGCGATTCTGTGCGTGACCCAGGCTCTCATGTGCGCCCTCAAGATCCTCGGTGTGCGGCTGATCGCGCCGCCTTGTAGATGAGATAACGTAACGTAGGCGGCCGGACCAGGTAACTCAACATGGCGTGAACGGCGCGTTCTCAGAGCGGAACGGAGATGATGGCGCGCAGGCCGCCCATGGAGCTTTCGCCGAGCGTGATCTCGCCGCCATGGCTCTTGGCTATGTCGCGGGCAATCGCAAGGCCGAGGCCGCTGTTGCTCTCGTCCTGGTTGCGGGCGCGGTCGATGCGATAGAAGGGCTTGAACACGTTGGCGCGCTCGGAGGCCGGAATTCCGGGACCGTTGTCGTCGACCTCGATCCTGACCCACGAGCCTTCGGTGGCCGCGCGGATCACGATCTGGTCGCCGTAGCGCACGGCATTGGAGACGAGGTTCGTTATCGCGCGCTTGAAGGCCTGGCGCTTCAACGGCACGATCAGGTCCTCGCGCCGCTTTCGCATCTTGAGCTCGATCGGCGTGCCGTAGACCTGCGTCTCGTCGTGGATCTCCTCGAGAAGCTCGCGCAGGTTGGTGGGCTTGGCCTCCTCGCCGCCGTCGCCGCGGGCGAAGGCCAGATAGTCCTCGAGCATGTGCTGCATCTCGTTGACGTCGGCCTTCAGCGATTGGACCTCCGGTCCCTCGCCCATGAAGGCAAGCTCGAGCTTGAAGCGGGTGAGCACGGTTCTCAGATCATGGCTGACGCCGGCGAGCATCGTCGTCCTCTGCTCGACGTGCTGCTTGATGCGGTCGCGCATCTCGAGGAAGGCCTGCGAGGCCTGGCGCACCTCGCGGGCGCCGCGCGGGCGGAAGTCGTCCGCCATCGCGCGCCCCTTGCCGAAGGCGTCCGCGGCCTCGGCGAGGCGAAGAATGGGGCGGATCTGATTGCGAAGGAAAAGGATGGCGACGGTGAGCAGGATCACGGAGGAGCCCACCATCCACAACAGGAAGATGTGAGAGTTCGAGGCGTAGGTCTGCGCGCGCACGGCGAGGAAGCGCAGGATCGCGTTCGGGTGCTTGACGCGGATCTCGACGTGGCGCGACTGGCCGACGGTATCGATCCAGAAGGGGCGCTGCACGTGGCGGGATATGCCGCGCGACAGCTCGCCGTCGAGGAGGTCGAAGAACGGCTTGGGGCGCGCCTCGGGCAAGTCGGCCGGCGGCAGGATCTGCATGGAGAGATTGAGCCGATCGCGCGCCGTCTGGATAAGGCGATCGTGATCAGTGACTTGGGGTGTCGCGTCGTAGATCTCGATCAGCGCGGCGATGTCGCGCGCGGTCGATTCCGAGAGCTTGCGCGTGACGTTCTGCCAATGGCGCTCCATGAAGACGAAGGCGATGACGCCCTCGAGGACGACGATGGGCGCGATGATGATGATGAGCGCGCGCGCATAGAGGCCCTTCGGCAGCACGTCCGCGAGGAACTGCAAATTGGCGAGGTGGATCGCCCGCAGTTTCGCGAGCACAGTCTTCGCCGCGGCCTTCAGCGTCTCGAGGAGCTTGGCACGTCGATCAGACATCTCAGTTACGCTAGGCCAGGCCACAGGCTCAATCCGTATAAAGGATATATCCCTTGCCGCGCACGGTCTGCAGGTAGACCGGGTTCGAGGGATCGGACTCGATCTTGCGCCGCAGGCGGTTGATCTGCACGTCAATCGCGCGCTCGTTGCCCGTCACCTCGTCGCTCGAAAGCTCGTGACGCTGAATGGGTGTGCCGCGTCTCTGGGCAAACTGGCGCAGGAGATCGCGCTCGCGCTCGGTGAGCTTGACGGTCTCGTCGTTGCGCCTCAGCTCGCCGCGTCCAATGTGGAACACGAACGTGCCCATGCGTACTTCGTCGCAGGGCGCCGGTGGCGGGGGCTGGCCGCGCCGGAGAATGTTCTTCAAGCGCAACAGAAGCTCGCGCGGCTCGAAAGGCTTCGCAATATAATCGTCGACGCCGATCTCGAGCCCTTCGATGCGCTGCTCGGGCTCGGCACGGGCGGTGAGCATGCAGATCGGAACCTCGCTCACGGCCTTGAGCTCGCGCGCCAGATGGAGGCCATTCTCGCCCGGCATCATGACGTCGAGGAGAATGATATCGAAGGAAAGGCCGCGCATCGAAGAGCGCGCGCTCTCGGCGTCGGCCGCCGTCGTGACGCGGAAGCCCTGCTCGAAGAGGTAGCGCGCGAGCAGGTCGCGGATCTTGTAGTCGTCATCGACGACAAGAACGTGCGGGGCGTCGTCTGGCAGCGGCTCGGAGCGTGCGGCCGCCGATCTCATCGTCATTTGCTTTCCCCCTCTTCGCCGTTCGCGGGAGGAGCGGGGGCGATCCTGACCAAGGCCTCGACCTGGGGCCGGTCCGCCTCCGCAATCATGGCAAGCAGGAAGCGACGCGTCGTTGCGTCGGCGCCTGCACCGGCCTTTGCAAGGGCCGCTTCTACACGCTTAGTCTGCAACGTGGTCAGCTTTTCGGCGAGACGCGCTCCTTTTACGGTCACGTAAAGAAGGCGCTCGCGGCGGTCCTCGGCGCCCGCCCGCTGGGTGATAAACCCTTCGCCGATCAGCTGCTTTAGTACTCGAGCCAGACTCTGCTTGGTAATCTTGAGGATCTCCAGCAGGTTCGCGACCCTCAAGCCCGGGTTCCTGTGCACAAAATGCAGAACCCGGTGATGCGCGCGACCAAAGCCATATTGGGCGAGCACGGCATCGGGATCGCCCGTGAAATCGCGGTAGGCGAAGAACAGCAGCTCGACGTGCGTGATAAGATGATTGCGGTCCGCCTGAGCGTCGCCCGGCTTCGAGGCGTCCGTGCTCTGGGCCGCGCGCCGGCCGCGGGAGGCGTCTCGAGTTATGTCAGTCATGTTGACATATTTGAAGCCGATTGGTACCACTTGCAAGGCATTTCCGACGAGCGATCGGGCTCACGCAATCGGGCTCTTGATCTCCTCTTCAGCGTGCGTAGCTCCGGAGTTCCAGGCCGTCCCGCTCCCCTCTGTCGGCCTGTATCGGCATCGGGGCGAGGACCTCACCATCAGCCTACGAGGATTTGTTCATGGCCGAGATCGTCCCTTATCACGATCGCGATGGTTCGATCTGGATCGACGGCAAGCTCGTAGCCTGGCGCTCGGCCAACGTCCATATTCTGACTCATGCACTCCACTATGGCAGCGCGGTGTTCGAGGGCGAGCGCGCCTATGGAGGAGAGATCTTCAAGCTCACTGAGCACTCCGAGCGCCTCGTCGAGAGCGCGCGCATCCTTGAATTCGAAATTCCTTATACGGTCGCCGAGATCGATCAGGCCTGCCGTGACGTCGTGGCGGCGAACAAGTTTTCCGATTGCTATGTGCGGCCGATCGCCTGGCGCGGCAGCGAGCAGATGGGAGTCTCGGCTCAGCAGACGAAGATCCATCTCGCGGTTGCGGCCTGGGACTGGGGCTCCTACTTCCCGATGGAGCAGCGCCTCAAGGGCATCCGCATCGGGATCGCAAAATACCGGCGCCCCGATCCTGCGACGGCGCCCTCGAAAGCCAAGGCCGCAGGACTCTACATGATCTGCACGGTCGAGAAGCACCGCGCCGAGCGCGCGGGCTTTGCGGATGCGCTCATGCTCGACTGGCGCGGGCGCGTCGCCGAGTGCACGGGTGCGAACGTGTTTCTGATCAAGGACGGCGTCATCCATACGCCGGTGCCGGATTGCTTCCTCGACGGCATCACGCGGCGCACCGTGATCGGGCTCGCCAAGAAGCGCGGCTACGAGATCGTCGAGCGGGCGATCCTGCCCGATGAGCTCGGGTCGTTCTCGGAGTGCTTCATCACCGGCACGGCTGCCGAGGTCACGCCCGTGTCACAGATCGGCGATTTCACCTTCAAGCCGGGGCAAATTTCGGAAACGCTGCTCAACGACTACATGGCCCACGTGCAGCCGCAAAAGAAGGTCGCGGCAGAGTAGGCTCGCGTTGCCCAGGCGGCACACCCCCACAACGGAGCGTTAACCTCGCCCATGGCTTAGATTGCGTTATCCCGGAAACTGGCAGAGAGTTGCCCAGGGCTCAGATATCGCTGAGGCGTTTGCCATGGGCGGCGTTCGGATCCTGTTGCTGGCACTGGCTGCGATCATCGCCCTCGCAGCGGCCGGGGATTGGGCGCGAGCCCAGGAAGGTCCGGGCGGCTATCTCAATCCCGGGCGGGACTGCCAGACCATCACCACATGCCGGTTCCAGAAGGGCGGCAGCTATCGGGGCTGCCTCTCGTCCTACAGCTGCCGGGTGTGCAAGTTCGTGCCCGCGCGATGCAAGATCGGCGGATCCAGCGGCACGTGCCGCCAAGTGCGCTGCGTCTGGGGCGCCTAGCCGCTCACAGCCTCAATCTTCGCCGTTGCGCCGCTCTTGCGCGGAGCGTGAATTGCGCCAATACGTCTGCCCGTTGCTCTGAGATGAGTTGAACGGGCGGGCGATGGCGCAGGCCAAGCAAAATACGGCGGCATACGATGTCGCGATCATCGGCGGCGGGCACAACGGGCTCGTGGCCGCGGCGTATCTCACTGCGGCCGGGCTTTCGGTCATCGTGCTCGAAAAAAACGACGTCGTGGGCGGCGCGGCTGTGACGGAGGAATTTCATCCCGGCTTCCGCAACTCTGTCGCCTCCTACACCGTGAGCCTGCTCAACCCGAAGGTCATCCGCGATCTCGATCTCAGCCGGCACGGTCTCAGGATCGTGGAGCGTCCGGCGGCCAACTTCTGGCCGGTCGACGCGCAGCGCGCGCTGCTCATGCCTTATGGGCTCGCGGCCCGGCAGCGGGCGATTGCGGCGTTCTCGCCCCGCGACGCCGAACGCCTTCCTGCTTACGACGCGGCGCTCGAGCGCGCCGCGGCCGTGCTGCGTGACCTCGTTCTGAGAACGCCGCCCAACGCGGGCGGCGGCATGCTCGAAGCGCTCAAGGGCGCGGGGCTCGGCGCGCGCATGCTCCGGCTGCCGCTCGAGGACCAGCGGCTCGTTGCCGATCTCTTCACGAAGAGCGCGGCGGATTTCCTCAGCCAGTGGTTCGAGAACGAGACCGTCAAGGCGGCGTTCGCGTTCGACGGCATCGTCGGCGCGTTTGCTGCTCCCTCGACGCCGGGGACCGCCTACGTGCTCCTGCACCATTGCTTCGGGGAGGTGAACGGGAAGCCGGGTGTCTGGGGCCACGCGGTCGGTGGCATGGGGGCGATCAGCGAGGCAATTGCGCGCGCAGCTCTTGCGCGCGGCGCGACGATCCGCACCGGCGCCGAGGTGCGAGAGATAGCGCTCGATGGCGACAAGACATCCGGCGTCATACTGGCGTCGGGCGAGCGTATCTGCGCGCGCGCGGTCGCGGCGAACATTCCGCCAAAGCTGCTCTTCAGACACCTCGTGCCGGCGCATGCTGTTGAGCCGGAGAACCACGCGCGCTTCACGTCGATCAAATCGGGCTCGGGGACGTTCCGCATGAACGTCGCGCTCTCCGAGCTGCCCGACTTTACCGCGCGGCCCGGCACGTCGGCGCAAGACCACCACGGCTCGGGCATCGTCATCGGGCCGACGCTCGACTATCTCGAGCGCGCCTATCTCGACGCCAGGCTCGAGGGCTGGTCGCGCGCGCCGATCGTCGAGATGCTGATCCCGTCGACGCTCGACGACAGCCTCGCGCCGCCGGGACAGCATGTGGCGAGCCTCTTCGTGCAGCATGTGGCGCCACACTTGCCACAAGGACGGAGCTGGAGAGACCCTGCGGAGAAGGAGGCCTTCGCCGATCTCGTCATCGACACCGTCAGCAAGCATGCGCCCAACTTCAAGCGGGCAGTGATTGCGCGCCAGGTGCTCTCGCCTCTCGACCTCGAGCAGAGGTTTGGAATGATCGACGGCGACATCTTCCACGGTCAGCTGTCGCTCGATCAGCTCTTTTCGCTGAGGCCGGTCATGGGCTATGCCAGCTACCGCATGCCGGTCGCGGGCCTCTATCTCTGCGGCTCCGGCGCGCATCCCGGTGGTGGCGTGACGGGCGTGCCGGGCCACAACGCGGCGCGGGAGATGATCCGTGATCTCAGGGGCTGGCGATGATGATCGGCGGCCCTCGCGGCGCTTGGAGACTAGATATGCTGCGCATCACGGACGACATCACAATTGCGGAGCGCGAGCTCGATGAGCGTTTCGTGCGCGCGTCGGGGCCCGGCGGGCAGAACGTCAACAAGGTGTCGACCGCGGTCGAGCTGCGCTTCGATGTGCGCCATGCGGGCAGCCTGCCGATCGCAGTGCGCGATCGCCTGGTGCGGCTCGCGGGCCGGCGGATCACGGACGAAGGCGTGCTCGTCATTCGCGCCGAGCGGCACCGCACGCAGGAGAGAAACCGCGAGGATGCGCGCGCCCGGCTCGTGGAGCTGGTACGGGCGGCCCTCGTCGCGCCCAAGCGGCGCATCAAGACGCGCCCCCCGGCCGCCTCGCGCACACGGCGCATCGAGGGCAAGAAGCAGCGCTCGAACGTGAAGCGGCTGCGCAGCTCGAAACCGTCCTTCGATTGAGTGCAAACGCCCCATGCCCCGATTTGCCGCCAACCTGAGCTTTCTTTTCACCGAGCTCGACTTCCTCGACCGCTTCGCGGCCGCGGCGGAGGCGGGCTTCAAGGGCGTCGAGTTCATGTTTCCCTATGCCTACGACGCGGCCGACGTTCGCGCCCGCGCCGATGCAAACGGCCTTAAAGTGGTGCTGTTCAACCTGCCGCCCGGGCATTGGGACAAGGGCGAGCGCGGGTTCGCAGCACTGCCGGGACGCGAGGACGAGTTCGCCTCCTCGGTCGACCTTGCACTCAACTATGCAGAGGCGCTCGGCTGCCAGCGGCTGCACGCAATGGCGGGGCTCACCACGCACGGCGCGCAGCGCGACGTCTACCTCGCCAACCTGACGCTTGCCGCACAATGGGCGGCCGGGACCGCCGACATTTTGATCGAGCCGATCAACACGCGCGATATTCCGGGCTACTTTCTCACCACCACGCGAGAGGCGCGCAATATCATCACGGAGGCCCAGGAGCCCAACCTCGGGCTCCAGCTCGACCTCTATCACCGCCAGGTGATGGAAGGCGACGTCGCCGGCGCAATCGCCGAGTTCGCGCCGATCGTGCGCCACTATCAGTGCGCGTCGCCTCCCGACCGCGGCGAGCCGGACAAGGGAGAGATCGACTACCGGCAGGCCTTCAAGCTGATCGACGAAACGGGCTACCGGGGGTGGATCGGCTGCGAGTACAAGCCCCGAGCGGGCACGCGCGAGGGGCTTGGCTGGCTCAAGACCATGACATGAGCCGCGCTCGCCCCCAGCTCCAAGAGCGCGTTCCGTTCCTACGGAATCGGAAGCGCGCTCTAGGTTCTTGGTTTATCGCATCATCTGCGACGAACCGGAGCCCACCCCGGATCGTCGTCGTCCGTGCGGAGCACGGCTTCGCCGTGACGCGTAGCATGGCGTCCAAGCGGAGCTTGGCTTCGCGTCTGAGCGGAGCTCGGCTTCGCCAAGACGACGCCATGACGTCCGGGGCAGGCTTTCGTCGGAAAATGCTCTAGCCGCTGGGTCGGCGGTGCCACGCCCGCGGGCGAGAATTGTCCACTCTCCGCCACATGGTGATGCCATTTTGCGCCCGGCACGCTAGTGTGCTCTGAGTTCGAACGACGTTGCGTTGGGGGGATCCCGTGAACCGTTGGGCAAAGCTCGATCGCCGGCAGATCACGACGGGTATTGCAGCCTCGCTCACGCTGCCATTGACGGCAGGCTTCCTGCCGAGCAGCGCCGCGGCGCAGACCGCGACCGCCGACGCAAATGCCTGGCGCGATCTTGCCGACCTCTCTCAGGAAGCGCAGCGGCTCGGCCTCTCGGTGCCGAGGATGTCGCTTTCGGCCTCGGCCGGCGGCGGGGGCTACAACGAGATCATGCCCGCAGTCCTCAATCTCATGGACAGCGTCGAGGCCTCGGCGGCGGACACGCGAGCGACATCGACGGAGGTGGACGCGGTGCTCGAGCGGGCGTCCGAGATCCTGCGCACGGCGCGCAACGCGGAGCGCATGGCGCGCGACATCGCGGGCGAGGGCGAGATGCGCGCGGCGCCGCGCGTGACGCCGCCCAGCTTCGAATCCATCGCCGACGACTATCGCAAGCTGTTCGCTGCCTGCCAGATCAACGAGAGCAAGAGATCCGAGGTCGCCCAGTACGTGGCCAAGATCGTCGACCCGACACGGCGCAAGCCCTATGAGCAGGTCTACGAGGAAACCTGCGTGCCGTGGTATTTCGTGGCCATCACGCACGGCATGGAGGCGAGCTTCGACATGAGATCGCATCTCCACAACGGTGACACGCTCAAGAACAAGACCGTGCAGGTGCCGGCGGGCCGGCCGGACCCGTGGAAGCCGCCGTCAGACTGGGTCTCGAGCGCGGTCGACGCGATGAAGTACGACAAATTCCACGAGAAGTCGGACTGGGACCTGGCCACATGCCTCTACCGCTGGGAAGCCTATAACGGCTGGCGCAGCCGGACGCTGCACAACATCAACACGCCGTACCTGTGGAGCTACTCGAACCACTACACCAAGGGCAAGTTCGTCGCCGACGGGGTGTGGGACGGGAATGCCGTCTCCAAGCAGTGCGGCGCGGCCGTGATGCTGAAAGCACTGGTCGAGGCCGGGCACATCTCGCCGCCGGCGTAAGGCGCCGAACGAAGATACGACTGTAGCTCTTGCCCCGCTCGCTAGCTTCCAGCCATGGCGAGGCCAACGGAGCGCTGCGCCGCCAGCACCTGCTCGCAGTCCCCGGTCGCGATATTGCCGATCTTGGCGGACGACAGCTCGTAGCAGGCCTCGACGAAGGCGTTGGCGGCGTCCATCAGGCCCGAGCTCTGATTGAGGCCGACCGTCATCGTGCGGTAGGCAATGCGCGAGAGCTTGTAGCGGCCGATGCCGACGACGGCGACGCCGTGGTGATTGCCGCCTTCGGCGATCAGATGGGCGAACTTGTTCAGAATGCCGCTGTTGAAGTGCACGCAGCCGTTATCCTGGTAGGCGGTCGAGGCGCACTGCGGATCGGACACGGTGAGGACATCGCCGTAGTGATCGGGCTGGCCGCGGTTCGAGAGCGAGAACTTGGCGTCCCGGTTGAACATCGACCGCCCCTTCTCATCCTTGAGATTGGGGTCCGACATGGAGCGCAGCGGCGCCGTAACCGAGAAGCCCGGCGCGCCCTCGCCGATCAGCCAGTTGCCGCCGTCACCTTTGCCCTCGAGTTCGATCAAAGTGCCGAAGATATCGGCAAGCGACTCGTTCACGGCACCCGGCTCGTTGAGATAGAGCAGGTTCTTCTCGTGCGAGATTACGCCGTGCGTCATCTCGTGCGCCACGATATCCACCGCGTTGGCGTAGCCGGGGCCATAGACCATCACGTTGCCCTTCGGGCAGTCGTAGGATTTCTTGATGCACCAGAACGCGTCCTGCGTGCTGCCGTGGCCGACGTAGGCTTCGAGCGGAGAGCCACCGAGGGGTCCAGATCCGTCATTGTCGTCGTAGCCATCGCGGCCGAAGACGAGGAAATAGAAGTCGCGGACGAGGCCCGCGTTGCGAAATGCGAGCAGAACCTCAGGCGAGACGCCTTCCTCGCGGGTGCGCGTCTCCTCGTCGATCACCATCTTGCCGGGGAACGCCGTCGCCTTGCCGAGATCGTATACTCGGCGGACCATGCCGGTCGGCTGGTCGCGATAGTAGTAGAACGCCTCCTTCGTCACGGCATCGACGAAGATGCGGAAGGCATCGATCGAGACCATCCAGGCAAGGCGTGTCGGCCCCTTCCCGCTCTTGCCGATCAGCGCCGGGTCGAACACCATGAGCTCGGCCTTGGCCTCGGCCTTGTCGGGGCTCGGAGCCAACGGGAACGCACGCGAGGCGTCGGGCGCCGTGCTGATGATCTCGGCGAGCTTCAAGCGCGCGGCCGCGGTCGCGTCGGATTCGCTCACCTTGGGCGTCGTGTCGTCGATGGCGACAGCCGACGTCGTGCCAGAGAATTTCGTCACGCCGAGCGAGCGCTCGACGACGAGCTTGGCGGACGAGCCGAACACGGGCACGCCGTTCACGCGCTGCTCGACATTGGCGATGTAGCGGTCGGGAAAGTCCGGGTCCTTGCGCCGCCCGACGTAGTCGCGCGTCGCCTGCTTGTTCTTGGTCGGGAAGGCGGCGCGCACGCCACCCTGGCCGAAATAGCTTTCGACGGCGCGGCGCGTCTCTTCCTCCGTCATCTCGCCGCCACCGCGCGCGGCGCCGAGCGAGGCCGCGCCGGGGCTCGGGGCAAGACCGCTGATGCTCGCGGGAAGACCGGTCGCCGGATTGATCGTGACGCGGAGGTTGGGGTTGGTGCGGCGCAGCTCCTCGATCGCCTTGTCCACCTCCGCCCTGACTTCCTTGGCATCCTGGGAGACCGCGCCCTCTGCGGCGGCGGCCTCGGTGCTCGCGGCGAGGCGCGTCGGTCCGGCCTCGGCGCCGGCAACAGCGAGCGAGCGCGTAGCGGCTTCAGTCGCGGCGGTCACGATGCCGGTCGCCGCCGTGAGCCGGCGGCATTGGGCCGGCGGAGCGCTGTCGGCCTCAGACGTTGCCGCCAAGATCTCGCCCTCGCGCTGTCCGAGACCGAACTCGGTCAGTGCCACATCATAAGGCTTGGTGTCGGACCAGGTGAGGCCGAGCGCATCGATGTCGGCGTGCTGGCGCCCGCTCATGGCGCGGGCATCCCTCATGGACGCCGCTCCCCGGCCGCTGCCGTTGATGTCGATCTGCGGCCAGAAGCATTCGTTGTCGTCGACGACGCCATCGCCGTTCAGGTCCTCGGTGAATGCGGCGTTGGTGGTCGCAGCGCTCTCGATGATGGCAAGCTGGCGCTTGAAGATGCGCAAGTCCGATTCGCCGACCTTGCCGTCGTTGTCGAGGTCGGCGGCGTAGCGCATGTTGACCGGCGAAAGAGCGAGGGCCGCCTCGAGAGCGTCGATCGTCCCGGCGGCCTTCGAGCCTTCCTTTGGAGGCGTAGCGGATTTCTTGATGATGTCGGCGACCTCGGCGGGCTTCTTCGAGGGATCGAGCTCGAACAGGATCGCCGCCAGCGCGGCGACGTGGGGAGCCGCCTGCGACGTGCCACTGCAGACGCCGAAGCTGTCGCGGCCGCCGGCCAGCGTGCTCATGATGTCGACGCCCGGCGCCGCGACGTGGCCGCCGGTGTTCGAGAAGCCGGCGCGGAAACCGTCGCGGTCGGTCGCCTCGACAACGATGATGTTCTTCGGGCTCTCGCCGGTGCTGCTGTCCTGCGTGCCGGCCCAGGCGAAGGGAGAGGCCCAGCGCGTGTCGAGCGGCGTGCCGCGGCCGTCGGAATCGTTGCCCGCCGCGACGACGAAGAGCACATGGTCCTCGACGCGCCTGGCCATGTGGCGGATCAGATTCGACTGATGGAGGATGTGGAGCGCGAGACCGGGAACCTCGTTCGGATCGGTGTCGCCCAGGAGATTGCTGGCGACGAAGTTGTAGCCCAGACTGATGTTGACGACGCGCATGTTGTCGGGATTGGAGAAGTCCGCACCCATGTTGGTCGTGACGTAATCGAGCGTCTTCAAGAGCACGTCGTCGAAGAGGAGCGTGTTGACCTCCCAGCCCTGGTCGACGCCGGCGACGCCGGCATCGCCGATGATCTTGTCGTCGACGGCGATGGCGTCGAGGCGGGCATCGGGGATCATGCCGTCGATGCCCGGCGTGTCGCCCTGGCGCGCGCCCATGATGCCCGCGACGTGCATGCCGTGATGGGTTTCGCATCCGGCGTTGTGGAACGCGAACGGGCGGACGCCGATCATGGAGGTGAAGGGAACGGCCGGGTTCTCGGAAAAGCCGCCGTCGACGATGCCGATCTTCGGGCGCTTGAGATCGGGGTGGGCCTTGCGGTAGCGGTCGAGGATGGTCCACACGGGCGGCATGCGGATCGCCTTCAAGGCCCAGTTGCCGTCGTGCGCCTCTCCCGGCAGCCACTGCCAGCTATAGGTGTTGCCCTCGACCGTCACCTTGGCGCCGGCGGGCTTCGGCAGGCGCTTGGCGCCCATCGTCGAATTGACGAAGGCGCCGTCGACGATCGGCTCCTTGCGCAGATCCTGAATGAGCGGCGGTTCGAGAATCTGGTGCAGCTTCTCCTTGGGATCGGCGGGGGCTGCCTCGGGCTCAGCGAGACTGCGCGTCGCGCCGGGAGCGGCGGGGCCTGCGCCGGAAGGCTCCTGCACCTCGACCGTCATGACGCCGAGCTGAGCGATGAGCTTGGTGACGGTGAGGTTGTATTTCTTGAGAAGGGCGCTGATCTCCTTCTGGCTCGCCTGCGGCTTCAGCTGGACGACGTAGCTGTTCTTCTTGGCGATCGGCACCTCGGCCTGAGCAACCTGCTGTGAGCCGGGGATGTCCGAGGCGGGAGCGAGAGCGCGCGTCTTCGATGCGCCGGGCATCGACGCAGCGGGCATCGTCGTCGTGCCGGCCTGCAGCGTGCGCGCCGGGCCGAGCTCGTTCTCGGGGGCGCGTGCCGAGCCAGAGAAGGAAGAGAATATCGATCCGAACCACGTCGAGCCTGCGTCCGACTTCTTCTTCTCGACGGGCTTCGACGGATCGCCATCGGTCTTCGGCTTGATCCACTGGTAGTCCTGCTTCTCGGCCGGAGCGACCGGCGCGGGGGCGGAGGGCGCCAGCGAGCGCGTCGCCGAGGGCGGCGGGGCGGGTGCGAAATTCTCCTCGAGCGTGCGCTGGAGCTGCTCGTATTTCTTGTCAGCCTCTGCAGCCAGAGCGCCTGAGACGGTGGGCATCATCAGCGCGATGACCACTGCAAGTGTCGGTCTCGCCATGATCGTTGCTCCTATGCAATTCCCAGCGTGCGGTGTCGAGGTGCGATTGTACCACGCACGCGCCGTCGCGTTGCGTCGACGGGCAGAGCGCGTCACTCCCAAACCCAATTCCACCACTCGGACGCCTTGTCCTTCGACCATTGCCACCAGCCCTGTTGCTCCGGCGGAGGTGGAGCGGGTGCCGGCGCCGGCGGAGCCGGCGCGGGCTCGGGGGCCGGAGCCGGCGTTGGAGCGGGTGCAGGTGTCGGTTCAGGCGCCGGAGCTGGCGCGGGCGCAGGTGCCGGCTCGGGTGCGGGCGCAGGCGGCGGCGGTGCAGGCTCTGGAGCCGGTGCAGGCGCGGGTGGCGCTGGCTCAGGCGGCGCGGGCGCCGGAACTGGCGCAGGCTCGGGTGCCGGAGCTGGCGGCGTGGGTGTCGGTGTTGGCGCAGGGGCAGGAGCTGGCGCGGGTGGCGGAGAAGGCTGCGGCGAGGGTGGTGCGGGTGGCGGAGACGGCGGCGCGGTGCCGGCGATCTCGAGCATGGGATCCACAATCAGATTGCCGCCGGCATCAATGCCGGGATCGAGGCCCTTGTCGCGCCGGAGCGCCGCGATCAGCGAGGTAAAGGTCGGAACGTAGACCTGCAGCGTCTGGCTGCCGACCTTGATGCGCTGGCGCACATTGAAGTGGAGGTGGAGGCTGGTCGACGGCGTGCCGCCCATATATTTGGAGACGCGGCCCAAGACGTCGCCCTGCTTCACCTTCTGGCCGGTTTTGACGCCGATCGATTTGGGATGCATGTGGAGGTAGAAGTAGTCCGTCCCGTCGGCGGCCTTGAGCTGCACGGTCGTGTTCGAGGTGACATTCGAGATGACACCATCGGTGACGGCGACGGCCTCCCAGGTGTTGTCTTTGTAGGTTGGGGGGCGAATGTCCTGTCCTTGATGCCCGGCACCCGATGGGCACAGCGGCATGTCCCAGCCGCGAACCTCGCAGTAGTTGTCGCGCTGCTTTGAGGGATCGTAGTTGCGCGGATCGCTCTCGCTGCCGCCGGCGGCGCCCTTGCCGTTCCAGCCGCCGCCGCCGTAGCCCCAGATCTGCGAATTCAGATGCGGGTACAGTCCCTGGCCGAGCTTCAGCGGAAAGATGATCGCGGCGGCGTAGACCTTGCGGTCAGCGGCGCGGCCGCGGCCTTTGTCCTTATCAATAAGCTCGCCGGGGGGATAATAGGCGAAGCCGGGATTGGTCGCTCCCACCGGCGGAGCAGGGGGAGTCGCGGGAGGAGGCGTGGCCGGTCCCGTGACAGGTCCGGGCGCGGGAGGTGTACCGGGCCCAGGTGCCGGCGCGGGCGGAGACGTGGGCTCCGTGCCCCCCGGCGGCAGGAGACTACAGCGTGCCGGTTGCACGGCGCCGTCGGCGCCACTGGTGCACGGGGCCGGTATCGCGCCGCGCTCGCGTATGGCAGAGCCCGTTCCAGAAGGCGGCGCAAAGGCCGGGCCGGCGAGCGATTGGACGAGCGCATAGGTTGCGAGATCGCGGCCGACGAGACTGGGAGAGGCGCCGCGTGCGCTTTGGAGGGCGGCGCCGGCGCGCTCGGACGCGTGTCCCTTGACGTTCGCCAGCATGCCAGCGAGCAACGCCAGGCACGCAACCAGGATGACACTCAGGCGAACTCTACGCGCCACCGACACTGGATTCCCCCGAACTCGTATTTCCAGTCTTCGTGCTGGTCACTATGCGATATTGCCCAAACGCCAACGCGGTTGCAATGCGATGCGACGCATTGATCAGGCGCGCGCGACGACTTTCCTCGAAATTTGCGTCACGCGCGTGATGTCGAGCCCTCCGATGGAATAACTCGACACAATCTCATTGCGGTGCGGCACCACTGTCGCCCGGAGGTGACGGCGGCGGCACATTTTCTTCCGGCAAGAGCGAGCGGAGCGTCGCTCTTCCCTCCTCGGTGAGCAGACTTTCATCGACGGGTGCGGCAAGCACACGTCTGATCGCGGCCTGCACGGCGAGCGGCGTCGCCTCGGCCGGCGCGATCTGCTGCGGGCCGCCGAGACTTTCCGTGCTCGAGAAGAGGCCGCCCCAATCGACGCCGATCGACGGTTTCGACCAGGCGCCCGAGATCTTGACGGGGATGGGGAATGACGTCGGCGGCGGCACGACCTTGACGCGAATCTGCTGGTTCAAGCGCTTTGCGGGCAGGTTGATGTCACCCTTCGAGCGGATCTCGACCTCAGAGCCGCCGACCGCGAGATCCGGCGAGCTCCTCAGGACGCCCTTCTTGATGTCGTATTGGGCTTCGAGGCGCTCGAAGCTCGTCTTGCGCGCGAGGTCGAACGTCCAGCTGCGCCACCACTGGGAAATCATGAGGCGGATGTCGAAGCCGCGCAGCGCGCCGGCTCCCATCCTGACCTTCGCCTTGCCCTCGAGGGTCGAGGCGAGCTGGCTCTGGTTCTGGCCGGATGCGGAGGCCGTGATGTCGATATTCGACGTACCCGAGAGAAGGGGCTTGCCGGATATCAGGCTCATGATCGGATCGGCCGCGACGTCCGTCATGCTCAAGGCGATCTCGGCGCGCGGAGGATCGGCACGGCTGTCGACCTTGACGGCGCCGGTCGCGCGCCCAGTGCCGATGTCGAGCGTCTCGAGCGTCGAATCGAGGCGCCCATCAGCAAGCCCGGCCTTGAAGCGTCCGTTCTTGAGATCAAGTCCGCCGTAGGCGATCTCGGAAACCGTCAGGACCACATCGAGATCGAGAGCCTTGAGCGCGGCGAGATTGAAGGGCTGCTCGCTCCATGGAGATTGTGGCGCCAGGGCCTCGAGCGATTCGGGCTGCGCGGATGCGCGTGCCGCGCCTCCGCTTTCAAGCGCCCTCAGCTCGAGGAGAAGATCATCCCAGGCGGGCGGAACGGAGATCTCCGGGCCCGCGCTCTCGGCCGTGACAGCTTCCGGGACAAGCCTCTGACGCGAGCCCGCGAGCCTGCCGAGATCGAGGCTGTCGGCCGCGATCGTGCCCTCGAACTTGGGTCGCGGACCGGTGAGCGCGAGGCGCCCGTCGAGACGGCTCGCGTTGCCGTTGACGATGACGTTGGTCGCCGCAAAGAGCACATCCGTCGGCGTCGCCTTGATCCTGCCCTCGAGCGTGGCCCCAAGAGGGTCGCCGGAGGGCGTGATGTCGGCCCCGAGCCAGCGCGTGAGATCGAGAAGCGAAGCCGTCGAAGCCTTGAGGTCGCCGGCGAAGGCGCTTTTGTCGGAGACGATCGCCTCGCCTGCAATTTCCGCCTTGCCGCGGCGGGAGTCGAGCGCAGCGCGGATGTTGGTCGGCTTGCCGTCGGCCGTGGCGCGGTAGTCGGCGAGCGCCATGCCGAATGCGACCAGCTCGCCCCGGTGGCCGAACTGACCTTTGACTTCGGTGACGCCGGTCTCGGGCACCACCGCCATCTGCGCGTCGACGTCGCCCAAGGCGCCTTGGGCGCCCGTCTTCGCGCTCGCGTAGCTCGCGCTGCCTTTCTCAATTGACGCCCTGCGCGGAAGCGCGAGCGGAGCCGACGCGTCACCGCCCGTGCGTTCGAAGACCCAGTTCTTCGCGCCAGAGCCGTCCTCCTGGAGGTTGAGCTCGGGCTTCACGATTGTGAGGTCGACGATGTCCGCCTCACCCTTGAAGAGCGGCCACACCTTGATCGTGGCCTTAACGGTCTCGGCGCGGAAGAGATCGGGTCCCGGCATCGCCGGAGGGTTCGACAGCGCGACATTCTCTAGGGTGAGGAGCGCGTCCGGCCTGAACGCCAGCTGGGCGCCGCCGATCGTGACCGTGCGCCCGATCGAAGCCCCCACCATCTCCGCCAGCTTGTCCTTGAGGAGCCCGATGGGCGGGAACGCCACGAGCAAAGCGGCCGCAACTAGGACGCCCACCAGGACGACGCCCACGATGCGCGCCCATCTGCCAAGGCGCGAACGGCCCGTGGCAGGGCGGTCGGCCGCCCGCGCTCCAGGATCTGCCGTCACGGCTCCCTCTCTACACTCACAAGCGTCCTCGCCCCCTCGCGTGCGGCGCGGCGTCTGCCGGGATACTATTTGGTCGGGGCAGGCGCGTTCAAGCATCGGATGGGGTTGCGGCGATGTCGCGGCGCACGCCGTTGTAATTCGGCCGAACCGGGGCCGCTTCGTCTCACCCGGCGCATATCGAGATTGCGGCGGGGCATCACAAAGGGGCTATCGGAAGGTCGGGCGATGCATCTGCCTTGATCGCGTCTCACGCGCACGGGTAACATGGCGCGTGCCAAGGCGCACCGCAGCACGGACGGCTTTCGGGAGAAATTGCCCCATGTATCTTGTCGGCACGAAAGCGAGCCGGGCGGCGTCCCTCACCGGATTGGTCGTTGTGGCGCTTACATGCAGCCAGTCGCGCGAGGCTGCGGGCGCAGACAAGATGCTCACGGTTGACTGGGCAAATCCGGAGATCGCGAGCTTCGTCAAGGACCAGGCCGCCAACCCCCGGCGCTCGCTCGGGCCTGCTGCCGACGACAAGCTCGCCAAGGTGAAGCTGCCTGTCGTCGCCTTCGAAGGCATGCCGGGCGTGGTCGAGAAGACGTTCCGGCTCGGCCCGAAGCCCGCCGGAGAGCGCGATGTGGTCGTCGATGAGGATGACCCGGTGTGGTATCAGATCACCGAGCGCTACGGCGATATGACGGTGAGCGTGCAAGCGGATCTGCGCGTTCAGCACGAGTTCCCGGCCGACTACCCCGTGTACGGATCGGCGCGCCAGGGCGCGGCGCCGAAAGCGGGGCCCGAAGTGTCGGTTTTCGACGACGCGAACCCCGACGCCGTCGAAGGCCTCGTCGCCGAGTACACGGTCGTGAAATTCGGCGTGCCCTACACGATCACGATCGAGTGCTCGGCGGCTGCCAAGGACCAGTGCCGCGACACGGGCCAGATCATCAAGGACAGCGAGCTTCTGAAGATCATCCGCGCGAACCCGCCGCAATAGCGCTCGCGTCAGCGCCCGCCTTCCACGAGACCTCAGACCGCGAGATTGCCGACAATCGAGATGCGCCCGCTTGCCTGAGCCTCGCTTGCGAGGTCGGGTCCCAAGGGCAGGCCGTGCATCATGGCGCGGATGGCGCCGTCCTTGGCGCCCGAGATCATGTTCTGGGAGAGGAGACAGGCGCCCGCCTCGCGATCGGACGTGACCATGATGCCGATGCGCGCGTTGCGGACGAGGTTCTGCACCACGGCGACGTCGCGCATGTATTTGCCCCAGCCGACGACGATGCCCGCGCTCGGCGCGTTCTCGATCACGTTGGCGCTCACGACAGCATCGGCCTCGACACTGATCCCCTCGCCGCGCTTGTCGACCGGCTCGGCTTCGCGGCGCACGAGGTTGCGGATCATGTTGCCTTGCAGAACCGCGAGGCGTCCGCCCTCGTTGAAGTTGGTGACGGCGATGCCGCTTGCGGCCCCATCGACGAGATTGTTGGCAATGAGGGCGCCCTCGAAGCCGAACTCGGCGTAGAGCGCGACCTCGCCGATGTTGGCGCAGCTGTTCGAGACCATCTGGACGTTCGAGGCCGCGTTGGCGCGGATCGCCGAATAGGCGCAATCGGAGATGCGGTTGGCGCTCACCAGCACGCCACCGGCGCGGAAGACGTTCACGCCGTTGCCGTTCTCGCCGCTGCCGCCGGCGCGGGCCTCGATCCGCACGATGCGGTTCGAGGCGACGATCGTCCCGTCCTCTCCGGCGTCGTCGCGCCAGACCTGGATGCCGTTGTTGCCGCAGTCGGCGACGACGTTGTGGACGATCTCGAGGCCCGCCGCGTTGCGCGAGAGGAGGCCCGTCTGAGAGATGTTCGCAATGGTGCAGTCGGTGATGCGGCCCGAGCAGCCATTGAGCGAGATGCCATGCACGAGGCTGCGGCGCACCTCGACATTGCGGATCGTGATCATCACGCAGTCTGCCGCGGTGATGAGGCCGTCCGCCCTGCCCGGATCGAGTGGCAGCAGCCCGCCGTCGAGCACGAGGCCCTCCATCGCCACACCCTCGGCAACGCGTGCGGTGATGAAGGCCGCCCCGCCCGTGAACTCGAGTGTCGTCTTGCCGTAGGCGCCGATCAATCGCGTTCCGGGCCTCAGCTCGATGCGGCCGACGCGAAAATGCCCCGGGGGCAGCAAGAGGGGGGCCTTGCGGCTGGCGCAGAGATCAATCGCCGCCTGCAAGGCCTCGGTCTGGTCACGGTCAGTGTAGGGCTCAAGATCGGGGCGTGGAAAATCCTGCTGCTCGGCCGCGACCTGCGTCGGGGGCTCGGCGGCGCGAGGGCCCGCCGCAGCCGCGGCGCTACCGGCGGCGATGCCAAGGCCTGCGGCCAAAACGGACCGGCGATCGACAGTCATGAGAAGCGCTCCGGGCGGACAATCCATCACCCCGCGCAGACATCATGCCGCATCCCGGTTAACGAGGCTTAATTTCCCGCTCGGTTCCAGAGCGTGCCGGCAGAGGGCGGCCGAGACAGGTGCGAATGATCTCGAGGCCGCCCGCGAGCGCTCCTTCCCAGTCGAGGGAGCGGCCTCGCGATGGGCGCTCAGCACCGCGCCGCTCGAGCGAAACCGGAATGTGGACGAAGCCAACGGCCGGCGCGGCCCGGCCATCAGCCGCGAGCCCGAGCGCGGTGTAGAGCGCGGCATTGCAGAGGTAGGTCCCGGCATCATTCGAGATGTGCGCAGGGATGCCAAGGGCGCCGAGCCGCATGACAATCTCTTCGGCCGGGAGGTTCGACAGCAGGCTTTCCGGGCCCTTCTCGATGATGCATGTGGCGCGCGGCATGGCGCCTGCCGCGTCGGGCACGGCACTGCGCACATTGCGCGCGAGCGTCTCGATGACAAAGCCCGAGGCCCGCTCGGATACCCCGAAGTGCAGGGCGAGATGCGGCCTCTCGCGCGCGTAGTGCGCGGCAAGCCGATCAGGCGCGGCATCCCATTCGACGGGCAAAATGCGGGCGACGACGCGATGGGCGTGGAAACGGCGAGCCACGAGATGGGCAAGCTTCGGGACCAGGATCGCGCTCGCATTCTCGGGCACGCCCGGAAACGGGCCAAAACCCGTGAGCAGAATGGTCGAACGCCGCCGCATCCGAAATAGATAGCCGGTCGCGCATTGGTCTCAAAGGTGCCATCGCACTAGACTAGAGGCCTCGGGCACCGGGGCGGCGTCTATCGTGGCGTCACAGCGCGCGGCGATGATTGACGGCGGCCCTCGAGTTGGCCGTTGCGCGCCGGATGCCTAAACTATCGTATTCGCTTCGGAAAGTTGCCTTTAGACGCGGGGAAGCAACGCCATGGTCGATATTCCAGCCGCCGCCGTGATCGCGCTGGGCGCCCTCGTGGCGATCATCATGTACGTCCTCTTGTGGCGCGCCACGAGCAACCGCTCGGTCGCAGCGAAGCTGCTCGCGAGAGCCGTTTTTCCCCTGGTGATCATCGTTCCGGCACTCCTCTCAGCGGCACTGGTTTTCAATGCTGAGAAGAACGCGGCAAGCGCACCACCTCCGATCATACGGGCGCCGACGACCGGGACCGGCGAGCCCGCGGACGATTCCATGGGGTCCATGGGAGAGGAGCAGGCAAAGGAGGGGGAAGAGCGCCGCAGATACCAGATGCAGCGTGAGGAGGAGGCGGGCGCGTCAGAGAAGCCGGGAGCGCCGGCGCCGCTTGACGACATCACGCGCGGCGTCGCCCCGTCCATGTCGACCGACGAGACGGCGCCTGACGGCGCAATGGATGCCGAACCTCGATCCGCCGGCAAGAAGGCGAAAGCCAACGGCGAGAGCGGAGGCGAAGAGCCCGGCGGCGCAATGCCGCTCGACGATCTTGCCCCGGCAGCCGGTGAGCCGCCGGCCGCAGCCATGGAGCAGCCCGCTCCAGAGCCTCAGCCGACACCTGCACCGGCGCCGGTCGGCGCTGCTCCTCCGCCAGCTGCCTCGGCCCCGGCACCTGTCGGCGCCGCGCCGCCACCTCCTGCAGCGTCGATGCCGTCCGACCAGCCCGCGACGCGCGGGTTGGACCTCGATGCGAAATCAGGGGGCGGCGGCGGAACCGGAATCGGCAGTGCAACCGCGCCCAGCGCTCCGGCCCCGCCGCCGTCCGAGGACTGGGACATCGTGCCCGTGTTCTACGGCACGGACCGGAGCACGGTCGAGAATGCGACGCGGCTCGACTACGGCTCGGGGCGCGGACGGCGGCTCGAGCTCGGCCGGGCGCTCGTCACCGTGCCCAAGCTGCACAAGGTGCCGGCCATCGAGCGGCCGTGGGCGATCCGCATCCCCTACCTCAATGTGACGCTCTACGAGGAGGCGGAGGACCCGAAGAGCCATTTCACGATGAAGGAGATCAACAAGCTCTCGCAGGACGAGTTCCTGGCGCTGGTGCGCGAGCGGCTCGCGGCGTCGAAGACCTACAAGGATCACGCCTTGATCTTCATCCACGGCTACAACACGAGCTTCGACTATGCGGTCTACCGCACGGCGCAGATCGCCTACGACTTGAAGTTCGACGGCGCCCCGTTCGCCTACAGCTGGCCATCGGGCGGCGGGCTCGCGAGCTACACCTACGATCGCGAAAGCTCGGGCCAAGCGGAGCCCTACCTCAAGCAGTTCATCGAGCTCGTGATCAAGCAGACGGGGGCCAAGTCGGTCAGCGTCATCGCGCACAGCATGGGGAACCAGCCGACATTACAGGTCCTGAAGGATCTCAAGGCCTCGAAGCCCGAGGGCGTCATCATCAGCCAGATCATCCTCGCGGCGCCCGACGTCGATCGGGACAACTTCGAGAACATCGCCGAGAGCATCCAGGGGCTCGCCAACGGCGTAACGCTCTATGCAGCGTCGAACGACCGCGCGCTCATGGTGTCGCGCAACTTCTACGGGGGCATCCCGAGAGCGGGGGACGTGCCGCCGGCAGGCCCGCTGGTGCTGCCCGGCGTGGATACCATCGACGTCACGGCGGCGAGCATGGACAGTCTCGGCCTCAACCATTCGGGCTACGCAGAGAACAACGCGCTGCTCGCTGACATCGGGCTCCTGATCCAGTCGGGGACGCGGCCGCCCGGCACGCGCACGCCGACGCTCGAGCAAATCACGACCGCCAAAGGTCCTTACTGGCGCTATCGCCCGAGATAGATGCGCCCGGGAGAGGGTTGAACAGTTCCTTTACCGGCATTTGCGACAGTTAGAGCGCGTTCCGTTCCTACGGAATCGGAAGCGCGCTCTAGGTTCTTGTCTTATCGCATTTTCTACGACGAACCGGTGCCCACCCCGGCCTTCGCCGGGGCAGGCTTTTGTCGGGAAATGCTCTAGCTGCCTCCCACAGGCGCAGCGAGGTCGGCCCATGCCCTCATCCGGTTCTCAGCGCAAAGCGGTGCTCGCGCTCGTCGGGCTTGCGCTCGTCTTTGATCTGCCGGCTCCCGCCTTTGCGGAAGAGGCCGTCGGCGCCGCTGCCGCCCCGGCCACTGCTGCATCCCAGGACTACTACACACGTCGCGCCAGCGAGACCCTGAAGCGGGACGCGAAGCTCAACGAAATCACGCCTCACCCGCTGGCGGCGGCCTATCCCAAGCACAGCGTCGTCGTTTGCGAAGCGGGTTGCGCACGCGAGCGCGGCGCCGAGGTGGTGTTCATGGAGCCGCGCCAGGCGGCGGCCCAGCTGTCACGCGCCCTGAGCACCACGGCCAAGACGGCGGCCATGATCGACTGCGTCGGCGGCTGCTACGATACGCCGAGGCGCTACGAGGCGGCCCAGACCATGGGACCGATTTCGGCGCGCCCGGGGCAGCCGCAGCACACGAGCGAAAATCGCGGGCCCTTCGATCCGAGATATTAGAGCTGCGCGGGCTCAGGTGCCGAGCGCTTGGCGCAGCTTCTCCGCATTGGCGGCCAGAACCTCGGGCTTCTCCATGCCTCCCGAATGCGGTTTGAGCGGCACGCCCTCGTGGCGCGGGATGACATGGAAGTGGAGATGGAACACGCTCTGCCCGCCTGCGGCCTCGTTATATTGAATGATCGAGATGCCGTCGGCCGCGAAGGCGGCTTTCGATGCGCGCGCAATCTTCTGCACGACGGGCATCACGCGCGACAGCACCGCCGGTTCGGCGTCGAGGATGTTGCGGGAGGCGGCTTTGGGCACGACGAGCGCATGGCCCGGCGCCTGCGGCATGACATCCATGAAGACGATCGCGTCGGCGTCCTCGTAGACCTTGTGGGAGGGGATCTCGCCGCGCAGGATCTTGGCGAAGATGTTGTTCGTATCGTAGGTCATCGCACCGGCCTCGGCTGAAATGCACGATCCTCATAAGCGGCAGACGCCGGGCTTCGTCAAGCAGGCGCTTCGTACCCTCTCCCCGCTCACATGAGCGGGGCGAGGGAGCGGTTCATTCGCAGGTCTGGGATTTCTTGTACGGCCCGTGGTCGCGCAAGAGCTCCGTGACCTCGGCGACCTCGGCCCGCTCCGCCTCGAGATAGCGGGCGACGGCCCTCGCCAATCCTTCGTCGGCAAACCAATGCAGCGAATAGGTCGTCTCGGGGAGATAGCCGCGCGCGAGCTTGTGCTCGCCCTGCGCACCCGCTTCGGCGCGCGCCAGACCGCGGGCAATCGCGTAGTCGATCGCGCGATAGTAGCAGAGCTCAAAATGCAGGAAGGGGTGGTGCTCGATCGCGCCCCAGTAGCGGCCATAAAGGCAATCGCCGCCGATCATGTGGAGAGCGCCGGCGATGTATCTCCCCGCGCGCCTGGCGAGCACGAGCAGGCAGTGCTCTCCCATGCGCTCGCCGATGAGCGAGAAGAAGCGGCGGTTGAGATAGGGGCTGCCCCACTTGCGGCTGCCGGTATCCATGTAGAAAGCGAAGAAGGCGTCCCAGTGCGTCTCCGCAATCGCGCTTCCCGTCACGCACTCGATCTCGATGCCCGAGCGTGTCGCCTCCTCGCGCTCGCGGCGGATGGCCTTTCGCTTGCGAGAGGCGAGCGTGGCGAGGAAATCGTCAAACGAGCCGTAGCCCTGATTGCGCCAATGGAACTGCTGGTCGGTGCGCTGGAGAAAGCCCAAGGCTCCGAGACGCCTCCACTCGCCCTCGCTCGCGAATGTGATGTGCAGCGAGGAGACGCCGAGGCGGCGCGCAATCGTGACGGCGGCGCCGGCGAGAAGCTTCTCGCTCATCTCCGCTTGCGCGCCCGGCTTCACGAGCAGGCGGCGTCCGGGCACCGGCGTGAAGGGGACTGCGCACTGCAGCTTCGGATAATAGTCGCCGCCGGCTCGCAGGTAGGCATCGGCGAAGGCGTGATCGAACACGTACTCGCCGCGGCTGTGCGACTTGATGTAAAGGGGCATGGCGCCGAGAAGCGCGCCGGCGCCGTCCTCGACCACGAGATGCTGCGGCATCCAGCCGGTGCCCGGACCCACGGTCGCCGCTTCCTCGAGCGCGTTGAGGAACGCGTGCGAGAGGAACGGATCTAGGGTTGCCGGGTCGGGATTGGCGCAGGCGTCCCACGCCGCCGCATCGATGTCTGCGATGCGGGGCACGGTGCGCGCGAGCTTCTTCTCGATGTCGCCCAGGGTCCGCCAATCCTTCGCGTAGCCGTCCTAGAGCATCTTCCACTCAAGCGAACCTGCTCAGCTCTAAGCTACCTCATAGTGAGCTTGTCGAACCATGGGGTAGCTGTGGCGCCCCAACCCTCATCCCTCGACAAGCTCAGGATGAGGGTCACGAGACGTCGGCGATTCCTTCCAGACGGTGATTGCCTCTTGTGGAACGGCTCAGCGTGAGTTTAGTGCGCCGACCCGATATGGTCACGGCGGCACGGCCGCGCAACCGCGGGGCGAGAACTCAGTTGGTGGGCGCCGCGGGTTGGGTCGCATCCGCCGGCTCTCCGCGCCAGTCGAACTGGCGCTCGCGCTCGGGATGCAGCGAGCGGTAGGGAAGCGGGATCCTGGTCTCGGTCGAGCCGAGCTTGCGCTTGAACTGGATGGTGCGGATGATCTCGCGGATGCGCGGCTGGATCTCGGTGCGGAAGCGCGTGCCGTTGAAGACGCCATAGTGGCCGACGCCCGGCTGCACATAATAGTAGTGCTCGTCGAAGGGGATGTTCGGGCAGAGATCGTGGGCGGCCTCCGTCTGGCCAAGCCCGCAGATGTCGTCGCGCTCGCCTTCGACCGTCATCAGCGCCGTCTTGCGGATCGCGCTGCAGTCGACGAGCTCGCCACGGTGCATCATCCTGCCCTCGGGCAGCAAGTGCTCCTGAAACACCGTCTTCACCGTCTGCAGGTAGAACTCCGCCGGGAGGTCCATGACGGCGAGGTATTCCTCATAGAAATCCCGGTGCTGCTTGATCGAGTCGCAGTCGCCTTTGACCAGGTGCTCGAAGAGCTTCATGTGCGCCTCCGTGTGGCGCTCGAGGTTCATGGTCATGAAGCCCGTCAGCTGCACGAAGCCCGGATAGACGCTGCGCATGCAGCCCGCATTCGGCCAGGGAACCTGGCTGATGACGTTGTTCTCGAACCATGAGAGCGGGCGTTCCTGCGCCAGCTTGTTGACGACGGTCGGATTGCGACGCGTGTCGATCGGCCCGCCCATGAGCGTAAGGGAGGCGGGCTGGCAGGGATCGTCGCGGGAAGCCATGACGGCGGTCGCGGCAAGCGCCGGGACGGCGGGCTGGCAGACGGCCATGACGTGCGTGTTGGGCCCGAGGAACTGCACGAACTCGATGATGTAGTCGATGAAGTCGTCGAGATCGAACGAGCCCTCATAGAGCGGCACGTCGCGCGCATCGACCCAGTCGGTGATGTAGAGGTTGTGCTCCTTGATCATGGCCTGCACGCTGCCACGCAGCAGCGTCGCATAGTGGCCCGACATGGGGGCAATGAGCAGGACCTTGGGATCGTAGCGCTTGCCGACGACGGTCTCGTCGCGGTCGAAATGAAGAAGATTGCAGAAGGTCTTGCGCAGGACGATCTCCTCGCGCACCGGCACCGTGAGGCCGCCAACCTTGGTCTCGGTGATGCCGAACTCAGGCTTGCCGTAGCGGCGCGTGACGCCCTCGAACACCTCCCAGGCGGCAAGAACGTTCTTTGCCCATTCGGTGCCGGCCAGCGGATTGAAGGGGTGCTCGAGCTGCGCCTTCATCGCCTTGGCGGCAAACCGCAATGGCTGGAGGAGGGTATGCGCGAGCTCGTAGGCTTGATATTGCATGGGGTTCCCCGCCGATGCGCGGGCCGGAAATCTGCCGCAGCGCAGCGAAAGATAAGGACAGCGCTTCCGAGACTGGCGGTCAAGCCTGCATTCTGCTTAAATCTCGTGCAGTTGGTGCCTGCAGATCAGGCCGTTAGACGTGTGTTGCGCCTTGACCCGCCATTGCGGCCTGGGCAGCATTGTTGCAACGCGCAACTCAAGCTCGCACTGCTGCGCGCCGCCAAAAGCCCTGCGGCGAGACCCGGCCCACCCAGCGCGAGCCAAGCGATAGCGAAGTCGCCGATGGCCATCCTCACGAGCCTGCACCACACGACGCGCTACATCTACGACCGACCGGTGCAGCTCGGGCCCCAGGTGATCCGCCTCAGGCCCGCACCCCACTGCCGCGTGCGCGTGCCGAGCTATTCGCTCAAGGTCACGCCAGAGAACCATTTCGTAAACTGGCAGCAGGACCCGCACGGCAACTGGCTGGCGCGGTTCGTGTTCCCTGAGAAAACCACCGAGTACACAATCAACGTCGATCTCATCGCCGAGATCGCGGTCATCAATCCGTTCGACTTCTTCGTCGAGCCGAGTGCGGAGGAATTCCCTTTCACGTACTCGCCCGAACTTGAGCGCGAGCTTGTCCCATATCTCGAAGTGGCGCCGGCCGGACCGCAGCTCGCCAAGTTCGTGGCCAGCATCCCGCGCACGCCGAAGCGCACGATCGATTTTCTCGTCGAGCTCAATGCTCGGCTCAACAAGGAGATCCGGTACGTCATCCGCATGGAGCCCGGCGTGCAGACGCCGGAGGAAACGCTCGCGCTGGCGTCCGGCTCTTGCCGCGACTCGGGCTGGCTTCTGGTCGAGACGTTACGCCATTTGGGCCTCGCCGCGCGGTTCGTGTCGGGCTACCTGATCCAGCTCAAGCACGACTTGAAGGCGCTCGACGGGCCCTCGGGCACGGAGCACGACTTCACGGATCTCCACGCCTGGGCCGAGGTGTACCTCCCGGGCGCCGGGTGGATCGGCCTCGATCCGACGTCGGGCCTCTTCTGCGGCGAAGGGCATCTGCCGCTCGCGGCGACGCCGCACTACACATCGGCGGCGCCGATCACGGGCCTCGTCGATGCGGCGAGCGTCGATTTCGGCTTCGAGATGAAGGTCGCGCGCATCTCCGAGAAGCCGCGCGTCACGTTTCCGTTCTCGGACGAAGCCTGGAGCGATCTCGTCGCGCTCGGCGTCAAGGTGGACGCCGATCTCGACAAGCAGGACGTACGCCTCACCATGGGCGGCGAGCCGACCTTCGTCTCGATCGACGACTATGAATCTGCCGAATGGACCACTGCGGCCGTCGGCCCGCAGAAGCGCATGCGCGCCGACGAATTGATACGGCGCCTGCGCGACCATTTCGGACCCGGCGGCTTCCTGCACTTCGGCCAGGGCAAATGGTATCCGGGCGAATCGCTGCCGCGGTGGACGTTCGGGCTCTACTGGCGGCGGGACGGCAAGCCGATCTGGCGCAATCCCGAACTCATCACCCGCGAGAGCACGAACACCGTGCAGTCCGTCGCGAGCGCGCAGAAGATCTCGGACGGCATCGCCGAGCGGCTTGGCGTCGGCCGCGAGCACGTCATGGCGGCCTACGAGGATCCGGCGCATTGGATCGTCAAGGAAGCTCAGCTTCCGATCAACGTCGACCCCGTCGACAGCAAGCTCGAAGATGCAGAAGAGCGGGCGCGGATCGCGCGCGTATTCGATCGCGGGCTGAAGCAGGCGTCGGGCTTCGTACTGCCCATCCAACGCTGGCAATCGCGTGCAGGCCAGGGCTGGATGAGCGAGAAGTGGAAGACGCGGCGCGGACGGCTGTTCCTCGTCCCGGGCGACAGCCCACTCGGTTTGCGCCTGCCGCTCAGCACGTTGCCCTGGATCCCGCCGGCGGCCTATCCGCATATCGTCGAGGATGACCCCTTCCTGGAGAGGGGGCCGCTGCCCGATCCCGACGCCATGATGCAGGTCTACCGGCGCGTGGGCGACAATCCTTACCGGCAGCCATTCCCCCTCGACCATGAGATCGAGGGGGCCTCGGTGCGCACTGCAATGGCGATCGAGCCGCGCGAAGGAAAGCTCTGCGTGTTCATGCCGCCTCTCGCCGCGCTCGACGACTATCTCGAGCTGCTTGCCGCCGTCGAGGCAACCGCAGCAGAGCTCGGCCTACCGGTTCAGATCGAGGGCTACCCTCCGCCCGGCGACCATCGCCTCAACGTGATCAAGGTCACGCCCGACCCCGGCGTGATCGAGGTCAATGTCCATCCGTCGAGCGGCTGGCGCGATTGCGTCGAGACGACGCTGGTTCTCTACGAGGAAGCGCGCCTCTCCCGGCTCGGCGCCGACAAATTCATGGTCGACGGGCGCCACACGGGAACCGGCGGCGGCAATCACGTGGTCGTCGGCGGCACCAGCCCGGCAAACAGCCCGTTCCTACGCCGGCCCGATCTCTTGAAGAGCCTCATCGTCTTCTGGCAGCGCCATCCGTCGCTGTCGTACCTTTTCTCAGGCCTTTTCATCGGGCCGACGAGCCAGGCGCCGCGCGTGGACGAAGCGCGCCACGAGGGCCTCTATGAGCTCGAGACGGCGCTGGCTCAGGTGCCGCCGCCGGCGAGCGGCGCCGCACCCGCGCCCTGGGTCGTCGACAGGCTGCTCCGCAATCTGCTCGTCGACTCGTCCGGCAACACACACCGCAGCGAGATCTGCATCGACAAGCTCTATTCGCCGGATTCGACCACGGGCCGGCTCGGCCTCGTCGAGTTCCGCTCGTTCGAGATGCCGCCCGACGCGCGCATGAGCCTCGCCCAGCAGCTTCTCCTCCGTGCGCTCATCGCCTGGTTCTGGCGCGAGCCGCAGTCGGGCGAGCTCGTGCGCTGGGGTACGGCGCTGCACGACCGCTTCATGCTCGAGCATTTCGTGTGGGCCGATTTCGAGGGCGTGCTCGACGGCCTTGCCCGCGCGGGCTACCTTTTCAAGACCGAATGGTTCGAGGCGCAGCGCGAGTTCCGCTTCCCGTTCTACGGGAGCGTGGAGCATGGCGGCGTGAAGCTCAGCCTGCGCCAGGCGCTCGAGCCGTGGCATGTGATGGGCGAGGAAGGAAGCGCGGGCGGCACCGTGAGATACGTCGATTCCTCAGTCGAGCGTCTGCAGGTGAAGGCCGAAGGTCTCAACCCCACGCGCCACGTGCTCACGTGCAACCGGCGGCGCGTGCCGCTGACATCGACCGGCAGAGTCGGCGAGTTCGTCGCCGGCATCCGGTACAAGGCGTGGCAACCGGCCTCCGGGCTCCATCCCACGATCCCGGCGCACGCGCCGCTCACCTTCGACGTGATAGATACGTGGAACAATCGCTCGCTGGGGGGGTGCGTCTATCATGTCGCCCACCCGGGAGGGCGCAGCTACGACACGTTCCCCGTCAACGCCTACGAAGCGGAAGCCCGGCGCCTCGCGCGCTTCCAGGATCACGGGCATACGCCGGGCGTATTCTCTGCCCCGCCGCCCGAGAGCAGCGACGAGTATCCGACGACGCTCGACCTCAGGCGTCCGGGCAAATTATGAAAGCGCGAGGACCGTGAGCAGCGAGCGGGCGGGAGCGGAGGCCAATCCTATCGAGCTCGAGGAGCTGCTCGCTGGTTATCGGCCGGCGCCCGGCACCTACGACGAGATGATGGACGAGGGCGGCGAGATCCGCCCGCACTGGCGCGCGTTCGTGTCGCGGCTCGCGGCACTCGGATCAGACGAGATCCGCGCGCGCTTCGAGGCAGCCGACCGATACCTCAAGGATTCCGGCGTTTTCTACCGGGTCTACGACGAGCCGGGCACAGGCGAGCGGCCCTGGCCCTTGAGCCACATGCCGCTCATCATGGCGCCCGACGAGTGGGCCCAGATCGAAGCCGGCGTCATCCAGCGCGCGAGGCTCATCGAAGCCGTGCTCGCGGACTGTTACGGCCGCGCCCGGCTCGTGGCCGAGCGGCGGTTGCCGGCCGCCGTCATCGCCGGGAGCCCGGACTATCTGAGACCGCTCGTCAACGCGGCGCCCGACGGCACACGGCACGTCTTTCTCTATGCCGTCGATCTCGGGCGCAGCCCCGGCGGCTACTGGTGGGTGATCCGCGACCGCGCGCAGGCGCCTTCGGGGCTCGGCTATGCGCTCGAAAACCGCATCGCGCTTTCGCGGTCGATCTCGGGCATCTACCGCTCGTACGACGTCGAGCGCCTGGCGCCGTTTTTCGATGATCTGCGGTCCGGCCTGGCGCGCCTGCGCCAGCCGGGGGATGCGGGTACGTGCCTGCTCACGCCAGGCCCTCACAACGAGACCTATTTCGAGCACGCTTATCTTGCGCGCCATCTCGGTCTGCGCCTTGTCGAAGGCGTGGATCTCACGGTGCAGGAGGACAAGGTCTATCTCAGAACCGTTGCCGGTCTGCGCCGCGTGAATGCTCTTCTGCGCCGTGTCGACGGCGAGTTCGCCGATCCGCTCGAGCTCAATGGCAGCTCGCAGCTCGGCGTCGCGGGCCTCGTCCAGGCCATTCGCCAGGGCAACGTCGTGCTTGCCAATGCGCTCGGATCGGGACTTGCGGAAGCGCGTGCGCTGCGCGGCTTCCTGCCGGCGCTCGCGGAGCCGCTGCTCGGCGAGAACCCTCTGATGCCGAACGTCGCTACCTGGTGGTGCGGCCAGGAGGCCGAGCGCGAGTACGTCTTGGAGAACATCGACCGGATGGTCGTCGCGCCCGCGTTCACGCGCACGGTCGCCGGAGCGGTTTCCGACGGACCGTGGGTCATGGCCGAGACGAGCGCGAAGGAGCGGCGGAGGATCATAGAGGCGATCACGACGCGCGGCATCGATTTCGTCGGACAGGAGACGGTCACGCTCTCGACGACGCCCGCTTGGGCCGACGGCAAACTTGAGCCGCATCCCTTCATCTTCCGCGTGTTCGTGGCCGCGACCGAGAATGGCTATTCCGTCATGCCGGGCGGCTTCGCCCTCATCGGCGACAAGAACGACGTGCGCGCGGTCTCGATGCAGCGCGGCGCGCGCTCCGCCGATGTGTGGGTTCTCTCCGATGGGCCGGTTCCCCAGACGACGGCGCCATCGGTGCGGCGTCAGGTTCCGATCCGCAGGGCGACCTCGGCGCTGCCGAGCCGGGCGGCCGACAATCTCTTCTGGCTCGCCCGCTACATCGAGCGGGCCGAGAATACGCTCAGGCTAGTCAGGGCACTGGCATCACGCCTTTCGGAGCGGCGCGAAGCGAGGCGTGCGGACACGATCGGGATTGCCGACCTGCTCTTCAGATGCGGCGCCGCGCCCAATCCGCCACTGCCAGGAGACATTGGCCAGAGCGCTGCCGCGGCGATGTTCGACGCCGGGCTCGACGGAGCGCTGCCGACGCTCGTGGCGGCGGCGCGACGCACGGCATTCGTCATCCGCGACCGGTTCCCGACCGACGCCTGGCGCGCGATCGAGGACCTCAGCGCTTTCGCGTTGAGCCTCGATGGCAGCATCGGCTCGCCGCGCGAGGTCTACGACAAGGCGAATACGGCGCTCAGGATGATCGCTGCGGTGAACGGCTTCCAGCTCGAGAACATGAACCGGCTCGCGGGCTGGAACTTCCTCAAGCTCGGCCTCTCGATCGAGCGGGCGCTCGCAACCTGCCGCTATGTGCGCCGGTTCGGCATTGCCGAGAACGTCTCGCCGGAGGAGCTCGATCTCATCCTCGAGCTTGGCGATACGCAGATCACCTACCGCATGCGCTACCCGTTCGGCGCCGCGGCCGCGCCCGTCCTCGATCTCGTGCTGCTCGACCGCAGCAACCCGCGCTCGCTCGCCTTCCAGCTGTCGCGCATCAGCGTGCACTTGAACGCTCTCCCGCTGCTGCCGCCCGACAATCGCCCGACGCCGGCGCTTGCCACGTCGGAGCGCCTGCTTGCCGCCGTCTCGGCCCTCGACCCGGGACATGTGCGTGCCGACACCCTGCTCGGCGTCGAGAACGAGCTCATGCGCTGCTCGGAGGAGATCTCCGAGAGCTACTTCCGCGTACGGAATCCGGCCGTACCCAGGGGCGCTGCACCATGATCTACGAGATCCGCCAGCTCATGCGCTATTCCTACGGCTCGTACGTTCCGGTTGCGCGCCATCTCATGCGGCTCAAGGCGCTCTCGGGGCCTTCGCTCGACGTGATGGAGGGCGAGATCCGCATCGACCCGGCACCGGCGGAGCGTGTCGATGCAGTTGACTTCTTCGGCAACGGGATCACCCATTTCAGCATAAGGGCGCCGCACAACGTGCTCGCCATCGAGAGCCGTGCGGTCGTCGATCTCAAGCCGCTGGCCGAGATCGCCGCCGCCGATACGCCCGCCTGGGAGGAGATCCGGCTCTCTGCCTTCTCGGCAACGAGCCTCGAGCCGCACTCGCCGGTCCATTTTCTTTTTCCGTCGCCCGATGTTCCGATCGACGACGCGATCCGGGACTATGCGGCGCATAGCTTCAGCGTGGGCCGACCGGTGCTCGATGCCGCGATCGATCTCATGCGCCGCATGCGCGCCGATTTCGCATACGATCCCGTTGCAACGACCGTCATGACGCCGGCGCGGGCGGCCTTCGACCTCAAGCGCGGCGTGTGCCAGGACTTCGCCCACATCATGATCGGCGGCATGCGGTCGCTCGGGCTGCCGGCTGCCTATGTCAGCGGCTACCTGCGCACGATCCCGCGCCCAGGGCAGCCGCGCATTCAGGGCGCCGATGCCATGCATGCGTGGGTCTCGGTCTGGTGCGGGGAGGACGCCGGCTGGCAGGGGCTCGATCCAACCAATGCGGTGCGCGCCGGCATCGACCACATCCCGCTCGGGTTCGGGCGCGACTACAGCGACGTGTCGCCGCTCGACGGCGTCATCGTCGACGCGGGCAGCCATTCGGTTGCAGTCGCCGTCGACGTGGCGCAGCGCGCTTGACGATAATCAGCGCGGTGCGCGCCTGCGCCTGACCGAGAGCGTCTTCGGATTGATGTGGATCAGCTTTGCCCTGTATGGGGAGGCCTTGGGCCGCATGCGCACGCGCGACATCGCATAGCGGCGCGGCGTGCGCCCGGCGAGGAACCAGTCGACGACGTGGGCCGTGCCTCCCGTGCCGCGCGCCGGCTCGCCGTCCCAGATGGCGAAGAGCACGTCGGCGTTCTTTGCAACAAACGCTCCGCCCCAGGCGTACTGGTGGTTGCGTTCCTCCGTATAGGCGCGCCATTTGCGGCCCTTGGACAGGATCGGCGCCTTGATCACCATATCGGCAGACTTCAGAAGCGCGCGGAACTCGCGGCGCGACGCGGCCGTTGCGAAATCCATCTCGTAGGCGTCTTCGGGCATCGGCAGCACGGCTACGAGGCGCGCATCGAGCACATCCCGTGCCAGGCGCGCAACGACGCGATCGGCTCCCTCGGCAAGGGCGGAGACGACGACGAATGGCGTGTTGGCATGCGCACGCGCGACACGATCAAGCTCGGCGCGAATGAGGGCCGCGACCTTCTTGCCGCGCCTGCCAAAATCGCGGTGACCGGTCACGGCGAGAATAAGCTCGGGCTTGGCGGGGGGCTTGGCCTTGCGGCGGGACGCATGCTTCAAGGGCATTGGAACGCTTACTCGATCGACCCGCGCAGTCTAGCCAAGATTGCGTAAGAAAAGGGGAGGCCGGCACTGCTTTCCGGTGCGTTTGGTTAGCGCCCTGTTACCCAGGTGCCTGCAGTCGTCAATGGAGATCGGCCGCGAAAGTCAGCGCGGCGGGACGGCGCAGGCGGCGCAGCGTCCGCGCAGCTCGAGCGTCATGGCGCGGGTCTGGAAGCGGGCCTTCTTCGCCCAGGCCGCGAGCGCGGCGACTGCGCGCGCCTCCTCGAACTCGCTGACGGTGCCGCACGTGTCGCAGATGGCGAACACCGCCGCGCCGGCGTGCGAGAAGTGCGCGCAAGCGACGAAGGCGTTGAGCGTCTCGAGCCGGTGCGCGGAGCCCTGGGCAATCAGCCGGTCGAGCGCGCGGTAGACTGTCTGGGGGGCAAGCGTCGCCTTGCCGCGCAGCTGATCGATGATCTCGTAGGCCGAGACAGGGCGGCCCGCGCCGCGCAGCGCGTCGACGATCATCTTGTCCTGCTCCTGGGCCGGGCGGCGCTTTGCTCCTTTGCGGGGCATGGGCCTCTTCTCATTCAAAGCTGCAATCCCGGCAATATGTTAGCATAGACGGGAGCGAGCTCCAGCCTTTCGTCACCAGCGCGCCTCGAGCCCTACGCGCCGATGCGGCCGTCCTTCGACAGCAGGATCGCCACCCATCGCCAGCTCGGAATGTGGGCGCACACGATCAGGACGGTCACGAGGATGGGCACGCTGAGGAACATGCCCACGATCCCCCAGATTGCGCCCCAGAACGAGAGCGCGAGAATGATCGCGAACGGGCTCATGTTGAGCGAATTCCCCATGAGCATCGGCTCGAGCACGCTGCCGATGAAGAGCTGAATCGTCGTCAGCGTGACGACCAGGATGAGGAAGGGTCCAAGCGTTTCGAATTGCACGAGCGCGAGAAGGGCCGGAAACGCGACCGCCACGATCGAGCCGATGTTGGGGATATAGTTGAGCACGAAGATGAGCAGCGCCCAGGTCTCCGCGAAGTCGACGCCTATCAGCCGTAGAACGACATAGCTCGCGAGGCCTGTCATGACGCTGACGACGGTCTTGATCCAGATGTAGCGCTGGACGCTCTCGGAGATGTCGGCCAAGAGCAGCGACGTCCGCTTCGCCTGCGACGGGTCGGGGAACATGGCCGCCACTTTCTCGGCCACGTGCCCGCGCTCGGCGAACAGGAAGCCGACATAGGCCACGACCAGGAGGCTGGCGAACACGACGGATTGCGTCGAGGCGATGAGCCCCGGAACCTGCCGGGCGAGATCGATGGCCGCCACCGCATCCTTGAGCTTTGCGGAGTACACGGGTCCGAGCCACGCCGTGAGATCGCTGACGATGGTCTCGAAGCGCGCCGCATAGCGCGGCCAGGCGGCCGCGATCGTATCGACTTGGCCGAGGAGAATCGAGAAGACGAGATAGAGGCCGATCAGGACGGCCAGGAAGCCGAGCATCGCCGCGAGCCATCGCGGGGTTCTAAACGAGCCGATGCTGATGCGGGAGAAGCCCTGGATCATCGCCTCGAGCACGTTCCAGAGAAAGATCGCGACCGCGAGCGGCACGAGGAACGGGCGTCCGTAGACGAGCCCGGCAACGACAACGCCGAGCGCGATGACCGCGATGCCCGCATTGCGCAGCGCGTCCGTGTTGCCCGCAGGAGCCATCTTCGAGCCCATCTCCATCTCTGCAAGTCTGGTGGCGGCGCCAGCTTACTAAGTTATTGCGCCCCGCGCCCGAGCGACATCGAGCCCGGCGGCGGGTGCACGACGATGCTCGGCGAGCGGCCCGCGTCCGGAATGTGCCGGGTCCCGCCGACATCGCCTTCCGCAAGCGTTCCGCCGGTCAGCGCGCGTGAGATGAAGTCCTCGTCGATGCGCTGCGCCGGGTGAGGCGGCTGAGCCGGCGGCGCGCCGCTCTCGCTGGCCTTGGCGAGCTTTGCGATCGGGTCGTCGCCAGCGCCGTTGCGCGCGACCGGAGCGTCATCGCGGCTTGGTGGCGTGGCGGACCCATCGGGCAGCGGCCGCGGCGGCTTTGTCTGATGCGCCGCAAGCATGATCTGGCGCCAGATCTCGGCCGGAAGATTGCCGCCCATGACGCGGTTCATGGCCTGGCCGTGATCGTTGCCGACCCACACGCCGCCCGTGAGATAGGCCGTGTAGCCCATGAACCAGGCATCGCGGAAATCCTGAGACGTGCCGGTCTTGCCCGCGGCCGGATGCAAGGGCAGCGCCGCGCGCTTGCCCGTTCCCGTGACGAGCGTTGCCTGGAGCATGTCATTCATGGCCCCGATGTTCTTGGCGGGGAACGAGGGCTCGAAGCGGGCATCGACCTTGGCGTAGAGCACGCGGCCCGTGCTCGTGCGCACGCGCCGGATCGCATAAGGCTCGTGCACGAAGCCGCCGTTGGCGAACGCGCTGTAGGCGCCTGTGAGCTCGAGGAGCGAGACTTCGGACGTGCCGAGCGCCAGCGACGCGTCCTGCCGCAGATCCGATTTGACGCCGAGGCGGCGCGCCGTCGCCCACACCTTCTTGACACCCACCTGGAGCAGAAGGCGCACGGCGACCGTGTTGATCGATTGCGCAAGGGCGTCGCGCACCGAAACGGGGCCGATATAGCGGCCGTTCTCGTTGCGCGGCGACCAGCCTGCGGCGGTCACAGGCTCATCGTTGACCATCCTGTCGGGGGTGAAGCCGGCATCGAGAGCGGCGAGATAGACCACCGGCTTGAACGCCGAGCCCGGCTGGCGGCGTGCCTTGACCGCGCGGTTGAACTGACTGTCTGGATAGGAGCGCCCACCGATCAGCGCCCTCACCGCCCCGTCGTTCGCCAGCACGACGACGGCGGCCTGGCTCGCAGACAGACTCTCGCCTTGGCGTGCCAGCTCCTTCGCCACCACCTCGCCTGCGCGCCGCTGCAGCGCCGCGTCGATCGTCGTCTCGACGACGATCTCGGCGCCCTTGCCGGCATCGATCGGCGGCAGGTTCTCCATCACATAGTCGGCGGCGTAGCCGGCGCCTGCCCGCTCGGCCAAGCGGAACGTGCTCGAGAAGCGCACCTGCTCGCCGCGCGCGGCGTCTTCCTCCGCCTCGGTGATGAAGCCCGCGTCGCGCATCTTGCCGAGCACGACGCGCCCGCGCGCCGTGGCCTGCAGCGGGCTCGAGCTCGGGGCGTATTTGGACGGCGCCTTGAGCAGCCCGGCGATGACGGCAGCCTCCGCGAGCGACAGATCCCGCGCCGACTTGCCGAAATAGCGCTGCGCGGCCGCCTCGATGCCGTGCACGCCGCCGCCGAAGTAGACGCGGTTGAGATAGAGCTCGAGGATGTCGTTCTTCGTCAGCTTGAGCTCGAGCCAGAGCGCGAGAATGAGCTCCTCGACCTTGCGCTCGAGCGTGCGCTCGGAGGTGAGGAACAGATTTTTGGCGAGCTGCTGCGTCAGCGTCGAGCCGCCCTCGGCGAAGCGCCCGGCTCGCAAGTTCGTGTAGGTGGCGCGCGCGAGGCCGAGCGGGTCGAGGCCCACATGCTCGTAGAAGCGCCGATCCTCGGTGGCGAGCACCGCGTCCGTCACGCGCCTGGGCAGGAGGTCGAGCGGCATGTAGTCCCGCGTCGCACCGCGCTCGGCGAGCACGGCCCCGTCGCGCGCGAGGATGCGGATCACCGGCCCGCCCGCGGCCTGCGCCCGCATCGTCAGCGGATCGGGAAATGTGAGCGAGTAGTAGACGAACATGGCGCCGACGCCGGCTGCCGCCACGCATAGCGCGAGGATCGGCGCCAGGAGAATGAACTTGATGTGGAACGGAAGTCTTCGCGCGCCCTCGTCGTGTGGCGGACGCCCGCCGCCCGGCGCCGGGTCGAGTGTCGGCATATAATCGTAAGACGGCATGGATGGCCCCGGCTGCCTGCCTGGCCTCGGCCTGAATACCCCACGCCCTTCGGGTTCGAGCCGCGACGCGTGCAATACGAAATGCGGCCACAGTCGCGCTGCAGCCTGCCATGACACTAGTATGCGATTGCCTAAGGCCGCGTTAACCAGCCGCGCGCCGGCGCAGGGCGCGTGCCGGGCTCAGCGCGCGATCAGCGCGCCGACGAGTCCGCCCAGGATGCCGAGAAAGATCCGCGCGCCGATGGTGAAGAACATGAAGAGGAGCTGGCGCTCCTCGAGCATGAGCTCGACCCAGATGTTGTACTTGGGATCGAGGCCCGTGTTCGTGAGCACACTCTTCAAGTCGCGCGCCCAGGCCAGCATTTGCGAAAGCGTCTCGGGCGACTCGTAGCCGACGAACGCCAGCGCGAGCGCGCCGAGGATAAGCGACAGGAAGATCGTACTGGTCCCAAGCAGCAGGCGAAGCAGCATGGCTTTCCCTCCGGACGCAGGAAACTTGAACCGCGCCAAATCGTTCCAATATTGAAGCGGCCCGCGTCCCACCCGTCTGATCCGGGAACCGCGGGCAAAGCCTAGGTTCAAGGAGCCGGGCTTACAAGAGGCAGGAAGAGGGCAGAAGAGAGATGGACGTCCGCGTCGAGCGCTATTCCCACCCTGAGACAGAGGCCGCACTGGCCCGCGTCGAGGCGGTGGCGCGCATCATGGACAGCATGTTCGTGATCCCGGGCACGAAAGTGCGCGTCGGCCTCGACGCAATCATCGGCATCGTGCCGATCGTGGGCGACATCATCTCGCAGGTGATCTCGAGCTACATCATCTGGGAGGCGCGCCAGCTCGGCGTCTCGCGCTTCACGCTCTGGCGCATGATGGCCAACAGTGCCGTCGACACCGTGGTCGGCATCATCCCGTTCGCGGGCGACGCCTTCGACATCTACTTCCGCGCCAATATGAAGAACCTGGCGCTCTTGAAGGCGCACCTGGCGAAGCACGGGCACGTCAGCCGCGGGAAGGGCCGGGGCCAGGTTGTCGACGTGACCGCGACGCGCGTGGGTTAGCGCGCGATCTCGGCGATCCAATTGACGCGCATCTCATGAAGCGCTCACTGCGCCTCGCTCCCGAGGCGCAGTGAATGCAACCGCAAGCTGAATGCTGCGGCAGTGGAGACATTCTTGCGGGAGGTCTGGTGCGCCGAAGCTTTGAGCTGCAGCCAGAATCTTGCGGAGCCAATTTCACAGTGGGGGCCGAGATGCGCAACGCCACACCAACGACGCGCTTCAAACCGAGGTCATTACTTGCTGCTGCATCCATTCGAGAATCCGATTGCGGGTGAGGCGGCGGGGCCGGCGCGAGGGCGGCTCAACGCAGAACCTGTCATGCACTAACCATGTTATCGTGCCACGCTGCAGCCACTTGCGTTTCCACGTAGGTTGCGGGCGCTAGAGCGCGCTTCCGATTCCGTAGCAACGGAACGCGCTCTAGGTTCTTGTTTCATCGCATTTTCTGCGACGAACCGGTGCCTACACCGGATCGTCCATGCGGAGCCGCCATGACGTCCGGGGCAGGCGTTCGTCGGAAAATGCTCTGGCTGATCCGAGGTGTGGATCGGGAGATGGCGGCATGAAGCTGACGCGCGGGCGCGTCCTGGGATTTGTCGTGCTGGCGGGCGCCGTCGGCTTGGCGCTGTGGGCCGGAGCGATATTCGGCGCGCTGGGCAGGCACAGCGCGCGCTTCCCTTTGAACGTCACCAACCAGACGGCGGATTCTGTCTGGGAAGCCTACCAGAAGGTCAAGAACGCCCCGCCGCCTCTCGTGGCCAGCGGCGACGAGGTGATGTTCACGACGGTGTTCCTGAAACTACGCGGGCGCGTCTTTCAAATACCGCTTTCCGACCGCGGGGGAGAAGGCGGCGGCGTGACGTCGATCGGCAATACGCTGCTGCTGATGACGCACGACGGTCGATTCTTTGCGGGAAAGGCCGATGACGGCTTTCGTCGGCTCGCAAATATCCTCCCCCCGCCCAATGGCTTTCAGGATTTCTACGAGGCGACGCACCGCCCGCCGTTCAAGGCCTCCGATGAGAACTATGCCAACTTTCGCTACAACGGCATTGCCTACTTCAACACGGCGGCGTCGGGCGCAGGGCTGCTTCTCTCCTACACCTATTTCGACGGCGCCAGGGCCTGCTACACGACCCGCCTCGCGCGCTTCGATTTCGCGGCAGGCGAGGTGTCGCTCGCAAGCCTTGCCATCAACCCGGACGATTGGCGGCTTCTGTTCGAGACGACGCCATGCCTTCCGCTGATCACCACGGGGGGACCTGCCATACGCCTGCAGGAAGCGGGCGGCGCCATGCTGATCGAGAGCGCGAAGAACACGGTCATCATGACGAGTGGCAACTACGACGCTCCGCGACCCGACGGCAAGCCCGAACTCCCGCAGGATCCGACGAACGACTACGGCAAGACGCTCGAGATCGACATCGCAACCGGCAAGGCGCGCCGCCTCGATCTCGGGCACAGAGATGCGCAAGGCATCACGAAAGATCAACAGGGACGCATCTGGACCGTCGAGCACGGGCCCCGCGGGGGCGACGAGCTCAACCAAATTATCGAGGGCCGGAACTACGGCTATCCTCTCGCCATCTATGGCACCGCCTACGATGGGAATCCCTATCCGGGCGTCCTCTCGGTGAGCCGCCACGACGGCTTTGAGCAACCGACCCTCGCCTGGACGCCATCCATCGCCCCGGCGACAGTGATCGCGGTCCGCGGCTTCGACCCGACCTGGAATGGGGATTTGCTAGTCGGCACGCTGAGATCGCAGAAGCTGGTGCACCTACGGCTTCTGGGTGACCGCGTCGTCTTTGCCGAGGACATTCCGGTGGGTCGCCGGGTTCGGATGCTCTATCAATACAATGAAAGCTCCATTGTCCTGTGGAACGGCAAGAACGAGCTGATCATCCTCACGCCTGAGGTGCCGTCCAACGCGGCGCAGGTCGCGAAGGTCATCATCGACAAGCTCGATGCGCCCGACGCCATCCGGGCCGCGGTTCATGCCAAGCTCCACGAATGCATGCAGTGCCATTCGCTCGATCCCGATGACAGCACCAACGCGCCATCGCTGGCGCGTGTGTTCGGCTCCCGTATCGGTTCCACCAGCTTCGCCAATTATTCCCAAGCACTGGCGAAAGCGGATGGCGAATGGACGCGCGAGCGCCTGAGCGCATTCTTGCTCGATCCCAGCAGCGCCATCCCGGGCACGGCCATGCCTAATCCGGGAGTAGCCGACGACGAAGTCCGAGCTGCCTTGGTGGACGTGCTGTCGGCGCTCAAAGGCGCCAATGAGTGAGGTTGCGCCTTGCCGACTCTCCACAAAGTGTCCAACTCTGAAGCCCAATCCCGCTGATTTGGCGTTGCACTTGGCGTCTGATGCCGCTGACCCGTGTCATTCTCCATACCCCCCAACAGCCCCTCCCCCTGCATCAAGCCGTGGTGCCTCTGCAGGGCCATCGTGATAGGTAAGGTGCAAGCGAGAGAGTTGGACCGACCGCACCGCCGGCTTCGACAACAAGAGTGCGCGCCAGGACACCTGCCTTCGACACATACAGAGCCAAATATCGGCATGCACGCACCCAGCCAACCTCTATCGTTCAAGACGCAAGTCGACAATTATTTCTGGGCGCTCTTGTCAGCGGCATTTCTTGCCGCGGCGGCGACGAGCCTTGTGCTGAGCGGCATGCTCTCTGACGCCGGCATCCAGGAAACGCAGGATCTCTGGTTCAATGGCGATACGAGCCGCGTTTTCATCAACCTGACGCAGCGCTGGAGCGACCACTACCGGACCAGCGTCCACCCCTTGGCAGCGTTGCTCCTGACAACGCCCACGGTTGCGTTGACCAAGCTCGGATGCTCTCCCGAGGTTGCGGCTCGACTGGTCGTTGCCTGCGGGGCAGGATTGCTGGCGGCGACGTTCTTCTATCTCTGCCGGTTGCTCACGGGGAGACTGCTCGATGCCTCGATCTACACTCTTCTCCTGATTTCGACGTCCAGCTTCTTGTTTTTTGCCACGGCATTCGAGCTATACGGGTGGGGCGCGTTCTCGATATTGGCGGCCTTGGCGACCGCGACCATCGCAGGCCGACACAAAGACGCCGGCCTCGTTGTCGGCAGCGCATTGTCGTTGAGCTTCACTGTGACCAATTGGATGGCGGGGCTTGCCGTCGCAGCTGCGACACAGCCGCCCCGGCGGGCGCTCCTGTACTCCGCGCTTGCATTCGCGCTCGTGGCCGCCCTTTCGGCGCTGCAGGTCAATATCTACCGTTCGAGCGGCAGGTTCCTCAATTTTCGCGAGGAAGCGAGCTATGCGCGATTGGATATCTCCAAGAAGCTCTCCGCCGCTCCAAGGGAGTTTTTTGCCGATCCGATCGTCTTTCCCGGCGTTCAAAAAACCACTGCAGATGATGGCGACGGTATTCTGATCCCTGCGCTCACGGACGACACGGATGGGCGCATCTATATGACGGCCTTGCTCATCTGGCTGCTCATCGCCGGCATCGGGGCCTATCGCGTGTGCACGACGCCAATCACTGCTCATCGGGCCCAGCCGGTTGCGGCACTTGCGGCAGCTTTGATCTGCGGGCAACTGCTACTGCACTTGATTTACGGCGATGGCTTCTTCATGTACTCGCTGCATTTCGCGCCGCTGCTCCTGCTCGTTGCAAGCTGCGCATCACAGACGCGGTGGCGCTGGCATTGCCTCGCCGGAGCGGTTCTGCTGACCGGCTTGGCGGCTTGGAACAATCTCGGCGGCCTCGAGCAATCTGCTCAGTTCCTGCCCCGCCCACCGCGATCGTAGGGCCCGCATTGCACGTATCCGTTCCTAGCAGCTTGGTGCCCCTGGAGGGACTCGAACCCCCACACCCTTGCGAGTAGCAGATTTTGAGTCTTAGACGTATACGTATAACACATTGAAAACAAATAATAAAAATTAGGTATATCTGTGTATGTGTAAGTGGCTGTGTAAAAATCCGAGAAACCCGCGTCTGGAGCTACTTTCCATAAGGTCAGAGGGCTGAAAATCGCGATTTTTGCGAAGATTTCAGGCCCCGCAGCGAGGATTCTGCCCCCTCCTACGTCTGCTTTCCCATAGGCGGCAGTCAGCCCCTCTCGCTTCGTGGAATTCGCGTCGCGCTTGCGCCGCGGGCACCTCCGCGCGCGCATCCGGCAAGGCTAGATTATCGGAGCGCAACGAATCCGCCGTTGAGGTTCTGCGATGTCTGAAAAAGAGCTGACACGACGCACGATGTACGAGCTCGTGTGGTCGAAGCCCATAACGAAGATCGCCGACGAACTCGGCATTTCCAACGTCGCCCTGAAAAAGATCTGCGCCAAGCACCGGGTGCCGACGCCTCCGCGCGGCTATTGGGCGAAGAAGCAGGCCGGGAAGCCCGTGACGCAGATGCCTTTTCAGGAGGCGGCTGACGGTAGCGAAGCCAAGATCGTCATCCGGGCGATTCAAAGCGGTCTTCCGGATGGCGTGAAGCAATTCCTTCATGATGAGCGCGAGAGGCGCAAGGCGCGACTGGGTTCAAGGGATCGCTCCATCAGTGCGGCGAGCAACCCGCTGCGCGAGGTCCACGCCGCCGTTGCCATGACGGCAAAGGCGCTCCGGGAAGCAAAACCCGACGGGCATGGCGTCGTTGCCGCGACGGGCGAGGGCCTGTGCGGTTTGAGCATCGGCAAGGCAAGTATCGAGAGGGCAATCGGCATCCTCGACCAGCTGGCCCGCAGATTGGAAGAGCGCGGTTTGAGCCTCACGGCGGCAGGAAAGGCGATGAAGGTTGCGGCCGGGTCCGATGCGGCAGAGCTTTCCCTGACCGAGAAGGCGGAGATGCGCAAGCATGTACCCACTGCAAAGGAACTTGCTCAGGAAAAGCAGCGCCTGAAGATGCGCGAACGAAACAGGATGCTCGGCATCTATGACTACGGTGAGCGCTCCTTTCCGGAATTCGATTGGGTCCGCACGGGGATGCTATCGCTGGAAATCTCCGACCAATGGTTTCCCGGACTGCGGCGCAGTTGGAGGGACGGAAAGATCCAGAGGGTCGAGAACGTGCTGGACGACGTTGTGGGCGGCATCGCTGCTTACCTGGCCGCCCTCAAGGCAAGGCGCGAAGAAAACGAGAGGCGTGAGCGGGAGTGGGAACGCGAGAAGCGGCGAAGGGCGCTTGTTCAGGCGCGCTTAGAGCGCGAAGGAAAACGCCGCCAGTTCGTCGATCGCTATGTCGCGCTGTCAAACGAAGCGCGCAATCTCGCTGCATTCCGCGAAACCGTAAGCTCCATGCGTCCGGATCGGGAGGCGGATGATCTCTCCCGCATGATTCAGTGGGTCGAGCAGAAGCTCGCCGAGTTTGATGCGCAGATAACGCCCGACGGCATAAATAGAGCTCTTCGGGAGCAGCGGCTCTTTCCTGAATCTGATGAGCTAGGCGGTGAAGATATTGAAGAATAACCGGCCGCGCCGGACGGCGCGGCCGGCAAAGCGGTCATTCAGCCGCTTCGGCAAAAGCCTCGGACGCAGCGGCGTTGGCACTAGCAGCGCGCAGCAGCGCGGGTAGCCAGCCGGTTCCGGCGACCACGCGCTCGGCGCGTTCGGCAAGTTCCGGCTTTTTCATCTTGTCCAGAGCCGGGCCTTGCGGCGCGCCTTTGGCTTCCTCGAGCGTGCTCAATATCGCCTTGCGACTGATCCGTGCGAAGAAGTTCTTCGCGGTCGGAACGTACCAGGCGGTCATGTCGAGCCTGAGCGCCGTTGCCAGAGCGCTCGCATGGCTGTCCTCCGGTGAAGACTGCGGCACGTCTTTGTGACGAACAGCATCGACGGTCAGCGCCGCGATATAGGCGAGAACGTCCAGTAACGTGTCACGTTGCTGTTCAAGGCACCATTGCCACAGCGCATCCGGATTGCCGGGAAGCATTTCGCCAAGGCGCTCGCGCTCGGCTTCAAGCGAAGCTAGCGCTTTGCACTGCTGTCCGTCGGCAATCAGCTTCGCAAGCGGTTGCGACCTGGCCTCGAGTTCAAGGCAGGTCAGGCCTTCGCCGGGATAGAACGCCTTCAGCGCGAGGGCATGAACGACCGCCGCAAGGGCAATGTCGGGCTGCTTTGCGAGTTCGGCACGGATTGCCGCCGTCTTGTTGGCCGTGAGATCCGCGACAAGTTTTGACGGAAGGACGCTCGCCGGCTTGAGTCCGGCAGATTCAGCGTCGGCTCTTCTTGCCGCAGCCTTGGCCGCACGGGCATCATCGGGTCGGACCATGCCGCGACGAATATCGGCGTTGCCGTCGTAATCGAGCGTCAGGACAGCTCCCGCCATGGCTAGCGTTTCCGCAGGCCAGATATCGGAAGTCTCGTTCAACGCATCGATCTGCGCCTCGATCTCGGCGAGACGACCGCTCGCTGAATCATCGGCATCGTCGGATTCCACCGCTTCAGCGAGCTTGTCATACTCGCGCGAAAGCTTGGCGATTTCCTTCTGCGCCTTCTTCGAGAGCGGGATGCGCTCGGGAGGGCACCTGTCGAACGCTGAAAGCATCGCGTAGTCGGCATCCGGGATGACATCGACGAATTTCCAGCCCTCGGCTTTGACGCCTTCGGCGATGGCAGAGAGCTTTTCGGCAACAAGCCGGCCCAGCAAGGCCTCGTCCTGCAGATAGCCGCTGCTCTCGTCATCGAACAGGTCGCGCCTGACAGTGCCGCCCGCGGTTTCGTAGGCTTCAAGGCCGACAAAGCGCACGCGCTTGTCGGTGGCAGGCACCTCGCCGCGCGTGAGCGCTGCGCGGATATTGCGCGGATTGCGGGCGTGGCCCGTGAGTTCCGCGAAAACGCGCTCCTGCTCGGCGTGATCGTCCGAGAGCGTAAACGCCATCGCCTCCGGCAGGCCGATTTCATCGGACCGGAAAGCATCAAGGATGGCGGGGCTGAGCCTGCCAAGCTTGAGGCGCTTTTCGATCAGGTCATCGCTTGCGCTGAATCGGACCGCGATATCCGAAACGCTTGCGCCGTGCTCGATCAGGTCGCGGAACGCCTCGAACTGGTCTGCCGGATGCATCGGCAGCCGGATGACGTTCTCGGCAAGGCTGAGTTCGGTTGCATTCGCGTGCTCCGCCATGACGATGCAGGGCACCGGCATGTTGGGCGAAAACCGTCCGTCATTCGCAAGAGCCTGAAGGGCAAGAAGGCGCCTGCGTCCGGCGATCACGGCGAACTTGCCGCGATGCGCTTTCCTGACGACAAGCGATTGCAGCAAGCCGTGAGCCTCGATCGAGGCTATCAGTTCGCCAAGGTCTTCGTCCGCTCCCGTTTTGCGGACATTGCCTTCCCAGGCGACGAGTTTATTCAGCGGGATAGTCGTTGGTTCAGTCATGAGTTTTCTCCTTTCATGTTGGTTTTCTCAAGACGCGGAAAGGAGAGCCGGGCGCGGCGGCCTGTCACCGAAGGGGAACGGCTTGCCCGT